>Ga0160427_10000715_pt1 | contig 20116 bp, 17 predicted proteins | sample SolpanmetagenomL_FD_108194 | JGI IMG/M metagenome (GOLD analysis project Ga0160427, IMG submission 108194) | Solar panel surface microbial communities from Lawrence Berkeley National Laboratory, California, USA - L | ecosystem: Engineered > Built environment > Solar panel > Unclassified ...
AGGAAGGCCTGAATACCGAACCCAACCTTGGTAAGGTCGAGGTCGAGGGTAGCCCCGCGCACGACCCCTAGCTCCTCCAGGCGCGTCATGCGGCCATGAATAGTACCGCCCGAAACGTGCAGTTGCCGGGCTATTTCGGAATAAGGCAGCTTGGCGTCCTGAATCAGCAGGCTAAGAATGCGGCGGTCAATATCGTCTAACTCGTAGGGGCGGGACATAGGTAAGGCAAATAGGAACAGAAAGCAAATTTACGCATATTGGAAATATTTTACTTAAAAACAGCTACTAAAGTGAAGATTAAATAATTTTTAAGCCTTTTTAAGATAAAATTTGCATAATCATGAAATTATGCCTTACCTTTGACCTATCAAAACGCAAACGGCGCGGCGATACCAACCTTGTAGTGTGGTGAAACTGGCAGACACGCCCTCCTCTCTCGGGGGTGAAGATTCAGGAACAAAGCCCTGGCTTCTCGGAGCCTTGGCCTAACTTCTTCGTGGAGGTTCAAGTCCTTCCGCTACAGCTTTCGTAAGGGGCGCTTTTCGGCCAGGAAAGCGCCCCTTATGCGTTTTAGGCCCTGCCACGCCCTAGCAGGGTGGGGCGCAGTTGAGGCGCTAGCGTGGAGTTCGAGGGTTGATTACGGCCGCCGGAAAAGCCCGGCGCGAACTTGCCCCGCCATAATTCGTACTTTTACCCTTACAAAGGCTGCCCGACCGTCCGCGTCTGAGGGGAGCCGACTACATGGGCTTAAAAATACTGCTTACCCTGTTGCTGGTTTTAGTCAACGGGTTCTTTGTCGCCGCCGAGTTTGCGCTCGTCAAGGTGCGCTCTTCGCAGATTGATTTGCGGGCGCAGGAAGGCAACCGGCTAGCCAAGCTTACGCAGACAATGCTCCACAACCTGGATGCCTATCTGTCGGCTACTCAATTGGGTATCACCCTAGCGTCGCTAGCCCTTGGTTGGATTGGTGAAAGCGTGGTGGCCGAAGTGCTGCTGGCCATTATTCATAAGCTAGGGCTCACACTTTCGCCCGAGAGCGTGCACAGCGTGGCACTGGTATTCTCCTTTGCCACCATCACCATCCTGCACATCGTGATTGGCGAGCAGGCGCCCAAAGTGCTGGCCATTCAGAAGCCGGAAGCGACAACGCTGTTTATTACGGCCCCGCTGCGTTTTTTTTACGTGGTCACTTTCCCGGCCATCTGGCTGCTCAATAAGCTCTCCAATATGCTGCTTGGGTTGTTCGGGGTAAAATCGACCCACGGCACTGAGGTGCACACAGCCGAGGAGCTGCGCCTGCTTATTGACCAAGGCAAGGAAACCGGCGAGATACAAGACTCTGAACATGAACTGATTGAGAACGTTTTTCAGTTCAACGACCGCATGGTGAAGCAGATAATGGTGCCCCGCACCAAGCTCGCCGCGCTCGACGTGAATGCTTCCGAAGAAAAGCTACTCGAAACCATCTTCAGCGAGGGCTATTCGCGGATGCCGGTATTTGAAGGCAACATCGATAATATTGTGGGCGTGCTCAATGTCAAGGACTTGCTGCCGATTATCCGGCGCGGCGAGCCATTGGAGCTAGCTCGCATTATGCGCCCGGCCTACTTCGTGCCCGAAACCAAGAAAATCAACCGCCTGTTGCGCCAGTTTCAGCGCAAGCACATTGTAATGGCCGTGGTGAGCGACGAATTCGGCGGTGTGTCGGGCATCGTCACCATCGAGGACATTATGGAGGAGCTGGTGGGCGAAATCCAGGATGAGTACGACAATGAAGTGCCCATGGTGGAGAAGATTTCGGAAAACGAATACCGCGTCAGCACTGCTACAGCCATTCCCGACGCCAACGAGTACCTCCCCTTCCCCTTACCCGAGGGCGATGATTACGAAAGCGTTGGCGGCCTGCTTAATGTGCTCTATGGCAACATTCCAGAAGTGGGCGACGTGGCCGTGCTGGAGCCCTACGAGTTTCGGGTGCTTAGTCGCACCGGCCGCGTGGTAGAGATGGTACAGCTGCGCGTGATAGGGCCGGTTACGGCCGCGGAGGAAGACCCGCTGGCAGCTTAGCGCCTTGTTCCTCACCCATCAAAGAGCTTCCCTAAAGGGGAAGCTTTTTGCGTTTTAGTAGGCCCGGGATTCTTCGCCCGCTTCGGCACCGGGCGCGGCCAGCCAGCTGGCGTAGCGCTGGTAGTTGGCGGCCGTGCGGCGCAGGCCGGCGGCCTGCGCTTCGGTAACGGGCTTGATTTTGCGGGCCGGCACGCCCGCGTAGAGGTAGCCAGGCTCGCAGACGGTGTTTTCGAGCACCACGGCGCCGGCTGCGATGATGCAGCCCGCGCCCACTAGGGCATGGTCCATCACGATGGCGCCCATCCCGATGAGCACGTCGTCTTCCACCGTGCAGCCGTGCACCAGCGCCCGGTGGCCGATGCTCACCCGCGAGCCGATGCGCAGAGCGGCCTGCTCAAAGGTGCAGTGCAGCACGGCCCCGTCCTGGATATTGGTTTCGTCGCCGATGCGGATACTGTTCACATCGCCCCGAACAACGGCCGTAAACCACACCGTGCAGCCCCGTCCCAGCACCACATCGCCGATAATGGTGGCGTTGTCGGCCAGAAAGCAATCGGGGCCGATGGTGGGCAATACCCCGTGAACGGGCAGAATAAGAGCAGGCATAGGGCTAGCGGGTAGGGAGCAGGCGCTTCCAGGTACCCTTCTCCCAGTTGTATTTCAACGTGCTGGGTAGGGCTTGCCAGAAGTATTTGCTGGTTTCGACTGCGAAGCTAGGCTGCATGTAGCAATTGATGGTGCAGCCCTCACACTGCGGCAAGCGGCCTTCGAGGGCGGCGAGCCGCTGCGTAGCGGGAGCATTATACACCTCAAAGAGCTGGCCGTTGATGGGAAACTTCTGCTCGCCAAGGTGGTAGCAGGGCAGCACCAGCTCGTTGTTGGGCGAGATGACGAGCGTGGTGCTGGCGGCCCGGCACACGGGCGCGGCTACGTGGTTGCCGCCGTCGCGCCGCAGCGCAATGAAACCCTGGTTGAGGTACACGCCCTTGCGCCGGCCGAAAGCGGAAAGGTAATCGAACTCGGCCTCGGTAAGCTGTTCGCCGGTTTCCACATCGCCGTACTCAAAGGCGGGGTTAATGATGAGCACCAGCCCGTTGGGTTGGGTGATGTCGCGGTACACGGCCTCTAGGTCAGCTAGGTTTTTACGAAAAACCGTGAACAGAATATCGGGCCGCTCGCCCAGCTCTTTGGCTACGCGAATGCTTTCGAGCACAAAATCGTAGCAGGCCACGCCCCGGCCCAGGTCGTGGGTGGCACGGTCGGCCGAGTCGAGCGAAAAGTGCAGCATATCGACCAGCCCGCGCAGCTTTTCAGCGTTTTTGGGGTAGAGCAGGCCGTTGGTCGTGACGGTGGTGATGAAGCCCATCTGCCGGGCTAGCCCCAGAAACTCGGGCAACTGCCGGTGCAGCAGCGGCTCGCCACCAGTGAAATCTATCACGTTGACCCCTAGCCGCTTCAGGTCACGCAGATTAGCCTCCACATCGGCCAGCGTAATGTAAGGCGAGGGCTTTTCCCAGATGTCGCAAAACGAGCACTTCGCATTGCAGCGATACGTGACGTAGTAATTGCACAAAACGGGATGCTTGACGAGGCGCATAGTATAAAGGTAGCCCGGGAGTGTAGGTAAGCTTCGGCTTGCCGTTTTGTTCGCCGCTAGCCCCTAGCCAGCGGCGAGCCGGCAGGTCAGCTTACCTCATGCCTAGTGCGGGAGCTGGCCCCAGGCCGCGGCGTCCCATTGCCTGGGTGTGGCAGCCAGCGCCTCAGGCGTAGCCTCGCCAAAGTGCTCCTGGTAGTAGTTGCAAAAGCCTTTTAGTGGGCAGCGAGCACAATTGGGCCGCTGAAAAAAGCAGATTTGCTGCCCGTGCCAGTAGTTATGCTTGTGAAAATTGAATAGCCCCTCGGCATCTAATTCGGGCTTCAGCAGGCCGAGCAGCACGGTATGCGCCTTCTCGACCGACACTTTGGGACCGATGACCCCTAGCCGCTGCATCACGCGGTGCACGTGGGCATCGACGGGTAGCACGGGCTTGCGAAAGTTGAAGAGCAGCACCAGTGAGGCCGTTTTCAGGCCAATGCCGGGCATATCGGTGAGCCATGCCATCGCGCGCTCGGTATCCCAATCGGCCAGAAAATCAAGCGAGTAGCTGCCGCCCGTTTCAGCTTTTATGCGGCCCAGAATTTCCTGAATGCGTGGCGCTTGCGTAGCGGGCCAGCGCGTGGTGCGAATGGCGTGGATAAGGTCCTCAAGCGGCGCGTGCAGCACGCCTTCCCAGTCGCCAAAGGCCTCCAGCATCCGGTCATAGGCTAGCTCCTCGTCGGCGTGGGTGGTGCGGTGCGAGAGCAGCGTCGAAATCAGCTCACGCATGGGCGTGCGCCGTGCCGCCTTGGGTACTGGCCCAAAAAATTCGTTTAAAAGCGCGTGGTTGGCCAGGGCTTTGTCGATAGCAGGCGAGGCGTAGGTTGCAGTGGGAGCAGGCATGAGCAGTGTACCGCGGGCAGTGGGTTATGGTTGCTGGCGACTGCCCACAAAAAACCCGGCCGCTCGGGTGAGCGGCCGGGCTGCGGCGCTAGCAAGAGCGCTCAGCGCTCAGCGCTTACAGTTGGCCGCGCTTGGCGGCTTTCTGCATTTTTTCGTTGGCGAAGATGGCAACTTCCACGCGGCGGTTGGCGGCTTTGCCAGCCACGCTGGTGTTGTCGGCTACCGGCTGGCTCGAACCGTAGCCCGTGGCCGTGATGCGGCTGTTGTCCACGCCTTTAGCCGTCAGCTCGTTGGCTACGGCCTGGGCACGGCGCTGGCTCAGGGGCTGGTTAATGGCATCGGTACCCGAAGCATCGGTGTGGCCATCGATGGTCACGTTGGTGTCACCGTATTTTTGGAGCGTGGCGGCTAGCTCATCGATGTTGCCGGCGGCAGCCGAAGTCAGGGCCGACGAGTTGCTAGCGAACAGAATGCCCGAGGCAAAGGTGATTTTGATGCCCTCGCCCACGCGCTCTACTTTGGCGCCTTCGAGGTCGCGGCGCAGTTCAGCGGCTTGCTTATCCATGCGGCGGCCGATGAGGGCACCCCCAGCGCCCCCCACGGCCGCGCCCAGGATAGCCCCCTTGGCCGTGCCCGACTTGCCCCCAATTACGCGACCCAGAATGGCTCCGCCCGCCGCGCCACCCAGGCCACCGATAATGCCGCCCTTCAGCGTTTTGCTCATGCCCTTGGGCTTGTCCGTCGAGACGGTAGTCGACTGCGCCTGCGCGAAGTGGCCTAGCAGCAGCAGTACTGCCAGCAGGTAAGAGAAGGAGAATTTCAAGGTTTTCATGAGAAAAGAAATAAATAAAAAGCAATTGGCTACAGAGTAGTAGCAATGCAGTGGCAATTTCGCCATTTGCAACCACCTTGCCAAACTCAACTGGCCTAACGTAGTACTTTCCTCTTTTAATGCTGCCAAGTATTGGCTAGCCACAAAAAAGCCCGGCGGCGAGCCAGGCTTTTTTGTTTTTAGTCGTTGCGCAACAGCTAGCAGCCTATTTATTGCGGTAGTGGCGGTAGCGAGCGGGGTCTTTCTTTTTATCTTGATTGCGGCCCACCAAGCCACCACCTACTACGCCGGCACCGGCGCCAATGAGGGCACCTTTGCCACCACCAAGCAGGCCACCTACCACGGCGCCACCAGCACCACCCACGGCAGCACCTTTAGCCTTGCGGCTCCAACCTTTAGGCTTGTCCTGAGCTTGGGCTACTGAGCCAGCGAGCATAAAGAAGGCCAGCAGGAAAACGAAAAGTTTCGAGAAGGATTTCATCTGAGTATGAAGCGAATGAGACAGGAAAGCGGCTAGCTAGCCGATGCTATTTTAACGCAAATTAAAATCCACAGGTTGTGCTCGGGCTCAAAAAAAGCTCGAGGCTAGCAGCCCCGAGCTTCTTATTTTTTGATGAGCTAACCTACGACTTACAACGTGCCGTTTTCGGCAGCCTTCTTCATTTTTTCGTTGGCATAGATGGCCACTTCCACGCGGCGGTTGGCTTGCTTGCCTTCGGCGGTCGAGTTGTCGGCTACCGGGTCGGCCGAGCCGAGGCCCTTAGTGGTAATGCGGCTGCTAGCCACGCTTTGCGCGGTAAGCGAGCTGGCTACCGACTGGGCGCGCTGCTCGCTTAAGGGCAGGTTGATGGCATCGTTACCGGTGTTATCGGTGTGGCCTTCTACCAGCACGTTGGTGTCGGGGTATTTCTGGAGCGTAGCGGCCAACTTCGAGATATCCGACTGCGAAGCCGGGCGCAGCGTGCTGCTGTTGGTATCGAACAAGATGCCCGAATCGAAGGTGATTTTGATGCCTTCGCCCACGCGCTCTACCCGGGCGTTGGCCATGTCGCGCTGCAATTCCTGCGCTTGCTTGTCCATTTTGCGGCCGATGAGTGCGCCGGCGCCGCCACCTACGGCAGCGCCTAGAATAGCCCCGGCGGCCGTGCCCTTGCCACCGCCCAGCAGGCCACCTATCACACCGCCCACCACGGCGCCGCCGCCAGCACCCAGCAGGCCGCCCTTGGTGGTTTTATTCATGCCGTCCTTGCGCACGCCAGTGCCGTTGTTGCTCGACAAATCGGGCTGCGTGGAAGTTTGGCGGGTGGAGGCGCACGAGCCCAGCAGCATTACAAAGGCCATTAAAGCGGCCAGAAAGGACTTAGGAGAGTTCATTATTTCTGAGTAAGATGTGAAAGAAATTGGCAGCGCCAACGGGGCCTTATACGCAAAAGCCCGCTCTGGTTACCAAAGCGGGCTTTCCCAAAGTCGTGCCAGGTAAGATTAGCCCTTGGCCAGCATCCCGAATAAATCGGCCAAACGCTGCTTGAGCTCGCGGCGGTCCACGATGAAATCGAGGAAGCCATGCTCCAGCACAAACTCGGCGCTTTGGAAACCCTTGGGCAAGTCCTTGCCAATGGTTTCCTTGATAACGCGCGGGCCGGCGAAGCCGATGAGCGCGCCCGGCTCGGCAATATTGAAGTCGCCGAGCATGGCGAAGCTCGCCGTGACGCCGCCCGTGGTGGGGTCGGTGAGCAGGCTCACGTAGGGCACCTTGGCTTCGGCGAGCAGGGCTAGCCGGGCCGAAGTTTTGGCCATCTGCATGAGCGAGTAGCCGGCTTCCATCATGCGGGCGCCGCCCGAGCGCGAAATCATGAGGAAGGGAATTTTGTGTTCGCGGGCGTAGTCGATGGCGCGGGCTATTTTTTCGCCCACCACCGAGCCCATCGAGCCGCCGATAAAGCGAAAATCCATGGCTGCCACCACCAGCGGCTGGCCGGCGCTCAGGCCGTGGGCCGTGCGCACGGCATCCTTGAGGCCGGTACTTTTTTCGGTGGCCTGCACGCGCTGCGGGTAGGCTTTGGTATCGACGAAGGCGAGCGGGTCGCCGGAGCTCAGGTTGGCATCGAGCTCGTCGAACTTGCCTTCGTCAAATAGAAAATCGAAGTACACGCCCGCGTCGATGCGGTCGTGGTGGCTACAATTGCCGCACACGTAGTGCAGGCGCTTGTGCTCGGCCATCGTCACCACGGTTTTGCACTCGGGGCACTTGTACCAGAGGCCATCCGGGGTTTCTTTTTTCTGTTCGGTGGGGGTAATAATACCTTTTTCTTCGCGCCGGAACCAAGCCATGTGGGAGCAGTTGAAAGCAGCGGGCAATGCGCCGCCGGCTTATAGATAAGTAGAAGTTAGACAACAAAAATAGGCTATCGGCGGCTAGGTTGCGCCGGGGCCGGCCAAACCTGTTCGCCAGGGGTCGCCGGCGGCCGGGCCGGCCGCTTTCCGAAGGGTTGGCCCAACGGCCGCCCCTAGCCCCGGCGCAGGGAAGGCAGGGCCCGCAGGCCGCGTCAAACGCGGAAAGTGAGTTGTAACTTGCCCCTCCCCTAGTGCCTCACTCAGCTTTTTTCTGCCTTGAAACTTCCTGCCTCCCTGCTAGCCCTGGGCCTGCTCAGCGCCCCTTTTGTGTTGAACAGCTGCGTGACAGCCAAGCGCTACGAAGACTTGCAGGCCCGCCAGGCCAGCGAGGCTCAGGCCCGCACCGCCGCCGAGCAGCAAACCCGCCAGGCGAAAGCCGACCTGCAAAAAGCCAACGACCAGCTCAACGAGCTGCGCCTCGACCAGAAGCGCCTTATCACCGACTCGGCCCAGACCGGCAACGCTCTGCGCCGCACCCGCACGCTGTACAGCCAACTCACCGAGAGCTACGATAAGCTGCTCAAAAACAGCGACCGCGCCCTGGCTGACCGCAATGCCGACTATGGCAAGCTCGCCAAGGACCTCGCCACCCGCGAGGCTGAGCTGGGCCAGCTTGACCAAAACCTGCGCAAAGCCAAGGCCGAGCTCGGCACCCGCGAGGCCAAGCTCACCGAGCTTACTCAGGCCCTGGCCGACAAGGACAAGGCCGTGAACGACCTGAAAGCCCGCGTGAGCAAGGCGCTGCTGAGTTTCAACTCCAGCGACTTGCAGGTGAAGCTCAAAGACGGCAAGGTGTATGTGTCGCTCTCCGAGCAACTACTCTTCAAATCGGGCTCGACCAAGGTGGACCCCAAGGGCCAGGAGGCCCTTAAAACGCTGGCTAGCGTGCTGCAAGAGCAGAAAGACGTGAATGTGGTAGTGGAAGGCCACACCGATAATGTGCCTATGCGCGGCACCGGCGCCATCCAAGACAACTGGGATTTGAGCGCGCTGCGCGCCACCGACATTGCCCGCCTGCTCACGGCCAGCGGCGTGGAGCCCAGCCGCATCACGGCCTCGGGCCGCTCGCAGTACGTGCCGGTGGCTACCAACGACACGCCCCAGAACAAGGCCCTCAACCGACGCACCGACATTATTCTTACCCCCAAGCTCGACGAGCTGTTTCAGATACTCGACGGCAACAGCGCCGGCCAGGCAAAGTAACTCCTTCGCTCACAGCGCATGCCCTAACTAGGAAAAGAATTGGTTGCTATATTTCGAGCACTAAACTCTTCACCTGGCTAGGGCATCTTTATGAACCCATTTTTCCATATGCGCTGGCTGTTGGCCGGGCTATTGTGGCTGGCAATGCTGCCGGCCGCGCAGGCTTCCCACGTTCGTGGGGGCGACATTGCCTATACCTCCGTAGCCTCGACAACGCCGGGGGTGCCGCGCTACCGCGTTACGCTGCGCCTGTTTCGGGATATTGCCGGGGTGGTGCAGCCGGTAGTGGAGCTTAAGGGCACCCAAGGGAGCTGCAACTCGCTGGACCCCCGGAATTTTACTGTGCAAGTGGTTAAATCGCAAAGCACGCGCCTAGCACCCGTTGCCTGCGCAGGAGGTCCCAACCTGCCATCTTCTTTTGGTTACGATGTTGAGTTATTTTCTACCGACGTGGACCTGCCCCGCGGCCAGTGGACGCTAAGCTTTACGGCGGAAAACCGCGCACGTGATATTCGCAATATTTTAAACTCCCAGAACCGCAATTTTTACGTAGCCGCCTTTCTGGATAATACCGTAATCACGCAGGATACTTCGCCTACGTTCTTATCCACGCTGGTGCCTTCCTTGCAAGGCAACCTGGCGCAGGCCTACAGCTTCAGCACCTTCGACGCCGACCAGGATTCGGTGGCGTACAGCGTGGTAGAGTCGCAGGAAGCAATCAATCCGCTTGTGCCGTGCGGCACCGTCATTGCCGGGGCAGTTTCGCCACAGTTTCAATTAAATGCTGCCACCGGAGCAGTAACCACCACGCCGGGCACCGTGCAGCAGGGCTTGTATGTGATGGCCGTGCGCGTGGCCGAATACCGGCGGTTGGCCGGCTCCTGGCAGCTTATTGGCAGCGTAACGCGCGATGTCGCTTACGTAGCCCAAAACCTGACTAATCAGCCGCCTAGCTTCACGAGCGTGGCTGTGGGCAACGGCGCCGCCCAGCCACTAGGCCAGACTATCATTGCCCGGCCTGGCCAAACGGTGAACCTCACCCTGACGGCTACCGACCCCGATGCGGGCCAGCAAATCCGCTTCAGCAGCGAGGCTACGAGCATTGTGCCGGGCTTGAGCTTGGCTACCATCAGTGCTACGCAGGCGCGCCTCACGTGGCAGGTACCCGCTAGCCTGCCCACGGGCTTTTACAAGGCTACCATCGCTGCTTTCGACAATGGCTGCCCCAACAGCACACTGGAGCAGACGCTTTATTTCCGGGTCGTCAACCTGCCTCTGGCCGCCCGCCCGGGTACCGACGCGCCAGCCACCGCCTTCCCCATGCCCTTTCACGAGCAGGTGCAGTTTCAAGCCCGCGCGGGCGGGCAGCTCGTGCTCATTGTTGATGAGCTGGGCCGCCCCATTGCGCAGCTACGCGCCGAGGTCGACGGCCGCGTGCTGTGGCAGCCCGCCGCTAGCCTGCCCGCCGGCCTCTACCTGGCGCGCGGGGCCGATGGCCGCCCGCTAGCCCGCCTGCTGCGGCAGTAGCCCGGGCCCAGCCCGGCCCCTTACAAAAGAGGCCCGTTCTGCCAAGCAGAACGGGCCTCTTTTACCTGTTACGCTTAGCCTACAGCGTGACGGTCAGGCGGGTAAAATAGTACGCACCGGTGAAGCCAAACTGGTTGGCACTGTAGAGGTAGCGACCCCGGTTCGAGTTGTCGAGCGAGGAAGTGTAGCTGGTGGTGGGGTCTACCGACACGTTGTTGGGGTTGTTGCGCGGGTCTACGTAAATCTTGTCGGGGTACACGTTGAACAGGTTGCTCACGCCCACAATCAGGCCCAGCTGCTTGGTAAACTGCGCGTTCAGCGTGAGGTCGGTAATCCATTTGGCCGAGAACGTCTGGTCGAGGTTAGCGCGCGCCGGGTCGGCGTCGGCAGTGGTTATCTCGCCAAAGCGCACCGAGCGGGCTTCCACCCCAAACTTACCGTAGGTGTAGGCCGCCGACAGGTTGACTTTGCTGCGCGGGTTGCCCTTTTCGAGGCGGGTGCGCTGCTGGCGGTCAAAAAGGCGGTTTTGCAGGTTGTTGGTGCCGGGCGTCTGGTCGCTGTTGATGGTGGAGGAAGAGCTGTTAAAACTCGTTACTTCCGTTTGGTTGAAGTTGGCGGCGGCAGTCAGCACCAGGCGGCTGCGGTCGCCGAGGGACAAGCGCTCATTGGCCACAATATCAATGCCTTTAGTACTCGTATTCACCGCATTCGCAAAGAATTGCACCTGGCTTACCGGCAACGAGCCCAGGATGGCGTTCACCAGCGGGTTGTTGCGGTTGAAGGACGTTGAGAGCACGATACGGTCCTTGATGTCAATCTTATACGCATCGACGGTGAGCGTGAAGCTGCGGCCGGCGCTCGCCGTGAGGCCCAAGCTGTAGTTGGTCGATTTTTCCTGCTTCAGCGACTCCACTCCGAAGCCCTGCTGGCCGCTGCCTCCGAAGGCATTGCGCACAATGGGGTTGTCGTTGTTCACCGTAAGCACCTGCTGGGGGTTGCCGCTCACAAACTGCGTGCTGGTGCTGTTAAAATAGCGTTGCTGGAGCGAGGGCGCCCGGAAGCCATTGCCGATGGAGCCGCGCACGGCCAGCGCGTCCAGGATGCTGTAGCGGGCCGCAGCCTGGCCACTCACGTTGCCCCCAAAATCGCTGTAGCGCTCGGCGCGGCCGGCTACGTGCACGAGCAGGCGGTCGGTAATATCGCTTTCCAAGTCGAGGTAGCCCGCTACGTTGGTGCGCGACTTATTCACCTCATCCTGCGGCTGATAGCCCGGAAACACCTGCGAGCCTGCGGCCGCCGGCGCCCCAAATACCGTGCGCCCGCCGTTGATGTACGAGGCATACTCGCCGCGGCCAATCAGGAAGTTATCCACCCGAAACTCGCCGCCGAAAGCTACGTTCAGCGTGGCTAGGGGGCCTACTTCGGCAAAGTGCCGCGAGAAGCCCAGGTTGGTCGTGTTTTGCAAAAATGCCAGGCGACCAGCGTAGAAGCTGGTGGGGTTGAGCGCCGTGTTGGGCAGCGAAGCGTTCAGCGAGCCATCTACGTTGTAAGCCAGCTCATTGCGCCCAAACGTATTGCTCAGGTCGGCCGCGAAGCCGCCAAACGTGCGGCGCAGGCCCACGATGGCCGACTGGTCGTAAATAATGGTGTTGATGAAGGGTAGGTAGCCGTTGCCGTAGATGTCCAGGTTGTTTTGCGCGGCCTGGTTGGGCAGGCGGTTGAAGCCCGCGCCGCGCCCGGTGCGGTACGCCGCCCCGCCCGAGAGGTACACCTCGTAGCCCCGGCCCAGCCGGTACGCGCCGTTGAGGAAGCCCCCAAAGTTGCGCGTGGCCGACTGGCCCACCCGCAAATCAACGCGGTTGAAGCCGTTTTGGGCTACCAAGGCATCGTCGGCGGCTTTCAGCTCGCGGCGCGCCTCCTCGGTAGTGGCTGAGGCGGGGTAATTGCCGCCGTTGTTGCCCAGGTAAATGAGCGGTGCCGTGTCGGCAAACGCCCGGTTGGTATAGCCCCGGTTCTGAAACTGCCCGCTCACATCCAGGAAGCCGCGGCTATTCAGCCCGATGCCGATGTTGATGTCGGCCTGCTCGGTGCGGCCATCGTTCTCCACGGTTTGGCCGTAGGTGCCGCTGGTTTGCACGCCCGTCGAGTCATCCTTGAGCTGAATGTTGATAACGCCCGCAATGGCATCGGAGCCGTAGAGCGCCGCCGCGCCTTCGCGCAGCACCTCGATGCGCTTGATGCTGGCCGCCGGAATCACGTTCAGGTCGGTACCCACCGAGCCACGGCCCACCGTGCCATTGATGTTGACGAGCGAGGATGTGTGGCGGCGCTTGCCGTTCACCAACACCAGCACCTGGTCGGGGCCTAACCCGCGCAGGCTGGCGGGGTCCACAAAGTCGGTGCCATCGGCCACGGCCTGGCGCGACGACTGAAACGAGGGCGCCGAGTACGTGAGCACCTGGCTGATATCGGTTTGGGCAAAGGCCTTTATCTCGCGGGCCCCAATTACGTCTACCGGGGCGGTGGTCAGCACGTTGGAGCGACCCACAGCGGCGCGCGAGCCCGTCACCACCACATCGCCCAGGCCAGTGGCGGCGGCCACCAGGCGCACATCGAGGCGGGTGCGGCCCTGCACCGCCACCTCTTGGGTAGCGAAGCCGATGGCCGAGATAGTGAGCGTAGCGGTGGGCGCCACGGCCAGCGAAAACTCGCCGCTGGCGTTGGCCGTGGTGCCGTTGGTAGTGCCGCGCTCCAGCACGGTGGCGCCCGGCTGGGCCTCGCCGCTGGCGCTAAGTACCCGGCCCGTCACGGTTATTTTTTGGGCGTGGGCGGCTAGGGCCGTCACCACGAGCAGGGGCGTTAGTAGGGCTTTTCTCATAATGATTGAGATAGGTAGAAATAAGTAAGTAAACCTCGCGGCTGGTGGCGTAGCGGCGCAAGTGCAGGGCTAGCCCCAACTGGAGATACAGCCCACGTTGCCGGCCTGAGCCGGGCAAACAGCCCACGAAATGTTAAAAGGGAAAGCCGCAGCGGCTAGGCTACGCGCAACAAGTGCCCCCGCCAGGAGAACAGCAACAACACAAACAACAGGTGGCGGCGGGGTACATGGGCAATTAAACAAACGCCTCGGAGGAGGAAAAAGCGAACCTCCGACGGCGGGCTTTGTTCGGCCCGCCCGCCGGTAAAAGCTGGCGATTATTGTTTATCTAGTTGTAATTCAGCTAATTTTATTTCATTATTTTTTATTCCCACCACCGCGCGTTGAGCGCGCCCGCGGCTACGTCCACGCGCTGGCCGGGCGCCGGCAACAGCAAAGTCGTGTCGGCCGCAGCAGCTTCGAGGAGGCGCTGTACTGGCTGCCGCCACGCGTGCAAAGCCAGGTTGAACGTGCCCCAGTGCAGCGGCAGCAGCGGCCCACCGCCCAGCAGCCGGTGCGCGGCCAGGGCATTATCGGGCCCCAGGTGGATATCGGCCCATTCGGGGTCGGCGGCGCCGATTTCGAGCATCACCAAATCAAATGGCCCATAGGCCGCCCCAATCTGCCGAAAAGCCTCGTCAAACGGCCCCGAGTCGCCGCCGAAGAACACGCAGTGTTGCGGCCCCTTCAGCACCCACGAGGCCCAGAGCGTGCTGTCGCGGTTGAGCAGGCCGCGGCCCGAGAAGTGCCGGGCAGGCGTGGCAATCAGCTTAAAATCGGGGGCTAGCGCAATACTATCCCACCACGTCGCCTCCGTGATGCGGCCGGGGGCCACGCCCCAGCGGCGCAGGTGCGCCCCCACCCCTAGCGGGCAAAAGAACCGCTCGCCCCGCCCGGCCAGCGCCCGAATAGCGGCCTCGTCGAGGTGGTCGTAGTGGTCGTGCGAAAGGATAATGCCATCGAGCGGCGGCAGCTGGGCTAGCGGCAGCGGCGGCGCAAAAAACCGTTTTGGCCCCACCAGCTGCGAGGGCGAGGCGCGTTGGCTCCACACCGGGTCGGTGAGAAAGCGGCGGCCATCGACCTCGATGAGCGTGGTGCTGTGGCCTAGCCAGGTTACGCGCAGCGCCTCGGCGGGCACGGGGGCGGCCAGGGCGGCGGCATCAACTGCGAAGGGGCCTAGCGGCTGGGCGGGCGCGCGCTCAGCTTTCTCAAGCAGGTAGCGACGCAGCAGCTGGCCATAGCCCGAGGGTGGGCTTACGCTGGTGGGCAGCACGTTGTAGTATTTGGTGCCGGAGCGGCGGGGCTGAAGCTGCATGAAACGCTGTTTGTTGTTGGTTTTTCGTTGTTTGCTTTCAGCAGGGCGCAGCCACTAACAAGCGGCGAACGACGAAAAACAACCAGCGAACAGCTACTAACGAACAACGCACAACTTTACTTTAGCAGGCCCTGCACCACGGGCAGCGCACGGCTAGCCCACTGGCGCATTTGCGGGCCGGTGTAGTGCAGGCCATCGCTGGTAAACTGGCTAGGGTCGCCGGCGGCGCGGCGCGTGTAGTCGGTGATGTCGACAAAGGCAATACCCGCCGCCTGGCACTCGGCTTGCGCCACGGCGTTGAACTGGTCGATGCCGCGGGCTATTTGCCCCGCGTCGCGGTCGTGGCCGAAGGGCGTCTGGCCCCAGTCGGGAATGCTGAGCACCACCACGCGCCCGGCCCGGCCGCCCGCGTAGGCCACGGCCGTGGCCAGCAGCTGCCGGAACTCGCGGCGGTATAGCTCCGCGTTTTGGCCGCGATACTGGTTGTTGACACCGATGAGCAGCGACACCAGGCCGTAGTCGGTGCGGTGGTTGCCGCTGGCCGCAATGGCAGCCTGCAATTCGGCGGTGGTCCAGCCAGTGCGGGCGATAATGTCGGGGCTAGCCAGGGGCAGGCCCTGGGCGCGGGCTAGCGCGGCCAGCTGCACCGGCCAGCGCTCGGCCGCCGGGGCGCCTTCGCCGATGGTGTAGGAGTCGCCGAGGGCGAGGTAAGCGATGGCCGGGGCAGTTGGGGCAGGAGAGTTCGACATGGCAGTGGGGGCCACGGCCCGCGGCGGAGCGCAGGCCGCCAGCACGGCAAAAATCAGCAATAGAAAACGAGGCATACAAAAAAGCGGGCGGCGCAGTTGGTGCGCCGCCCGCCTACTTACGCGGCTGGCTAAGGGGTTGGGTTGCGCAGCAGCCCTAGCCAATAGCCTGGGCCAGGTCCTCAATCAAATCTTCGGCATCTTCGATGCCCACGCTCAGGCGGATGAGCGAGTCGGAGAGGCCAGCCTTGCGGCGCTGCTCGGCCGGGATGCTGGCGTGCGTCATGGTGGCAGGGTGGCCGCTCAGGCTTTCGACACCGCCCAGGCTTTCGGCCAGGGTAAAGAGCTGGAATTTTTCGAGTACCGCGATGGCGTCTGCCTGCTTATCGCCCTTGAGCACAAAGGAAATCATGCCCCCGAAGTCACGCATCTGCTTGGCAGCTACGGCGTGGTTGGGGTGATTTTCGAAGCCGGGCCAGTACACTTTTTCCACCTTGGGGTGCTGGCGCAGGTACTCGGCCACGGCGCGGCCGTTTTCGCAGTGGCGCTGCATGCGCAGGTGCAGCGTTTTGAGGCCGCGCAGCACCAGGAAGCAGTCCTGAGGGCCGGGCGTGCCGCCGCAGGCGTTTTGGTAAAAGCTGAGGTCTTTCAGCAGTTGCTCGCCGTTGAACACCAGCGCCCCCATCACCACATCGGAGTGGCCGCCCATGTACTTGGTGAGCGAGTACACCACAATATCGGCCCCTAGCGCCAGCGGCTCTTGCAGGTAAGGCGTTGAGAACGTGTTGTCAACGGCCAGCAGCGCGCCCGCTTCCTTAGCCAGGGCCGCGGTGGCGGCAATGTCAATGATATTGAGCAGTGGGTTGGTGGGCGTTTCGACCCAAATGAGCTTGGTTTTGGGCGAAATCTTTTCGCGCACGGCGGCCAGGTCGCCCATCGGCACGAAGTGAAAATTGATGCCTAGTGGCTCGTACACCTTGGTCATGATGCGGTAGGAGCCGCCGTAGAGGTCGTCGGTCGAGATAACCTCGTCGCCGGGCTTCAGCAGGCGCAGCACGCAGTCGATGGCCGCCATGCCCGAGGCGAAGGCTAGCCCGTGCTCGCCGCCGTCGAGGGCGGCCAGGGCATCTTGCAGCTGGGTGCGGGTGGGGTTGTGGGTACGCGAGTACTCGTAGCCCTTGTTATCGCCCGGCGAGCGCTGGGCGTAGGTCGAGGTCTGGTAGATGGGCGTCATGATGGCCCCGGTGGTGGGGTCGGGGTGCACGCCGGCGTGGATGGCTTTGGTGGCAAACTTCATCGCAGATTTAACGGATTTAACGGATTTCAGAGATACGCCCGCTACGCGGGCGGGCTGCCGGGGGTGGGTGGGCGGGGTAAAAGTACGAATTGGGTGGTGGGGAACCGGTTAGGCAAATGGTGGCAGGCGAGGGCCATGCTTATATTAGCGGCGATATTCCAGTTTACCTTTTTTCTGACAAATGAAGAAACTCCTACTCGTATTCGGCAGCTGCATTGCGCTGTCTTTCAGCACCCAGGCTGCCCCGCCCAAACCTAAGGCCAAGCCGGCGGCCGTCGATTCGGCCGCGCGCTACCGGGCGGTTATCGACTCTATCAACAATACCTTTCACTACCAGCAGGGCCATATTGTGCTGCCCGGCGGGGTGGGCGAGCTTACCGTGCCCAAGGGCTTTCGCTACCTCGACTCGGCCCAGGCGGCCTACGTGATGCACAAGCTTTGGCAAAACCCGCCGCAGGAAAGCCTGGGCATGCTCTTTCCTGCCGACCAGGGCCCCGTAACTGACAACAGCTGGGCCTACCTCATCAAGTTTGACCCCATGGGCCACGTGAAAGATGATGATGCCGACGACATTAAGTACGACGACCTGCTGGAGGAAATGCAGCAAGATACCGAGGAGCAAAACCAGGAGCGAACCGCGCAGGGCTACGAGGCGGTGCACCTCATTGGCTGGGGGGCGCCGCCCTACTACGACAAAGCCCAGCATACACTGCACTGGGCCAAGCTCTTACGCTTTGGCGACGGCCTCGACGAAACGCTGAACTACAACGTGCGCATCCTGGGCCGCAAGGGTGTGCTCATCTTCAACGCCATTGCCGTGCCCAAGCAACTGCCCGAAATTAAGGCCAGCATTCCCGACCTGCTAGCCAATGTTTCGTTCGTGAAGGGCCAGCAGTACAATGACTTCAGCGCGGGTATCGACGAGGTAGCTGCCTACGGCATTGGCGGCCTGGTGGCGGGCAAGGTGCTGGCTAAGGTGGGTTTCTTCGCCATCATTCTCAAGTTTTGGAAAGTAGCCATTCTGGCGCTGGGCGGGGCGTGGGCGGGCCTCAAGCGCTTCTTCGGCTTCGGGGCCAAAGAGCAAGAGTAGCGGCGTTTTTCGCTCTTTGTTGTTCGTTGTTCGTTAGCATTGGGGAGCCAATCGCAGTAGCGACTGGCAAACCGTTCTGCGGCGAACAACGAACAACAAAATCCGAACAACGACTCAATGGCTTTTCTGCGCGAGCTTTTTCAAAAGAACTTTTCGACCCTGCTCACCATGGGCCTGCTGGTGCTGGTGCCACTAGTGGGCTCGTCGTCCTTGGTTATTGTGCTGAGCAAGCACCAGAATTTGCTGCATAATCTCACCCCGCCGCAACTGGTGCTGTACTTCGCGCTTATGGGCCTGACCATGGCCGTGGCCCTCACCAACAGCACGTTTGTAGTTATCGTGACGGGCTATTTCCTAGGCTGGGCCGGCTTGCCGGGCATGATTGCCGCCTATGCCCTAGCCGCTGCGCTGGGCTACGAGCTGGCCCGCCGCCTCGACCAGGACAAGCTCCGCGGCTTTCTGCACCGCTTCCCAAAGGCCGATGCCGTGCTGGCCGAGCTGCAAACCCAGAGTTGGCCGCTCATCATCCTCACGCGGCTTTCGCCGGTGCTGCCGTTTGCGCTCATGACCTTCGTGCTGGCCATCGTGGGCGTGCCGCGCCGCCTGTTTCTGGCGGCCTCAGTGCTGGGGATGCTGCCGCGCAGCCTGTTTTTTTACTGGCTCGGCACCAAAGCATCGGATGTGTGGGCCTTGCTGAGCAACCCCGACGAGGGCACGCTGAGCAAGCTGGTACTGCTGGCGCTGGTAATGGCTTCGCTCTTCGGCCTGTACGTGGTATTCAACCAGGCTTTGCAGCGCGCACTGCGCCGGCGCACCCCTAGCGCTTGATTTTTTCAGGCTGATTATGACGCTTTTGGGGTTGTAATCAGCTTTTTTCCGCAGAAAATTTCCGCACAGGTTTGCACAGCCGAAATTTTTCGTCCTACCTTTGCACTCCCAACACGGGACAACGGTTGTATAGCTCAATTGGATAGAGCATCTGACTACGAATCAGAAGGTTTAAGGTTCGACTCCTTATACGACCACAGATTACCAATAAAACGCCCTTTAAGCCAAGCGCTTACAGGGCGTTTTGGATTTGGGGTAAAACAGTTTGGGTGGCGAGTCACACCCCATTCTTAAGGAAAAATTATCCGGAGCTGATTCGAACCGCTGTTTCGCTGAGCTTTAGAAGGAGAACGCGGCTATCTAGCCGACCAGGGCTGACTCGCCGGCTACTCGGCGCGTTACTGCTGTTGCGGCCGGGGCTTACGTTGGGCAGGTGGTTGCGCTTGCTGCTGGTAGTGTGCTTGCCAGCGCAGGCGCAGGGTATTTACCAGCGCCAGCTGCGGACCACAAAGTTCGACTACCGCTACTGGGCAGCCCCCCATGACTCGCTGCGGCGCGTGCTGGCCGGGCAGCGCACCGATACGCTGCGCCTGCAAACGCTGCTGCACTTGTTCGACACGACCAACACGTTTCAGAACGCGGACCCCGTTATTGCGCGGGAGCACTGGGAGGCCTTGGCTACCCTGAACGGGTGTCCCTGCGCCTAGTGGTGGCGGCCACCTAGCTGGGCCTGGGCCGGCCTCCTTACATGCTAGCCCAGCGCGACAGCCTACTCGCGGCCTTGCGGGCCTTCGAAGCCCTGGGCGACCGACCGCAGGTATACATCTTGTTCTGGATTAGAAATATCAACATCGCGCTAAATCAGTGGCCGGCCAGCGGGGCTTTTTTACGCGGCGGCTGGCGTACTACCAGCGGCGCAAAGCCTGGGGAATGCCGCCTTCTGCTACCACATCCTGCACGGCTACTACCGCTGGCAGCGCGACTACAACCAGGGCATCAGCATGGGCATGTAGGCCGCGGAGCTGTTCCGCACCTTCTCTACCCGGCACTACTACACCACGCTCGGCGGCATTGGCACCTCATATGCCGATTGGGGCAACGATGCCCGCGCCCTGCCCTACCTGCAAAAAGCCGTTGCCTAGCCGCGCATGGGGCCGCTCAACTGGCGGTCGCTGAACCGGACCCTGGCCCGCGTTTACCTGCGGCAAAGACAGTATGCCCAGGCGCTGCGCCACGCCGAGCGAGCCCTGCACCCGCGCACGCCCACCGACCCGCCGCTGACTACCATCGAACAAGCCCTGAGGCTGGTGCAGCAAAGCCAGGTGCTGCTGGCCCCGGGCCGAACGGCGGCCGCGCGCCCGATGCTGCGGCAAGCGCAGCACATTGCTGATTCCCAGCAGGTACCCCCGTTTTCCTTCGCG
>Ga0160427_10000717_pt1 | contig 20097 bp, 17 predicted proteins | sample SolpanmetagenomL_FD_108194 | JGI IMG/M metagenome (GOLD analysis project Ga0160427, IMG submission 108194) | Solar panel surface microbial communities from Lawrence Berkeley National Laboratory, California, USA - L | ecosystem: Engineered > Built environment > Solar panel > Unclassified ...
GAAGATGCCGGTGTGGAAGTTGTGCGCGCTGATGTGATGTGCGAAAGTGCGCAGTTGCTTGATGCCCACTGAAGTGTCGCCGTTGAACTCAACCCAGATCGTCCCGCAGTCCGGTTGCGGGTTCGGCACTTTGGTTGTTGGTAGAGGTGTGTATTTCACGAGCATTGCATCGGTCGGACGGGCAGAGAAGTTCATCTTTCGGCGACTGGAGGAGTAGCGTTAGAAAGCTCTTCGAGTACAAAGGCGCGACTGGGCCTGTGGAATTTGCGAAAATGGTCCTACTCTGGATAACCGTTGGGGTCCGCATATTCACGTCGGAAATCGTCAAGAGATATTTGCAGCTCGTCTTCGGTGAACTCGTAACCCTAGGCGTTCGCAGTCAGAGTGGTGGCTCTTCTCTAGGCCCATGAAGGGGCACCCCATCACTAACCCTATCAGCGCACATCTCTCGTGCCGTCCTCCATGCGCGCCATAGTCTGACAAGCTCGCGTTCCGCCTCGCTTTCACTCATGCTCGAAGATGATGCGCCGGGTTGTTTGTGGAGTCTGTGGTGACCGGGACAGACTTGTAAGTTACAAACCAGAAGAACTATGGCAAAAGCAAACCGGCCCAAGACGAATGACTCGTCCTTCGGCATATGGTTGTTGCGTTCCGCATGACTGTCACGTGCAGCCAACTATGCCGAGGTTCACCGAGTCGATGTTCCAATGGCTCTCGTTCACGCATCCATCCATTGACGCTGTGCACACTCTGCTTTTTGGACTTCCTCTTTTCTATTTACACTTTTCACTGTCTTCCTCCTTCCTCTTATCCTACTTGGAGCAAGGCGCGCATCTTCTCCCTTTCCTAGTGGTCTCTCGCAACTGGTCACCCCGCATCTACAATGTCTTCTTCCAACATCCCGTCTCTCCCCAAGGTGGATATTCCTTCCGCAGATGAACTCAAAGAAGAGGTGAAGGCAGCATCGAAATCTAGCTTGCAATCGCTCCGTTCCCTGGTGGCCGGTGGCGTCGGCGGCGTGTGCGCAGTTGTCGTCGGCCATCCTTTTGACCTGGTCAAGGTGCGGCTTCAGACTGCGGAAAAGGGCGTTTACTCGGGCGCCATGGATGTCGTAAGGAAGACAGTCGCGAGAGAAGGCTTGGCTAGGGTAAGCATGAACTGCTAGTTTTAAACCATGTGGTTCGTAGAGCGAGAGCTAATCAAGCAAAGGGTATGTACGCAGGTGTCTCTGCGCCTTTGGTCGGTGTGACGCCAATGTGTAAGTCGATACTCTCTGGTTCATATCGCGAAACAGCCTGACTAACGATTGTTGTAGTTGCTGTTTCGTTCTGGGTACGATCTCCTTTCAGCTCCGCCTTGCAATACTACCGCTGACTTTTCCAAAGGGCTATGACCTTGGGAAACGCCTCGTAACCTCAGTCTCCTCCGTACCTGCCGGTCAACCTCTGACGACCGCCCAAATATCCGCCGCCGGTTTCTTCTCTGCAATCCCAATGACGATTATCACGGCGCCATTTGAGCGTGTCAAGGTACTTCTCCAGATCCAAGGTCAGAAGCAGCTGGCACCAGGCGAGAAACCTAAATACGCCGGCGGTCTCGATGTCGTTCGCCAGCTGTACGCCGAAGGTGGCATCCGCTCGGTGTTCCGTGGCTCAGCGATGACTCTTGCTCGTGACGGACCTGGTAGCGCGGCTTATTTCGCGGCTTACGAGGTTACTAAGAAGGCGCTGACGCCCAAGGGACCCGACGGAAAGCCCAGCGGTGAGCTTTCATTGACCGCGGTCATGGCGGCGGGCGCTGCAGCCGGTATCGCCATGTGGATCCCGGTATTTCCCATCGACACGATCAAGAGCAGACTTCAAAGCGCCAGCGGAAACCCGACCATCGGCGGCACCGTGAGGGAAATCTATGCACGCGGCGGTTACAAAGCGTTTTTCCCAGGTATGGCGCCTGCGTTGGTCAGAGCTGTCCCGGCAAACGCAGCAACGTTCTTGGGAGTGGAACTGGCACAAAAAGCCATGACCAGGATGTTTGACGAGGCATAGGCCGAAGCAACATGACAAGTTTAATATCATAGACTAATGGAATGAAGCCATCTGGTGTTGGAAGCCATGATAGGTTTCTTGCCCGTTTGATTTTGTGTTGTTCATCTCACAAACGCAGTCAACATGTTCCCCTTGTATCAAGAACGTGTTGAGCGCGAGACATCTAATCTCCGCTTGAGGGACAGAAGGGCACCCGGACCCGATTACGTTTACATGACAAGCCAGCTTAATGCTATCCAGAGCAACATCCCGAATCCACCCAGTAAAGCCACAAGCACACCTAAAACTGTTCCTGTCAGAACCCGCACTCTAGCATCATGTGCCTCGAGAGCCTCTGGGGCGCCGCTGAGAAACACCCAGAGCAAGAGGACTGTGGTGCTCGCGAACAAGACTCCCACACCAGCAGTGAGCAGACGTCCAACGCTCCAGCCCTCGATGAATTCAAGCTGAGGGCCAGGTGCCACCTGCGGCCACAGCTGCCCATGTGTAACATACTTATTCGTTGCTGCTAGGCGCGAGGCTTTTGCAGCTTCGTGCGTCCACTGCACCCATGTGTATTGCGAGCGCCCTAGCTCCGGCTTTTGTAAGCTCTTGAAAAAGCTTTCCTCACACAGTGGCTGGTCCATGGATGGGATCGAAGTAGCACTGGGTCTATGAGGGAGTGCCAGTCCTATTGTATTAAAGTCCTGCGTCATCAAGTCCCTCTCTATATGCTCCGTGTCTCGACTTGGGCACGGAACGACTATCACCGCGACGAGCGTGCGTGCACTGCACCAGCGGCGCCAGAGCCGACTTAAAGGGCGCGAGCCAAGAAACTCATCGTAGTATACTGCGCGAGCGCGTCTGAAAAGAACAGCGTCGTCGAAGTCCGGGGCCGGAAAACGCTTTTCCGTGAGCCTTTTCTCTGCAACGGTAGAGGTGAAGCTCCTTCGCTTGTTGGGAACCACGAGACTTGTCGTAAGGCAGCGTCGGTAGTTTCTCGCTGACCGGCGGCGTACACTCAAGTAGATGATTGAGTCTTGCGGAGGAAAACTAGGTGGAATAGGCGGTGCTGCACGCGGTTTCGTGTGAGGAATATGCATTTGGTGCCGGTTGGTCGGGTGGGGGGACTTGAACGCACTCTTGAAGATTTCACTGGTTGGATAGGGTGTCCGCGCGTACTCTGTCGGAACCTCGTGGTCGTTTGAGATGATACGTGGTATCATGGAAACCCTTTTCATATTGCTTGTGGCCGCAGGGCTACTAAAAGAGCGGTACTTGGGCATGCCTGCGATTGCAGCCTCTGCATTTTGGAGAATACAATGCGGTGGAGCAAGTATCGGTGGACGAGAGCTCCTAAAAGGCTCCAACCCGTGTGCAGCACTTAGTCCTGAGTGACGCAGCTCTTCCGAGTCCTGATCAATGCGACTCAGCGCTTCCATAGTAATGGAATGTATACCTAGTATACAGTCGCATTTATTGTGAGAGACAGAACTTGGGTTGTGTGCACTTGGAAGAGCAAGGCCGTTACCAACGTATATTCGGTACAGGTTCTCTAGGTCGGACAAGTGACGTGATGCGTCGCCGACGATCGTGCTAATGTTGGTATTGCGTTTGTTCGCTTCCGTCGGAATTTCAGTGGAGGGTCGGTTGTCCTTTACCCTCGCCTCATCGGCCGATGAGTTTCTGGGGGGACTAGAACTAGGCCGTTCAACCGTTTGCGCCTCGTCTTTTGCATCTTCATTGCGCGGCGCGTTCGTCGTGCCCGTCTCTTTGGAAGGCAAACCGCCGCTTAGCGATGCCAAGGGCTTGCTTTCCCTCTTCCAGCTTCTGCGGTTCCCAGTCCGTCTGCTTTGATCCTTATCATCACTTTCGGTAACGCCACTCGAGTCCGAATCAGCAGAGAAGTGCGATATGCGGTTGCTAACAGACCCCAAAAGCCTGTTCTGAGGTTCTAGAATGGTGTTCTGGTAGTTGTGTTCTGGATGGCGCAGTGGTGGATGGCGATCGATTTCCGGTAGAACGGGGGATGATGAACGCTTACGGTCTCCCGTCATGATGGCGTTCATGTGCGATTCGTCCATGATTGCGCCTGCCGACGACTTTGCCGGGGAAGGTGGTGTTCGTACGATTTCAGGTGAGCGTGGAGCTAGTGATGTCGAGATCGACACATGTACAGTCGGGCGTTCAATGGCGGGCCATTTCTTCTTCCCAGAGAAATATGAATCCTGGGTGAATCGTTTCTCCATGATGCGCATTCTTTTGTATCACCAACCCCAGTTTGCTCTCTTTCCCTATGATGAAGTTTTTCAAGGAAGATCCACGGCAAAGACGTTCTGACTAACAACTTGGCTTAGGTTCTGGTCCGGTACTGCTAGGCATCTCTGTATCAATGCAGCTCTATCATCACTTGTTTATTAATGAGTGTTGCGGAATGTTGATTGACGATAGGGATTTGAGGAATGCAGAGGGCGCATGGATCTTCATCCAACGAATTTACCGCCGCAATATATGCATATGTCAAGCGCGACGAGGAGCAGCTGAATGAGTGAGTGATCAGGTTTAGCTGACGTGTTCTCGATTTCACCCTCTGCGGCGTCCAGCGTAATCAGGTGTTGATTCGTGAGGTACTGACGATTGCAGAGACCGCAAAACTTAGAGATTCCCGGGGCTTGAATTGCGAGGAATGTAAGACCGCAGCGGACTGAAGAGTCAGTAAGGATCAAAAGATCTCCAAAGTTGAGCTTACCGAACTCGTGGCCGTTAGTGCAACGAGCCCACTGGCTGTTTGCAAACGTGATCTCCGCCTCGCATATTTCACAAGGTTCAGAGCTGTCTAGAACAAGGTCATTTGGCGTTGCGTCTCTTGTCTCCTGGAATTGATCCGGATGTTGGTTGATAAGAAGTCGTTGCCATTGATTGTACATGTACAACAACTTCTTGCTGCACAATGTCTGCGCATATAGATGCAAAGGTAGGGCCAGTATACCCACGCACAAACGCCAAGATACGGAGTTTGCGATATTTGATTCTTGAAACGACTCTAGCTCGGGTTGAAGGGCAAGGACCTCATAGCGAACAAAAGCTGCGAAGCTTTCGTACAGGTTCAGGTAAGACTTTAACCGCTCAGCCGCCTCGGACAAGGATTTACTTTGGAGCAATTAGCTTAGATGCCTAATACTTGTACATTACCTACCTAGCATGGATGTCATCTAATGTCGCAAGCGACATGGTGCTATCTTTGACCGTTTGATCCAAGCATCGCCAGAGTGCGTCCATGCGTTTCGTATTCAAAGTCTTTTCTGCAGTGTTCCGTCTAATCCATCTGGCTATGCTGAACAAGATGCTTTCGAAGCTGATATCTATCTTAGTGCATCAGTACAGCCTTGTACACCAAATGCTACTTTTTGGTTATACCTGATTGGTCTGCGACCTGGTCTGGATTATTCAGGAATACAGGCAGATCGATAGAGTCCGAACTTATCACAATATTGGAAACCTGGTCGGCAGACATAGCGTATACTAGCATGTCCTTTGGCACAAGACTGTAACACACAGCCAGATAGTCACTAAACGGCGATGCTGCTATACCCCACGTTCTTGTGGTCACGCGGCCCGAAAGCTTGTGCTCTGCACTGAAGTAAATCCGATGTTTCGCCACTTGAACATTCCAAGCAGCGCCCTGAATAACGGAGTGGTTACCAAGAGGCCAGTTGAGCAAACCGCTGCAATCGTTTTCATGTACGGCGTGCGACGCGAAGTTCAACTTAGATTCGCCGGTGGACGAGACTGCTACAGCTGCACCAGCAATTTGATCCCATTCATGTGATCTTTTTTGTCGCGTTACCGCAGGCTCCCATACGCTGTCTGAAGCTGGTTGCGTCGAGGCTTCAACGCAAAGTATTTCATCTTGAGTAAATGATAGCAAATAAAGCTTGTCTTCAACGTTCTGTAGCTTTCTAATCAGCGATTAACCGCGTCCAATCAAAAAAGCTATTCAATACCGGTGCTAACCACTTCAGTGGTCCTATGTGATCTCCAGTAACGGTCGTGTCTCCTCTGACAAGGGTTAGTATGGCCTCACCTTGATCGAGACCAAGGTGACATAACTCAAGGCTGAGACGGCCCCCAGATGTGTATGCTAAAACACTGCTCATGTTAGGCCTAGCACCCGCAGGGGACTGAGTCCACCTGCTCCAGGCGACTTGGTCAACAAAACGAGAGGAGCAGGATAATCCAGGCAGAGAGGAAGCTGACATGTTGCTGGGGACGACTTGGTTGGATAGGCTCAGAAAGGTACATACGCGGGCGTTCCAAGGCGCCGAGGGGGTTGTTATGAGTTTCTTGAATGGTGAGAGAACTTCGAGGATGACAATTTCATTCAAGTCGTTAGTCACTGCGAGGTAATGGAAGCCATCAGTTTGATCTATGGCACTGGGCACATTGGAGCTTCGCATTATCAAACTCGTAGGCCTTGGGCACCATGCGAACGAACGTATCCGCGATCTTAACCTTAGCATCTCTTCGTATTTCATGCCGTCAAGCTCGCTTGGCGCACTTTCTCCTTCGAAGAACTGCTGCAAGACCCTGTTGAAAATGAACACTCTGCTCCAGCTTCGTGCCTCTCGTGGATTATAATCAGACGCCCACAGTGATAACACATGATTCGTACCGAGGATGGCAAGTGCGCACCGTCGGTGTTTTGCGAGACCTGCCGGCGACCACGCTAAGGATTTTACAGTCCCTTGTGATTGTTCCTCGCCGATGGAGAATGCATGAAAGCCAAGTGGTTCGAAGTAGGGCAATTCAACCTCGTTGAAGAGATTAACCTGCACACGGACTCTGTGCCATTGCGCTTCTTCCGTTTCTTGCTTTAGACTGGCGATGATCAATTTTGGCATGAGCAGTTCTACGACTTCCGCGGCCGCAATAGCGATTTCACTATCGTCAGACCAGGAAAGGCAATCGAGCACGGTTGACCATGCCGGTACGGCGAAGCTGTGAGAGACCATGCTGATGGCGTCGTCTTGCACGCTCGATTTGACCACATAGATGGCTGTTGGTCGTGATGCACGGTGGTCGGAAAGGGCGGTGGTCTCTTTGTGAGGTGTGGTGGGGGTGAGGCCTGATACGGTAGCTTTGTGTCTGCTTTGCACTCCACAGCACGTGCGCTCGCTCATTGGACGCTTTCATCCAATTGCTCTTCTTGCCCGTCCTCCCCCCACCTCTGGCTTTTGCTTCTTCATCTGGTAGTTGAAGCAGTCCCTGCCAGACCGGTACATCTTTGTCCTTGCACTTCGATCGATTAGACGCTTGATCCAAGCCTGCTTGATTGTGCAACATGAGGTAAGACGGTCGCTTCGCTCGCGCCTGGCTAAGCGGCTTTGCTCAAGCACTGATAGGTTCGGTCACCAACTGAAATCTTCCCTGATCAAGGATTATTACTACTCCTACATTGCCTATGACGATCTAAAGGCAGGTCTAAAAACACCTTATGAGACCGAACCTACCACCGGGAATCCTAACCCGAAGCGGAGGGAATGGAACGAGGATGATGAGCAGCGCTTCATAAGGCAGCTGGAGCAAGAGCTGGATAAGGTCTTCACTTTCCAACACGTCAAGAGCGACGATATCGTGCGTCGGATAGCCGCGTCCGAGAAGGAGGTCAACGAGGTCATTTCAAGATCACAGCAACAGAATGGAGATAGCGCCCAGCGGGTCGGTCATGACGAGCTACCCACCGAGGACGATTTCATGCTGCTCGAGGAAGATCTTAGCGACATTATCGCGGACGTGCATGACCTTGCCAAGTTCACACAGCTCAATTACACAGGATTCCAGAAAATCATTAAAAAACACGACGTAGGTCTGATGGCTTCTGTCGTAGAGCTACAACTCTAAACAGAACCCAGAAACTTACATCATGGCATCTAAAACCGGTGTTCGCCACGAGGCTAAGTGCCAAACCTTTCTGGAAGGACAACTACGATGCACTTATCGTCAAATTATCAAGATTGTATGATTTGGTTCGCACAAGAGGTAACCCCACAAAAGGCGATTCCGGCGCTGGAGGCGGACAGCAGAACTTTGTGAGGCAGACAACGAAATACTGGGTACATCCTGACAACATTACCGAGCTGAAGCTCATCATTTTGAAAGTATTGAGACGCACTGAAAAACGTGAAAACGCCGCTGATCTTGTGTTACAGCATTTACCTGTCCTTGTCTTCAACCCCAGCAAGGAGTTTGATCAGAAAGACTCCGCCATTACATCCATCTACTACGATAATACCGAGACATGGGAACTCTATACAGGGAGGCTGAAGAAAACTGAAGGGGCGGAAGCTATCAGATTGCGCTGGTATGGAAGCATGGACACTGATACAATATTTGTGGAGCGGAAAACACATAGAGAAGACTGGACAGGAGAGAAATCGGTCAAAGCACGCTTTGCGCTGAAAGAGAAGAACGTGAATGATTTCATGGCTGGACGAATGACGACAGACAAAGTCTTCGAGAAGATGAGGAAGGACGGCAAGAAGAGCGAGGAGGAGATTTCCAACCTGGAACAGCTAGCAAAGGAGGTCCAGTACAGAGTGATCGCTCGCAAACTCGTACCAGTAACCAGATCGTTCTACAATAGGACTGCGTTTCAGCTTCCTGGCGATGCTCGGGTTCGTGTATCACTAGACACGGAGCTCACAATGACAAGAGAAGACAATCTTGACGGACGACAACGGGCCGGGAAGAACTGGCGGAGGATGGACATAGGTATAGACTGGCCCTTTTCTCAGTTGCCAGCCGAAGACATCGAACGCTTCCCGTATGCAGTCTTGGAGGTAAAACTCCAAACGCAAGCTGGACAAGAGCCTCCCCAATGGATACGAGAGCTTACTGCAAGTCATCTTGTGGAAGCGGTCCCGAAATACAGCAAGTTCATCCATGGTACGGCGACCTTGAACCCTAAGCGTATTCATCTACTTCCGTTTTGGATTCCACAAATGGAGACTGACATCCGCAAACCGGTCACCCATCATTTCGGTATCGAGCACACCGGGCAGTCACAGAATGCCTCTACGAACGGCAATCTTGATGACGACGGATCCGATGACGATGACCAGGATAACCTGGGCCTAGCGAGCGAAAACGGCAAATTACTGGATGTTGGTGACAACAGTGAGAATATGCGCCGCCTCCGCCAAGCACGCGAGGCGATGGAGCAACATGAAATCGACCAGCGTCAGAACGGTGGGCTTGACGGCGCTGACAGTCCCAACTCACTGGATATTGAGGAACGTATTTCCGCACAGCCAGTCTACGAAGATGACGACCCTATCTACGAGTCCGATGACGAAGACGACCTGGCCGAAGCCAAACGGATAGGCGGGTGGACCTACCGTCGCAAGCTTGTACAGAGGCACATTGCAATGGTGGGAGACCGCATGGCTGGTCTGATGCGCCGCATCACACCGTTTCCAAGATCTACAGCCGTGCCTTCGTCAGGAGGCTCGATGGGTATGCCGCAAAGCAGCGCAACTGAGGGGAAAAGATTCAAGGCGCCACCTGGCAAGCGCATCCACGTTCCGGTGCGTGTTGAGCCGAAGGTGTTTTTCGCCGCCGAAAGGACTTTTTTGAGCTGGTTGGAGTTCAGCATCATCATCGGCTCAATCGCGGCAACGCTACTCAACTTCGGCGACGCCGCTAGCATTGCAAGTGCATGGGGCTTCACGATTCTCGCCGCGCTTGCCCTTTTGTACAGTATGGGTTTGTATTTATGGCGTGTGGACAAAATAAGAAAGCGTCGGGCTGTCACTTATCACGACAAGTACGGGCCGACCATCTTGTGTCTTGGCTTGCTGGCGGCAGTGGCGACCAGCTTCGCGCTGAGATTGAGTAGCGGCGGGGATCACGGCTCACTGAAAGGTGGCCGTGGGAACACCGGATCTTAGATATTGGTAGCAACATAATGACCGCTGCGAGTTGCGTGATCTGGAGGGAACCCAACAGACACTTGTGAGACATATTGTTAGGTACCACGTGAAGGTCTCCGCATCTGTGTGCATACAAAGCAAGCACTCTTCGTATTATTTTCATCTATTTTAAGCAGACATTCTTTTTTGATATACTTACCGCGACGATTTGCCAATGGCGACGTTCAACCGTCCCAGAAAGTACACGAACGCGAACGTACCGAACAGGGCCGTCACCATTACTAGCGGCTTCCGGAAAATAGCAAGGTAGGGGTAGTCGTAAGAAATCTAGTACCGTACTGTCAGCACCGACCAGCTTTACGGCATCCACACATGACTTACAATGAGATCAGTGTCCTTTAGATCGTCCACGAGATTGGAAGCAGTGAGGATCAAAGTCGTACGACCTTCAGTGTCCATGAATGTACGATGAATGGCGACGTCTGATGAGAGCAAGGGGATCGCAGTGTCGAACTTTACATTGCTATGAGTTCGTTAGCCTTGATCGCGATGACAACTCGCACGGGAAGACTTGCGTAGCACCCTCTGGTAGTATGACCTGCAGCTTAACGTGGGCGTATTCAATTCCTTCTGGCTGCTTGGGGCCTTCTAAGAACGGTACCCTCAAGACGTAGCCGTCTCCAGGCATTGATTTCCTCAACGAACCTTTCAAGTTCTGATCCCATCCGATCTTGAATTTGTACTTCCAGTCGCCAAAAACAGGGTATCTTGGCTTAAGCTCCAAGTTTGCTTCGCGCAAGTTGGTACGGAAGCGACTCGTTGATACATTGCCAATATCATCAATGAAATAGGCGTTCGCCGACCCCACCTTCAATGGCACGTTTAGCTCCCGAATGGCTGAAGTTGGAGGTTTGTAGTGTTGCATGGCCTGCCAGTCCCTACGGTTGAAGTATCCCTTCAACGACGCGCCGTGATTCGTCAACCAGTACCGTTCTTCGACAGCGAGATTCCCGCCCCAGTGGCTGACCTCAATGTCCCGCTCCAACAAACTAACGTGGTTGATCGGTTTCGTGAATTCGTAGCGCACCGAAGCGTGCCCAACTACATTGGCAGCCGTTTCACCGTAAGGACCGTATGTAAGAGTTGATCCCTGTTTCTGTGGATCCTCTGAGTTTTCGGAGTTTTCACCCGTGGATTTCGTGTAATCAGGGATATCGGCGCTTGGGAACTTGACTTTGGTCTTTTGCTTCGAGGTTACATAGGCAGAGGGAGCGTAAGTATTGAAGCGGTATTGCAGATACTGCTTCTCGGTCTGCCCAATCTGAGCGGGAAGCGGAACAAGCTGGGATAGCGTCGAGAAACTGATGGTCAACGTAAGTTGCTCAGATGGCTTGAGACTTTCCGAAAGTCGAATACGGAAGTAGCTTGTTGCACTAAGATGGAAATCAGTTGGATCCAGAGGTCATTTTGAAGACAGTTACCAACCTGTCAGTGTCGAGAGCAGACACCTCGAACGCAGGCTTACCTGCGTCCTTTTTGTCGCGTGCTTCGATCGCACCCACATGAGCGGCCAGTGAAGGGTCAAGCGGCAGGTAATATTCGTCTTGGGCCTGCTTGTCGACGTTCTCAATCACCACATTTATGGTCTCGCGCGGATAGCCCTTCTCCAGGTTGATCGTCCTGACGAGATTGACGTTCCTGAAAACCTGTGGGGGTTGAAACCCAGCTGGTAGCGACTGGTCAGCGAGTTGAGACCGGGTTATGTTGTCGTTCGCGGTGCAGGACGCGAAGGAGAGCGCAACCAAGCAGCTGGCGAGAGTAGGAAACCACTTCATGGCCAGAACGTCTCGCAGCTCCGAAGCGTGAACAATGCTAGTTGGAAGTTATAGTCGGATAGCAAGCACTGTCTGCTTATGAGCTGGTTGGCAACTTTAGTTACTCGCCAGGACAAGTTCCTGCCACGTTCAAACATCCTCCTCCTCCTCCTCCTCCTCCTTCTCCTCAGGGTCCAAGCAGGGAGGTCACGAACAGCGGGCGGGTTTCCCTCCTTGCAACCCACGAACCACGCTGCGAACAGATCACCGTCATGGAATGCTTCTCGCAGCGCCTGTTAGTCGACTGACGCTTGAAATTATCGAATAAAAGGCGTAAATAAGGCAGTCGCAACATCATGCCGTTCATTAGTACATTGAAAAGAGGCGTTGGGGCTCTAAGCTCCTGCATGTCCAAAGCACATATCCGCCGCATCCAACTGGACAGCAAATACTTCAAGGTGTCCCCGGAGGTTCGTGATGCTGTCCAATCCAACCGACCCGTGGTCGCGTTGGAGTCGACAATCTACACGCATGGCTTTTCGTATCCGCAAAACTTGGAACTGGCGTATGACCTAGAAAATGCTGTTAGGAGCAGTGGGGGGGTCCCTGCAACGGTCGCTGTTCTCGATGGTGTTGCGCGTGTAGGGTTGAGCAAACCCGAGCTTACGGCATTAATTGAAAGGCCTGGAGCTCGCAAGGTGTCAAGGCGTGATCTTGGGTTCATGACTGGGTTGGTACTACTATCAGACTCCGTGCTCTTCTATTTATCCGCACTTACGTAGCTTATTAGGGCTTAGACGGATATCGAATGAATGGTGGCACGACTATCGCTGGGACAATGATACGTGGGTTGGATTGTGCACTCACGTAAATGCATTGCTGAAGACTTCCAGTTGCTCACATGGCTGGCATTCACGTGTTTAGTACAGGAGGCTTGGGAGGAGTCCATCAAGGCGGTGAACTCAGCATGGACATCTCCGCCGACTTGAATGAGCTTTCACGGACTCCGGTGGCTGTGATATGCAGTGGCTGCAAAGGCTTCTTGGACATTCCTCGCACTCTTCAATACCTTGAAACACAAGGAGTGGCTGTTGGTACATTTGCAGATGGCAGGAGCGGCCCGGTCGATTTTCCTGCTTTCTGGTCACGGAATAGTGGAGTTAGAAGCCCAATGGTGCTCAAGTCTGAAGCTGAAGCCGCCGCCGTGATACGCAAGTTGCACTTGGTCTACAAGAGTGATAAGAGCTGACCTCATAATCAGATGCTCAGCTTGGTTTGGGTATGACTTCGGGATTTCTTTTTGGCAACCCGGTTCCCCATGCGGCCGAAATCCCAAGACCGGAGCTCAGTGGCATCATCAAACAGGCCCTTCATTTGGCAGAGCAAGCTTGTGCGAGCGGAAGTGATAACACACCTTTTGTGTTGCGCGCGATCAAGGAGCTTAGCGGAGGGCGAAGTGTGCTCTCCAATCGCGTTCTGGTCGAAAGCAACGTCCGGCGAGGAGCAGCGGTTGCGACCGAGCTCTGCAAGCTCAGGGCATCTTCTATGACGACTCAGCCATCAGTCACGCAAGTCCTGACGGACGCGCGACGGATAGTCCCTCCAAGCATCGCCCACAATCCCAAAGAAGATGCGCCCTCAGCAGGTCGCGTTGATATCTTTGTTGCCGGATCACTGGCGATGGATTTATCTTGTGATTATAAACCTATCAAAGGTCCCTTGGGGGTGCAGCCGCAACTGCATACCTCCAACCCCGCTACTATCTCTCAGTCGGTTGGCGGCGTGGCTCATAACGTAGCGAAAGCAGCCCACTTAGCTGGTGGCGTCGTAAGGCTATGTAGCGCTGTTGGTGACGATATGAGCGGCGCGACCATCTTTCATGCACTGAGGTCTGAGGGCATGGACACTACAGCTATCAGTCGCATACCAAAGGGCAGAACCGCCCAGTATGTCTCAGTTAATGATGCGAAGAAGGACCTCATGGTAGCGATGGCCGACATGACTATCTTTGAAGCCTTACCGACTGATAGCAAAGCCCTACGAGGTCTTCTCAAGGATGCTCAACCCAAATGGTTTGTTACTGACGCAAACTGGGAAGCAGCAACGCTACACAAGTGGCTCGATGCAGCAAAGGCGGAAAAGTGCCGGACAGCGTTCGAGCCGGTCTCGATAGCAAAGGCGCAAAGACTATTTGATACTACCACCCAGCGTACGATTGGAGTGTACCCACATGCGAGTGTTGATTTGGCAACTCCAAACCGGCTTGAGCTCGCCGCTCTGCACACGTCGGCACGTCAAGCCGGGTTATTTGACCGTGATGATTGGTGGAAAATCATCGATGCGCTCGGTGTTCCATCGTCCGGGGTGACCTCAGAGCTGACCAGGGCTACCTCCCGCCAGCTGATCGAAACTGGCGTACCGCAGCAGTGCATAGCTCTGCTGCCCCTGATCCCTTGCATTATTTGCAAACTTGGGTCCTCCGGTGTTGTCCTTGCTCAAGTTCTTCATGAAGATGACGAGCGACTTCGCGACCCCCTGTCAAGGCCTTTCATCGTTTCCCGCTCACGAACAGGGGAGAGTGGAGTCGGAGGGTTGTATCTTCGCCTATTTCCCGCAGTGGAAGAATTGGAGGACAGCGACGTCGTGTCGGTAACAGGCGCTGGAGATACCTTTCTCGGTTTACTCCTCGCAAGGTTGACGCAAATCCCAGGTGTTAGAGTCGAAGAGGTTATCAATGTCGCCCAAAGTGCCAGTGTTATGACTTTGAAGAGTAACGAGGCTGTTAGTCCCCAAGTCAGGTCATTGGCGCTTCAGTAAGTAATACGAACAGCACTTCATTGGCGATGCTTGTGCTCTTTCTGGGGCACGTCTTGCTTCCTTGCCATCACACAAATGTACAGATTGGGAGTCTATATTCCTTCAGAGCCCAATATCGCCTTCTTACTCCGTCCCATTCCTGTGGCTGATTGGTCTCCGAGACGTCTAGGAGCTCCCATTCCGTATCGAACCCTGCCTCAAAAAGATCCATCTCAACTACCTGTGTTCATTGGTTAGCGGTGAGTAACATGAAGTTTCGGTGCACGAGCTTACCTTCGTGTAAACGTCGTAACACACTTGACGGTCTCCCCCTAATCCGTGGAAGAACCCGAACCTGCCCTTGGGCTTTAGCAAAGCGATGATGTGTTCCGTGAACAATTCCCGAAAAGCCTTGTAATCCTCCGCGAACGTGTCGAAGTAAATCGCATCGAAGGTGATGTTCTGTTTAACAAGACTGGGTATCGCTTCTTGCCAGGTACTCGCATGAATTATCACACTGCTTATGTCTTTCCAGCCGTTATTGGACATGTGTTCCAGCACGTCTGGATGTGCCTCGATTATATGATGAGTAGCAGGACTCAATTCTTGAATGAAGTTATCCACGATGCCCATGCCGTGACCGATGTTTAAGACGGCAAGTTCGGCTTGAGGAAGCAGCTTCTGGGCGCTTCGTCGCATGATTTCCGTCTCCCAGGCCATCATAACTCCATTTGCATCTGAGTCGGTAAGTTTATCATCTTGAAACTTCAGCGCTGAGTGAAGATATGTCGCGCTGTTTACAATAACATTGGCCAGGGCGTCTTCTGGCTCAGTAAGCTGCATTTTCAAGGGAGAAAGGGCTGGCGTTGTAGATTGACCTTCATCTTCATTCGAGGATACCACCCGCATTTCTGCGCTCTCTTCCTCAGCAGCCTCACTCTGAGATTCATCGTCACCCATTAACTGTGCGTACTCGTCTAGCCTCATCAACAAAAGTTCCGCCCTAACCCCTGCCTCTACTACACTTTCATATAGCGATTTAAGACCGAGTCGTAAAGCAAGACACCCTGCAGTCTCATCTTGCGCATCTAGATCGTTCCAGATGGCACCGTTTTCGAATAAGAGTTGAAGCGTCTTCTCTGCAGCTAGAACGTCTTCATTTTGCGTGCTCATGCCGCTCTTTGCGCCTTCTCCTACTTCTTCCGATAACTCACAAGCCGCGATCGCTGCATGTAGCGGGGTATAGCCGGTCTCTGAATCCTGGACATTGGCGGAGCCAGAGCGCAGCAAGCCCCGCAAGCCCTGGAGATCATGTTGAGCAGCAGCGAGGATTATTTTTTGCGTTAGAACTGCATTTTCGTAATCTGCATCCATCTTGTAATAGTGAAACCCGGAATACAGATAGACTTGACCAGTACCAGCAGCGATTAGAAATCCGAGAGCCCAAGTCTATGTGTCAGCCAATAGCCAGTATGAAAAGCTAGGTAGTTCGAACTCTCAGGAGATTTATGTATGCTGTATATGTAGGACCTCTTCATAAGGGCGACTTTTTATTTTGTGGGTCTCCCAGTCTTCAACGTCATTTCATCAATTGTTGCCATGCTCACCTGCAGTGAGCCATATTGTTGCTTGCATTGGCCAACGCTTCTGATGGTTATTCAGGGCCAATTGGTATGTCACCTTTTAGGAGGCTTCTAGAGAATGGATTGACAATCTTATGCTTGACCTAATGGAAAGAAGTGAACGCCGCCGGTCGGGGCGACCCATGGTAGTGCAAAACGCTGGCACGGCGGCGGAGCTTATGGATGCCATCAACAACTTGCAGCGCCAGCAAGCTGCACTTACCGCTCAGCTAGAGACGAGTCTCGCATCAAATGGAACCGTATCTCGGCAGTTTGCCCACCTCAACTTATCACGTGCCCAAATTGGTTCTGTCGCGACTGCCGCACGCTCAATAAGTCGTAACATGCTTGGAGAAGCGTCTTCAGCCGCCAAACGTATTTCTGAGGCTGTAGCGCAACTGGATCTGGAGCAGACCCGTGTCAAATCAACCTTGAGTGTTGTCGAGCAAGTCGTTGAACTCAAGGCATGCGTTCTGGGCGTTGTGGGCTCCATGGGCGCTCCACAAGATTGGGAGACAGCGGCAGAGTACATTAGCAGAGCGTCAAAGATTCCTCGAGATGTCATTAACAGTGGCTTCGCCGCTGAGGTGGTGCCCACTGCAGAAGTACCAGATGCACCGGGCATAACACTGCATAATGCTGCGCAATCGCTCTCCCAGCTCTTCTCACGGGAGTTTGAAACAGCGGTAGATCGTGGTGACGGAGCATCCATTACTCGTTTCTTCAAAATGTTCCCGCTCATAGGTCGGTCAAAGGAAGGTCTTGACGCCTATGGGAAATATGTGTGCCAGGGCGTTGCATCGCGTGCAAGAGCTAGTATGCAGGCTGCTTCCGCTGCTGCCTCCCATGACAGTCTTGCCTACCCGAAGGCGTTGACCAGGCTATTTGAACACATCGCACAAGTTGTGGACAGTCACACACCGCTTGTTGAGCGTCATTATGGCGTGGGAACTATGGCTAAGGTAGTTCAGCGATTGCATGGTGAGGCCGACGTACAAGGTGGGATTATACTAGATACCTGGTACGACGAACGCTCGATTGGTCGAAAGCTTACAGACGTAAGGTCATACGCTTTCTCATTCTTGGTACAGAGCTTTCTTCCGTCACAGAAAGACAGTGCATCTTCTGGTCGGACACAGTCCCCGTCTCCACGGGTTCAAAGCAAGTCCTTGCCTCAGACTGATGACGGTTTAGACTTAAGGGACCTCGATCAATCACTCAATGAGATATCTGCCATGTTGATGCCCTGGTCCCTGTACTTCAGATTTATATCCTCCCGCAGCGTCGCACTAGATCTGACAGACATTGCGCCGCCCCACCTAGCCCACGTCAGTCTGGGTGTCAAAAGTGATACAAACAAGCCCATGAATATACCTAGATTGGAGGTGCCGCCTTTCCTCGAAGATAGTAACCTGCCAAGAAAAGTATCAAAGATTCTCCTGGAGCCATTCAGCGCGTTCACTACGTTTTTCCTCAGGCGCTCGGTAGAAAAGGCGTTCCAACTAGATGAGTTCCCTCAAGGCCTGTCATTGACGTTGTCAAAGACTCTGACAGCCAACCCTCCATACATCACCTCGGCGGTCGACGACGTAATGTACATCGTAAATCAGATACTGCAACGCTCTTTGGCCACGTCGCAAGCGGCACTTGTCTTGGCACTCCTTGCTACCATGAGCCGAGTTCTAGGTTCTGATTCCATCGGAATGATTCAGAGGAAAATGAGAGATGAGTGCTACCCGAAAGCTGCCATCCAAGGCGCCATGCCGCCAGAAGAGAAAATCGTCTCCTTCATCATCTTGGCTAACAATCTCGACGTATCGGTCGATTACATCACACGCATCGTGCGGTCTCATCTTGCGGATGGAGCAGCACGCTTTGACAGTGGACATGGTGATGCGAGGACGCCGCTTAGTTCGCTATTCCCCATGAACGACGACGGTGAAAGTGTCCGAAAGGCATTGACGAGCCTTGAGGCTACCTTGACTGGCAAGGCGATGGATCTGAACAGTGATGCCTTGACAGTGCTCTTCTCTCAGGTTGTCAAACCGCGTATTCGCCCAATCTTAGCAGACGCCTTTCGAGATGCTGAGTACTCTGGTCCCGATGATACGGCCTCGGATGTGCGTAGGTCTGAGGACTTTGCCGAAGGGGTCAATGAATTACCTTCGGTCAAGGGTCGCGTGCGGGCTGGATGGGAAGCTCTGATGGATCCACTGCGTAGGCTCCTCACGGATCACAACTCTCAAGCCCTGTCAAAGGTCGCCACTGCATATTTCAGCAATTTGTTAGAACGGCGTATCTGGACTTATCGAGGTCGCATTACTGAACTCGGCGCAGTAAATCTTGAACGTGACGTTGTTGAGACGGTAAATGTTATCGTAAGCGGACAGAACTTCAAATCAAGAGAAGCGTTCAACAGATGTCTCGAAATCTTGACAATCATGAATATGGAGGAGGAGGAATGGGAGTCATGGCTATCGTCGGAAACGAGCCAAGACCATGGATGGGTGCTAGACAATGATGAACGAGATCGAGCACGGACGATGGTTGCTGGACGAGTTTAGATCAACAGAACTCCGAAGAAACGACGAAGAACGTCCAACTTGAAGCAGCCTGGTGCTGTTATAATACGACAACAAATTATAGAGACGGTTTCTTTAGATGCGGAAACACGTGTGCAAGATGTTGTTCTAGCAGAGCATCCTCTGCTCGTTCTTTCATCTCGCTTCGCTTTGTAAGGTCCGCTGCTGTGCCGACTTTGTGATCCCGAGATATCTTCAGGACTTGATCTATGTCGCGTGTGAGTCTGTCCACATCTGTCTCCAACAGCTCATCTCTGCTCATATGCTCTGCTTGCTCTTGCTTTTCTTTTTGCGTCTTCACGAGGGTGGTTGCTGCCCAAAGTCTCTCCAATTCTTCAAGCCAGCCACAGGCCTTAGCAATATCTCGCACCGCATCATCGCAATCGCCCAAGAGAAGAATGTCGGCCGGCCGGGAACCAAACGATCCAACACACTCTTGGTTTAGGAGCACTCTCTGGGCATCTTCGTCGACGAGCTGGGGTAAACTGGCAAAGGGCTGTACAGTAAGACTGGTTCCCATGACGAAACAGAGATCGGCTTCACCAACAGAAAATCGGCTAGCATGAAAAAGAGGAGGAAGAGCTTCACCGAAAAAGACGATATCAGGCTTCACAAGGCCGCCACAGCTTTTTTGTAAACAATGTGGTACTTGCTTTGTCTTGACAGCCTTCTCCATAAGATCATGAGGAAACGGGGATCGGCACTCAATGCAGCTTTGGTTTGCGAAGCTTCCGTGAGCCTCAACGATCATACTGTCAGGCACGCCAGCTTGGCGATCGAGGCAGTCCACATTCTGCGTGAAATGCTTGAGAAGTAACCCTTTGTCGTTCAACAAACGAATGAACGAATGTGTTATTGTAGGCCTGTATTTGCCTGGATAAAGCTCTAGGAAATGTTAAGATGGCGCTAGTCCCTATCATCACAATAGACTTACCGTGCGCGAGTGTGAAGAAAGGCAATGGATTCCTCCGAAAGTAAGAAATGTCAAATACTGCTTCAGCGTAGGGGAGGTCCAAACGCGCGAGATTTGCATACAACCCGGTTTCTGGTGACCTGAAGTCGGGGATTCCACTGCTTGTGCTGATTCCTGCGCCGGTCATGACCACAATTCTCTTTGCCTTTCCATTATTGATGAGGTTTGCTATTTTATCGACACCCTGCGATATACTTTTCTTCTTAAATTTCGATTCTGAGTCCATTCTTAGAATACCTCTCTATTGTTGAATTATGTTCTTCTTATTTGCTTAAGGATCAATGACGATATTCTATTTGCCTTTTAGGTTCTAAGGTACTTCTTAGTTACTACTAGAACTTTTATCAAACTATAC
>Ga0160427_10000719_pt1 | contig 20064 bp, 26 predicted proteins | sample SolpanmetagenomL_FD_108194 | JGI IMG/M metagenome (GOLD analysis project Ga0160427, IMG submission 108194) | Solar panel surface microbial communities from Lawrence Berkeley National Laboratory, California, USA - L | ecosystem: Engineered > Built environment > Solar panel > Unclassified ...
AGCCTCCACCGAGATTGTTTTGCCCGGCCCTCACGTGACTTATAGGTCATGTGACAATATCGGTGGAGGCTGGAGACTCGAGCCAAGTTAAATTGTTCACAACACAACAACACGAGCATCAACGTCAACGCAGCGATACGGCTGGATTGCTCCCGCAACTGACCAGATACCTCGAATGTTTATACCGCGCGGCATGCGCTAACTGTCTGTAAGAATAATATTATCCGATCCGATCGGGCCCACTGTAGCTATTCGATGTTCAGAGCGGTGGAGCCGTGAGTCCGTGACTATAACAGTGCAGCCGCCATGGCGTTGACGACAACCTTCGGCATGGATTGGACAAGCGCGGTGGAAACGCTATCTCCTCACATCCGTTTCATTCGGAGCATTGACTGGGCTGCAACAGCGTTAGGCCCGCACAGAGCATGGCCTCAGCAACTTCATCAGATGCTAGACTTGATACTGGCAGATCCAACCCCATCGGCCATTATGTGGGGTGAAGATTTGACCATGATCTATAACGAAGGCTTTGTAGAGTTTGCCGGACTGAAGCATCCACTACTGATGGGAGGAAGTCCTATAATTTCCTATGCAGAAGTTTGGGAGCCGATGTTTGCTCCAATCGTCAAGCATGGAAGGGCAACGGGGCAGGCAATACGACACAATGACGTGCCTCTATCATTGATGCGTCACGGATACACCGAAGAGTGCTTTGTTGACTATTCGTTCGTTCCTGTACTCGGTCCAGACAAGGTGGTCATCGGATTTTATCACACAGCCATTGAGACGACGAATCAGAATCTCTCTAAGCGAAGGATGAAGACTCTGATCGACATTGGAGACTACGCAGGTACCGCACGAAGCATGAAGGAGTACTGGGAAGCGGTGTTGAAGGGGTTTGAACCCAATGTGTGGGACGTTCCGTACGCTATTGCTTGGGAATTTCGAATTGCGGGCGATGGGTCTTCCACGGCGGGCTCTGGACTCAACTCCGCACATGGATCGACCCTTGAGCACGTTAGTTCTGGAAGCTCTTCTGGTGCACGGCCACCAACGCTTTGCAGCTTGGCCGGAATCATGGGGAAACACATAACACAGATCCCTCTGGCGTTGAATGTCTCGGACGAGGATGATTCATTCCAGCAGGTCGTCGGTAAAGCCATGAGATCCGGTCAGTTGGCCCTTATAAGTATTGAGGATGGAAACATGCCGAACTGGCTAGAATCTCATTCGGTGGGAAGAGCTTTCGATGAACCCTGCAAATCAGCCGTGGTGATACCTGTTCGTCCGACAAGTCGCATTGATGCTAAAGGCACGGACGTTGCAGGTTTCATGGTTCTTGGCATCAATCCTCGACGCGCATTTGATGACGACTACGAGCGATATGTGCGTTTATGGAGTCGGCAAATGGACACCTCGGCTGCTTCCGTAGTCCTCTTGGAGCAGGAGGTGAAGCGTCAGAAAAAGCTCACTGCACAACTAACTATCTCTCCGAGACATATTCAGGAGAGCGAGGCGAGATTCGCTCGCTTTGCAGAAATGTCTACTATCGGCATGTGGATACTCGATCCAGCAGGTACCGTTATATTCAGTAACAATGCATGGCGGGAGCAGATGAAGTTCATGGAAGGAAACAATGGCCTTGAATCGTGGAAGACAGCCGTTGCAGAAGAATCCTGGGGAACCATCGCGGAGTTTTGGGCAGCCATGAATAGAGACAAAGTCTCTTCTAACTTCGAGGTCCGGATCAAAGGAGGACCCCTACCTGGCGAGCAAGCTAAAGCTGATGTATGGTTGCTCTCCTCGGTGTTTCCTGAACTCGATGCCGATGGGTGCTTAAAAGCAGTGTGGGGTGTGAACACAGACATAAGCGTATGCTATTGGCGGGGCGTTCGAACGCGTGAGACTGATTTTGGATATAGCATCAGAAACTCGCAGAGGACCTCAAGGAGCAGAGGTTACTCGATGTGCTCGAAGCCAAGAGACAAAGCGAGTCTTTCATTGATACAGGTATAGTCTCAATGGTCGCGTCAGTCGCTAAAAACCGTTCCATACCCACGTTCAGAACAGATGCACGGGCAAACCTTCCTTCATACTAATGCCATGCAGTGTCACACGAAATGCGGAACCCTCTGAGCGCGATTCTACAATGTGCCGACGGTATAGATACAGCTTTGACTGAAGCACGTGCAGCATCAAGCGGTCAAAAGTTTACACTTCTCGATAAAGAAGCCGTGGAACACACACTGGAATCAGCACAAACTATTATACTCTGTGCACAGCATCAGAAGGTTGGTCAACTAGGGAAAGAGCTACAGTTACATACTGACCAAAGTGCAGAGGATCATCAACGACATCCTGACTCTTAGTAAACTAGACGCCCGGTTGCTCGTCGTGACACCAGTAGAAACCGATCCTATTGAAACAGTCCGCCATGCCCTAAGACTTCACCAGCAAGAATTTCAGAACGCAGACGTTGAGAACGGAATCCTGATCGAGTCTTCTTACCGTTCTTTAGGCGTGGATCGCGTTTTCGTAGATCCTTCAAGGCTGCTACAAGTTTTAATCAACCTATTAAGCAACGCTATTAAGTTCACCCAGTTCCAAGCGGAGAGACGGATTACTGTTCATCTCGGCGCGTCTGTAGCTGATTCTGTAGAACCTCGAAACAGCGAAGACTACTTTGATCCAAGGCGTTCCGAATCCAGACTGAAACTCGGGCCTGATTGGGGTTCTGGTGAAGTCCTGTTACTGCACTTTTCGGTGAACGACACGGGTTGTGGACTCAGTGGTCCAGAGATGCAGAGCCTGTTCCTCCGCTTCTCACAAGCCTCGCCGAAGACGCATGTCAAATATGGAGTTTGTGCACTTTGACTGCATTGGATTCGTACTTAACTGATTCAATACAGGGTTCGGGACTTGGATTGTTCATTTGTAAAGAGCTAACAGAAATGCAAGGTGGACGGATAGGTGTTTCTTCCACTCCGGGCAAGGGCAGTAATTTCAGATTCTTCATCAAGGCACGCCGTGCGAAATCACCTACAGTATCAAATCTAATCGACAAGGCTACGGAGCAGTTCAGAAGAGCTGCGCTTGATCCACCGAAAAGAGAAGAGAAGCCCCAAGAGCAAAACACTAACCAAGACAGCCTGCATGTTCAAGACCGAAACTACGTTGCTCCCATGAACCGGTCCCATTCTGCGTCGCAAAATCCGGTCGTGGGAAGCGCTACTGACCCAGATACTCTGCATGTCCTTGTAGTGGAGGTCAGTACTATATTTCGTGTGCTCTACAAGTCACTCACACGTTCTTAGGACAACCTCATCAACCAAAGGGTCATGACCCAGCAATTGAAGAAGGCGAAGTGTATCGTCCATGTTGCAAACCATGGAGCTGACGCACTACTGTTCCTGGAAAAAACAACCTTTGCTAGAGACACCGGTCCAACAGCGATACCACTATCGATTGTACTTATGGATCTGGAAATGCCGGTCATGGATGGATTAACATGCGTCCGGAAGATCCGAGATTGGCAAAAGTCGGGTAAACTTACCAAGCCTGTGCCTGTGATTGCGGTATGGTATAGATTGCAGTATTGGACGGACTCTGACTAAAGGCATGCAGGTCACAGCCAACGCCCGAACCGAGCAAATCGTCATGGCGAAGGAGGCAGGAATGGTACGCAATGCGCGCACAGTATCTTCCCACAAAAGTCGCCGGCTAAACGTTGCAGGATGATGTTGTCACTAAGCCGTTTAGAATCCCTGACTTGATTCCTCAGATGCACAACCTTATCGAAAAAACCTCGGCATGATGCTGAGTCACTAGACAGCGAAACCAATGCTGTAAGCTGGACTCGACAGTGGAAGATCGGTAGTGAAAGTCATGAAGATCACGGCACTGTTGTGGAGTCGTCTCCCAAGCCTATTACTGCGAACGGGACATACGGTGGTGTGCTATGTGGCCTAGGCGTAGACTAGATAACCGTGGTCTGTATTCTTAATGCAGTAGGATTGAGGAGGCTTGGGACTTACAGTCACCGGCGCAGATGGGAGCAAGACGATGGGCGTCAGTGTGTTGATACATCGACAGAGCTTTTGGTGTAGGCGTCAACAAGCGATTCGAGCGTCGCAGTCATCAATGCCCTTTTTCTGTCCGCGTTTAGTCGACCCGTGTGGCTCGACCAATGCACAGCAAACAAGTCTTCGAATGTCGTGCTGATATTAATCCTCATGCCTTCACGCCGTTTCGAACGCGAGCTCTTGTATTGATAGCCCTATGGGTAACTTACAATAGCCCCTGTCTCGGCGCGGTGTACTGTAGCCGACCCGACTTGCTTTCCCACTGCGCCAAACATTCAGATCAAGTCGCTCAACTTCCCCAAACCTTCATCCTCGCCAGACTCGCCGTTCACCTATCATCGCCTTCGCTTCGACCATCTTCCCTCGAGTGTGACGCTGGCCCCTGAAGAGGAATAGGAGAACCAATTGCATCGCAGTTGTACTCGGCGTTCTACAACGCTGTGGCTGCCTTGGTGGAGTAACATCGGGGCTGGGACATCCATCTCGTCACTAGCTGCAATAAACAAGATTGTCCGTCGAAACTCATCTCATAAATGGAAGCAAAACGACCAAGACCTCCTCGAGAGCGCCTTGCATCTCTTAAAGATCCAAAGGGCACGCGCAACAATCGGCCGGCACGTATGCCACTTGCGCCGCGCTGCCCCAACCCGTCTTGCTCAAATCCAGACATCCAGGATGCAGATGGCCTCCGCGTGTGTGCAAACTGTGGCACTATCGTCAGCGAGTCGAACATCGTCTCAGAGGTGACTTTTGGAGAGACTTCTGCTGGTGCTGCTACCGTGCAGGGTGGCTTTGTGGGAGAGGGTCAAAGGCATGCCAAGAGTCTGGGAACAGCTTTTCGTAGGGCAGCTGGAGGAACGGAAAGCAGGGAAGTTACCGAAGCGAACGGTGAGTGTTCCACCTGGTAATCGTAGATGAAAATTCTCGCTAACTCGTCAAAGGTCGTGACGAAATCCGCAAACAGGCAAATGCACTAAGTTTGAACGAGAACGTGGCAGATCAGGCTTTCAATATCTACAAGCTAGCTGCGGCCAACAACTTCATCCAAGGTCGCCGTGTCCGGACTGTAGCATCGGTTTGTTTATACGTAGCATGCCGCCGAGATGCAAATAACCAAACTCTTCTCATGGACTTTTCGGAGCTGATTCAGGTCAACGTCTTCAAGATCGGGCAAACCTACCAAAGTCTTAAAAAGGATCTCTGGCTTGACGCTTACGACGCGTCTGGTATACGTCCGGTCGTTGAAGTCGAGAACCTGATCATGAAGTTTGCCCGCAAGTTGGAGTTTGGCAGTTCGCTCATGAAAGTCGCCGAAGATGCCGCAAAACTCGTCAGGCGCATGAAACGTGATTGGATGGTGACTGGGAGGCGTCCCGCTGGGTTATGCGGAGCTTGCATCATACTAGCCGCGCGAATGAACAATTTCCGTCGAACGGTGCGTGAGGTGGTCTACGTTGTCAAGGTCGCCGACATGACGGTCGCCAAACGTATTGAGGAGTTTAAAAGAACTGCGAGTAGCGACTTGACCATTGAGCAATTTCGCAAATTCGGAACTAGGCTTAAGCTGTCTGCAGACCCGCCAGCACTTTACGAAGCAAAGCTGAAGGAGAAGAAGAAGAAACGCAAGCTCGCCTTACTGCTTAACCCTGACGCTCCTGAAGAAGCCTTCGAGATTTCAGGCGATGAATCACCCCGAGCGCCAACAAGCCCTCAAAATTTCGGCACACCCGCTGCAGAATCTAGGCGAGACGCTGAAGGCTTCGCGATTCCTCGAATTTCCGATGGCCTCGGGCTTCTTGGTGATATAGATACCGATGCATTAGCGTCACCCACCCGCAATCCATCTCAGGAACCACCGACAAAGAAGAAGAAGCGTGGTCGTCCTCCCAAAGCCGGCAAGAAAGCTGCTAAGCCCCCACCATTTATAACACCAGAAGACCTCATGGAAGAGAATGAGCTTGAAGATGAGATTGACACGATCATCAACGATCCAGTCACGCTAAGCACACTGGAAGATGAAGCCTTCATCGTTGCGCAGAACCGCGCTAAGCTACTTGCCGAGAGACAACGCGCTGCTTCTGCCGCCGCCGCCGCCGCCGCCGCTCCTCATCGACGTCGTAACAATCGCGTCATCTCTATCGACCCGCACATCGACAGTGACGAGTTCGATTCCGACCCAGAAGTTCGCAACTGCGTGCTCAGCGTAGCCGAGCAACTCATTAAGGAGCGTATCTGGGTGACGCACAACGAAGACTGGCTGCGAGCCCAACAAGCCAAGAACTTGAAGAAGGTGCTCGAAGAGGCATCCGGGTCGGGCTCCAAACCGAAGCAGAAGCGCCGACCAGGCCGTATGGGTGACGGGTCGGTGCTCGAGGGTGGGACCCCTGTTGAGAGTCCGGCGGATGCGAACCAGCGCATGCTAGAGAAGAGAGGCAAAGGATTCAGCAAACACATCAATTATGAGAAGCTTAGTGAGTTGTATCGCGGAGTTAGGGGCATCGGAAGTGGGACCGCTACCGCTGTCACAACTAGTGATGGTGTTGGGAGTGTCAACGGAGATGTCCAAGACGGAGAGGAAGAGAGCGGAGCAAGGGTCGGAGCAGGCGGTCTCATCACTCCGGCTGCCACGCAAAATGCAAATGGCATAGGTGACGACAAGGAGCCGGAAGACGAAGAGGACGATGAAGATGAGGAAGACGACGACGAGGAGGAGGAGGAGGAAGTGGTCGAGGAAGAAGATGACGCAGAGAAGGAGGTCATGGAAAGCTTTGTCGGCGACGGCGATGATTTCGGGGAGGATCTGGCGGCATACGATGATGGGGGAGATGACCCGTACGATTACTGAGCGTATTGAGAGTACCGCAGTACCGCTGATATTGTTATTCTACATGCAAACGGCTGCTTAGTATCAACGTAGAAAGGCCACTAGGAATCGTCTAAGAATTGGTAGACGATGCTTCTAGGATTTGAGCTGGCTCACACTTGCTTAGAGCTCCATAGTGCCCACCCTCCCTCCAGTCTCCACTCTCTGGCCCCAAACACCGTCCCTGACCCTCCGATCCACAACCTCCAGCAAATCCCTCGCGTTTTCAGATCCCTCGTCCTCAACTTTATCGCTACTCCACTCCACCGCTTCGGCCAGCTTCTTCCGAAAAAGCAGGAGACATTCCCACTTGGCGACGGCAACCTGATACGCCGCGCCCTCCGCGTCACCGCGCCCACCGACAAGACCCGAGAAATTGTGTGGTGGGCGCAGAAGCCAGGGGATTACTGACGCGCGTGCCTGGTGTACTGGGGAGAGGAGGAAAGCGAGGGATGTCGAAGGCATGGATGAGGGGATGGAGAACCCCGAAGGGAGGGCGAAGGGCGCAGTGGGTGAGGATGGCGAAGTGGATGTCTGCGGTAGAGCGGTCCAGTGTGCCGATATCAACGCAGCGAGAAGTGCGATGGATGCGAGCGCCTTTTCGGGTAGCGCGAGGAGTTCGGCATGCGTTAGGAGGTGCGTGAAGAGGGTCTCGTGGTGGGAAAGGTAGAGTAGAAAGAGAGCGCGTGCGGCCGCGGACTCGGAGAAATCGTTGGTGCGCTGAAGAGAATCGGGCATGTCGGTTTCGGCGTCGGGCTTCTGGGGTGGGAATGTGAGGATCTCATTATTATTCATTGAGACCGAGCGCCCGGAGAAGATGGCTGCGAGGGCATGTAGGACATCTGAGTTTGTGGTTTTGCAGGGAAGTAGTAGTATGGGGCTCATCAACCCCTGCCGTAGAAGCGCCACACGAGGTAACGAGACGAGGACGTTGAGATCGTGTTTCGGAGACTGGCCATGTGCCCATTGATTGGCGGAGAGGTCGAGGGCTTGACAGAGACGTGTTAGGATGCTGTGGACGCTAGACGACGAAGTTAGGTCTTCGGAGAAGTGAGTGGCATAAGTTGCGACATAATGTGCAGATGGACCATAGAGAAAGTTTACGTCTAGTGGGTCTTGGGTTGGGTCGTTCGGGTTGAGCCAGAATGACATTGCGCGTTCGTGCAGACCACGGGCTCGCAGGAATTTGAGGGGAGGCAGCTCGTGATTCCTGGTTGAAGGTGAATGTTTAGCAGGACACGTATCGAAGATCGGACTGAACTTCTTAGCTTACTTCACAGAAAGCGTCTCATCTGCCAACGGTAATAGGTTTGCGAAGAACTGAAGCAAGTTCATATAGATGAGTACGTCACTTTTGTAGTCCACCATGTGAAGAGCAACATAATCCAGTAGGCCTTTGTTTTCCGTGCCCAAGCCGTACTGACCTTCTACATCAGCATGATGACTCCGTACTGCATAATTCCAATCAAGTAATCCGATGCGAGGCATGATAGCCATGACGCGTGACTGAGCAATGGTCTTTTCTCTTTTACTGAGCCTCAGATCCTTTGAGTGTTTCAAGGCCGTCATGGAGAAGAACAAGCTGTAGATATCCTTATCGCCAAACACCCTACGCCACATAAGGCCTTGACCTTTGTTGCAATGATCGACAACGTTTCCGACACCGTGAATAGTTACATCGCTCGGTTCGCGGTCAACCTTAAGTAGATCCATGATCAAATTTCCAGCAGTTTCCGCCACTGACATATCGGGGGTTGATAGCCAAAGAGTGATGACAGAATGCACAACCTGCGGCATCCCAGCCAAAGTCGCTGCATCGCGTGCGTTTCTCGAGGCTTTTCCCAGTAAACTGAGAACAAGGAAGTTATAAGGCTGAGCTTCAACTCGTAAGCCCGCCACAAAGTCGTCAGGAGTGTTTTGCTCAAGGATGTCTGAGAAAGAAAAGGGTTTGACCAGTGTGGTTAACAACTTCGCTAGTGGCGTAGGATCCTGCTGTAAACTAAAAAGGAGTGCAGACGCCTGTTGTACGACCAACCGCAAGGCCTTCAGATCGTTGCCAATCTCTGGCGGTAGAAGGACTTCGCAATCTTCCAGTAATTTTCTATCAAGCTCTAGGCTTGAATCCTCCTTTACTCTTTGTAGATGCTCGTGTAGTCTTGTTCGCATCGAGGGCATGCCTGCCATGTTTGTGAGAGTAGAAATATGTTCCTTTGATTGTCAAGTGCCAAGTGTTGTATTATTGAGCATGGACAATCTCTCTCTCTTTTACAGGTACGATATACAAAGCTTTGAGTTAACAGGAGCTTCTGAAGAAGACCATTCACCAGGTCACGTGCAGAGTCAGGTGCGCCTAGACTCGACCGTTGGTGAAGCGAGTAGTTCTTGCTTGTAATGCCCCACTCGTGAACCACACTTGTTCTGAAGTCATGCCAAACCTGCCCAGATTGGCGTTTACTCACCGTATCAATCACACTCAGCTTGCTGGCACTTCTCGAGCAAGTCTGGCTTGCTCACGCTCACCCAAAGGCTACTGCACGGCTCACATCCGACTAAGAAGAACGTGAAACACTCAGCTACGAAATGTCGAGAGGAGGCAGAGGAGGAGGATGGGCTTCTCGAGGCGGCGGCAAGCAGAAGATTGGAGGCCAAGAAGTCACATGGGACTATGATCCTGATCTTGTGATTGATACGAAGCCATCCGAGGTCTTTCCCAAAATGGCGATTCCTGCAACCCGCGCGCTTACCTACTTTGAAAGAGCTCAAGTTGAACACTTCGGGGCACTGCGACGGCGCATTCATGACGGGCCTTTATATGCAGTACTTGGGGAGAATGCAAGAGTCGGAAAGTCAAGAAAGCGAGAAGCTGCTACATTCAACCCATTCGAAGGTATGCCGACGTACACGCAGAAGTACAAGACTGCGGTACGGGAGCTGCCGCTTTTTGAAGTGAGAAAACCAGGTAAGGCGCCATGTGGACTGGATGAAGACACCTCATAATTTCTGTTTGGCAGTTCTCCAATTCTTTCCCGAGGAGTTATGGGACATTCTTGAACCAAGCCGAGTCGCAAACAAAAACAAACCTACACGTGGTAGAGGGAAAAGAGTGCATAAAACGGACCATCTCAAAGACCACGATGACGAAGGTGAGAAGAGGGCAGGAGAAGGCGAGGACGCAGATGACATACCGAAGGATGAAGACGATGATGAGGAAGAGGAGGCCAACCCAGAGGATGACTTTTCCGAAGACGACAGTGAAATGGGTGGTGATTACAACGCAGAGAACTACTTCGACGATGGCGAGGCAGACAACTCCGACGGGGACGCCGGCGGAGGAGGAGGGGATGATGCCTACGACTGATGCATACATCCTTGACGATATGCGTTGCTATGCACGATAAAACAAGAAGAGTTCGGAAGCCGAGACCGTTTGTAAGTCATCTCACGTTAACAGTTGCAGATCATCTCTGTTCCGATTTGCAAAACCGAATCCGGCTTCGCCGTGTGATAACTCATTCGCGTGAACAGTGGAGGGCTGAATTTTCCTATGGAGTATACTGTAGCCCGAGTTATCTCCCATTACTCGTTCCCTGAAACCACTTGTTGGTTCCGACGAGAAGACACCCTAGGGGAATTAATTAACTCTCGCTTCCGCTCCTTGCTGCTTGCGGGTGACGGAGAGGTTGCCGAACTATTTGACGTCTTTTCACGACCAAGACAAAAGCACAGCATGCATAGTGGCTGGGCAGGATAACAAGTCGTGCAAAGCGATGTAGAGATTAGCTGCCGAGTCAGCCACTATCGCTGCAGTACACCACGAGGCGCCCCACCCGTTGCACGAGCAATCATTCGCGCAGAAGCCGTAGCCGCATGGCCCAATCCTCTTCGCTTCATGTCGCTCCACTTCCTGTAAAATTGCAGTTCAGCAAAGTTGTAGCGCAAAAAACAAGCACTTTATGGCTACCTCAGTCATTACACTCATTCCCACGTCGAGGACCAATCTTGGTCCGCTTATTACTACCTTTACTCAACCAAACGGCTGTAACGTAGCCGTCGGCGCGGGCCCGACATCTGACATCTTCAGGCAGGCGCAGTTTTGCAATGGTTCCGTCGGCGCTAACGACGCCTCTTCTTGCTGGCCCTCGATCACCGCAACAAACCCGAAAGCCGCATCTTTCTTAGGGTACGGGTTTTACTCCCCCGGCTTGTACTGTCCATCGGGATACACGACAGCGTGCAAAGCTGCCAATCTTGATGACGGCTCTCCATCATCAGTCTCTCAAGCACGTCTCTCATACCTGTTTCAATTCGGTCTTCTCGCCGGCGAAACGGCTGTAGGATGCTGCCCCAGGTAATCGCCAAACGTGCTGGCATGTGATGAGGACACCATAGCTAACTTGGGGATTATAGTGGCTACGCCTGCTACGCTGGAGGGTTCTCGGCGCAAACCTGCATCCGCACGGCCTCTTCAACAACAGTCACAGGAGTACTCTGTGACAACCAAGGCAGTTCGGTCCTGCACTACTTCACAGTCCCATCTACCGGCTTCAGTGTTATCGGCACCACCCGAACAACATCTTTTACAGTTGCTACGGCAACTCTGTATGCGCCGCTGGTTCAGATAAACCATCGAAACACGGATCTACCATCGTCGTTGCGCATTTCGTCAACGCCGAGTCCTCCGCTGACGACAACGTGGAGTGAACCTTCGCAAATCACAACCACAACCGCATCCACAGTCTCGAGGGCAGCACCTGTAGTAGAAACGTCGTCTAGTGGCTTTGGAATAGGTGCAAAGGTAGGCATAAGTGTTGCGGTCCCTGTCGCCGCGCTTGCGGTACTGGGCGGAATCATCTGGTGGGCCATTCGAAGGAAGCGTGCGAAGACCTCGAAACCCTCCCGGAACTCGGATGAACATGTTATGCTGCCTTACCGAGACGGACCACCGGCGGCTGAGATCGAAGGTAGATCCACTGCAAAGTCGTCATTCGTTGCGAAATCGCCCATGGAAGCACCAACGGCTGATGAAATTCATGAACTGGATGCGACTCCTGTCGCGCATGAGATGGAAGGAGTCTATTCAGCACATCACCAACGTTTTGTCGAAGATTGATGATTGTAATACAAAATGCAGAGCATTCATCGAACCAGGTGATCCGCCGTGCTCCGGTGCACCAAGTTTCTGTCGTCATTCAAGCTTCCCAAGAGGCATAGAACGTGAGAACTTGCCATGATCTGAATTCGCCACTGCAGCTGCCAGAATTCGTCAAAATCAAGAGAACTCTGGAATACATCCATCAGACTGATCAGCGATGCACGACCGTGAGCTCATAGATTTCGAAATGCGATCGTCGAGACGGTAACTCTCCGAGCAATAGTTGCCACCAGCACATGAAGATCTCGGTAGCTTAGAAGGCCAGTAACGTAGCATACACTGCCCAGCACGCGTAAGGACTACTTTCACGCTGGAAACATCACGAGACTGGTGTAAAGGTGACCATGCAATCCCTAGCTATGTTTGAAGCGCCAAAGCTCCGAATGCCGGCGACCAGTACTCGATCTCTTCGGCTTGCCTGTCGACCCACACCAGTGAGTCCGCGACCAGATCCTCGATCACAGCCACAGCTCGAGGACGTGCCCACTTCAGATTGATCTGTAGCATGGATACCGTAATGTAGCCTAAAACTTGTATAACCTCGAGAATTGTTGTCTGATCGATATTCAACTCTTTGGGGACTGAGCGAATCATCTGTTTGGAGCCGAGCTTCATGATTGCATATCCGGACGCGAGCGGTTCAAGTGATTTCACTGCACGCAGAACGTCGTCCCTACCGTTTCAATTAATATTCGAAGACTCCTCGAAAATCTAGTTTTTACACACTCTGAGACCTCCATTCCTCCACCAATACCTCTTCCCTTCTGTACCCTCTTGACAATCTCATCCACTGTCATCATGCCTCCGTTCTCCGACCTCGTCTCTTTGCATACTTCGACAACCCTAACAGCAAGCTCGAAATAGAAGTCGTTCACACTGCTTCCCAGCATCTGTGTCCAGAAACTTGTACTCGCCGTCGCCGAACCGCTTTTCTTGTTGTTGGTATTTGAAGAAACGAGCGGATCCACACCGATGGCATTGCACATGCGCGCGAACTCGGCGCGGAACTGTGGATTTGAACGAATGTCTTTGGCATGTGAAATGCTGAACTGATGCAGGAGGGACTGGAACACGGATAGCTGGGCTTGCAGGGAGGAGAGGTGCGTGCTGCGGAGTTGGGAGCCATGAGAGGCGTATTGTGCGGAGGTTATAGTATTGCGCGAAAATGCAGATAGACCTGGGGTGCGTCGAGGATTGGCCATGTCGAGTGTTGAGGCACACAAGGGATACAGAACTGTCTGTTGATGTGGTCATCGAGTCCTTGTGAACTGAACCCCGGAAGAAAATATTGCATGTGACGGAGCAAAGCGGTTTCGGGAGAAATGATTGTCCGAGGACTTGACGCTAGCACTGATTGAGATTTGCAAAAAAACCCCACGGCGCACACAACTTTGTCTCCTCCGAACTTCTTCGTCAACCATCACACACGACAACTCAACAGCTCGCCCACCTCGACCACAATGGCCCCTTCCAAGACGTACGTTGCTATTACCAACCCATCTGCTGATCGAGAATCAAAACATGCAGACATAGTCGTGGTCAAATCTCGCTGGGCAGCATTTTGATGTTTAGGCCAGCTCGATTACATCCTTCGGTCCCTCCTCGATAGACCAACACAAGGCGAAAAGATCGAGAAGGGCTTGGAGGGTCTTGAAGATGAAGAACTCGTTCTTCTCCTCCAAATACAATCTTTGCGCGACAGTTGTTCCAACTTGTAGCACTCAGTACTTCCCATGCGTGGGGTCTTGTCGTCGAGGAATAGTTACGACCAGGGCGAAGAGCTTGACTCGACTTCTTGAAGTTGTCTCAACAAGTAGCTTCTTTCTCTTCGATTAAATGTGTACCGTCGAGTTCACCATCCAGTTGAGAATGCCACACTTGGTGCACTTCTCTTCTTGGGATTATCAAGTACCACGCGAGACTATTTCTGACATCGGTTTTCGTGCAGCTCCGTTCCCACCAAGGATGACATTCTCGTTCCCGAGACCCTCTTGAAGAAGCGCAAGTCGCAAGAGAAGGAGCGCGAGGCTAAGGCTTCTCAGCTCAAGGAGAGGAAAGCTGTACGTCCACGACTTTTCTTTTTACACACTGGGAAGAGCGGACCATTTTGATGATAAAGACCAACCACGCGACTAGGCCTTACTAGCCAATGTTGTCGGACTGTTAACCATCTTTCGGGACTGAATATGGTGGAAAAATCTTGCATTCTTGTTCACATTTGCTCTGCTGAACACATACTAATGTTCATGTTTCAGGCCAACAAGGAGAAGCGTGGCGTCATCTTCAAGCGCGCTGAATCCTACGTCAAGGAGTACCGTGATCAAGAGAAAGAAAAGATCCGTCTCGCACGCCTTGCCAAGCAGGATGGTTCCTTTTACATCCCCGCCGAGCCCAAGCTCATCTTTGTTGTCCGTATCAAGGGGTAAGTTCTCTTGTGTCTCTCGCGGCGAAAAGTACTAACTCAATCACAGTATCAACAAGATTGACCCGAAGAAGCGCAAGACTCTCCAGCTCCTTCGTCTTCTCCAGATCAATTCTGGTGTCTTTATCCGCTTGACCAAGGCCACTCTTGAGATGCTCCGAATCGCCGAGCCCTACGTTGCTTACGGATACCCTAACCTTAAGAGCGTCCGTGAGCTTATCTACAAGCGTGGATACGGCAAGGTCAAGACCAACAAAGGCAGCTTCCCCCAGCGCATTCCTCTTACCGACAATGCCATCATCGAGGAGAACCTCGGCAAATACGGCATCGTCTGCATGGAGGACATTGTTCACGAGATAGTGAACGTGGGCCCCAACTTCAAGCAGGTTTCGAACTTCTTGTGGCCGTTCAAGCTTAGCAACCCCAACGGTGGCTTCAGGCCCCGCAAGCTCACCCCCTACAACTTGGGCGGTGACCTTGGTAACCGTGAAGACAAGATCAATGCCTTGATCAGGCAGATGAATTAGAGAGATTGACGACGGTGGAAACAACTTGATGAGCTTGGGTGGCGTTTGATATCATAAGGTCTTTCTCTTTAGCGTACTGTATTTTGAACCAAAGTGAAGAATCGAACATTCTTGCTGCTAGACTAGTTGCGCTGCAATTTACACCCAATGCTCACCCCTCCGTTAGTCCTTCTTCGATTGGGGTTCGTGTGACATTGTCGTAAAGCTACATGGAACAATCAACGCTTTGCATACATCGACCAGCGCTGCTATAATGGTGACCCCGCACATACGTGACCGTGTCATTATTTACTAGACTACCTCTGTCAAGTCGTTCGCGATGATTCAACGTTCACGAGTTCTTTCGTCTGTCACGTTCTCTTGCTTGTGCTACAGGGATCACTAGCGTATGTCAACAGTTTGCACAGTGGTACACCCATATGTCTCCAACCATTTAGGACTTCTAACACATCAACATCCAGCACCGCAGACGGCACGTGGCTCCTAAGTATGTAGCACAAGGGGAGAGTCGCAATGTCCCGGGGATCGATGCTAGACAGCTTGCATTCCCTGTAGCGGCAGCCAACGAGTCTGAAAATGGTCAAACGAAGAAGCCGCTCTTAGAATGTCGTTCAAGTTCTTCCAAGCAGCAGGATGGCGAGACTGCAAACTGGATCCAGCCTGTACTGTCGCTTGTGCTTGTTGTAATCATCAGAGTTTCACCAGATCCTCGACACTGTGTGGTAAATCACTTCGTAGGAGCTGCTGCTATGAAGCCGCTCGAAGGCATACTTCCGGCTACTCTCAAAATAGCGGTTTCGGCGACCTGGTCGCAATCGAGCCTTGTATGAGCCAGGCACGGAGTTCCCTAGAACCTTTTAAAGGTCGTTTAAGAAATGCTCAGTACAAGACAGAAGCCTGGGGCTGTGATACTGGTGGACGCCAAGAGGCGAGGCATTACTATGAGCCACGTGATATCGGTTTGGTGTTGAACTCTAAAGGGAGCTCGGCGGCCAGTGCAAGTTGCAGCCAACTCAGCTGTCCATGATACATTGCACCACCTAAGAGCTTGAACGTCTTGTCGGGTCTCTCGTCACCCAATAATGTGTTAATTACGCTACGGTGGTTCAATTGTTTTATCAGGTACTAACTTGCGATCTGATTCAGCTCATAGCTGAGAGCGCGCCGCGTCCCGTCTGCATCCTCTTGACTCCACCTGTGTAACTGAGGACAGTTCACTCGCCGCGATTGGAAGTTACGTGTAGAACGCGACATGGAACAGCGATGGTCTCCTTATCCTGATGACCAATCGGATGACCGTCAATTGCGGCATGGCAGCAGCTCGATCAACACCTCTCAACAACTAGATCGCAACGGTTTAGGCGTAAGGTACGACGCATTTGCTTCGCCAAACCTTCCTCCGCAGCCAGCAGCCTCGACTCCCTTTGCGCAACCACCGAAGATAGGACGCCAACTTCAACCCGATATCGACGGTGATTTACCAATGGAGGACGCGGATCCGTTCAACAAGCAAAAGTACGAGTATCCCATACGCTCGACCCACAAGTCTAGACCGCCATCTACACAGTTCCTGCCACAAGAAGAATCGTCGGCTGCAAGACGCTACTCCCCAATGAACTTATCACCTACTACGCCTTACTCTACGACGCATGGCAGTGCTCCACAGAGCCACTTCTCCTCACACACGCCAGTACTGCAACCGAATCGTCATTCGCCGACCCGCCCACGTATGTATGGATCCCAATCTTATCAATCGTCACGTAGGTTCTCCAAGCTCTGTCAACCTAAGAAGTCCCTAACGAGATAAGTAGCTTCTCGATCGCAGCAAGGTCAACTATCTACGCTTCAATCCAGCCTCAGTCCAGAAGGCAACTTCTACCCTCCTCGGTTGGCCAGTCTGCAGTTGAACCAAGTATTCGGTCGGGAAGGAGCTTCGGCCAACCAGCCACCACAACACTCACCGTTACCAAGGGGACAGGTACCGAGGTTTACAAAGTGTCGCAATGTTTCAGAGTTGAAGCCGCATTTCAATACTCAGCCACCTTTTCGCCGGGCAAAGCCTGAAGGGGGCTTCATCAGCGTAAGTTCGAATGCCTCGTTGAAAAAGACGAGATTGTGCTGATCTTGCCTCAGCCTCTGCAAGCCCTCACGACACATCTTCCCTCATCATACAGAATATGCAATCCAAGCTTCAAATATGAGTCTTCGAGGAATCCCCGGAGAGTGCTCACGAAGCCTAGTAAAGGAAGCAAGAATGATGGTTACGACAATGAGGACAGCGACTACATTCTTTACGTCAACGATATCTTGGGCTCAGAAGAGACCGGACATAAGTCAGTGGATCGTGCTACTGCCATCCATGAACCGGAAGTTGCTAATACACTGCGCAGAAGCCGTTACCTTATTCTAGATGTATTGGGACAAGGTACCTTCGGCCAGGTTGTAAAATGCCAAAACCTGAAGACACAAGAGGTTGTTGCAGTGAAAGTTGTGAAAAACCGAACAGCATATTTCAACCAAAGTATGATGGAGGTTTCTGTTCTGGACTTGGTTAGTAATTCCACGCCTTGAGTGTCCGTCGACAGTCTAACCTGATGGTGTAGCTTAATAGCAAGCTGGATAAAAACGATGACCATCACCTGTTGCGATTGAAGGATACCTTCATCCATCGACAACACCTGTGCCTCGTTTTCGAGTTGCTCAGCGTGAATTTGTATGAACTAATCAAGCAGAACCAGTTCCGAGGTCTTAGTACCACGTTGGTCCGCGTGTTCGCACAGCAACTTTTGAACGGCTTGAGCTTGCTCAATAAAGCGAGGATCATACATTGCGATCTCAAACCCGAAAACATTCTCTTGAAAAAGTATGTCGATCTACCCAGCTTCGGTCACAGCTTCTAATGAGCACAGTCTCGAGAGTCCCATCATAAAGATCATTGATTTCGGCTCGGCATGCGATGAAAGACAGACTGTTTACACCTATATACAGTCACGATTCTACCGTTCTCCGGAAGTGTTGCTGGGTCTACCGTGAGGCTCCGTTCGTCGCTCTGGTTCGCAAATGGCTAACATGCAAAAAGTTACTCTGCTGCGATAGATATGTGGTCGTTGGGATGTATCGTGGTTGAGCTCTTCCTTGGGCTGCCACTCTTTCCTGGCTCGTCCGAGTACAACCAGGTCTCTCGCATAACAGAAATGCTCGGACAACCGCCAACGTGGATGCTTGAGGTGGGAAAGCAATCTGGGGAGTTTTTTGAAAAAACCCACGACGAATTCGGTCGGAGAAGCTATCGGATGAAGAGCATGGAGCAATACTCACGAGAGCACAACACAAAGGAGCAGCCCGGCAAGAAATACTTTACTGCTACAACCCTAACGGATGTCATTAAAACATATCCTTTCCCTCGAAAGAATATGAAGCAGGCGGAAATAGATCGAGGTATGTCAACGTTCCTAGTAAAGTGTCTTGTACTGACTAGGGACAGAAATTGCAAACCGGAATTCATTCATCGACTTTGTGCGAGGGCTGCTCTGCTTGAACCCGCTAGAACGCTGGTCACCGCAACAGGCCAAATTGCATCCTTTCATCACCCAACAAAAGTTCACCGGCCCTTTCGTACCGCCCATGAACCTTAAAGCAAGCTCAATCACAAAGTCTCCGGCTCCAGGACTTCAGCAGCAACAGCAAGCCGAAGCACTCAGCAAACAACGTGCGCACGCACAACAAGCAGCTCAGATTCAGGCTCAAAACGCTTCTGCCCTCGCAGCGCTCCAAATGAACCAGTATCAGCAACCGCCTCCTCTAGTTCAGGTACAGAGTCCTTCGATGTACGGAAACATGTATGCCGGAAGCCCTCAAGGCGCGCCACCACCGTATCCTGCTGCGGCTGCTCCTCCATACGGCCAGCAAATCCCGATGATGCAGCCTGCACAGAGTCAATACACCCCGCAATCAAGCATGTATTCTCAGAACGCTAGAGGAGGACGTCCACGAGCTTCAACGATGGATCAACAACAGGCAGGGATTCCGCAGTCGCTGCAAAGAGTGATCAACCACCTAGATCCCAACGCTCCTATTCGACTGCAACCCAGTCCAGCTTATTACCCTCCTCCGCCAGATGGTGGAGCGGATCTATCGCCAGGCAACGGCGCACAAAGGAACAGCCGAGCGGGTAGGAACAACACTGGACGTCGCGACTTCATCAGAACATTGGAAGACCGGTCAATCGAGGAGGGTTATATGGCCGGAACTCAACCATGGCATTAGCTCAGCGCAGAGTAAGCTAGCATGGCCCGCTTGGCACGTTGAAGAACGGGTCGCGTTTACGCCATGGCGCTTCCATTGCCCTGCGTGATAAATCCACTGCGTTCCATTAGGCTTGTTACTTATGTTCGGAGGAGGTATAAGATTGCACACTGCAGTTGGAGGCGAAGTGCCGCCGTCAAGTATCTTAAGATTCTTGCAGCAAAACCGCCAACAAGGATGCAAGCAGCTCTATGCAGGAATACTTTTGCTCCATGCGCTCGTTCAGGCATGGTTCGGCATTAGGGTTAGCGCGTGGTAGGGAGATCAATCGATATTGGGAGTACTGGAGAAGCATGATATAGACAACCACCTGCCCTTACCAATCATGACGAAAGCATTAGTTTGTTATTATTTTACGTGCACTATTTTCAGACCAATCGTTGGTCATTCGTTTGACGTTCACTTTTGACGTGTGGCGGTAGCCACAAAGGTGTGCGCCACACCTTGCATTTTCGCTTATTGTGTCGCGCCTAGTAAGATACCACGAATTTTGTTTTTCTTTCATCAACGCTTCGTAACAACAACAACAACTCAACATGTCGCGATTTTTCCACGGAAGCGATAGCTCAAGCGAAAGTTCCTCAGACGAAGAAGAACTCTACTCCGACGAGGAGGGATCCGAGAACGAGGCCAAGCCCAAGACCGCAAAGCCCGCAGAGGACTCCAGCAGCGGCAGCGAAGAAAGTTCTTCAGAGGACGAAGACGAGGACAAG
>Ga0160427_10000720_pt1 | contig 20059 bp, 17 predicted proteins | sample SolpanmetagenomL_FD_108194 | JGI IMG/M metagenome (GOLD analysis project Ga0160427, IMG submission 108194) | Solar panel surface microbial communities from Lawrence Berkeley National Laboratory, California, USA - L | ecosystem: Engineered > Built environment > Solar panel > Unclassified ...
GCGCTATCGCAACCCGCTACGACAAGACCGCGACCTCCTACGCCGCAGGTGTTGCCATCGCTGCCTCTCTGGACTGGATCAAAACCCTGATCCGGTAAGCATGGAAATGCGAACGGACCCTAGTCATTCTGGATGCCCAGGTTCAGTCTCCTGCCTTACACGCAAAGGCTTCTAACAAACCTGGCGGGGGTGCTAGTCGGCTACCTTCCAATTCTGGTCGCACTCTGTCTTGGAGAGACTGCTGAACTGACCGACTGGGGTTACGCGATGGTTGGAGCCATGCTCATCCCCGTGATCAGCAGGTTGGTGGGTGCGTCAAAGCGCGCAAACGCAACTCCCTGGTTCCTCACGATTGTCTCCTTCTCAACAACCATGTTCCTGGTGCTCGCGGGCGTCGGGCTGGTGATCCTGGGAAAGACCAGGAATCACAATCCTTGTGCGGCGGAAATCCTTCAGAACGTGTCGAACGCATGGTATCTTTGGATTGCGCTGGGATTGATTGTCGACCTCATGATGGTGGCTGCCGAGGAAGAGGGAAATGACAAGCCGGTTGGGAAATTCCTTCACGACCTTCTTGGTAGCCTTCTTCGCCGTCATAGGCCGTAAGGATGGAGCCCTGGCCTTTTCAATAATGGTGATCACCGTTGCTGGGTTCACGCTCGGCCCCTGGTCCCTGCTGTTGGCCTACACGCTCCCACCCTTGATCATGGGGCCCCTCCGAGCAGCTTGCTGGCGTGCATCGCTGCAGCAGACCAACGTGCCGACAAGGCAGGTAGGAGTCGGAGCTCACGCCGGGATGCCTGCGTCGCCTACGTTCGAATCCCTTTGAAGGTGGGCACACAACCCAGAGACGACGGTGGCAGCCCTGAAGACGATGCACGTCCAGTAGCGGACCACGATCGATTTAAGTGCATCCTCAGGAGACTTGCCACGGTCGTCCTGCTGCAGGCTTGCGCTTTACCCGCCCTCGCGTCCGGCGGTTCGATCTACAGCAACTCCCTCGGCTTCACGGTCATTGGCATCGATGACGGCACGTGGCTGGATATCCACATCTGCGACTCCATCGATGAAGCCACGTCGGCGAGTCCGGCCCACTGCCTTATTCTAAGGAAGGGTGGGCGGACTGACGGTGGGTACACGGCCTACTCCGATGCCAGGAGTGGCTGTCGGCTACTCGGGAAGTACGAGGAGCAAAGCCACGCTAGCGGCCATACCGACGACGAGTTCATGCTCAAGCAGTTCTTTGCCGTCATCAAGGTCCCCAGGGGCATGCGTAACTGCAGTTTGATGTTCAAGGCTGCGCCAGGGGGACCAGCCCGCAGGAGTGTTACCGGTATCTATCGCTCGCCCTGAAGAAAACCTGAATCTCTGCACGCCAGCGACCATCCCGTCGCGCGCACTTGGGGGCACTGGCATCTGATGCAGACCAAGCCCGTTGCACCTTGAATCCAGGTGACGCCGGATGCATACCGACCGCCGTTCGTCAGGTAGCCCGGCACCTCCCGGTCCCGGCAGGAGGCCCGGCACATGTTCAAGCCAGCGCTGGATGACATCACCAAGGCCGACCTCATGGCCATGGTGGGCACGGCAGTCGAGGGTCAGAATCTCGAATTCAAGGAGGACATTCCCGTCCACCAGACCAGGTCACGTGAGGTGGCTAAGTCCAGTGGAGGCCGAGCCAGGGACACGTGGTGGGCGGAGTGCAAGGCAGTCGCCGACCATGGGCGAGACGAACTGTTGGCCGAACTGGTCGCCTTCGCCAACTCACGTGGTGGTCGCCTCATCCTGGGCATGGCAGAGGCGGAAGATGAGCGGCGAGCCGCGATCCGCATTACCCCGTTGCCAATGGTGGCAGCACTGGAAGGGAGGTTCAGTGCGTTCCTCCTTGAACACGTCGAGCCCAGGCTCCCATCAGCTAGGGTAAGGGCGATCGAGACCGAGTCTGATGGGAGCGGTGTCCTGGTGCTTGAAACCACGGCGTCCGTCATCGGACCGCACTGGGTCAAGACTACACGGCGGCCTACCATACGGCGTGACGACAAGTGCCTCACGATGTCCATGCAGGAGGTGAGCCAGATGGTACTGATGAACTCCGGTCGCCTGAACGACATCCGCGGCGCCTTGAACGGTCGCATGGAAGGCTTGAAGAGGGACTTCCAATCGTTCCTGGAAGCAAGCCTTCCCAGCACCGTCATCGCAGCAACCAGGGAGCAAGCTGTGAACAGCTGGCTGAAGTTGGCGAACCGGGGCGCATTCGCTTTTCGCCTGGCACTGGCGCCGCACGAGGACTTCGGCATTGTCCAACTCCCGCCCTTCAGTGAGCTTGTCCCGCCGCCGACATGCGTCGGGGTTCCCGGTATCGTAGGAGTCTCGGGAGACCTGACGGTATTCTGGCCTCACGGGGGCGAAGAAGGACGCATCCTCGGTGGTGTCTCGTTCGAGATGGCCTGGGGACAGGGCGTGGCGAAGTATACTGTCCATCGTGACGGCAGGATCGAGGTCACCTGCCAGATCCTGGGCGACGACGGCCAAGCTCTGCCGCTGCCGCGGCACATGCTTGTCGGCACGCTGGGATGCCTCCTCGGGATCTACGACAAGCTCCAGGTCATCGCCGGTCTTCGACTGGTTCCTGTAGAGGTTGCGGTCGCGATTATTACCAAAGGCCGTGTGCACGTTGCCAATGCCAACAGCCAGCTTGCCGAGCTGATAGGTGGACAACTTCCGGAATGGTCACCTTTCCCAACCCGGACGGCCATGAGCCATGATGACTTCAGCCGGGTGATGACTTTGACGGCCCTGGACATGGCGGATGCAGCTAACTCCAAGGTGGGGGGCCCAAAGGCGTTCGTCTATTTCCCTCCACTAGAGGGCTGATGGCTAGGTTCTGTTAGAGATTGGGCATTGTTCCCACGTAGATAGGCATGGCGGCAAACTCGACGGTTGCAGGATTCACGGATCCAGAGTGGGCGGTGTGGGAGCCGCTGATCGAGGCGGTGCGGCCGCGGGGCAAGACGCTGCCGCAGGAGCTGCGGCAGACGATCGCGGCCATCTTTTGGCGGCACCGTAACGGCGCCAGGTGGCGGGCGATCCCGAGCGAGCTTGGCCCGTGGTGGCGGGCAGCGCAGTTGTTCATCCGTTGGGCCCAGCACGGCGCGTGGGAGCACCTGCTAGGGCTAGCCCAGGAGCACGTGGGCGGGCTGGAGCTCAGCCTGACCTTCTTGGACGGCACCCAACGTGCGAGCGTAAGCCACGGCGGCGGGGGTGCCCAAACAGGGGGAACAAGTGCAAGCCGAGATCACCGTGAAGCGCTTGGTCGCTCTCGCGGCGGCTTCGGCACCAAGGCTGTAGCGGTGGCGGACAGCCGTGGCCGGGCTGTCTCGTTCGCGGTGGCGCCGGGGCAGGCGCACGAGGCACCCATGACGCCTGCCATGCTCCAGAGCCTGCCTGACACCCCAGTGTGGATCGTGGCCGACCGGGGCTACTCATCTGACGCCATCCGCACTCAGGTGTGGGACATGAACGCGCGGCCCGCGATCCCGGCCAAACGCAACGCGGCTGCCCAGCGCTGCCCGCACTTTATCTACGTGCACCGCAACCAGGTCGAGCAGCTCTGGGGCAGGCTGAAGGGTTGGGCCATGAAACGGACCAACCGTGCCGTGGCAACCCGCTACGAGAAAACCGCCCACTCCTTCAAGGGTGTGCTGTGCCTTGCCGCCGCATTCGACTAGCTCAGACACAGCATCACCCACCAGTGTTCAAGCTCTAACAGGACCTAGCGATCAAGATGGCCGATCGTATAATTTTATACGGTCTTGATCGCCTGGTAAGACGCCATCAAATGTAAACTCGTCAATAAATGAAGAGGCTATAACTATTCTCCGCCCATCTCGGACCTCAAACAGTATGAAATCGTCGCAATAGAACGATCCCTCTAACTTGTCTGATACGACCTGCTGTAGCTCGTAAAACCAGGCAACCATGTTCCGGCCTTGTTCATAGGAAAGCCCAATTGCGGCTTCCAGTTTTGCACGCTCCCAATCCACTACAATCTTTTCTGGGAACGCATTGTCCTCACTGCAATGAATTTCTCGGCAGTAACGAACTGCTTGCACGAAGGGGTTGTCTGGCGACGCGCGCACCGCGTCTTGCGCGGCGTGCCTCAGAGCAGGAGTTGTGTCTTCCCAGGAAGCGAGTCCTTCAACGCGCTCGCTGATCGGGGGCATATACTGCATGGGTTTCGCTCCTCTACACGCGATCCACCATGGTAGCAGGCGTTTAAGCCGATCCCTCTGGCTTTCGTTCGAAGCGACAAGTTTTTTCGGTAACTCCCAAGGGACCCAGCACGGGCCACCATCGACGTGTCGAGATTTGCAAATGGCATACGGCAGAGACGTGTACCTTCATCGATGGATGTCCGAGTCCGATGTGCCGCCTCAGGAAATCGATGTTCTGTGGCGGCGGCTCAGCGCGGCGTTCTGTGTCGTGGGTTTAGGCCCGTGACATGGGAGGCTTGCTCGGACCCTGGCGTTAGCTGTCTGGGTGCCTCCCTCTCTGCGATGGTGCTTAGCCCTTCGGCTTGGTCCGGAAGGATGGCGTCCACCAGCGTACCGGCTTCGGCTCTGGCAAAGGGCGAGTGCGGGGACGACCACGCTTCTTTGGCAATGAAGGGTCGTTTACTGGCTCGGAAGAGCTAATTATATCGAGTTTGGCGGCAGCCAAACCCACAGGAGCTTGGTTGGCCGCTGCTTGGCTGGCCTCCTCTTTAGACCTGGCGTTGGCGGACCGCTTGGCCGTCGTGCGCTGCCGAAGCTCGAAAGGGGCGTTGTCCAAGCCATGCTGCGCCGTCAGTGTGGCCTGGCGCTCCCTGTCCAACTCTTCCTGCTGTGCGAGTGCAGTATGCTCGCAGCGTGCCTGCAGCGTGCGCGCCGCAAGTTCAGTCTGCTGCAGGAGTTGCCGGACCTGGCCGTGCCTCTGCTGCTCAGTGGCTAGCTTTTGCTCCAGCGCTGCCACGCGCTGCTGGAGAGGGGACAACGCGTTCGGGAGAGCGCTGCTCCCGCTGATGCTATCCGGCTTGCGTCGAGCTAAGCCGGGTGCGGCAGAGCCATCGCCGCCTTGTCGTGCTGGAGCAGCTTTGGTGGTCAGGGTTGGTCGAGCACCTGGTCCACACAGCCCCAGGGCGCGGCGCATGCGCTCTTCCATCGTCTCAACGTCGGCGGACGATAGCGCAGCTTCTGGCTCTAGAATGGGTAATTGCTTACTGGTCAGCTTGACCTCCGGTATTTCTATGATGTCGAGGATATACGATGCCTGCGCCATCATGTGAGGCAGCCGGTCGATTGTTACGTGGAAAGGCTTGGCCCAAACACCGGCTTCGGTGATCGCTACCTTCCGTCGTGTCCTAGTCTTTGCCTCCTTGCTGATGCTGGCTGCCTCCTTAACCGTGGGCGTCCGGTCACAGCCCGTGTTTATAGACTTTGCGTATGGTGCCTATCGCGATCGCAATCGCGAACACGTTCCCGATAACGATCCCAGCTAAGCGCCGGCCGCTGTCTGGGCGCGTTCTCGCTCCGGTTAGGTATCGACCTTGTTTAGCAACAATGCTCATATCGGTCCCGGTATAACGGGGGGCTGATACGATGAGCATAACCTATACCGGGTCTAGCGGCGGAACGGACGTGACGACACCGCCTGGGAAAGGCGGAGCCATTGCGCGCCTGCTCTCGGGGCCATGGCTTCCGGCCTTGGCCGCGCGCATCGGCTCGGCCATCGCCTCGCTCCTTGGGCGCCCCGTCCGAATCTTCGGCAAGGTTGTGGTCGCCCGGCATGCCGACGTGACCGAAATGCTCGCCCGCGACCTTGACTTCCGCATTGCCCCTGTCAACGAAGCGAAGATTGATGCGGTGAACGGCGGGCCCTTCGTGCTCGGGATGGATCGGGGATGTCGCCTGGCCCGTGAGCGTGAGGCGCTCTATCGCGCCCTGGCGGAGGTGGACCTCGGGGCCCTGCAGGTCGCCGCGGCTGCCGATGCCGAGGGGCGCTTGGCGTCGAGCGGGTGTTCGGTCGACGTGGTGAACGGCTATGCACGGCCCGTCGCCGCTGGGACGGCAAGGAGGCTGTTCGGCGTCGGCGACAAGACTGAGCCTGCCCTGTTCATGGACGTGATACGCGCGATCTTCGCCCATACCTTCCTGAACGTGGCGGACGACGCGGCGGTAGCGGACCGCGCGCTCCGGGCCGGCGCGTTGATGCGCGGGTGGTTCGAGGACGAGATCCGGAACAGGCGGGCCTCCGGGCTCTACGGCTCCGACATGATGGGCGCGCTCATGCGCAACGAGTGGTTGAGCGACGACGATGTGCGCCGCACCTTGGGAGGCATGCTCGTGGGCAGCGTCGACACGACTGCCAGCTCTGTCGCCAAGATCGTGGCGACCATCGCCGCGGACCGGAAGCTCACCTCGCAGGTGGAGGCTGACCTCGATCACCTCGATCGCATGACCGGGTGGTGCAGCGAGGCGTTACGGCGCTGGCCCCATAACCCGATCGTGCTCCGCCGGGCCGCAGTCGACACCGTGTTCAACAACGTCGAGGTACGGCGCGGGGACACGATGATCGGGTGGACGCAGGCCGCCATGCTCGACCCCACCGTGTTCCCGAACCCGCAGTTGCTGCGGTCCGACAGGCCGCGGGACATCTACCTCCATTTCGGCGGAGGCCTTCATCCTTGCGCGGGGCGATCCGTGAATGCCTTTCAGATACCGCTACTGGTCGGCACCTTGCTCCGCCGGGGGGTAGCCAGCGCCGGGGCCGTCGCATGGGCGGGGCCGTTCCCGGATCGGCTCGTCGTCAAGCTGGGGCGCGGCGCACGATGACGCACGCCCTGGTCACCATGGTTGCGCCGCTCGCCATCGGGCGGGTCGAGCAAGCGGAATCCCTGATCGATGCGCTCGGCAACCCGCCGCAGCATCACATCCGGGAGGCCCTCGAACGCCTGGATGGCTCGGACGGGACGCATTTCTGCAGCCTGCATGCGATCCGCTCGAAGGAAATCGGCCGTGCCTACCTCCTCTTCGAGCTTTCCGCCGACGGCACCGAAGGCGAGGCCGTTGGAAGAGTCGTCCGGGCAATAGGAGCCGAGCTGGAGACCGTGTTCTCGCTGGCCGCCGACTGGCCAGCCCGCGGGAGCATCGGCACCTACCTCTTGGCCCATCGGATCAGCACGGGCGCCGGGCTGTTCGAGGCACCGGGCCTATCTTTTGTCGGAACCCCGGGGATGTCGGTCGGCCGTATCAGGTCCGAGCAGCGTCTGGCGCTAAAGGCGACCGCGGCGTTAGCCCAGCTGGGGGAGGAGGAGGCATGGGCGATGGAGAGGCTCCACGCCGTGCGCCAGGCCGTTGGCGCGGACCCGGAGCTTGCCGACATGCTGGAAACAGGATCGCCTCTCCGGCCATACGCACCGCCAGGTATAGGGGCGCTCGTCGCCGGAGCAATCCCATCGTTCGTGGCCAAGTTCCTCTGGCCCGTGGTTCTCGTCGTGCTCCTGCTCGGCCTGCATGCGGGTGTCATGGCGGCTTCCGACGTGGATGGGCTGTGGGCAGGGCTCGCGACGTTCGCCTCGGCCGCGGCGTGGCGCATCTTCGTGAGCAGCCTGATCGCGCTTGGGCTGGTGATCGCGGTGCTGGCCCTAGGCTACTTCGAGCTGCGCAGCCTGGAGGAGCGTGACTCGGTCGACGGCAAGGTAGCCGATCAGCAGACGCTGGAAGCGATCTTCAGGCGGGAGAACCACTACGCTCAGAACCACATGGTCTCGGTCACCCAGCGTAAGCCCGGTGGCGTACGCTGGGTGACACTGCATCTTGCGTTCTGGCTGGTCGGCATCCTGGCGACCCGTTTCTATCGCCCAGGTTCCCTCAGCGAGATCAAGACGATCCACTTCGCCCGTTGGGTCACCATCCCGGGCACGCGCGACCTAGTGTTCCTGTCCAACTACGGTGGTAGCTGGGAGAGCTATCTCGAGGACTTCATCACTCGCGCCCATGGTGGCCTGACAGCTGTCTGGTCGAACACCATTGGCTTCCCGCGGTCGGAGAACCTGTTCCAGAAAGGGGCGACCGATGGAGAGCGCTTCAAGAGGTATGCACGCCAATCGATGGTGCCCACCCGGTTCTGGTATTCCGCCTATCCCTCTGTAACCACCGCCAGGATCCGTACGAACACGGAGATCCGGCTAGGCCTGTCCGGCACCCAGACCGAGGACGAGGCAATGAGCTGGCTGGCGTTGTTCGGCTCCGCGCCCCGGCCCGCAAGCAAGCTGGTGAGCAGCGAGATTCAAAGCCTCGTGTTTGGCGGCTTGGGCAAGGACATGCCATGTGGCACCTGCCTCATGTACGATCTGCCTAAAAGCGTCGAGGCGGCCAGGGCGTGGCTTGCCGCGATCCTGCCGACCGTTGGATTCAACGATGGGCGGCGCCTCAAGGTGAGGGCGATCACCACGATCGCATTTGGGCCCGACGGGCTGCGAGGGCTTGGCCTGCCGCCGGAAGGCCTGGAGAGTTTCCCCTACGCCTTCATGTCAGGGATGGCCAACGACTCCAGGGCGCGCATTCTTGGCGATGTCGGACAGAACGATCGGAACTACTGGAGATGGGGCAAGCCCACGCCCCATGCCACCCTGCTAATTTACGGCAAGCTGGAAGAGGACGTAGCCGCCCTAGAGGCTAAACTTGCGGCAGCCGCTGAAGCGCACCAGGCATTCTTTGTGCACCGCGTGCCCCTCAAGAAGGTCGAGAAGGGGCAGACCGAGCCGTTTGGGTTTGTCGACGGGATCTCGCAGCCTGTGATCCGCGGCACCTACAAAGCCATCAAGCCCGCTGACCCGATCCACTTGGTCGAGCCGGGCGAGTTCATCCTCGGCTATCCGGACAACCGCGGCAACACGCCGCCCGGCCCGACCCTGCCCGCGGCGGCCGACCCGAGGAACATGCTGCCGCTTGTCCAGGCGACCGGGGACTTCTCCCGTAACTTCGTCGACTGCGCGCGGGACCTAGGCCGGAACGGCACATTCCTGGTCATCCGTGAGCTGGAGCAGGATAAGGAGCTTTTCGACGGCTACTGCGCCGCCCAGGCCAAGCAATTGGAGGGACGGCTGCCGGAGCCTTACGAGATATCGCGCGAGTTCGTCGCGGCCAAGCTGGTTGGGCGCTGGCAGAACGGGTCGTCGCTGGCGCGGCACCCTTATCTTCCCAAGGAGGCCCGCCACAAGGATGGCACCCCTAACGAGGAGCTTTCGAACAACGACCGGGGGGAGGGGGCAACCGAGCGGACCATCACCGCAGCGCCCCTGGGCGACCCCGCTGTTCGGGACGTGCCACGCCCCGCCACGGCAAGCCGCGGGAGAGACAACGACTTCCTGTTCGGCGTCGAGGACCCCGAGGCGCTGCGCTGCCCGTTCGGTGCCCATATCCGCCGGGCGAACCCGCGCGACAGCCTGGTGCCGGGGTCCCAAGACCAGATCGACATCAGCAACCGCCATCGGATCATCCGGATCGGGCGCCAGTACGAGCCTGAGGCTGATCAGAAGCCGGGCCTGTTCTTCATGTGCCTGAACGGGGACATCGAGCGCCAGTTCGAGTTCGTGCAGCAGACCTGGCTCGGGAGCCCGTCGTTCCACGGCATGTCCGACGAGACGGACCCGCTGCTGGGCGGGGCCGAGGCATCCATGGGCTTCAGCATGCCCACCCGTTATGGCCCGGTGCGCCTCGAAGCCGTCCCGGCCGTGGTTAAGACCAAGGGGGGCGGCTACTTCTTCATGCCGGGCAAGCGGCTCCTGGAGTTCCTGGCGACCCCGCTGTGAGAGATCTCCCGCGGCTCATCACCTTCGCGCCGATGATCGACTCTGAGCTCTGCAGACTTCTGCTCGAGCACTACCGCGTCCCATACCGGGAGGAACCGCACGGGTTCATCCTGGGTTCGGTTCTGGCCCTTGCGCAAGTCGGCAGCCCGCAAGTTCCGGCCCTGCATGGGAACGGCCTGCGCCTGGTCGGGCCTGAGGCAATGATCGACCGCTGGGATGAGTGCCAACCGCCTGGCCGCTCCCTGATACCGCCAGACCCAGCCATGGCCGCGATCGCCCGCCGGGACTGGGTGACCTTGCACGGCCCCCTCGCCGATGCCGTGGCCCGGTTGGCGTACCACTACCTGCTGCCGCTCCGCACCGAGATGATCGAGGCGTTCACCCGTGGGGTCCCAGCTCGGGAGGCGCCTCTGGCGCGTTGGCTGTACCCGCTGCAGCGGGTAGTCCTATCGGGGGGCCTTAAGCTCGCGAAGGCAAGCCCAGAGGCATGCCTGACTCAAATCCGGGCGACGTTCGCTTTGGTCGAAGCCAGGGCTGGGGACGGCCGCCGGTTCCTGCAGGGTGACCGTGTCACGCTAGGTGACGTCGCGCTTGCCGCTGCCCTTGGCCCGCTGACCCTGCCACGGGGCAACCGCTCACCGCTTCCGCCGCTGTCGGCCATGCCATCAGCGCTCCAGGCCATAATCGCGGAATTGCAGGCCCGGCAAACAGCGGGCCTGGTGCAGCGCTTCTACGACACCGCTTTGGCAGCGGCATAAAGGCTTCGCTCGTCGTCGCGAGAATATTGGTCGGCGGGTGCTGATCAGCAGCCTACCGATCGCACGACGAACTCGCGGGCGCGACCCGGGATGTCACTGCGGTCGATTGAATCCGAGCTGGTCCTTCACCGGTGCTGGACGTGTGGGACCTTGAAGAAGCAGTGACCGGGTTCTTCCTGCGTTGCGGGACTGACCCTGACCCCTGAAGTGCCCCCGGTTTAAAGTTAGCGTCCGTCTTTAGGAGACGGACATGAAACGATCGAGGTTTACACAGGAACAGATCATCGGCGTGCTGAAGGAGCACCAGGCTGGCGTGTCGGCGTCGGACCTTTGGCGCATGCACGGTATCAGCGACGCCGGCGACGGGCAGGGACCGGGGGAATTCGCACCGGCCATCCAGATGAACTAATGATTCAGATGTTGCATCTACCCATGGTCTCTGCAACATCTGTGGCATGGTGAAGCAAGTCGCAGCGGATCTGCCGCCACTGGACCTCCTGCGGCAGGCGATGCCCGACCTGCCGCCCCGTTTGCGGGAGGTCGGCCGGTTCCTGAGCGGCCACGAGTTCGATGCCGCCACACGGTCCATGCGTGGCCTGGCCGCGGCGGCGGGAGTAAATCCAGCTTCCTTCACCCGCCTTGCCCAGGCGCTAGGCTATAAGGGCTGGGACCAATTGCGCGACGCCTTGATCGAGGCGCGTCGCCCAGGCACTGAGGCGCCCTTCTCCGGCCGTCTCGCGGTGGCGGGTAAACCGGGGCAGGATCCCGCGGCGATGGCGGCCGCGATGATCGGCAGCGACGCCGCTGGGTTGACCCGGATCGAGGCAGTCCCGGTCGCTGCCGCGGCTGCGGCGTTGCATGCGGCACCCCGGACCTGGATCGCGGGGTTTCGATCCTGTCGTTCCGTTGCCGAGCTGCTGCACTACCAGCTCCGGCTATTCCGTCCGGACGCGGTGCAAATGGTCGGCAGTGCCGGACCGGAGGACCTCGATTTCGGCGCGTTCCGGGCAGGACAAGCCATCGTGGTCATCGGCTTTGCGCCGTACTCGCGCGCCAGTGTGATGACGGTACGCGCCGCCCGCGCCGCCGGCTGCCGGATCATCGCGATCGCCGACACGCCCCAGGCACCGGTGTCCGAGGGCGCCGAGCACCTGCTGCTGTTCGAGGCCAAGGCCAGTCCCGGGTTCTTTCCCAGCCTCACCGGCGCCGTCGCCCAGGCACAGGCTCTCGCCGCCGCCGCCTTCATGCTCGGCGGCAAGGCAGCGCTCCTTCGGCTGCGGCAGACCGAGGCCCGGCTCGCTGCCCATTCGCAATACGTCCCTGGCCCGGAGAACACCGACCGATGATCACCAAACCTGCGACCCCGGCGCGCCGCAGCCGCGTCATGCACCGCACGCTCCGCGGCGACCCGCCGCCCGTGGCGGTCGGTGGCGAAGGGGTGTGGCTACACGGAGCAGATGGGCAACGCGTTCTGGACGCCTCCGGCGGCGCCGCCGTGAGCTGCCTGGGGCATGGCCATCCCCGGGTGATCGAGGCCATTCAAAAGCAGGCCGCCACCCTGGCCTACGCCCACACCAGCTTCTTCACTTCCGAACCCGCGGAAGCCCTAGCCGAGGAACTGGTCGGCCATGAGCCGGGCGGCCTCGCCAACGCCTACTTCGTGTCTGGCGGTTCCGAGGCCATCGAGGCCGCGCTGAAGCTGACCCGGCAGTACTTCGTCGAGATCGGCCAGCCCGGCCGCGGCAATGTCATCGCCCGACGGCAGAGCTATCACGGAAATACCCTGGGTGCCCTGGCTGCAGGTGGCAACGCCTGGCGACGCGCGCCCTTCGCGCCCCTGCTGTCCCATGCCTTCAGCCACGTCTCGCCCGCCTTCAGCTACCGCGAGCAGCGGGACGACGAAACGGAAGCGGAGTTCACCGCGCGCCTGGCCACTGAGCTGGAAGCCGAGTTCCAACGCCTCGGCCCCGACACCGTCGCCGCCTTCGTGGCGGAACCCGTGGTCGGCGCAACTGCAGGCTGCGTGCCCGCGCCAGCCGGTTACTTCCAGGCGGTGCGCGCCGTGTGCGACCGTCACGGCGCTCTGCTGGTCCTGGACGAGGTGATGTGCGGCATGGGCCGCACCGGTACTTTGCACGCCTGGGAGCAGGAGGGCATCGCCCCCGATATCCAGACGATCGCCAAGGGTCTGGGCGGCGGCTACCAACCGATCGGCGCCGTGTTGGTCTCGGATCGGGTGGTGGAGCCGATCCGGCGCGGCTCCGGCGCTTTCCAGCACGGCCACACCTACCTTGCCCATCCGGTCGCGTGTGCCGCCGCCTTGGCAGTGCAGCATGTGATTCGCGCCGACGGGTTGCTGGACCAGGTGAACCGTCACGGCGCCCTGCTGGAGCAGCGGCTCACCGAACGCCTGGGCAATCATCGCCACGTCGGTGACATCCGTGGCCGTGGCCTGTTTCGTGGCATCGAGCTGGTGGCCGACCGCGCGAGCAAGGCGCCCTTCGACCCGGCATTGAAGCTGCACGCCCGGGTCAAGGCCGCTGCCTTCGCGCGCGGCCTGGCTTGCTATCCCTCGGGCGGCACGGTGGACGGCGTACGGGGGGACCACGTCCTGCTCGCACCGCCCTACATCATCTCGCCCGCCGAGATCGACCTCGTCGTGGACCGCCTCGGCGCCGCGATCGACGACGCGCTTTCTGGCGTGTCCCACCAGGAGGCCCGCTCATGAAGTCCACGGTGCTCGTTACCCTCGCCGGGTTGGCCGCTCTACTCGCCGCCGCTCCGTCGCGGGCCGCGACGCTGGACGTGGTGAAATCGCGCGGTCAGCTGGTGTGCGGGGTGAACACCGGACTGGCCGGGTTCTCACTGGCGGACAGCCAGGGCGTGTGGCGCGGGCTGGACGTGGACTATTGCCGGGCCATCGCGGCCGCAGTGCTGGGAGACCCGGCGAAGGTTCGCTTCATGCCGCTCACCGCGGCGACCCGCTTCACCGCCCTGCAGAGCGGCGAGGTCGACGTGCTGCTGCGCAATTCCACGGAGACCTACCTGCGCGACGTCAGCCTCGGGCTCAACGCCCTCCCGGTGAACTTCTACGACGGGCAGGGCTTCGCGGTCCGCAGGGACAGCGGGGTGACGTCCGTCACCGGGCTGAACGGCGCCACGGTGTGCATGGCCCAAGGCACTACGCACGAGGCGAACGCCCTGGAATGGTTCGCTGCCCACGGCATGAAGTTCCTGCCGGTGGTGCTGGAGAGCCAGGACACGATGTACCAGGCCTTCTTCGCCGGGCGCTGCGACGCGCTGAGCCAGGACAGCTCGGCCCTCGGCGTGGCCGTCGCGGTCGTCTCCTCGAAGCGGGAAGACTACGTTGTCCTGCCGGAGCGCATCAGCAAGGAGCCGCTCGGTCCGTTCGTACGCCAGGGTGACGAGAGCTGGGCCAAGATCGTGCGCTGGACCCTGAGCGTGATGATCGAGGCGGAGGAGCTGGGCGTCACCCAGGCCAAGGTGGACGAGTTGGCCAGAACTGGGACTACGCCGCAGAAGCGGCTGTTGGGCGCGGGCGATGACATGGGCAAGGCTTTGGGCCTCGACTCCAAATGGCCTTTCAACGTCCTTCGCGCCGTGGGCAACTACGGCGAAAGCTTCGAGCGCAATGTCGGTGGGAACAGCCAGCTCAAGCTGTCGCGCGGCTTGAATGCACTGTGGACCGCGGGCGGACTGATGTATGCGGTTCCGTTCCGTTGAGCCTGCCGGTCGTTTCCGTTTCCACCGCTCTGGAGGATAAGGCCTGGGCCTTGGGGCTCGAACGTGCCTTGGCTCTGTTCCCGGGTGACGTCGCCGCGGCTCAGGGCGCCGCAGCGGCCAACCGTTCGTTGCTACCGGGCACACCACCCGCCACGGCGGAGCCATGGCACCCTCCGGCGCCGTATCGCGAGCCATGGTGACAAACAGCACAGCGACGGCGCTCCTGGCCGCCTACCAGCATGGCGACCTGTCCCCGGTCGACGTGGTCGAAGCCACGCTGGCGCGCATCGCTCGGGACGACGTGGCGCTGCACAGCTTCGTGCACGTGGATGCCGAAGGTGCGCGGGCGGCGGCGCGAAATGCCGAACGATGCCTCGCCCAAGCCAGCGACGTGGGACCGCTCTGCGGCGTGCCAGTCGGCATCAAGGATATCATTGACGTGGCGGGCCTGCCGACCACCTGCCACTCCCGTATCCTGCTCGATAACATCGCGCGCGAGGATGCCGAGGTGGTTCGCCGCCTGCGTAAGGCAGGCGCGATCATCGTCGGCAAGCTGGCGACACATGAGTTCGCCCTCGGGGGACCCTCGTTCGACCTGCCGTTCCCACCCGCGCGGAACCCCTGGAACCTCGGCCACAACCCCGGCGGTTCATCATCTGGCTCGGCGGTCAGCGTGGCGGCGGGATTGCTGCCCATCGCCGTGGGCAGCGACACTGCGAGCTCGATCCGCCATCCCGCTGGAGCCTGCGGGGTGCTGGGCCTGAAACCGACCTATGATGCCGTGCCCCGGCATGGGGTGTTCCCCCTGGCCTTCAGCCTGGATCATGTGGGCCCGTTGGCGCGCAGCACTGCGGATCTCGCCTTGGCCTTTTCTACCATGGCGGGGCGGCAGATAACGTTGCCAACGGACGACGAAAGCCTGCCGCTGTCTGGTTTGCGCGTCGGCTATGTGCGGCACTTCCACGTGGATGACGTCCTGGCTGATCCGGAGGTCTCCGATGCCTTGGACGAGACAGCGGCGGCACTCGAGGCGCTGAGCGCCACAGTTGCAGAGGTGGCACTGCCGCCGCTGCCGTTGTTCCTAGGGATCAACCGCGTGATCATGTTCGCCGAGGCCTGGTCTATCCATGCCCGCTGGCTGCGGGAGCGGCCGGAAGATTATGGCCAGTCCGGCCGTCAACGGCTGATGGCTGGCGCCTTTCTAACGGCGGAGGACTACTTAGCGGCGCAACGGCATCGTACCGAACTCCGCCGCCAGGTCGAGGAGGTGCTGGACGGGGCCGACCTGTTGCTGGTCGCCAACATGCTCGACCCGGCCTGTCGCATCGATGACCCGGCGGCGCTTGCCCACACCTCCGAGCGCCAGGCGCGCGTCGCCTTCAATCTTACGGGACATCCCGCGTTCAGCATCCCGACCGGCCTGTCCACCGGTGGCCTGCCGCTGTCGGCGCAGCTGGTCGCGCCCATGCACGCGGAAGCGACTCTGCTGCGGGTCTGTGCCGCGCTGGAACGCGCGGGCCACGGTGTCGCCGCACCCCCTGTTCACTGACGCATTGTGGAGATCGAGATGCAACGACGCAGCCTTCTGGGAGCGGCGGGTGCCGTCCTGCTGGCCAGACCCGCTTTGGCACAAGGTTCCCGCACGCTGCGCTTCGTGCCGCAGGCCAATCTGACCATCCTGGACCCGATCCAGACTACGGCTGGGGTTAGCCTTAACCACGGCTACACGGTGTTCGACACGCTCTACGGCACTGGTCTGGATTTCCAGCCCACGCCGCAGATGGCTGAAGGGCACGAGGTGTCGACCGATAAGCTGACCTGGTTGATCCGGCTGCGGCCGGGCCTACGATTCCATGATGGCGAGCCGGTCCGTGCCACCGACTGCGCTGCCAGCCTGGCCCGGTGGAGCAAGCGAGACACCTTCGGGCAGACCCTGGGTGCCGCCGTGGACGCATGGGAAGCCGCGGACGATCGCACGCTGCGCATCCGGCTCAAGCGGCCATTTCCACGGCTTCTCTCGGCACTCGCCTTTGTCGGCCCTATTCCGGCCTTCATCATGCCGGAGCGGCTGGCAAAGACTGATCCCTACAAGACAATGACGGAGATGGTGGGCTCCGGCCCCTATCGCTTCCTGGCGGACGAGTTCGTATCCGGCAGCCGCGTCGCCTATGCGCGGTTCCAGGGCTACGTACCCCGCAGTGAGCCACCAGCCCTGAACGGCGGTGGCAAGACTGCTCATTTCGACCGCATCGAATGGCAGGTGATCCCGGACTCCGCCACGGCGGCCAGCGCGCTGCAAGCGGGTGAGGTCGACTGGTGGGAGTTCGCCGACGCGGACTTGGCGCCGACGCTGGCGCGCAGCCGCAGTGTCACCGTGGCACCCTACGATCCACTCGGCTTCATGGCCTTCATGCGCTTCAACTCACACGTGCCGCCATTCAACAACCCGAAGCTGAAACGCGCCGTGCTGGCTGCGGTGGACCAGGCGCAGTACATGCCGCTGGTCACTGGTGGCGACGACAAGACCTGGCACACCGCATACAGCATGTTCCCCACGGGCCTGCCATTCGTGTCGGAAGTCGGCGCCGCGACCATGAGCGCTTCCAAGGACATGACCCAGCTTCGGAGAGGAGTGAAAGAGTCCGGCTACGCGGGTGAGAAGGTCGTCATCCTCAGCCCTAGCGACCTGCCCTCCATCGGACCCTTCGGCGACGTGACAGCGGACCTGCTGAAGCAGCTTGGCATGAACGTGGATCTGCAGGTCATGGATTGGGGCTCTGTCGTGCAGCGCCGCACCTCGCGCGAGCCGGTGGAGAAAGGCGGCTGGTCCATCTTCCACACGACGTGGAAGAGCGCCTCCATCGCCAATCCTGCGCTGAACACCAACATCCGCGGTCAGGGCGACAAGGGCTGGTTCGGCTGGTTCGATAGCCCAGAGATCGAGGCGCAGACCGCCGAATGGCTCCAGGCCTCGACGGACGCGGAGCAGGGAAGCCTGTTCGACGGAATCCAGCGCACCGCTTTCGAGCAGGTGCCCGTGGTTCCATTGGGGCAGTTCGTGCAGAAAACGGCTTACCGTTCCGACATCACTGGCATCCTGCCAGGCCCGGCCGCCTTCCCGTGGAACGTCCGACGTGGCTGAGGTGTCCCGGCGGCTGCGTGTCGCGCTCGGCGGAATGATGCTGGAATCCGTCAGCTTTCTGCCCCTGCTGACGACATTGGAGGAGTTGCAGGCCAGTGAGGCGGAAGGTGCGGCGATGCTGGACCGATTTCGCAGTACCAACACCATCCCCGGCGGCTTCATCGCCACCTGCGAGGCGGAAGGGATCGAGCTGGTTCCCCTCGTGTTCGTCGATGGCGGCGCGGCCGGGCCAACGACAGATGCGGCCTTCGTGGACTATGCCGACCGTATCTGCGCTGGGCTCGCCGCCGCTGGACCGCTTGACGGTGTGTTGTTGGCGCTGCACGGAGCCCTAGGGACGCCGACGCGGCTGGACCCAGACCGTGAGATGGCGGAGCGAGTGCGGGCCGTGGTCGGGCGCGATATGCCGGTTGCTGCGGCGCTGGACTACCACGGCAACATCGACGCTCACCTGCTAGAGCTCGTCGATGCGGCCTTTGGTTACCACCACTCGCCGCACACTGACATCGCAGCCACCGGCGAACGGGCCGCGACTTGCCTGCTGCGCATGATGCGCGAGGGCCTGCGGCCCGCCATGGCTCTGGCCAAGCCTGGTGTGATGGTGCCCAGCATCTTCAGCGCGACTGGGCTCGCTCCGCTGTCCGATATCGTCCAATCCTCAGTCGCCATGGCCCGGTCGGCACCCGACTTCCTGGATGTCACGATCTTTGCGGGCTTCTCCTACGCCGACGTCCCGAACTGCGGCTTCAGCGTCCTGGCCGTGGCTGACGATCCCGCAGAAGCCAGGCGGGTGGTGGACGCGCTATCCAACAGGATCTTCGCCGAGCGGGATGCCTTGCTGCACCGAGACCAAGTGCTGGATCTAGCCACAGGCGTCGACCGCGCGATCGAGCGCGCGTCTCGCCAGTCGGGCCGCCCGGTCATTCTGTTGGAACATGCTGATCGCTGCAACGACAGCACCTACCTGCTGCGCGAGTTGCTACGTCGCGGCGTCTCGAACGCGGCGGTCCCGTTCATCTGGGACCCCGTGGCCGCTGAGGCCGCCGCACGGGCCGGGGTGGGAGCGGAAGTGATGCTGGACGTGGGTGGCCGCTCTTCCGACCGGGCAGGAGGAGCGGTGCGTTTGACGGGAAAGGTACGGTTCGCTGGGCTGAAGGAATACCGAACGACTGGTGCCTACATGCGAGGGCGTCTGGTGCAGCTGGGCCTTACAGCCGTGTTGGACGTGGGTGGACTGATGCTAAGCATCGTGAGCCGCCCGACCCTCACGGTCGACGAGGACCCGTTCGTGCAGTTCGGCATGCGAACCCAGGATTTCGGCATCATCGTGCTTCGGTCGAAAACCCACTTTCGGGCAGCCTACGAACCGATCGCCGACAGCATCCTGATCGTGGACACCCCGGACTGGGGGCCAGCGGATCTGACGACCTTGCCTTACCGACACGTTGATCGATCGCGAATGTTTCCATTAAGCCCACAGATCGACCAGGTGACCGGTGAACTCCGACCCGTTGTCAGCAACTAGGGTGCGCGGCAGCCCACGCTGTATTACGAGGCGGTTCAGCACTTTCACGACGTGCTTGAGCTTGCATCTCTGGCCTGCCTCGATGGCCAGCGCCTCGCGGCTGAACACGTCGACCGCCGTCAGCGCACGGAACTTGGCGCCTCCGCTGAGCTGGTCGTGGATGAAGTCCAAGCTCCAGACCTCGTTCGGGCGTGTCGGCCTGCAGCGCGCCTCACACGAGTTTGAGCGGCGGTCGCGTGGCTAAGTTCCCCGGCCTTGTTGCCAAGATGCCCGGTGCGCGCTGGAGCGGGAACTGATTTTTTTGAAAAGCTCTGTTAGGTGTGTCGCAGAAGTTTGCTCGGCGTGCAGCAAAGACTGGTGCAGACTCTGAAGCAAACGTTCGAGGTTTGAAGCTGAGAAAAGTTGCCGACTAGCTCCAGTCGAGAGCGGCACTACCATCTATGGGTACTCTGTAGCTGAACGGAGTCAATGGGCAGCCTGTATCCACTGCTAGGTTCTCCATTCGAGCGGTCACTCCGGCCGGGACGGCTGTTCCGCCACTCATCCGGCCGAGGATGATGCGGGCCACAAGGTGATCTCAATAACGTCTGGATCGATAGGGACACCGTCGTCTCTACTACCCTGGAATTCCATCCAGCTGATGCGGGCCATGACAGTCTCCGTCTCAAGAAGGAATTGGGGACCACCGGGCATCGGGGAAGGCATCGACGGGCTTGATACGGCGAAACGTCGTGAAGGGAATGTGGCTCTGACCGTCTCCACCTGGGTCCAGGGATGGCCGCTCATTGGTTCTATCGACGAATGATTCGGCTCGGCATCGTAGATGGAGATGCGGAGATGCTGTTGCAGGCAGTCTTGTGTGTAAATCACGAGGCCAGCTGCAAGAGCGACGATACGGTGCTTCTCCATCTCGGCCGTGATGTCCACGGGCGCCAGGAAAGCCTCATCCTTGCAGTCGACAAGGTAGAACTGCCCGTAATCAGCCTGCCAGGCGAGGGTCATCAAAGCGCGTAGGTTCAATGCAAGCTCCTTTGTGCAAA
>Ga0160427_10000722_pt1 | contig 20047 bp, 22 predicted proteins | sample SolpanmetagenomL_FD_108194 | JGI IMG/M metagenome (GOLD analysis project Ga0160427, IMG submission 108194) | Solar panel surface microbial communities from Lawrence Berkeley National Laboratory, California, USA - L | ecosystem: Engineered > Built environment > Solar panel > Unclassified ...
ATTTATTCAGATCAAAGGATTAACAGGCAAATGTTTGCGAACTTTCCAAATACTATTTGTAAGCCGCAGCATCCACCTGTGCAACGGGCTGTTCAGGCGGCCTCAGCCTCAATCTCCGCTTCGAAGCGGCTGACGAAGTCGTCCATTCCGGTCTCTCCCATGTCGACAGACTTGGCGTTCCCGGCCGCCACGAACGTCACGTCGGTGATGCCGACCACATTTAGGATCAGGCGCAGGTACTGGGTCGCGATGTCCCGATCCCGGATCGGAGAGCCTTCCGTGTAGACGCCGCCGGAGGCCAGCAGCACGGTGGCTTTCTTACCGGTGACAAGGCCCTTCCCGTCCATACCCAGCGTTAGCCCCTTGCGCACGACTTGGTCGATCCACGCCTTCAGCGCGGCCGGGACGTTGTAGTTATAGACGGGTGTCGCGATGACCACGTGATCGGTCGCCAGCAGCTCGGCGACCAACTCGTCCGACAAGCGCAACACCGCTTTCATCTCCTCCGAATGCCGGTCCGGCGGGGTGAAGTAGGCCTGGAGCCAGGGCGCGGTCACGAAGGGCAAGTCCGTCTGCATCAAGTCACGCTCGACCACTTCGCCATCCGGGTGGGTGGACCGCCACCGGGCGACGAAGCGACGGGTGAGATTGCGCGAGATCGAGTGGCCGCCGCGCGGGCTGGCCTCGACGACGAGTAGGCGGCGCATGATAGTCTCCACGAAAGGTGCTGGGGCGTATGGCGGCCCGGTGTGAACCGTCTGGGTCAGACGTGTTTGCCTGCTGGTTCTCCTGCTTGGGAGTGATAAAAATCCGAAGTTCTCTATCAGCTCAGGCGATGGATGATTGGTAGCCTTACCCTCGACCAGCTTCGCGTGCTGGTGACCATCGCCGACCTCGGCAGCTTCTCGGCGACCGGCCGGCGGCTGCAGCGTGCCCAATCGGCGATCAGCCAGAGCGTGGCTTCGCTGGAGAGGGCTCAAGGCGTCACGCTGTTCGACCGCTCCGGCCATCGCCCGCGGCTGACGGAGGTCGGCCTCGCGCTCGTCGGACAAGCGCGCCTCGTGTTGGCGAGCGCCAGCCGCTTCGAGGCGGTGGCGGCGGGGACCCGCGAGGGAATCGAGGCCGAGCTTGCCGTCGCCATCGACCCGCTGGTGCCTACGGCTCCATTGATCGAGAGCCTGCGCGCACTCCGGGACGCCTTTCCCCATCTACCGGTCAGCTTCTCGACCGAGGGCCTGCGTGGGGCCGAGCGGCGTCTCCGTCGAGGTGAGGCCGCCCTCGCCTTCTGCCTCCTGCTCCCGGCCGTACCCGAGGACCTCGTTGCACTGCCGCTGCTCGGGGCGCGGCTCCTGCCAGTCGCCGCACCAAGCCATCCCTTGGCGCAGCTTGGCCGGGCTGCCACTCGAGCGGACATCGAGGAGCACGTCCAACTGGTCCTGTCCGACCCTTTCGCTACGGGGGGACCGAACTACGGCGTCATCGGCTCCAAGATTTGGCGGTTCGTCGACCTCGGCCGGCGGTTGGACTTCCTCCTCGCCGGGTTGGGCTGGTGCCGAATGCCGGAGGATCTCGTTGCGCCTTTCCTGCAGGATGGACGCCTCGCAATGCTTCGCATCGACGAAGAGCCTGCCGCCACGGCCGGCACCTTGACGGTGTACGCCGCGCACATGCGTGACCGCCCGCTCGGACGCGCGGGGAGATGGCTCCTAAACGACCTGCAAAACCGCGTAGAGTTGTCTCATTCGGCGTCCATACGGTGAACTCGCGAGCCACTCAGTTTAGGGCCTTCGCCATGACGGCCGCGCTGCACCTCCTCTGCGGAGGCGGCCCGATCAGCTGAACGCTTGATAATGATAGGGAGCCGAAGGTCGCCTTACCGAACCGGAGCCAACTTCCGTTTGCCACCCCGAGCTAAAGTTGCCGGGTGGCCGACGAGTGTCCGCTTATGGGAAGCGCCGATGTACATCCGCATGGCTGGCATGGGTGGCAAGCAGTCTGACCGCTTTCAGTCAGAGGATGCCCCAAAGCTGACTTCGGCCCCGTCGGGTTGCCCGCAGGGATCGGCTCGTAATCGCAATGACAAGGCTTTGACCCTCTCGCGTAGGCGGTATCAGCAGCCTGTGCAGATCGCTGTGCGAATTGCGCGGCTCAGCCGCATGTCGGCGTTCGTCAGGCGCATCGAGGTGCCAAGGCGGTAATCCAGTGACGCGCCTAGCGGCTTGGTTGTCCCATTGGCGGCCACATGCCGGAACAGGTTCGCTACCGTGGGAATGGAGGTGCCAGAGGGTCGAACGGCTGCCTCCGGTGTGCGGGCCGTGGCGAGGGACGCCGACCCCATCAGGAGGAGAGCGACAACGGCTGGGCGGAAGAAGGTGATCATGGCGTGTCTCCAAGTGCCGATGCTTGGAATTCGTGGCTTATGATCATGCGTTACCTGAGCGGCAGCCTCTTCGTGCGATGCCGCACCTTCATCATGCCCGCCCTGAGAGGGTGACGACGGTAGCGCGCCGGCGAAACGCGGCGCCACGCGCGTTTCCACCCAATTCCGGCGTCAGAATTGCCCCGGCACGATGCCCGAGATCCGGATGCCGAGCCGCTCGGGACCACGCAGTGAGGCCCCGGGTCTGTAGGGCGGCGGGTCGGCCATGAGCCGGGGGGCAACGAGGCGGCGGCAGAGAGCCACCAGGGCGATCTCCGCCTCGATCCGCGCGAGCGGCGCCCCCATACAGTAGTGCAATCCGCCGCCGAAGCCGAAATGCTGGTTGTCCTCCCGATCCGGATCGAAACGATCCGGATCGTCGAAGCGGGCTGGGTCGCGGTTCGCGGCGGCGAAGAGCAGGATGACCGGTGCGCCCTTCGGAATGGTCTGGCCCGCGATCTCGATGGCCCCGAGGGCTTTGCGGGTCCGAAAATGCACTGGCGGTTCGTAGCGGAGCAACTCCTCGATCACGCGCGGCGCCCGCTCTGGATCAGCGCGCAGGCGTTCCAATTCCCAAGGATGGCGCAGCAGGGTCAGCATGCCGTTGGTGATCAGGTTCACGGTGGTCTCGTGTCCCGCCACCAGCAGCAGGATCGCCGTCGAGATCAGGTCGAAATCGCCCATCACGGCCTTGCCGTCGGGGCCCGGCGCGGCCAGCGCGCTCAGCATGTCGGCGGTGGGGCGTCGGCGTTTCGCCCGGATCAGGGCGCGCATGTAGCCGGAGATCGCGTCGAAGGCCGCCACCGTCCGGTGCCGGCTGGCCTCGTCGTGGCGGGCATCGGGCTCCAGGGCGGTGGCAAGCTGCGTCGCCCAGGCCTGGAACTGCGGCTCGTCCGCCTCCGGCACGCCGAGCATGTCGCAGATCACCGACACCGGGAGCGGGTAGGACAGGTCCTCCACGAGGCAGACCTCGTCGCGCCCCCGGCAGGTGTCGATGAGGGCGTCCACGTCCCGCACGACGCGCTGCCGCAGAGCCTGCACCCGCGCCACCGAGAATTCGCGCATCACGGCGTGGCGCAGGGTGTCGTGATCGGGCGGATCGCGGAAGATCAGGGGTCGGTGCGCGGTGGCGATGCGGTCCTTGATGGGGTTGAGAAGCCAATCCTTGAGCGGGTTGCCCGTGCGCGGGCGGCGGGAGGGCGGCAGGTCCTCTGAGCTGAGGCGCGGATCGAAGATCAGGCTGCGGATCGCCGCATGGCCGCTCACCACGATGCTGCCGTCGCGCTGGGGCGAGACCGGGGTCTCGCGAAGCCGCGCGTAGATCGGATAGGGATCGGCCCGGTTGGCGGGGTCGAGCACCTCGGAAAATAGCGTGTCCTCAGCCATGACGGGCCTCAATGAGCGTGGATGCGGCTCGTGGTGGCGGGAAGCCCGGTGCTAGGGAGAGGTAGTCCCCCTGGTCGCTCGCATCGCGGATCGGTGGAAATGCCCGGCCGGCCGTGATCGCTTCGGCATAAGCGGGGAGCCAGCGTGCCTGATCGAACGAGACGGCCGCGATGCTGCGTCCTGCGCGGCCATAGACGGCGAGGAAGCGCCGCGCGGCGCGCGAGCCCTGGACGATCGCGACCGCGTCGGCGCCCTCGCTCAGGCCCACGGCCTTGATGTTGACGCCGAACTGGCTGGACCAGAAGGCCTGCAGATGGTGGTAGGTCTGCTGATCGTCGGCCGGCGCCAGCATGTTGCGTGCGGCGTGCGCGGCCTGCGCGACGGCGTTGCCCCAATGCTCCACCGACATCAGGCGGCCGCCGTAGAGGGGGTTCGGCCAGCGTGCGACGTCCCCGGCGGCGTGGATGTCCGGACACGGCGTCCCATCGGCGCCGAGCACCCGGCAGGCCCCGTCGCAGGTCACGCCGCCGGCATCGGCTATCAGGCCCGCGCCCTTCAGCCAGTCCGTGGCGCGCGTTGCGCCGAGGGCCACGATCACGAGGTCGGCCTCAACCGCGCGCCCATCCGCCAGATGGGCGCGAACGACACGGCCCGAAGCGTCGCCCGCGAAGCGAAGCACCTGTGCGCCGGCATGAAAAGTTACGCCGGCGTCCCGTAGGCAATCGGCGACGACGCTGCCGATCCAGGTGCCCAGAGACCGGGCGAGCGGCGCCGGGTTGGGATCGACCAGCGTGACGGGCAGTCCGAGATCGCGGCAGCAGGAGGCCGCCTCGCAGCCGATCAGGCCGGCGCCGACGATGAGGACGCGGGCAGGTCCCCCGGCCAACGCGGTTCGCAAGCGGGCGGCATCGTCCCGGCCGCGCAGGGTGAATATCCCCTCAAGCCCGCCACCCGAGGCGGAGGGCCAAGGGCGCGCCTGCGCACCGGTGGCGATGAGCAGGCGCTCGTAGGCGAGCCGCGTCCCGTTCGCGAGGCGGATCGTGCGCGCCGCGCGATCGAGGGCGACCGCCGCATGACCTAGGCGCCATTGCGCATCGACGGTGTCGAGCTCAGGCAGTCCGGTGGCATCCGGTGCCAGTTCGCCGGACAGAACGTGCTTCGACAGCGGCGGCCGGTCGTAGGGACGATACGGTTCGTCACCCACGATCGTGAGCCGGCCGGAATAGCCGTTGCGCCGCAGGGCCTCCGCGCCCCGAAGGCCGGCGAGCGACGCGCCGACGACGACGATGCCGGCCGTCTCCGCGATGCTCACGGTGCGTCTCCGATCTCGACCTGAAGGCTGATGGCGCGGACGGGGCAGGCCTGGACGGCCCGCTCGATCTCACCTCGACGCGCGCGCGGCGGGGCGGGGTCGTAGAACAGGATCTCGTGGCCCCGGACCTCGAAGGCACCGGGCGCCGCGTAGCAGCACTGGGCGTAGCCCTGGCACCGGTTGAGGTCGACCACCACGCGAAGCGGTGCGGTCTCGCGTGGAACGGGCCTGGTGGGGGCGGTCATGGCGATACCTCGCTGACGGTCAGAGGCCGAGGAACGGATCGGACGGATCGTCCGGTTGCGGGATCAGATTCGCGACCGATGCCAGCGGCAGGCCGGTCAGGGCGGCGAGGACGAGCGTGGCCGCGAATGCGATCGGCCGGGGCGTTCGCCCGCCGTTGCGGTCCCGGCTCGCCATCGGTCCGGCCAGGCCCCGGGCGCGGTCACGGTCAGGGATCGGGACGGCGGTCATGCGGCAATCCCCCGGAGGCTCGATCGGGTGCGAACCGCATCGTTGATGCCGGCCAGGACCGCCGACCCGGCGTCGCGCTCCGCGAAGGAGCGCGCCAGGGATGCGGCCCGCGCGCGGTAGCGGGGTTGGGCCAGCACCGTCTCGATCGCCTCGCGCAGCGCCGGGATCGCCGGCGCGTTGGTCGCCAGATTGAGCCCGGCGCCCGACCAGCCGATGCGAGCGCCGATCTCCGCCTTGTCTTCGGTCAGCCCGGCCGAGACGATCGTCACGCCGGCCGCGAGGGCCTGCGAGACGCTGCCGTATCCGCCATTCGTGACGAGCAGGGATACCTCCGGCAGCATCGCGTCGAAGGGCAGGAACGGCGCCACCCGGGCATTCGCCGGAAGAGGTCCGCGCAAGGCCTCGACGGGGCGCCCGCCCGTGGTCGCCACCACGAGCAGGTCGTCGCGGTCCGCCAGGGCCGCGAGGGTCGGCTCGACCAGTTCGCTGAAATCGGCATTCGCGAGGGTGCCCTGCGTGACCAGGACGACGCGCTTGGCCCGGTCGCGCGCCTGCCACCAATCGGGGAGCGCCACCTCGGCGCTCAGCGCCGGCAGCAGGCCGATGAAGCGCAGGTTGGGCGGCAGCTTCCCAAAATCGTACTCGAAGTCGGGTACGGTCGGCTGGAGAAACAGGTCCGGCAGCACGGCGATGGAGTGCGGCAGCGAGGCCGGCAGAGGCGGCAGGCCGAGGCGCGCCAGTTGTGCGTCGGCATAGGCGCGCACGGGGTCGACGAAGGCGGCGTCCATGCCGGCCTTCAGCAAAGCGTAGTGCGCCCGCTCGTCCGCGCTCCGGGCCGGCGGCAGGCCGAGTCCCACCGGCGCGTCGTCGGGCCGGTCGAGGAACAGGAAGCTGACGTTCAGGACGACGATGGGCGGACGTGGGTCGGACCCGAGCAGCAGGGGCAGCACGCCGAGGAACAAGCTTCCGGCGACGATCACGTCGGGCCGCTCCACCGCGATCAGAGAGCGCAAGGCCTCGGCCTGAACCGGCATCGGGTCGATGAAGCGCCGCTCGAACTCGCGGCGGTAGCGCTCGGGCCCTGCGGGCAGGCTGGTCTCGCGGTATTCCGCGGCATGGCCGTCGTCGATCGGCGAGAAGCGCAGGCCCGCGGCCTCGATCTTCCCGCGGAACGCTTCGGCGGTGGTGACGACGACCGTGTCGCCGCGTGCGGCGAGAAGCCGGCCGACGGCGAGGAGCGGATTGATGTGCCCCGTCAGGGCCGTGGCGGCGATCAGCACCCTCATGGCGGAACGTCCTCGATGTGTCTGTTGCGATGCAAGGTAATCGCCGCGACGCACCCAAGGGTTACATGCCGAGCCTCCGGCCGGGTGCGCCTGCGCACCGGTCTTCCCCGCCGCGCTCATGTCCGGCGCAGGCCGTCGCCCCTCGCCCATGCCCGCAACCGGCCTTCGGCGATCGCCTCCCTGGTGTGCCGGTAGCCGATCTCGGCGATCGCCTCGAAGCTCGACCAGGCCCGCAGGTCGATGCCGGCCAGCGGCGGCTTGAGCAGGGCGGCGGCGTGGCCCACCGCCATCATCGATTGCGCATCGCCCGACACCGTCGCCGCCCGCAGCAGCAGGGGCGCGATGCCCGGCATGGCGTCGGGGGCGCCCAGCATGCGCCGGATCAGGCGGCCGCGCCATGAGCGCGCCGGCATGTCGCCGAAGGCGCGGTCGCTGCCGACATCGATGGCGAGCACCGGTCCCCGCTCCAGGCCCGCCAGCACGTCGGCCGGCAGGTTGTTCATCATGCCTCCATCCACCAGGACGCCTTCCGCGGTGCAGACCGGCGGGAGCAGGCCCGGGATCGCGATGCTGGCGCGTAAGGCTCCCGGCAGGTCCCCGGAGCGATGGATCATCGCCGAGCCCGTCGTCAGGTTCGAGGAGACGCAGAGGAAGGGAAGCCAGAGATCCTCGACCCGTGCGCCGCCGAACCATGCGGCCAGGCCCGCATCGACCTTCGCGCCGCGGGTCAGCGCATGATAGGGCAGCGTGTAGTCGTTGAGGGGATTGTGACCGACGAAGAAGTCGAGGGTCCGCGCGCGGATTCGTTCGAGGCTCCATCCCATAGCGAGACTTGCCGCGACCACCGCGCCCATGCTGGTACCGCCGACGAAGTCGGGAGCGCAGCCGGCCTCGTCCAGGGCCCGCAGCACGCCGAGATGGGCGAGCCCGCGCGCACCGCCGCCGCCGAGGACGAGGCCGCGCGCCGTGCCGCTCGCGAGCCGCGCGAGCCGGCGCAGATCGTCGACGTTGCCGGCTCGCACCGGGATGCGCAGGGCGGCCGGCAGCGTGGCGACGTCCGGGTGAAGGGTACGGGGCAGAACCGCATCCGTGTCCTGCCGGACGGCGAGATCCATTCGGATCCAGTCCGATCTGAGGCTCCCGAGCCAAGCGGTCGCCCCGGGGCGGGGCGGCCGCCCGGGTTCGGCCAGCAGCAGGACATGGTCCGCGTGGCGCAGGCACAGGCGGCACCACGGACAGCCGACCTCGTGCGCCACGAAGATCGTACGGGCGTGACGGCTTTCGTAGTCGTGGAACCATGCCTCGTCGGCCCCATCCGGCCAGCGGGTGAGGCATCCCGTGGTCCCGGTCTTCGTGTCGTCGAAGGCGCCGGCCAGGGCCTGCCCGAAGGCGGCGGCGTCGAGCCCCTCGGTCACGGTGAGCACGGCGAAGCTGCGTGGTATGTGGCGGACCCCGTCCCCCGCCTGGGCGGCACGCATCCGCTCCGTGAGCAGCCGCGCGAAGTAGAGCAGCATCCGTGGATGGTGTTCGACCACCTCTTCGAAATCTGCCCGCGTCAATCGCAGCAGGCTCGAATCGCGAAGGGCCGTGGCCGTGGCCGACCGAGGGGCCGTCGACAGCAGGGCCATCTCGCCGAAACTTTCGGGCGGACGCAGACGGGCGATCCGACGGGGCGAGTCCATGGTGGCATCGGCGGAAATCCCGATGGCACCCGAGACCAGGGTGTAGAGCGCGTCCCCGGCTTCGCCCTGCGCGAACAGCGTGCTGCCTCCGGCCACCGAGACCGGGACCATGCGCGCGCGCACCGCGGCAACGGCCTCGACGTCCAATCCGTCGAGGAACGGAATCTCCGGTCCCGTCATGACCGTCGCTTGAGCATGGCGGCCGCCCGCGCGTAGCCGCCATCGGCACCGTCGACGAAATGGATGTGGTCGTCGCGCAGGACCGAGGGACTCACACAGGTCACGACCGCGGCATCCTGCCGGTGGACGCCGTAGCGCACCAAACCCGCCTCTTGTGCGAGGGCGAGGCGGGCCTCGATCCGATCCGCCGTGGCGACAGGACAGGCCACGGTGAGGCGGAGCCCGTCGTCGTACTTCCGGAAATCCGCATTGGCGGCGAGCCGCCGTCGATAGCGGCGCGGCGAGAAGCGGCCGAACGGCAGGCTGAGACTGAACAGCGCGAAGGCGGCGCCGCGCGTCACGAACATCGCCGCCCCGCGCAGGAGCCTCGAGCCCGCCAGCGTCCCTTCCGCCCGTGCATCTGCGGCGAGGCCCGACCAGGGCGGCCGCATCGGTGGTCCCGATTCCGGCAGAGGGCGCCCCATGCCGGGGCTCGCATCCACCTCGGCCAGGATGGCGCCGAGGGTGGCAAGGACGGCTTCCGGATCCGCCCCCTCTTCGGGCAGGGCGATCAGGGACAGGACCAGGCCATCCCGGGCGGATACGGCCTCGAACCGACAGGACAGGCCGGTGAGATCGGGTTTCGCACCGGCCGGAGCCGCCGGGATGGCGTGGAGACCGCGCTTCATCGCGCTGTCCGCGTAGGCGACACCGCCGCCCGAGAACATCGCGTAGTCGACATGGGCAGAGGCCGCGTAGCGCGCGATGCGCAGGTCCCGGCCGGCCTCACGCACCGCCGAAACCGGGATCAGCGCAACGCGCAGATCGAGCGCGTGCGCCTCGCGCACCCATGTCGCGGTCTCGGACAGCACCGTCGCGACCGTGTCGCGATCTTCGGGCGGAACGAGAAGGGTCGCACCGTCACCGCCGAAGACGAATGCCAGGTCGGCGCCAGGAAGGGCGTTCTTGACGGCCGTGATCAGGGCGGCACCGGCGATGTTGACGGACTGATAGCGCCCATCCTCGATGGCCCGGGTCGACATCACCACGTCGCATAGGGCGATCCACCACGTATCCGGCACCGGGACGTAGCGGGTTTCGTCGAGGACGTCGGCAAATCGCGTGAGACGTGGCACGTCGGCGTAGCGAAACGGAACTGACACGCTCGCCTCGGCCTGACCCGTCTCCGGGCCCGGGCCGGCTTCGATGTCGGTTCGGGCGTGGTGCGCAGGCATCGCCGAGCATCCTTTTCGCCTTCGAGATCTTCCGCGGGCAAGAGTTTCGGCACCAAGAGTTTCGGCGCGTGGCCGCCATCGGGTTTCGCCACGTTACCCGACTCGGTTACGCGCCCACCATGAATCTTTCGGTCAGGGCACCCTCTTCCGCATCACTGACATTCAGGCGCTCGACACAAGAAAGCTGCCCGGACGGGATCCGGACAGCTTCGATATGCGGCGAAGCGCGAAATTTACTTCGGTATCAGAACTACTTTGGTATCAGGATTACTTCGGCATCAGGACGGTATCGACCACGTGAATGACGCCGTTCGACTGCATCACGTCGGCGATCGTGACGGTCGACATGCCGCCCTTGCCATCGACGAGCTCGATCTTGCCGCCTTTTTCCTCGGCGGTCAGACTGCCGCCCTCGACCGTCTTCAGCATGGCCTTACCACCGCCGGCCTTGATCGCCTTCTGGAGATCGGCCGCCGTCATGGTGCCGGCCACGACGTGGTAGGTCAGGATCTTGGTGAGCGTCGCCTTGTTCTCGGGCTTCACCAGCGTGTCGACCGTGCCGGCCGGCAGCTTGGCGAAGGCGGCGTTCGTGGGCGCGAACACCGTGAACGGACCCTTGCCCGAGAGCGTCTCGACGAGACCGGCGGCCTTGACCGCGGCGACGAGGGTGGTGTGGTCCTTCGAGTTGACCGCGTTCTCGACGATGGTCTTCGACGGGTACATCGGCGCGCCGCCGACCATCACCGTCTTCTCCTGCGCCGCCTGGGCCGCCGTGCCGAACGCGCCGGCGAGTGCCATGGCGACGGTGAGGCTTGCGACCTTGAACATGCGTGTCATGCGTAACTCCGATTGTCGGCCCCGTCATGCGAGGTCATCGATCGTTACGGGCCGCGGTACGGAGAAGTTTCAGTCAGGCATCGCCGGGGCGAATGATTTCTTCCCGGCCTCCGTGAAAAGGGAGAATTTCTTACTCGTCGAAGTCAGGTCCTTGCCGCGAACCGGTCACAGATCTCGTTGCGCAGGCATGTCGAGGGCGAAAACATGCGGCGCGGCAGGAGTTTTGTGAGGCACTCCGAGATTTCCCACATCTTAGAAGGCCTGTAACCAGGCCTCGGCTCCGACGAATGACGGATATCCCGCATCGTTCCGGAGCACGCCATGTCGTCCCGCCTAACGTCATTTCTCCTCGCCCTGGCGCCGGTCATGCTCGTGTCCGGCCCCGCGCTGGCCCGGCCCGTGGTGGTCGAGCTCTTCACGTCGCAAGGATGTTCGTCCTGCCCGCCGGCGGAGGCGCTCCTCGGCGAACTGGCCGGTCGGGACGACCTCCTGGCGCTGGGATTCCACGTCACCTATTGGGACGATCTCGGTTGGAAGGATACGGCGTCCTTCGCGGGTGCGACCGAGAGGCAGGCGACCTACGCGGGACATCTCGGCGAGGGGAGTTTCACACCGCAGCTCGTGATCGAAGGCCGCAGGAGCGTGGTGGGATCGCGCCGTGCGGAGGCCGCCTCTGCCATCGCGGCAGCCCGGGCCGAGATGGAGACCGGAACCGAGATCGCCGTCGCACGCCGCAACGGCCGCATCGCCGTGACGGTCGGGTCCGGCAAGGGCAGCGCCCGGGTCATCCTCGTCGGCTTCGACCGGTCTCTGCGCACCCCGGTGGCACGGGGCGAGAACAGCGGACGCACCCTCGCACAGGCCAATGTCGTGCGCTCGCTGCGAATCCTCGGCACTTGGTCGGGCGAGCCCGTGCAGTTCAGCGAGGCAGTGCCGGCCGGTCAGGATGTCGCCGTGATCGTGCAGCAATCGGACGGCCGTATCCTCGGTGCCGCACGCCTTGCGCCGGGCGCTTAAGCGATGGCCTTCCGGGACAAGGCGCCGATGCCCGCCGGCTCTCCGCATACGCGATTGATCGACAGGCTGGCCCGAGGGCTCGTCCCGGTACGGCCTCTGGGCTCACCGCTCCGGCGCGTGCTCGGCTGGGTCCTCGTCGTCGCCCTCCCCGGCGCCGGCCTCGCGGCGGTCGCCGACCTGCGGGGCGCGCTTTCCCGCCACGCCGCAGACCCGGCCCTCGTTCTGGCGGCCGTCGGATCGATCGCCACAGCCATTACGGCGGCGGCCGCCGCGATCCTGGCGACGCTGCCCGACCGTGACCCGCGCTGGGCCCTTCTGCCCGCGCCGAGCCTCGCGCTCTGGATCGGGGCGAGTGTCTCCGGAGCGGGTGCGGAGCACGAGGCGCCGATCTCCCTGTCGGACGCCTGCGCCTGCGTCGGGTTCATACTGGGGCTCGGGGTTCCGTTCGCGCTGCTCCTCGCCGCGATCCTGAAGGGCGGCTACGCCCTTCATCCATCCCAGAGCGGCGGCCTCGCGGGTCTCGCGGCTGCCTCCGCCGCGGCTTCGATCCTGGGTCTTTTCCACCCTTTCGCGATGGCGCTGAACGACCTCGCCCTGCACGCGCTCGCAGTGGCGCTGCTGTCGGGGGCCGGAGCCGGGTCCGGCCGGCGCCTGCTCCGCGCGAGCGCCTGACGATGGTCCTGCTCGATCCCGTTCGGCGAAGCCTGCTCGCGTGCTTTGTCCTTTTCCTTTTCGGAGCTTTTCCGGCGCGTGCGGCATCCACCGCGTGGATCGGGGACGACAGGGCGGCGGTGCGGCTCGTGACGGCCACGGACACCGCGAGCCCGGGATCGTTCGTTGAGGCAGCCCTCGAGTTTCGGTTCGGTGATGGCTGGCACGGGGCGTGGCGCAGCCCGGGCGATGCCGGCCTCGCCCCGACCTTCGACGGGAGCGGGTCGGAGGGGGGCGTGCTCGACTCCATCGCCTGGCCCGCGCCGCGACGCCTCGCCGTCGGCGACCTTCAGACGTTCGTGTACGAATCCGGCACCGTCCTGCCCCTGCGGTTCGCGCGGCGCGGCGACGGAGCCGCGCACCTTCATCTGCGCCTCGTGCACGCGGTCTGCGGCGAGGTCTGCGTGCCCTACCGCGCGACCCTCGACCTCGCGCTGCCGGCGGGACCGGATCGCCCCTCGGTGGAAGCGGAACTGATCGATGCCGCGCGCGCACGCATCCCTGGCCCCCCGGAGGCTGCGGGTCTCGCCGTCGTCGGGCAGGCCCGCGAGGGACCACCGGACGATCGGCGCCTGGTCCTGCGGGTGACCAGCGAACGCCGCGCCTTCATGGCGCCGGACGTGTTCGTCGAGGGGCCGAAAGGGGCCGTCACCGCCCCTCCGGCGGTTGTCCTGTCCGACGGCGGCCACACGGCCTGGCTCGCCCTGAGGCTGCCGCCGGACATCGCGGATACCGATCTCCGCGTCACCCTGGTCGACGGCCTGCGCAGCGCCGAATTCACGATTCCGCCCATGGATGACATCGGCTGGGGTGCCTGGCTCGCCATCCTGGCGACGGCCCTGCTCGGAGGTCTCGTCCTCAATGCGATGCCATGCGTCCTGCCGGTCCTGTCCCTGAAGGCCTTCGCGTTGACGCGGGCAGCCGGAGCGGATCGACGCGGCGTACGGGCCGAACTCCTCGCCACGGCGGCGGGCATCGTCGCGTCCTTCCTTGCCATCGCCCTGGTTCTGATCGTCCTGAAGGCCTCGGGCGCCAGTATCGGCTGGGGCATCCAGTTCCAGGCGCCTTGGTTTCTCGCCGGCATGGCTCTGCTCACGGCGCTGTTCGCCGCGAGCCTGTTCGAGTGGGTCACCATCGGGCTGCCCCGTCCGATCGCCGCACTCGGATCACTCCGCGGGTCCGGCCGCCTGTCGGAGGCCTTCCTCACCGGCGCCTTCGCCACCCTGCTGGCCACGCCCTGCTCGGCCCCGTTTGTCGGAAGCGCGGTGGGCTTCGCGTTGACCCGGGGACATGCCGACATCCTGCTGGTCGTCACGACGCTCGGCCTCGGAATGGCACTCCCCTTCGCGCTCCTTGCGCTGAAGCCGGGATGGACGCGCCTGCTGCCGCGACCGGGGCGCTGGATGATTCGGCTTCGTGTCGGGTTCGGCCTTCTGCTCCTCGGAACGGCCATATGGCTGATGACGGTCTTCGCCGAGGTGGCCGGCATCTCTCGGGCGATGGGGTTGGCGGGCATCCTGGCCCTGCTCCTCGGCTGGCTCGCCCTGGGTCGACGGACGCGCGTTCCCGATCGTCGCCGAGGCCTGGTCACGGCGGCCCTCGTCCTCGCGCTCGTCCCCGTCACGATGTGGCCGTCCGGCTTCGGACCCTCCCCGGTTGCTCGGACGGCGGGCGGACCCTGGCGCGCCTTCGCCCCCGAGGCGATCCCGGCCCTGGTGGCGGAGGGCAAGGTCGTCGTCGTGGACGTGACGGCATCCTGGTGCCTGACCTGCCGGCTCAACGATGTCACCACCCTCGATCGCGCGGAAAACCGTGCGCGCCTGTCGGCGTCCGACACGGTCGCGATGCGGGCGGACTGGACCCACGCCGACCCGGCCATCCTCGCGTTCCTGCGCCGCTTCGGACGTTTCGGGATTCCGCTCGTGGCCGTCTACGGGCCCGGTCTGCCCCGCGGAGAAGCCCTGCCGGAATTGCTGACGCCGGCAACGATGCGGGCTGCCATCGTGCGGGCGGAGCGCGAGAACGCAAACAAGATCACGACGGAATTTTCGCCCTGACCTGTAACCGTCGTCGATGTCCCGCCGAAACACAGTTCAGTACCGCCAAGATGTTCGGTACAGCCCAGAAGGATAACCTCACATGAGCACTCTCTTCCGCGTCGCCGCTGCGCTCGTCCTCGCCACTGCCGTCTCCGGGGCTCCGGCTTATGCCGTCGATTCCATGGCCAAGGATAGCATGGCGAAGGACTCGATGGCTAAGGACAGCATGGCGAAAGACTCCATGGCCAAGGACAGCATGAAGAAGGACGGGATGAGCAAGGATTCGATGGCCAAGGATTCCATGGCTAAGGACTCGATGGCCAAGGACACCATGAAGAAGTAAGTTCGGCCTCATGCGGACGGTGCGGGTCGGCCTTCCGGGCCGCCCGTTCTTCAGGCCGGGGTTCTCGCCGGCTCTCCCCGCAGCGTCCGGAAACCCTGCTCCCATGCCTGTTCAATCAGCGGCATTGTCCGGCGAGGCGTCCCTGTCCGCTGCGATGCAGGCGGCGCAGGTCGGCGATGCCGCGGCTTACCGGGCGCTCCTGCGGGATTGCGTGCCGGTGATCTCCGCGATGGCACGGGCCAAGGGAGTTCAGGGAGCAGCCCTCGACGACGTGGTGCAGGACACCCTGCTCACCCTCCATCGGGCGCGGGCGACCTACGATCCGGCCCGGCCGTTCCTGCCCTGGTTGCGCGCCATCACACAGCGGCGCGCCATCGACGCGCTGCGCCGCAGGGGGCGTCGTCCGCAGGAAGTCCACGAGCCGCTCGCCTATGAGGCGCGTGCCGACGACGGTCCCATGCCGGGTGACGACCTGGAGCGTCGCGAGCGCGCAACGAGTCTTGCCGCTGCCATCGCGCATCTCCCCGAAGGGCAGCGGGAGGCGATCGAGCACATTGCCCTGCGCGAATTGTCCCTCGACGAGACATCGACGCTCACCGGGCGGACCAAGGGTGCGCTCAAGGTCAATTTCCATCGCGGTCTCAAGGCCCTGCGCGTCTCTCTCACATCCCGTAAGGAGGGTACGGATGCCTGATCCGGCCACTCACGACCGATCCACTCAAGTTCCGTCCACTCACGACCTCGTCGAGGATCTGGCCCAATCGCTCACGCCGGTCCGCCGGCTTCCGAGCCCAGGACGCCGGACCCTGATCTGGTCCGGAGCGGTGCTCACGGTGGGACTGCTCCTCGTGCCGATGTCCGATCTTTCGGGATTGCGGGCGCGCCTCGCCGTGCCGGACCTGCACTGGGCGGCCCTGGGCGCATTTCTCACAGCCATCGCGGCCGCCCTTGCCGCCTTCCAGAGCAGCGTGCCGGGGCGCAGCCCGGCCTGGTCGCTGCTGCCGCTCCCACCCCTCGTCCTCTGGCTCGGCGCCAGCGGCCTCGGCTGCCTGCGCGGTTGGCTCGCGCCGGCCGCCAACCTCGCCGAGCCGGAGGAGATGCGGGGCTGCTTCGTCTTCCTGATGGGGGTCTCCCTGCCGCTCTCCGTCCTGCTGGTGCTGATGCTGCGCCGGGCCTGTCCGCTGCGCCCCAATCTCACGGCGGCCCTCGGGGGGCTCGCGGCGGCCGCGGCGGCCGCGGCCCTGCTGGTGCCGTTCCATCCCCACGACGCCACCGCGACGGATCTGCTGGTTCACCTCATCGCCGTCCTCACCGTCGTCGGCCTGAACGCCCTCTTTGGTGGCCGCCTCCTCGACGGAACCGCCGGGCCGCGATCCCGGCCCAGCGAGGCCGACCTGTAACCGGCCCGATTCTCGAAGCGAATGACAGTCCAGAGCAAGGAACCCGGCACCATGGACCGCAGACAGATCCTCACGGCCGGCGTCTCGGCGCTCGGCATCCTGACGTTCCTGCGCGCCGCCGGAGGAACCCTGGCCGGCGACCGTGCCGCGGCCGGAACCTTTGCCGTCGTGAAGAGCGAGGCCGCCTGGCGGGCCCAACTCGGGTCCGCCGCCTACGCGGTCCTGCGTCGGCACGGCACCGAACGCGCCGGCTCGAGCCCGCTCGACGCCGAGAAGCGCGCCGGACGCTTCGTCTGCGCCGGTTGCGATCAGCCGCTCTTCGCCTCCAGCGCGAAGTTCGAGAGCGGAACCGGCTGGCCGAGCTTCACCGCCCCTCTCGCGGAGGCCGTGGGAACGACGGTGGATTCCAGCCTGGGAATGAGCCGGACGGAGGTGCATTGCCGCCGCTGTGGCGGGCATCTCGGCCACGTCTTCGCCGACGGACCCGCCCCCACGGGGCTTCGCTACTGCATGAACGGCGTCGCGCTGCGCTTCGAGCCCGCCTGACCGATCACGCCTCCCCGTCCCGCAAAGGACTATCTCCCATGTCCTCGATCAACAAACCAGCGACCGTTCCCCCACATCGCACGCGCCGCAACGCGGCGCTCGTCGGCGGTGTCCTGACCCTGCTCGGCCTCGGCCTCTCGCTGACGGTCGAACGGGCCGGTGCCGAGGAAGCGAGCCGGCGCCTGCCGGCCGCCGCGATGCCGTCGCGCGAACCCGCCCGGCTTCAGAGCGCGGTCTTCGCCGGGGGCTGCTTCTGGGGCGTGCAGGGGGTGTTCCAGAGCGTCCGCGGGGTCAGCGAGGCCGTGTCGGGCTACGCCGGTGGAGACGAAGCAAGCGCGAGCTACCAGGCCGTGTCCAGCGGGCGCACGCGGCACGCCGAGGCGGTTCGGGTGACCTACGACCCGCGCCTGGTCTCCTACGACACCTTGCTGCGGGTCTTTTTCTCCGTCGCCCTCGATCCGACGCAGGTCGATCGGCAGGGGCCGGATCACGGCCCGCAATACCGCTCGGCGCTGTTCCCGACCAATGCCGAGCAGGGCAGCGTGGCCCGCGCCTACATCGCGCAACTCGACGCCGCCAAGGTCTACGGCGCCCCGGTCGCCACCCGGATCGAGCCGGGCGCGGCGTTCTACCCGGCCGAAGCCTACCACCAGGACTTCATGGCCCGGCATCCGGCCCACCCGTACATCGTCGCCAACGATGCCGCGAAGGTGCGGGACCTCAAACGCTTCTTCCCCGAATTCACCGCCCCCGCTCCGGCCCTCGTCGGGCGCGATCCCGCCTAAGGCCGAGAGGGTCCTCGGGCGGGCCGTTCGCCAAGCCAGCAACTCCAGGAAAGCTCCGATGCACGCCCCTCCGTCGCGGGCCGAGCGCCCGATCCACCCCCTCGTCGTGCGGATCACCCATTGGGTGAACGCCCTGGCCATGCTGATCATGATCACCAGCGGATGGCGCATCTACAACGCCTCCCCGATCTTCGGCGACTGGGCCTTCCCGAAGTCCATCACCCTCGGCGGCTGGCTCGGAGGCGCCCTGCAATGGCACTTCGCAGGGATGTGGCTTCTCGTCGCCAACGGCCTCGTCTACCTCGCTTACGGGTTGATCTCGGGCCATCTGCGCCGGCGCCTCACGCCCCTGCGGCCGCGCGAGATCGCGCGCGACTTCGTCGCGGCCCTGCGGTTCCGGCTCCCCCACGACCCGGGCGTCTACAACGCCGTGCAGCGCCTGCTCTACGTCGCGGTCCTGCTCATCGGCATCGTCATTGTTCTCTCCGGTCTCGCGATCTGGAAGCCGGTCCAGTTCGCCCCGCTGACGGCCCTGATGGGCGGCTACGATACGGCGCGGATCGTCCATTTCCTCGCCATGGCGGGCATAGCCGGCTTCGTCGTGGTGCACCTCGCCCTCGTGCTCCTGGTCCCAAGGACGCTGCCGACGATGATCGTCGGCCGTGAGATCCATTTGCGCCGCAACCGCGTGGTGAAGCCATGACGACCCTCGATCGCCTTCTCCGCCGTCCACGGCCCGATCTCGCAATGCCCGAGACGCAGCCGATCCGAGCCGATCGCCGCTTGTTCCTGCGCGGCGGCCTCGTCGCGGCCGGGAGCCTCGCCCTCGGCGGTTGCGACATCTCCGACAATCCGCAGGTGGAGAGCATCCTCGGTGGTATCTCGCGGCTGAACGATCGCGTTCAGGGCGCTCTCTTCGGGGGCACGCGTCTGGCCCCGACCTTCGATGTCGCGGACATCACTCCGGACTTCCCCTTCAACGCCTATTATCCGGCGAGCAAGATCCGGGTGATCGATGGTTCGACCTGGAAACTCGAACTCGCCGGTCTCGTCTCCGACAAGGCGCCCTGGACGCTCGACCGGCTGAGGAGCCTGCCGCAGGAAGCGCAGATTACCCGCCACGTCTGCGTCGAGGGCTGGAGCGCCATCGGCCAATGGTCGGGAGTCCCGTTCCGGACCTTCCTCGAACGGATCGGGGCCGACACCACCGCACGCTACGTCCGCTTCGCCTGCGGCGACGACTACTGGACGAGCATCGACATGCCGAGCGCCCTTCATCCCCAGACGATCCTAGCGCTCGACTACGCCGGCGCGCCCTTGCCACCCAAATACGGCTTCCCGGTCAAGCTGCGCATTCCGACGAAACTCGGGTTCAAGAACCCGAAGCACATCATGGCCATTACGGTGACGAACGATTATCCAAGTGGCTACTGGGAGGATCAGGGCTACAATTGGTTTTCCGGGCTGTAGTGAGACCGCACTTGGAACGCCAAATATCTGCTGAGTGGTTTGAGTTGGACTATAGCTACAATAGTGGCGTCGACCGTTCCGCTGGCCTCTGACTTCCCGATAGGGATGAGATTTTTCGATGCTGAAATTCTTCTTCAATGGCTCTCCGAACCCGACGAAGGTCGCGCTACTGCTGGAAGAACTCGGACTGCCCTACGAGCCGATCCCGATCGACACCCGCAAGGGCGACCAGTTCGCGCCGGATTTCCTGGCCCTCAACCCGAATGGCAAGGTGCCGGTCCTCGTCGACGACCCGGAGGTGATCTTCGACAGCAATGCCATCCTGCTGTATCTGGCCGAGAAAACCGGACGATTCCTGCCGCCTTCGGGCGGCGACCGGGCTCAACTCCTGTCCTGGCTGATGTTCGTCGCGACGGGCATCGGGCCGTTCTCTGGCCAAGCGGTCCATTTCCGGCACTTCGCCCCGGAACAGGTGCCTTATGCCGAGGCGCGCTACAGCTTCGAGGCACGCCGTCACTACGACATTCTGAACGCACACCTCGCGCAGCGCCGCTATCTCGTGAGCGCTGAGTATACCATCGCGGACATGAGCGCCTGGGGATGGGCCCGCATGATCCCCTTCGTCCTCGGCGAGACGGCCTGGGCTGCGTTACCCCACCTCAAGCGCCACCACGATGAGATCGCGGCCCGCCCGGCAGCGGCTCGTGCGGTTGCTCTCAAGGACCGCTTCCCCTTCAAGCCCGAGATGGACGACGAGGCGCGCGCCAACATGTTCCGGCATCTCAAATCCTAACGATCGTCTTCGCCCTGGACCGCCGCCGTCGCTGTCGTCTCGACGCTGCAAGGCAAGCTTCAGAACGTTCAAACTGCGAATGACCGTTTTCGGGAACGCTTCAAATCGGCCTATTCGGCGCTGTTGGGTCGAAAGCGGAATGGCTGCTTAGCG
>Ga0160427_10000723_pt1 | contig 20040 bp, 18 predicted proteins | sample SolpanmetagenomL_FD_108194 | JGI IMG/M metagenome (GOLD analysis project Ga0160427, IMG submission 108194) | Solar panel surface microbial communities from Lawrence Berkeley National Laboratory, California, USA - L | ecosystem: Engineered > Built environment > Solar panel > Unclassified ...
AACGACCAGGATGCCGCGGTGGCGCTCGCACGGGTTGCGGCGCCTTACATGCATGGCCGAGCCGTGACGATGCGGCCGGCGGGCGAGTTGGCGGGGATCTCCGATGACGAACTCGACAGTTGGGCGGGCGATTTCGGCGGAGAAGCGGCTGCGGGCGAAGGTCCGGGGTGATCTGGGGGCTTGGTCTGCTCTGGCTCTCAAGGGGCAGGGCCTGCGGCCGGCCCGGCACCACCAAATGGTTATCGCGGAACTTGAGGGGCTGGCGGCCGGTCGGTGGGACCGGCTGATGCTGCTGCTGCCGCCGGGATCGGCCAAGTCGACCTACACGAGTCAGGATAATTGGACCGGGACGGATGTGCTGGTGCCACAAGCCTCGGTGATCGAGTGGGCCGGGGCCTGGGGTGGATGGCAGGCTGTCACCTTCCCGTTGGCGGACTACATCATGCCCGCAGGTGACGGCAGCCTCGCGCTCCAGAGCATTGCGGGAGACGTGGTGATGCACCCTGGCGGAACCGGTCATGTTCGAGTCGCGAGTGACCAGGAACCGGTGGGTTTCGCGAGTCTCCTCGGTCGTGGCAGTCCCGAGGGTGCCGTCGCGGCCCCGGCCGGAAGCGATTATCGTAATCTAGACGGCGGCGCCATGGCGACAATGTGGGTCAAGCATTCGGGTGCCGGAGTATCAGGATGGACAGCAATCGCTTAGCCATTCGCTGATATAGGAAAGTTTACCTTATTCGAGGTGAGTGGATGCCGACGATCAAGCAACTCCCTGCGGCAACGTCGGTCAACGCGACGGATGTGTTGCCGATCAGCCAAGGTGGCTCCACCAAGGCGCTTACAGTTGCGCAACTCCTGTCATCGACGCAGGCGGCGTTGTCATTGGCGTCGGGCAAGCTACTGGGTCGAGCGTCATCGACTGCGGGGGGACCGGAGGTGCTCGGGGTGGGCTCTGGTCTTCAGGTCAATTCCGGGATGGTGCTGGCGACGGGGGCAGATCATACCAGCCTGGGGCTTGTGCCGGGACTGGGCAGCGGTGATGAGGTGATCGTCAACAGCAATGGTGCGCCCGGGCGCATGCCGGCGATTGCTCTTCGAGGCCTGTTCAGCGCCGGTCCTGGTGTCACAATCGTGGATGGTGCGATTTCAGCATCTGGGACGGGCAACTATGCTCTGCCCGTCGCAACGACTTCGACACTTGGTGGCGTCAAGGTCGACGGACGGACGGTAGTAGTCGACGGGGCAGGAATATTATCGGCGCGAGTAACTGCTTTCAGCCTGCCGGCTATCTTCGGCAATAGCGTTGCGTCACTTCCGATCACCAGCGTTGGTGCCTCACTTACTTTGCAGAACGGGCTGGTTGCGGGAGCTGACTTACCAGGAGCGCCGGATTCATACGACGGCATTCGTTCTATGCTGGTGATGGAGTCGGGAAGCAGCATTACCCAGGCTGCGTCGCTAGGTGGGTATGCCTTGAACCGAGCTGCCTTTGGCAGCACCAACAACACCAACGCTGGTGTCGCGCTTTATGGCGAGAGCGTGGCTGACATTGATGGCGCGCGCTCATGGGGAATAGCGCTGAATGTGCATGATGGCCATAGCACCGGCACGGGTGATGGCCGCCTCGTGGCCAACAGAATTGATGTTGGCGTCAATCATCCGCGAACCCGGGCGCTCGGCCTGAGCTTGAGTGCTGCTTTCAGTGTTCGGCCTGCCAGCGCTGACGCCTACGTCGTCACGACGAGCGGCGATGTTACAGATCCGGCAGCGGCGCAGTGGTGCACCGGGCTGGTTGTCAGGAGTGGGGCAGCCGTCACGGCGCTGCGGGTCGGGACAGTGGCCGGTGCCGGACCTCGGGGAAGCATGCCGCTGGTCTTGGAGGCGGTGGGCACTGGTTGTATTGAACGCCAGGTCAAGATCAAGGCAGATCCAGCAGCTTCGCTGCTCGTGACGTCTGCAGGCTTGACGCTCCAGAGCGATGTCGGGCAGCCCTTTGCCTCATTTGGACCAACCAGTGGCCTGACGTTACCCGCCGCTGCCGCGACCGGAGCGTCTGCAAGTCAGCCGCTTGTCCTTGTTGGACGTGATGCCAGCAATTCCTCCAACAGGTTCAGTCTGTCAGTCGATCCTGCCGGCAAAGCGCAGGCGCGTGCGACCGCATACTCCTGGCAAACCAGCGCAGGACAGGAGGTGCTCGGCATAGGCTCCGCCGGGCTTCGTTTGCCACCCGCTTCGGATGCAAGCGGCTCCGACAGCGTCGTGTTCACGATGACAGGCCGTACACCGACTGGCCTTCCCGCCTCAGCGGCGATCAAAGCCGATGCGAATGGCAATGCCGTCGTGTCCGGTGCTGATGTCCTATTCCAGATCACTGGCGCAGTACGCGTGAACGGGACAGCATTGCTAGGAGCCAGTGCCCTGCCTGGATCTGGTGGGCTGCTCGCCACAACGGGAACTGCCGGCAGCGCACAGGCTGCCACCCTCTCTCAATTTGAAACGATGTTGACGGCCTGGCTGCAAAGCAAACCGACCGCCCCGGCTGCGGACCCTGGCTGGTGGAACAATGCGGGCCTTCCCACCTATTCGTGAGGACCATCATGATGACACGCGGCTTGTTCATGCTTGCCCTGCTTTCGAGCACGGCCGTTGCGCAGACCTATCCATCACCGACGTACCAGGGCCTGACGCTGCAAAGCGAGCCGACAGCCGACAACCAGGCCACCCGGCGCTCCTACATCGACCATATCGCAATGACCGTCCGTAACTGGGGCGCTGCCTGCGACGGCATCACGGACGACAGCGTTGCCATGGCTGCCGCCGCCACTGCACTTCGCGATACGGGCCGGAGCGTGCTGATCCCGGGAGACTGCCGGGTGCGCATGGGTACGGCGGCTCAGGCCTGGCTGCGGGGCATGAAGCTGGTCGGCCCTGGCGTACAGGAGAACGGTGGCACAGGGCCCGGCGTGTACGGCCAGCATGGCGGCACCATCCTCATTGACCGCCTTGATGTGTCTCCGTTTGTGGTGAGTGACGACTGGAGTATCGATGGCGTTGAGTTTTTCTGGCCGCAGCAGACCGAAGCGGCTGCTGTCGCTCGAGGCAATGTCGTTGCAATCTATCCAGCATTGATCTCGATCCACGGTAGCGATCGTGCTCAGAATTGGTCGTTCACGCGGAACCAAGTCGTGAATGCCTATGACCTTTTTGATCTTACAGGGTCGGCATTATACTCGGGAACCGGGCATTTCAGGGTTGAGGACAACCAGATCCTGGCGCTGCATTATGCATTCAAGCTTAATAGTGTTGGAGGTGAAAGTTGGATTACGAATAATCAGTTCACGCCGGCAGCTTTTTTGCCGGGTGTTCTCGGAACTAACACAACAAATCTAAGAACGTTTCTGCAGTCGAATTCGACAGTTTTGTATTTGACTGGAAATGGCACAAGTACGGCGGTTTCGACCGCTTCGGTTGATGGTATGACGTTTGCCAACAACATCGTGTTCATGGCGCGGTATGCCATGCATGTCGTTGGTGGCAATTTCAACATCGGAGCTTGGTCAGGCGGCCTGATGGATCAGGTGCAAACCCCGCTTGCGGTGGATAGCGGTGGCTCTGTCCAGGCCCTGACAATTACGGGCGGCACCTGGCTGTGCCAGCGTCTTGGCGATGGTGGTGCTGTTTCGCCCTGTGTCACCTTGGCCGGTGGAGCGCCGGGCTCTTCGCTGACCCTGAGTGGCGTCGATATGGGGGTGTCAGCCGGCGCCGGCATCGTCTTCCGGGATCCTGGTGCGGGCACGTTGAACGTGGTTGGCGGACGGATGGCGGCGGTTGGCAATATCAGTGTCGGCAATCCCTTTGCCGGTGTCGATTACAGTTCGGCTGGCGGCACGTTAACAGTCTCGAGCCTGCCTATTCTCACGCTGGCCAGCGCCAACCAGCTCCTGGGTCAGGGTATTATCATTGCGGGCACGCCAAAAAGCTCGGTCGTGAGTTCGGTCATTCTTGGAGGTTGGAACGTTCCGGTCGTCAATAACGCGACTGCGGGCTCACATGCTGTGGTCGGTTCTTCCAGCTACAGCAGCACGGCAGCGGTCGGCCAGGCTGCGATTGCCGGACCGGGAGCTGCTTTGACGGTGCAGGCTGGCAATCGCTGGGACATTGGTGGGCAACGCCTATCTCTGTTTGCACCGAACGGTCAGGATGCCGGGCTTCGTTGCTCCGGTGTCGCAACCAGCGTTGGATGTGTCATCGAGACGCAAGGTGGCGGCGGGGTGTCCGTCAACTCAGGTCTTGGTACCCTTTTGGCGCTAGGACCTACCGGCGGGACGACCCAGACCGGATACCCGGTCCTTCAATCGGCTGCAGCTGGGGGTAGCGTCATATACTCAGCCAGCAGCGGCAATGTCTCATTATCGGCAGCAGCAAATGGTAGCCTGTTCCTATCCAGTCCGACGATGACCGGAACGGTTACCATTCCGGCTGGCGCTTCGATTGCGGGCTATGCAACCCTGGTCTCACCGGGTCTGACGGGATTGCCCACTGCACCCACCGCTGCGACTGATACGAGCACGGGACAGCTTGCGACGACGGCATTCGTGACGAGTCAGGCCGCCACAAGCCTGCCCTTGGCGGCGGGGAGTGGATCTGTCGGCATCAGCACCCGCTTTGCCCGGGCAGATCACGCGCATCCAATTGACACCAGCCGTGCTCCAACAGCGTCGCCGAGCTTTACCGGGACGGTGACCATCCCTGCGGGTGCCGTCATCAGCGGGTATGCGCCGTCGACCAGCCCCGCCCTGAGCGGCGTGCCGACTGCTCCCACGGCAGCTGCAGGTACAAGCACGGCGCAGATCGCGAGCACGGCGTTCGTCACCGCCGCAATGCAGCCTAGTGTCTTCACGACCCTTACGGCCTCCGGCAGTTATTCTGTTCCGGCTTGGGCGAAAACTTGCGACTTCACCGTCATTGCTGGTGGGGGTAGCGGTGCGAATGGCGCCACCGCTGCAACTGGTACAGCACTCAGCGGAGGTGCCGGTGGAACGGGCGGCAACATCAACCAGCAGCTCGGTGTTGCATGCACGCCAGGTTCTGTGTTGGCGGTCACCGTGGGCTTTGGCGGGACTGTGCCCAGTGGTGCTGGAGCCGCTGGAACTATCGGTGCCGCCTCATCCATCGTCGGCACCGGCTTGTCGATTACCGCTTACCCTGGGGGAGCGTCATCTGGCGGCAGCACGGTGGCCAGTGCCAGCGGCGGCAGCGGCGGGATGCGGAGTGCGGGCGGCAGTGCCAACGGTGCCACAAGCGGCTCTGCAGGCGGAGGCCTGGGCTATGCTGGGGCATCCGGCACAACCGGAACGGCGTCATCAATCCAGGGATTTGCGGCTGCCGGGGGTGGGACAGCTATTGGCTCGGCTGGTGCGCAGGGCGGCTTTGCGGTGAACGCTGCATCGGGCGGTGGCAGCGGCGGCGGCGTTTCGTCCGGCGGAGTAGGGCAGGCTGGCGGTATAGCGCTGGCGTGGAACGCTGGACAAACCCTGGGCGGCGTCGCGCCTGGGGGAACACCTTCGGCGTCGACTGGCACCCTCTACCCGAACGGCGGCGCTGGCGGTGCTGGCGGCGATGTGACGCATGCAGGCGGCAACGGTGGCGCCGGGTATGGGCCCGGTGCACCGGGCGGGGGGGGCGGATCAGCCATCACCGGCATGGCCTTCGGTCTGGGTGCTGCTGGAAACGCCGGACAGGTGAACATCATCGCACACCCATGACCGGCACCGGGCCTGCAGGAGCCGTCAATGTCCGTTGATTCGTTGCAATTGATCGTTCTCGTTGTAACTGCGATTGGGGTAGTCGTTGCGTTGCTGGGTTACGTGAGTAATCAATCGAAAAACCTGCGAGATGTGATCTCATCGGGAGATAAAGCGACAAGTGATGGTGCGACCAGGCAGCGCCATGACTTGGAAAACCGCTTTCAGATGACGTGGGGCATGATGCGTGCCGACATCGAAACCTTGAAGCGAGAGGCTGTGCGCAAGGACGAAGTTGCGGCAATGGATAATCGCTGGTCAGGTAACTTCGTTCGGCTTGAAGCAAAGCTCGACCGTGTTGCCGAACAACTCAGCCAAGTTGCCGCCTTGGAGGTTAGCATTCGCGCGTGCTCTGCGCAGCTAGGCAGTGTTGCCAAGAGATTGGATGCCAGGGAAGGACGAATATTGTGACGGCATTTGACAAAGCTTTTGATCTGATTGTTGGGCAAGAAGGCGGCTATGGTGCCGACACCCGTGATCCCGGGAACTGGACTGGCGGGAGATGCGGTATGGGTACTTGCCGAGGTGCCAAGTACGGTATCTCGGCTGCCAGTTATCCCATGGTCGACATCGCTGGTCTCTCAGCTTCAACCGCGAAGGTTATCTATCATCGGGACTACTGGACTGCCATCCAGGCCGACGAGATGCCGCCGGCTTTAGCGTTGCTGGTCTTCGATGCAGCAGTGAATAACGGCGTGGTGCAGGCAATCCGGTGGTTGCAGACCGCTGCCAAGGTCTTGGTGGACGGTCAGCTCGGAGCACAGACGATGACCGCTGTTGCGGCAGCGTCAGGCCAGGGGCCGGGCTTGATGGCTGAGTTTCAGTCGCTGCGCCTGATCTTCATGACGGGCCTGCCAACGTGGAAGACCTTCGGACACGGATGGGCCAGGCGGCTCTGCCGGATGCCTTATGACGCCAGCTTGATGGAGGTGATCTAGTGGACGAGGCAATTACAGATCCGACGACCACGGATGCCTGCACCAAGTTGGGCGTGGCGGGCGGCATGATCCTAGAAATGGCGCCTGAGCTTGGTCGATGGCTGTTTGGGAAACAAGCCGAAGCGGTGGTGGGATTGGTTCAGACGGCGCTCGAACGAGTTACCGGCAGCAATGATCCGAGCGTGCAGGCGACCTTGTTGAGCAACCCTGTCGCGGCTGCAGCACTTCGCATGGAACTTGCGCGCATTACCGCATGCCAGGCTGATAACGCCGCTCAAGCCCAAACCTCCATGCTGACACTGCCGGGGAACGAAGCTGCAAGTTCCAATGCGCAAAGAGGCGAGCACGTTGCTTCGGGCGCTGCACTTGTCAGTATTGTCGTGCTTTTGACCTTTGCCATAGTCATCGTGGTTGCCTTTACTCGACCGATGACTGCCGGGATGGAGCCAGTGTTAAATGTTTTGTTGGGAACGCTAGGCGCAATGTCAACAAGTGTTGTTGGATACTGGGTTGGTAGCAGTGCTGGATCAGCCCGAAAGGATGAGAGACTTGCCAATATAGCCGAGCGGAGCTAAGCGGCCTGAACCCATCCGGCATGACGCGAGCCGGATGGGTCAAATCTACACTCTAGGAAAGAGTGCAAGCGCCGAGACAGGATTCGTGACCGAGGCTAGCGGGAGCGGGTGCGTGGGTTCGTGCTCGAGGTCGTACGCTTGGTGGTGGTCGGGGCAACGCTGGTTGCAGGCGCTGCTGCCGCAACTGGTTCAATGGGAGCTTCGCCCATCGAGACGTTGACGGCAACCTGCACCACTGTGTCCGGGGCGCCTTGCGTCTTTGATCGCAGCGCAACGGTGAAGCGGTCCTCGCCGACGTAGCGGAGATTGGCGGTGTATTCCAGCCGCGTCTCACCACCAAGTTTCTGAATCAGCACGCGGCCATGCTCCGGGCGCGAGCGGACCAAGCCAAGCAGGAACGGCTGCCCGTCCTTCTCCACCACCCGAATGGCGCACCACCCGTCATTGGTCATGGCGATGGTCCCACTTGCGGAAGTTGATGCTGAGACGTCTACCTTGGACGGTGTGCAGGTTTTGGCGAGGCCAATGTTCAGGTCTTCACCGGCGACTTGCGGCCCAGAAGATTGAGTGGCGCAGCCTTGCAGGGCTGCGACACTTGCGACGATTGCAATCAGATGCTTGTTCAAGTTCGGCTCCTGGACGTCATTCTGGCGCGGGCTTGCCACAGCCAGGGCGCGACGCCAAGCCGCCGATGCCTAAACTTGACTGGCTCACTGGGGATCGAAGCAGAAAATCGTTGTTGCACGATAGATTTGCCCCGGTCGGAGAACCGCTTGCGGCAGAGCGGGCTGATTGGGGCTGTCGCCGGGAAGTTGAGCCTCTAGACACACCGCATCGGATTGCCGGTAGATCCGATCTGATAGGCCCACCAGGTCGCCGACGACGTTATTCGCCGTGTAAAGTTGAAGGGTCGGCTCAGTGGTTGACACCGTGAGTTTTCGGCCTGACCAATGATCCGAAAGGACGGCAGCCTCACGCAGCCCGGTTCCGTTAATCTCGTAGGCGTGGTCATAGCCCCGGCATCGGAGCAGTTGAGGATTGGCGTCACGGATGCGCTTGCCAATAGTTTCAGCCAAACGGAAATCAAACGCGCTTCCACCCACATCCTGGTAGAATCCTAACGGAATGCCGTCTTCGCTGACAGGTAGGAACCTGTCGGCATTGATGGTGAGTTCATGGTTGAGCACCGAACCGCTCCCTTCGCCCGCGAGGTTGAAGTAGCTGTGATTGGTCAGGTTGACGATGGTCGGCTTCGTCGTCGTAGCCGCGAAATCAAGTCGCAGCGACATTCTCTCAAGGCTATAACGAAGTGTCACCTCCATCTCACCAGGGTAGCCTTCTTCGCCGTCGGCACTCATCAGTCGCAACATGACGTGGGTGGATGAAACATCGGTCGAGGACCACACCCGGTGGCCGAAGCCATTCGGTCCGCCATGAATCGCGTTACGCCCTGCGTTGCAGGCGAGCTGATAGGCTTCTCCGTCGATCACGAAGCGGCCGCCTGCAATCCGCCCAGCATATCGCCCCGGCACCGCGCCGAAATGCGGACTGCGCAAGCGATAATCCTCAAGGGTTTTCATCCCTAAAACAACGTTGGCGTGTTCGCCGCTCCTGTCTGGCACGTCGATCGACTGAATGGCCGCGCCAATTTCCAGGATGTCGGTTTGGATCAGGCTGTTGCTTAAGCGATGCCGATGAACTCGCGTGCCGTTGGGCATAATACCGAATAGCTCAGCCATGCTCGCCTACTGTACCTAGAGCTCACAGGTTGCCATGCATGTCTGAACCCGTCCAATCAGCCGACAGCACCTTGCTCCGAGGCAAGACATCACGCCCGGGTTATGACTTCGGTGTTTGTCTTGCCCAAGGAAGGCGGCAGCTTTGTCGACTGCAGCGCTCCCATGGCAACAAGGTCCAGTTGCCGCAGCTTCGGCGCCAGCAGTGCCGTGATCCCCACGATCCCGATGGTCATCAAACCGCCGCTCCAGACTGCTGCTGTTAAACCCAACCAGCTGGCTACCAAGCCACTCTCGAATGCGCCAAGCTCGTTGCTGGACCCCACGAACACGGATTTCACCGCCGCGATCCGACCACGCATGCCCTCCGGTGATGCCAGCCGCAGGATGGCCCGGCGGATCACCACACTCAGACCGTCGCACACTCCAGCGACGAAGAGAGCGATCAGCGATAGCCAGAACCATTGAGACAGGCCGAAGACGACAATCGCAACGCCAAATCCGCCAATGACCCAAAGCAGAGCTGCACCGGCGCGTTGCTCCGGCAACAGCCGAGCCGCGCTGAGTGCAGCAAGCATCGAGCCCGCGGCGCTTGCGCTGCGGAGCAGCCCGAACCCGACCGGCCCGGTATGAAGAACCTCTGTTGCAATCGCCGGTAACAAGGCATTGGCACCGCCGAAAAACACCGCAAACAGATCCAGCATCATGGATCCCAGTAGAAGCTGGTCGCGGAGAACTGTTCGAACTCCCTCTCCGATGAGTGTCATCAAGCCGCGCTCATCGGTCTGGACCGGTGGCTGCGAATCATCAGGAACCGGCAGCAACGCCACCAGAGACGCTGCGAACAACAGGCTGATGGCAGCGTATGTCCCTGTCGGTCCGGCCCAGCTCCACAGGAACCCACCCAGGACCGGTCCGAGCACGCCGGCCAGCCGTGCTGTTGTCGCCAACATGGCTGTTCCCCGGACCAAGGCATGCAACGGCACGACCTGTGCCTCAAGTCCCACAGCTGCGGGATCCTCAAACGCTCGGATCATTCCAAGCAGGAAAGCGACAGCGAACAAGGGACCAACCTCGTGAGGCTGCCAGAACGACAAGCATGCGATGCCGGCCGCGAGCAGGGTAAATCCTGCTGACGTAACCAGAAGGATGCTTCGGCGCCGCAACCGATCCGCAATATGGCCGCCATAAAGCACGAGACCGACGCCGGGAATGGCCTCGACCAATCCAAGTAAGCCGAGATCAAGTGGCTGCCCTGTGATGGCGAAGACCTGGAAGCCCAGCAGCACTGCCATTGCCGCTGAGGCGAAGCGCGCAAGAATGCCCGACAGAAGAACTGTTCGAAACACCGGGTCCCGAAGCAGGCTGTCTGAAGATAACCTCACCCGATTCGCATCAGGCTGCCGCCACGGGTCGCGAGCCATTCAGTGCCAGCTTCCCGATGCGGTGTGAGGTCCTCGACCAATGCCCAGAACTGCGCACCGTGGTTCATGTGCCGAAGGTGCGCCACCTCATGGGCGACGACGTAGTCTTGCACCAGCAAAGGTGCCATCACCAACCGCCAGCAGAACATCAGCGCGCCGTCAGCCGTGCAGCTTCCCCAGCGCGTGCGGGTATCCTTAACCACCACTTTGCGCACGCTGAGTCCGGCGTTCCGTGCTTTTCGCGCCGCTGCTGCTCCGAGCCGCCGTCGGGCTTCATCCTGTATGAAGCCGCTCACGTTTTGGGCCAGAGCAGCGGGTGCGCCACCCACCAGAAGGTATCCCTGGTCGACACGGGTGCCACCGCCCTCGGGCCAGTGACGGATCCGGAACCAATCTCCGCCGAGCGGCACATCTGCTCCTTCGACGAACGCGATCGGCTGCGGCAGTCGTGACAACCGTTCACCAATCCAACCAGCGTGATTATGCACGAGAGCTCGGCCTGCTGCCTCTATCGCCCGGGCAGGCAGCGTCACCACGACGCCGCCTGCCCGGGGATCGATTCGCAAACTGATCCGGCTTGCCCTGGCGCTGCGGCGCCACTGCACCGGCGTAGGCCCATGCGGAAGTAAGATCGTTTCCATGATCTGATCGGCCATCCCACGGTGATACCGGGAGGAACCATCATCTTGCAATTGGTCAGTCCGGGTCTGCGAGACGCGCCGCGATCGTTCCCGCCACGGCTGCGCGATAGTGTAGGGGATCCCAGTAGTTACTGCGTCGGGTGGTGATGTCATTGGCGGTAAGCAGGTCCACGACAGTGGCCCGCCGGTCAGCAAGTCGGCGCACGCTAGCCTTGCACGCCGCCCAGCGCGCCGCAGCCCGGCTGCCCGGAACACCCTGCTGCTCGACATGGATCGGTGGAAAGAACAGCACCACGCGCGTCGTTTCAGGGATCGTGCCCAGGGCTTCTGCCAATAAGCCGAGCGCCGGCAACGGGTATACATCACCTACGAGGGCCGGGCTCGCATCCGGCAGGCCCCAGCGCGCGAAGGCGGCGTCTACCCGCCCCGGATCGTAGGCGGAATCGTCCGGAACGAAGCTGGTGTAGCCGTCCATCCCGTAGCGACGGCGCTTGAACTTCAGCAACACCGCGAACTGGTTGGCTGCCTCCTGCACGGCATAAGGGGTCAGCATCTCCCGATAGCCTCTCCAAGGCTCATCGGTATACATCCAGGCCGGGAACGGGCGGGGTGTCAGGCGTTCCGCGGTCCCGCCGCACCAGCTGATATCGATGTCGATCAGCACCGCGACCGGGGCTGGATGCGCGCGTAGGAAGACCCCCAGCATTTGGACCTGCTCCCAGGCCGTTGCGCTGTTCATCGCCAGATTGGCAAACCGGGCATCGAACAGCGGGTTGAGTTGCTTCGGCTGTAGCAGGCGCGCCGTCGAGGTGCCGAGGATGACAGAGTCGAAGCGTTGGCTGCGGGCCAGTGCCGGAAAGGAGAAGCGGGCATTGCTGCTGATCGGAACGCGCGGCAACGGTGGTGAAAGCGGCAACACGTCCCAGGGATCGACCAGTACCACGAATGCGTAAAGCACCCCGACGCCACCTAGGATCGCCAGCAGAAGCCAGAGGCCGAACCGGCGCCAGCCTTCCCGCACGGGGTCAGAACTGAAAATAGATGAACTCATTGGGAACCCGCCCCCCCGCCAGCAGCAGTAATCCTGCCAGCGCCACGCCCGCCAAGCCCGCCAGCCATATCTTCGGTCGCGCACGTTCCAGTGCCGCCGTCTGGCTGGTCGGCCCGACCAGAGCAACTCCGATGGCCAGGACAAGAACAGGCACGGCCTCGACCTTGGCCCACCCCCAACCTTCAACGCCGCTCATGCCGGCATAGACGCGCATCGCCGTGGCGAAATCCGGGGCGCGGAACAGCACCCACGCCAGAACCACGAACAGGAGCGTCAGCACCCAGCCGAGCGCCCATGGCATTCGCCAACCCTTCCGGTCCCAGGCGCCATTCACCGCCAGCGCCAGGCCATGCGCCCCGCCCCAGGCCACAAACGTCCAGGCCGCCCCATGCCAGAGCCCACCCAGCAGCATGGTCGCCACCACGTTGCGCGCCTGTGGCCAGACGCCGCCGCGGTTTCCGCCAAACGGGATGTACACGTAGTCTCGCAGAAACCGGCTGAGCGTGATGTGCCAGCGCCGCCAGAACTCCCGCACGCTCGTGGCCTGGTAAGGCGCGTCGAAGTTGATCGGCAGGCGCAGCCCGAACATCCGGCCCAGTCCGATTGCCATGTCCGAGTATCCGGAGAAGTCGAACAGGATCTGCACCGCATAGGCACCGGCACCCGCCCACGCCGCTGCCGCGCCGACCGGACCGACAGCCGCCGCCGCGAAGATCGGATCGCATGTCAGCGCCGCGGTGTCTGCGATGCCCGCCTTCTTCGCGAACCCGATAATGAACAGGAGGGCGCCGCGCGAAAGGTTCTCCCACATGGCATCGCCACGCGGGTCGCGGCTGAACTGCGGAATCATCTCGTTGTGCCGAACCAGCGGCCCGGCGATCAATTGCGGGAAGAACGTCACAAAGGCGAAGAACTCCAGCAGCCCATAGACATGCCGGTCTCCACGCCGCAGGTCCACGAGGTAGGAGATTTTCTGGAAGGTGAAGAAGCTGACACCCAGCGGCAGGATGATCGAGAACGGCGTGAAGTCCAGCCCCGCCAACGCCGCGACGTTGGCGCCGATGAAGTTGGCATACTTGCATGCGACCAGTACGCCGAGGTTCAGGATGATCCCGGCCACGAGAATCCAGCCTTGTCGGACGGCCGCAAACCATCGCGTGATTGCCCAGTTGGCCAAAGTCAGCCCGACCAGCGCCGGCACGAACCGCACGTCCCATCCGGCGTAGAACAACAGCGAAGCCGTCACGAGCACCGCCTGCCGCTGCGTCTCGCTTCGCGCGAGATAATATGACATCAGCACTGGCGGCAGGAACGCGAAGACGAACGCCTGTGAGTTGAACAGCACTGGCTAATCCTGCCGTGAAAGAAGCGCCGGCACCCGCGGCATTACACTCCGCCCGCCGACACGCTTTGCGCCTTTGCCCACGACGCCGCGACGAGCAGCGGCAACATGCCTATGACCATGACGCTGTCCTAGCGCGATCCGCCGCAGCAAGACAGCCCGCTGCTGACCCTTGCCGAAGCGCCACACCAAGCCTTGTTCCCCCGTCCTGCCCGTAGGACAAGGCAGGGCAGGGAGGCCCACCGTGAAAGTGCTTCAGGTCACCAACGTCGACTTCTCCCTCCGGCACTTCCTGTTGCCGTTGATGCGTGAGGCACGGGCGCGGGGTCATGAGGTGGTCGGCGTCTCCGCTGACGGCCCGTTGCTCGCAGACATCCGAGCCGAGGGTCTGCGCGTCGAGGCGCTGCCCATGGCGCGCAGCCTTTCCCCAATTGCCCAGTGGCGAGCCCTTTGCGCACTGATCCGGCTGATCCGGTCCGAGCAGCCGGACGTGGTTCATGCCCACATGCCCATCAGTGGCTTCCTGGCCAGGCTGGCCGCCCGTCTCTGCGGCGTTCCCCATATCGCTTATACCTGCCACGGCTTCCTGTTCAATCAGCCTGGACCCGCATGGCGGCGGGCTCTCGGCTTCATCATTGAATGGATCGGCGGCCGCCTCACGCAAACCTACCTGACGGTCTCGGCCGAGGAGGCTGCAACAGCCCGGCGCCTTCACATCCACACGGCCGCAATCGGCACGGGCAATGGCCGTGATCCCGTGCGCTTCCGCCCGGATCCTGCCGTCCGCGACCGGATTCGTGCCGAGCTCGGCGTGGCGGATACAGCTGTCGGCATCGTCATTGTCTCACGCCTTGTCCGTCATAAGGGCTACCCCGACCTGCTCGCCGCGATGCGCCACGTGCCAGGCGCCGAGCTATGGGTGGTCGGTGAGCGCCTCGTATCCGACCACGGCGACGACATGGAGCCCTACTTCACCGCGGCTGATCTAGGTCCAAGGCTTCGCCGCCTCGGCTACCGTGCCGATGTCGCGGACGTCCTGGCAGCTGCCGACATCTTTGTTCTGCCGAGTGAGTTCGAGGGCCTGCCCATGTCGGTGATCGAGGCGATGCTGACGGGACTGCCCGTTGTCGCTACCAACATCAGCGGCCCGCGTGAGCAGGTGGTCGATGGGCAAAGCGGGCTCCTGGTGCCGTTGCACGATGTCATGGCGCTGGCAGCCGCCCTGCGCCGGCTGGTGGCAGATGCCGGGCTCCGCGCCAGCATGGGCGCCTGCGGGCGGGTCCGCGCCGTCACCCTGTATGACGAGAGCACGGTGGTGGCGAAAACGTTGGATCTACTCGGATTGTAGCGCGTGCGCCTGTCGACGACGATTACGTCGTGTCTAACGAACTTGGACAGGCGAACACGAACCGTATCGCCTATCCGAAGCAATCTCAGTCGCCACTCAGCCGGTTTGCAAGAGCGGCCCCCACTCTTGCCGAATGGGGGCCATATTTAAGCTTAGTAGCGATAGAGGTCGTGCTTGAACGGACCGGCAACCGAAGCGCCAATATACTCGGCCTGCGCCGGGCTCAGCTTGCTCAGATGCGCCCCGACCTTGGCGAGATGCAGGGCCGCGACCTTCTCATCAAGGTGCTTCGGCAGGGTATAGACCTGACACTCGTATTTGCCCGCCGGAGCCGTCCACAGCTCGAGCTGCGCCAGCACCTGGTTGGTGAACGACGCCGACATCACAAAGGACGGATGACCCGTGGCGTTGCCCAGGTTCACCAGCCGACCCTCGCTCAGCACGATCAGCCGCTTGTTGTCAGGGAACACGACCTCGTCCACCTGCGGCTTCACGTTCTCCCATTTGAAGTTCCGTAGGCCCTCGATTTGGATCTCGCTGTCGAAGTGGCCGATGTTGCACACGATGGCGCGGTGCTTCATGGCGCGCATGTGGTCGACGGTAATGACGTCGATGTTGCCCGTGGCCGTCACGAAGATGTCGCCACGCGGCGCCGCCTCGTCCATGGTTACGACCTCATAGCCTTCCATCGCCGCCTGCAGCGCGCAGATCGGATCGACTTCAGTCACCAGCACGCGGCAGCCGCCGTTCTTCAGGCTGGCGGCCGAGCCCTTGCCCACGTCACCGTAACCGGCAACCACAGCGACCTTGCCGGCCATCATCACGTCGGTCCCGCGGCGGATGGCGTCGACCAGCGACTCCTTGCAGCCATACAGGTTGTCGAACTTCGACTTGGTCACGCTGTCGTTCACGTTGATGGCAGGCACCTTCAGCGTGCCGGCCTTCGCCATGTCCCACAGGCGGTGCACGCCGGTGGTGGTCTCCTCGCTAAGGCCCTTGATGTCGTTCAGCAACTCGGGGAAGCGGTCGTGGATCACCTTGGTCAGGTCGCCACCGTCATCCAGGATCATGTTCGGCTTCCAGCCGTCCGGACCCGTGATGGTGGAGTCGATCGCCCACCAGAACTCCTCCTCGCTCATGCCCTTCCAGGCGAACACCGGCGTTCCGGCGGCCGCGACCGCCGCGGCGGCGTGGTCCTGCGTCGAGAAGATGTTGCACGAGGACCAGCGAACTGTGGCGCCCAGCGCGGTCAGCGTCTCGATCAGCACCGCGGTCTGGATGGTCATGTGCAGCGAGCCGACGATGCGGGCGCCCTTGAGCGGCTGGCTCGGACCATATTCCTCGCGCAGCGCCATCAGGCCGGGCATCTCGTCCTCGGCCATATTAATTTCCTTGCGGCCCCAGCCGGCCAAGGAAATGTCACGAACCTTGTAGTCGCCGTCCGTCGAAAACGACGGCACGTTCATATCGGGCATGGAAGCTCCTGTTGTGCTGCGGGAGCCTGCGCTCCCTTGATGGGCGGGGCTATATAAGGATATCCTTATCATTGCAAGGAAACCCTCCTCACCGAGGTTCGGCGCAGATGGTGTCGCCCACCCGCACCACCCCTAAACGTTCGGGCACGGCGTTCCACCCGAACGTCACCTGGCCGTCGCCCTCCCGCCGTATCTGTCCCAGGGTGCGCAACGGCTCCATCCGCACCGGCATTGTCCCGTCTCGCTGGTCCAGGGTGATCACCTTGCACCGTGCACAGGCGGATGCTAGCCGCAGCCGTGCGCCCGGTGTTTCCACCCACCCCCAGCCATCCTCCGCCCAAGCCGCAGCGCCATCAACGACTAGGTTGGGCCGGAACCGCGCCATCGACATGTCCTGCGCCAGCCTGTCATTGACGGCCGCCAGCGAGGCCGAGGTCACCACCAGCAGCGGAAACCCATCGGCCAGCGAGACGGTATCGCCCCGTCGGGCCAGGTCCGGCGTCACCAGCCGCGCCTCGGGGTCGGCCATGTGCACCAGCCGGCAAGCCACCCCGAGCACCCGCGACAGCCAGGCGGACGCCGCATCGTCCGCCGCGACGGTCGGCACCGGCGTGCGCCAGACCACCGCCGTGACTGCCTCCCCCTCAGCCACCGCCACGACGCCACCGAACCCGGTGCATTCCAGCCGCAAACCCGCGCGCTCCGGCACGGCATCGATCCGTGCCATCGCCGGAAGGTCGCGTTGCGTCAGCACGACGCCGTCCATCCGCAGCACAGCCCAGCGCCGGTCACCTTGAAGGCCTTGCTGCTCCACCGTGGCTTCGGTCACGTCGATCCCGCGCAGGCCCTTCACCGGGTAGTAACTGAGCGCCGCAACGGAAAGGGTCATGCACGCAGCCTTCGCTGGCCACCCGACAATCGTCAACCCAAACCCGGCACGCCACGCAGCGTTCTTCATCGACAACAAAGGGGCATCCGCATGGCCGAGCTTCCCGACAAGGGCGAAAAGGTGAAATGGGACACCCCCCAGGGTGAGACCCATGGCACGGTCGAGAAGATCGTCACCAGCACCACCAAGGTAAAAGGCCACACCGTCAAGGCCACCAAGGACCATCCCGAGGTCGAGGTCCGCAGTGAGAAGAGCAACAAGAAGGCGATCCATAAGCCAGAAGAGTTAAAGAAAGGCTAAGCCTTGCACCCAAGCCCGGCGTGAGGGACACCCAGATCATGAGCCCTGGTTATCTCCCTTTCGCCGGCGCCCTGCGCCTCCCCGCTTTCGTCTGCGACAATTGCGGATACTGGCAGCGGCATTTTGCCCGCCCTCCGGCCTGCCCGATGTGTCTCGACGCCCGGCATGTCGTGCCGCAAGAAGGCTGGGAGTTCTGGACGCGTGAGGAGGCTCAGTCCCGCTATCCATGCCACTGGGCCGAGATCGAGCCCGGCGTCTGGCGTTTCTGGAATGACCCCGTCAGCGGCATCGGCCCCAGCAGCTACCTGATCCAGACCCCGGCCGGAAACATGGTCTTCGAGGGCTGCCCTGTCTTCAGCGACGCGGCCCTCGACCATATTGAGGCTCTGGGTGGCGTCAGTGTCCTCTCGGCCTCCCACCCGCACGCGTATGGTGCGCTGTGGCAGATCCAGGAGCGCTGGGATCCCGAGCTGGTCCTGCACCCCGGCGATCTCGAATGGTCCTCGGCCCTCCAGGTCAGCTGGCCCTTCGACGATCATTTGGAGCCGCTGCCCGGTCTGGAACTGCACCTGACTGCTGGGCACTTCGCTGGGCACGCCGTGCTGTTCGACCGGTCTCGTAAGATCCTGTTCTGCGGTGACGCCTTGAAGTTCGAGCTCGACCCCGCCAACCCGCGCCATGCCCTCACCATCTCGACTCATAAGGCCTTCGTCCGTGGCATCCCGCTTACGCCAAACGAGCTCCGCAGATACCGAGATGTCTTCGCGGCCCTCGACTTCACCCAGACTTGGACGCCGTTCGAGCAGGCGGCGAATAGCGGCCGCGCCGAAGCCCTGGCCCTGATCGACCAGATGCTCGCGACCCGGCCGCACGCCTATCCGGTGAAGCTCACAGCACTCGGCCTGGGCTGAGCCGCGATCACTTCCCTCGCGCCACGATCTGCGTCGGGTTGACGAAGCGCAGCGCGATCAGCAGCCATATCAGGGTGGTGACCATGTAGAGCACCGCCATTGCATCGATCGACTGCACCGCTCGCACGCCCGCCGCGAACACCGCGTAGTACAGCGCCACCACCAGGGTCTGGCTGGTCGGTCCCGCCACCAGGAACGTCAATTCGAACATCGCGATCGTCCGCACCAGCACCAGCAGCAGCGACGCCAGGATGCCCGGCAGCAGCAGCGGCAGCAGCACGTGCCAGAACAGCTTCGGCGTACTGGCCCCGAACACCCGCGCCGCCGCCTCCACCCGCGGATCGATCTGCTCGATGAACGGGATCATCACCAGGATCACGAAGGGTACCGTCGGCACCAGGTTGGCCACCACCACGCCCGCCATCGAGCCCGCAAGGCCCGTCTGATACAGCACCGTCGCCAGGGGAATGCCGAAAGTGATCGGCGGCACCAGCAGCGGCAGCAGGAACAGCAGCATCACCAGCCGCTTGCCCGGAAAGTCCCGCCGCGCCAGCGCATAGGCCGCCGGCACACCCAGCACTCCGGCGATGACCACCACCAGGAACACCGTCTGGAAGGTGGTCAGCAGCACGTCGTCCAGCTGGAACTCGGTCCAGGCCGACGCATACCAGCGCACCGTCCACCCCGAAGGCAGCCAGCTGCGCAGCCAGCGCGTGGCGAACGAGCTGGTTACCACCGTGGCGATCAGCGCCAGCAGGTTGAGGATGAAGAACCCGACGAAGGTCCACACCACGGTGGTCCAGGCGCGCTCTCCAAGGGTGGCGCCGCCGGCGCTACGCGCGGCCATCAGCCTTTCCCGCCGCTGGTGGGTCCGCGATACAACAGGCCGCGCCCGGCCAGCACCAGGCCGACGATCACCAGCTCGACCAACCCCATCAGCATGGCGATCGCCGACGCCATTGAATAGTCGTACTCCTCGAACGCCGCGGTGTAGGCGGCGATCGAGATCACCCGCGTGGGCCCGGCCGGCGCACCCAGCAGCACCGCGGATGGAAACACCGAGAACGCCTGCACGAACGACAGGCAGAACGTGATCGCAAGACCCGGCACCAGCAGCGGCAGCAGCACGTGCCGGAACCGGCTCGGCGCCCCGGCGCCAAGGGTCGCCGCCGCCCGCTCCAGCGCCGGGTCCACGCCCGAGAGGTAGCTGAGCGTCAGCAGGAAGGTGAACGGAAAGCCGGTCACCAGCAGCGACAGGAACACGCCCCAGTAATTGTGGATCAGCCGCACCGGGCTATCGACGATCCCCAGCAGCATCAGCGTGCGGTTGAACCATCCCTGCGGCCCCAGGTAGTTCAGCATCCCCTCGGCCACCAGCACGGTGCCCAGCGTGATCGGCACGACCAGGATCGTCGTCAGCAGACGCTGCCGCCGCATCAGCCGCACCCGCAGCGCGATCGGCACCGCCAGCACCAGGTTCAGCAATGTGACCGGCACGGCCAAATAGAGCGTCTTGGCGATGGTGTCGTAGAGGAACGGATCGCTGAAGAACTTCACGTAGTTCGCTAGCGCGCCGCCGCCATCCTTCGGCTCGAACGACAGCACTAGC
>Ga0160427_10000724_pt1 | contig 20030 bp, 27 predicted proteins | sample SolpanmetagenomL_FD_108194 | JGI IMG/M metagenome (GOLD analysis project Ga0160427, IMG submission 108194) | Solar panel surface microbial communities from Lawrence Berkeley National Laboratory, California, USA - L | ecosystem: Engineered > Built environment > Solar panel > Unclassified ...
GGCTGGCCATCGCGGCCCATTTCCCGTTTGGCCACGCGGCCATCCTGCGCGCTGGCCAGGTTTGGAATGGTGGCAACGCCCAGGGCAAGCCAGGCCGCTGCATAGTACTTATGCGACATAAAGAGTTGGTTTGGTAAAAGAGAAAAAGAGTAAGTGTTGCCCGAAGGCAGCGCAAGGTAAAGAAATCTCTGAAACCACCAAATGACTCCTTGATGAACGATAGATGAACTTTTTGAAGCTGCAAATCTGATTGAGCGCTACAGATTTAGCACAGAACTTTCTTATAAACTTGGTTTAAACAGCATAGGCCAGCTTTTGGGGCTAGCCCGCTCTCCTTAAATGAGGCTGCGCACTCGCCAGGCAATGCATTGGCCCAACAATTGAGGTACGCTAAAATAGGATAATGACAAGGGTGTTTTTTAGGTGAAAAAGCCGAAATTTTATACCTTTCCCGGCTTCTTTGAGCGTGAGTTGTTGGTCGGCTCCTCATCGCCCAGCAGCAAGCCCCAGGGCCGCAGGCTCTCGATGCGGTCGAAGATGATTTTGAGGATGGCAATGACCGGCAGGGCCAGAAACATGCCCGCCACGCCGCCAATGGCATTGCCCACCAGCACGCCCACGATGGCCACCAGCGCATTCACTTTAATCTTGGAAGCTACAATGCGCGGAATAAGAAAGTGATTGTCAATAAATTGGATGGCCATGTACACGCCCACTACGCCTAGCGCGTGGCCGTAGCCGGGCTTCGCTACGAAGGCCATGAGCACGGGCAGCGCAATGGCAATGAGCCCGCCTATGTAGGGAATGAAGTTGAGCAGCGCGCCTACCACGCCCAGCAGCAGCGCGTAGGGGATGCCCAGCGCCAGCAGCCCCACCACGTTGAGCACCGCCACGATGCTGCCCTCGATGAGCAGCCCCACCATGTAGCTCTGGATGGCCGCTTTGCTCTCGTGCAGCACTTCGGCCACGCCGCCACTAGCGCGCTGCCGCCCCGAAAACACCTGGGTCAGGAATGTCACCAGCCGCTTTTGGTAGAGGAAAAGCAGGAAAATATAGACCGGGATGAGCGTAGCCACCACCAGCAGGCCCGACACCGCCGTGAGCGTGCCGCCCAGTAGGCCGGCGGCGCGGCTGCTGGCCTCGTTCACATAACTCAGCAGCTTCTGGGAAGTGAGGCCAAAGCGGGCGTTGAGCCACTGCACCAGCTGGCGCGTCACGTCCAGCAGCTTGGCCTTGAACACGGGCAACTGGCCCGAGAGGTGCATGGCCTCGGCATAAATGAAATACAGCAGGCCCAGCAGCGCCGCCACCCCCAGCACCACCGTGAGGCCGATGGCCAGCAGCGGCGGCACCCGGTGGCGCAGCAGCCATTGCTCCACCGGGTGCAGCATAATGGCAAAGATGGCCGCAAACAGCAGCGGAAAAATAAGGTCGGCCGCCAGGTGCAGCGTAAGCACCAGCAGCGCCAGCCCCAGCAAAATAAGCGGGGCCTTGACGTAGAGCGGAAATGTCAGCTCGGTAGGCTGTTTGGCAGGAGTAGGGAGTGGGTTCATGGGGGCAGTACGGGCCTGAGGGCCAGCGCGACCACCCAGCGGGTGCACGTGGCTAGCGCGGGCCGGGTGGGGGCGGGGCGGCTGTTACGGCACGGTGCTTGTTTATGGGCTACTTATCCTCTGCACGTAGCTTTCTTTGCACCATGAAAAATCGTCGTTTTTTCCTCAGCTTTCTGCTTTTGGCGGCCGTTATGGTCAGCTCATTTCAGGCCCAGGCTCAGCGCCGCTTCAGCCCGCAGGCCAAGGGTACGCTCATTGGCGCCGGCAGCGGCGCCATCCTGGGAGCCGTCATCAACAAGCGCAACCGGCCCGTGGGCGGCCTCATCGGGGGTGTGGTAGGTGCCGGCGCCGGCTATGCCGTGGGCAAGCACATTGACAACCGCCAGAAGAAGCGCGCCCTGGCCGCCGCCGAGGCCCGCCGCGAGGCCGCCTACCGCGCCGAAGCCGACCGCCGCGCCCTGGCCAGCCGTGCCGCTACCCGCGAAGCCACCGTGCGCAGCTACGCACCGGCTGCTGCCGTAGCTGCCCCTGCCGCGCTGGTTGCTGCCTCGGCCATGCCCGGCTCCACGGCCCTCACGCCCGGCCTGTCGTACCTGCCCAACCAAGCTCCGGCCGACCCCGCTAACCCGTACCCCAGCACCAACTATCGCCAGCGCAGCTGGTAAGCACCGGGCTGCCGCTTTCAGAACCCAGGCCCATCGGCCTGGGTTTTTTAGCTTTACGGCCGGTTTCTACTGCTTCTTTTTTCTTTCTCAACACCCGACTACCATGCGTATTTCCCTTTCGCGCGCCGTGCTGCTGGCCGCTTTGCCGTTGCTGGCGGCGTGCAGCAAGCCCAAAGCCACGGCCGATGCCGCCACCAGCGCCGCCGACCTCGACCGGCAGTTTATCACGGCCTGGAACAACAAGGACCTAGAAAAAACCCTGAGCTTTTTGGCCGATGACGTGCAGTTTTTGCAAGGCAACGCGCATTTCAGTGGTAAAGCCGAGGTGAGCGATAAGTGGGTGCGCGCCACCCAGGGCACCATCAGTAACTTGAAAACCAGCACCGTTAGCTCCCTCACCGCCGACCAGGTGGCCTACGAGGCCGGCACCTTCTCGGTCGATGTGCAGGCCGCCGGCCCCGGCCAGCCCGCTGGCTACGGCGAAGGCAACTTCCTGCTGCTCTGGAAGCCCAACGCCGATGGCACCTGGAAGCTGAGCTACGCGCAGCTCGAAGACTTGCCCGTGCAGCGGCGCAACTAGGCGCTGCTCCGTGCCTACTACTTGGCAAGCCGCTGGCCTTTGGCCAGCGGCTTTCGTATGCCTGGGTATTCCTCCCGGCCAAAGGGTCGGGTTAGTTGCTTTCTCTTCCCATGCTTTCTCCTTCCTTTGCCAGCCTGCCTACCCCCGCCGCCTTGCAGCGCCTATGCCAGGCGCTGGCCGCGCTCGATGCCATCAACTCGCCCGAACTGGAATATCGCTACTACACCTACAGTCCCGAATGGAGCGAGAATGAGGCCGTATTTGACATGAACGACGGCGAAGGCGACCAGCTATTGGTGCTGTTTCGCCCCGAAGGCTGCGTCATCAACGGCTTTCTAACTGACTATGACCAGCCCGACAAAGCCCAGGCCACGCGCGGCTTGCCGGCCGCCTTTGAGGAATTTATCACTGGCGAGCCCGTGGCATCCATCGGCACTACGTTTTGCCTGTGGCACACTCCGCAAGCTGGCTGGCAAACCAGCGCCGCCGAGATAGAAGAGGCCGCCGAGCTGCTCTATATTTTTGACAGCCAGCCGGCTACCTATGCCGAGTGGGCCACCGAATATTACACCGATGAAACCGACCGCCGGCCTATCACCGCGGCGGCCGTGGCGCCCCTCTACCACCATGAGGTGTTGACGAAAGCCCACGCGCTGGCCCTCAACGAGGAACTGACCGATTGGCCCGCCTTGGCCGCCGACTTGCAAGAAATTGGCTACCCCTATGATTTTGGATAAACTGGTCCGTGCGCTGCGCCCCAGGCCGCCAGGGCGGGGGCGGCCCGAGGCGCGTCGTAGGCCCGCGTTGCTTCACCGGCACTGAGGTCAGACAGTAGACTTCTCATCGAATAGAGTCAGGATAGGATGGCATTCAGCGTCACCGTCATCGTGCGGCCATTCAAAATCACGATGAGCCTACTCTTCCACTGTAAAGCGGGTGCTCATGAGCACAGCCGCAACGTCCTACACCGTTTCGCTCCGGTAACTTAGAGAGCGCCGGGTCAATGCACCTGGTGCGATGCGTGGTGAGTAGGGCTGCAAACCGCCGCCGCATGGCCAGCAGGCACAAGTCCACTAAGGCCGCCTGCATGGCTTGCAGTTGTTCGGCGGTGTCCGGCAACTGTTTCAGCAGCGCCAATGTCGGCTCCGCCTCCGCCCGCAGCCGGAAGTGGTAGACGCCCCCTGCCACACTTCGTATGTCTGGTTGTAAAATACGTCCAGCGTTTCGCGCAACTTGCCCAGCGCCAGCCGTTTGCTGTACCCGGCCAGCCGCAACGCTCGGATAAAGCGCACCCACATGCCCCACTTAGGAGGCATGATTTAGCAGAGTTGCGCCGAGCTTTGGGGCAACGCATTCAGCCAGTTAGCCACCATCTTTGCCTCGCGCCGCCCTTACTTGAGTTGCAGGTCGGCCTGCGCCTGGGTTTATGCTTGTACCTGCGCATTGCGGTCCACCGTCCGCACAATGGTGCGGGCATTCTTTTGCTTCCGTTTCCGAATGAGCTTCGGCTCCACTAGCTGCGCAAAGCCCTTTTTTCTTGTATCACAAGTACCACAGTATATGGGTGAGCGTCCACAGCAGCGCCTGCGCCCGCTTGGGCTGCGCCTGACCTAGCTTTTCCAAAGCTGACAAAGTGCTTGTGGGTGCCAAATTAGTAGCTAGCAGCTAAGCCTGTGAGCTTGTAGTAGCCGTGTCGCCCGCAACTCGCTATCTGAATAAGCTACGGTAAATACAGCCTTGCTATGACTGCCAAAGGGTTGCAGAACAGCTTAGTGAGAGCACTGGTAAAATTATGATGTGCTAAAATGGTTAGTGTGAGCTGCGGAGCAAAAGTTTTGCTAAAAAACTAAAACTATTTGCTAATGAAAATAGTAAAAGTGAGCGAAGGCTGCCTAATATTGCAGCGTCAACTCGGCAGTTTAGCGTTCACCCTACTACTATCATTAGCCATGATTGCTCCCGCTTTCCTCTATCGCCACGGCGACGTTTTGCTGGCCGCTGTGGCAGCGCTACCCGGCGATGCCAAGCCCGCGACCGGCCTGATTCTGGCCCACGGCGAACTAACCGGCCATGCCCACCGCATCCGTGAGACGGGGGTAGCCCAACTCTTCACCCGGGGCGCGTTGACCTATCTGCAAGTCACGGCGGCTAAAGCTACGCTGGTCCACGAAGAGCACAGGCCCATTGAATTGCCCACCGGCGTCTACCGCGTGTGGCAACAGCGCGAGTACACGCCCACCGCTATCCGCACGGTCCTCGATTAGCAACCTAGGCCCATGTTTCGCCTCCACGCCCGCGGCCGGCAACTGGCCCGCCCCGCCACCCCCGTAATAGCCGCGCTCACGCCGGGTCCAGCCGCTCCACTACCGCGCCCGGTGGCCCCGGCTCCCACTGCCGAGCCGCTGCAAGTGGCCCCCGACGCCGTGCGAAAGCTGCTGCGGGCCGGTAATCTGCCGGCGGCTCTACTTGTAACGGGCCCGGTGCGCCTACTAAATGAAAGCTGGCTGCGCGAGCTACCCGCCTCGCTCGAATGCACCCACCTCGACGTTAGCGGCTGTGCCAACCTCGACGTGCTGCCCGAGCGCCTGCGGGCTACCAGTGTGCACGCAGCCCGCACCGCTGCACGCAAAATCCCCGGTGACTGGCTGGTGCGCGAACACCTCGACCTAAGTGCCAATCCTCACCTAGTTAGCCTGCCCGAGCGCCTCACCGCCCGCTCGCTCGACGTGAGCACTTGCCCCCGCTTGCTCACGCTACCTGCCAACCTGCACCTCACGCATTGGCTAGAACTAGCCGGCAGCGGCCTCACCAGTCTGCCTGCCGGCCTGCGGATTCAGCTGCGCTGGCAGGGTACCACCGTGGATGAACGTACCGCTTTCCGCCCCGAGGAGCTACGCGCCGCCGACCTGCTTCAGGTGCGCAACGTCACGCATCGCCGCGTGCTGCTCGAGCGCTTCGGCCTCGACCGCTTCATGCACGAAGTCGGCGGCTTGGTGCTCGACCGCGACCGTGATGCCGGCGGCGAGCGCCAGCTGCTGAGCGTACCCCTGCCCGACGACGAGCCCCTACATGTGCTGCGCGTCAACTGCCCTTCCACCGCCCACGTGTACATGCTGCGGGTGCCGCCCCACGTGCGCACCTGCCCCCGCGCTGCCGCTTGGTTAGCCGGCTTCGAGCACGAGCGCGACTACCGCCCGCTCATTGAAGCCTGAGCTCGGCAAGTAGTTGATTTTAAAGGGTTACTGAATTAAGTAGCCCCGCCGTCCGGTGGTGCCCTAACCCCCTGTTGTCTACCCTTTACCCCGCTATTGTTATGCAGATTACCCAGCAACCCGCCCAGGCCGTGCTCCTCCAGCACGCCGCCGACACGACCAATATCCTGTTAAGCTTCCGCGAGGATGTACTCAACCCACAGCGCCGCCCCTTAAACGTGGCCTTGGTCATCGACCGCAGCGGCAGCATGGCCGGCACGCCCTTACGCTATGCCCTTAAAGCCGCTGCCGATTTCGTAGACCGCCTCACCGCCGACGACCGCCTGAGCATCGTAGTCTACGACGACAACGTGGATACCCTGCTCGATGCCCAATTGGTAACCGATAAAGCGGCCATCAAGCAAATCCTGAGTGGGGTGCGGGCCGGTGGCCTCACCAACCTAAGCGGCGGCTGGCTGCGCGGTTGCGAGCTGGTAGCCCGTCACCAAACCGAGCGCCACATCAACCGCGTCCTCCTGCTTACCGACGGCCAAGCCAACGCCGGCATCACCACCGCGAAAGTGCTCATCAGCACCGCCGCCCAAAAGGTGGAGGCCGGCATCTCCACTACTACCCTGGGTTTTGGCGAGCACTTCGGGGAAGACCTACTCATCGGCATGGCGCGGGCCGCCGGCGGTAATTTCTACTTTATCCAGTCACTCGACGACGCGGCCGATGTTTTCGGGGCCGAGCTGGACAGCCTCAAGGCCGTGGCCGCCCAAAATCTGACCGTGACGCTGCACCCGCTCGGGGCCGCCCAGCTCACCGACGTGCTCAGCCTGGCCCGCACCGAGCCCCAGGCCGACGGCCGGCTGGTCGTACGCCTCGGCGATGTTTATGAGAACGAGGATAAGCTGCTGGGCCTGCAACTCAGCCTGCCGGCCCTGGCCCCCGGTCCCCACGACCTCCTCCGCCTCAGCTACCGGGCCGATGTTATGCGCCAGGGTGCCCTCGAAGTAGTGAGCGGCGAGCACCTGGTACACTGCACCGCCGGCCCCCTCGAAGCCGTGGTGGCCGCCACCAACTCCCGCGTGACGCTGGAGCTGGCCATGTTGCGCATCGGCCGCGACAAAGAGCGCGCCGTGGACCTGGCCGACGCTGGCCAGCACGCCCAGGCCGAGGCCCTGCTGCACCAAGTCATTGCCGACTTGCGCGCCGCCGGCCTGCACGAGCATTTCGAGGTTGCCGAGGAAATCGACCAGCTCACCCACTACGCCGAGCGCATCGCCCGCCACCTCGACAACGCCAGCCGCAAGGAGCTGCGCGACCAGGCCTTCCAGGGCCGTCAGGCCCGCCAGGAGCTCACCGGCCGCGGCCTGAGCGTCGATGCTGCCGCTTACGCCCTGCCCGTGGTGAGCGACCCCAGCGTCGGCGGCGTGGAGCTTGCCTGCTTCCGCCAAGGCGGCAAGCTGCGCATGCGCGTCGTCTCGCCCGGTTTCGCCGACCTCAACGTGCAGTTTCCCAGAGCTATTCGCGCCGAGGGTGCCCACTACCTGGTAGAAAGCTTGGTGCCGAGCCAAGATGGCAGCTTCTACCGCGCCCAGGGCCCCATCACCCGCCTGGTGCGCCCCGGCGAAACCGACCCCTTGGCCAGCGGCCACCTCGGTAGCTCCCGCAGCGCTACTACCACGATGCGGGTGGTGCGCACGCCCGCCACGCTGGCCGACTTACAGGAAACCGACACTGTGGGCTCCGGCATCCTCGTGCAGTGCGTGCAGGACAAAAGCAAGCTGCGCGCTCGCGTCGTCAGCGACGGCTTCGACCCTAATTGGAACATGCGCTTCCCCCGCGGCATCCGCCAGGAAAACACGCTCTACGTGGTAGACCGCGTCAACCCCGGCCCCGGCAATACCTACATCGCTAGCGGCGATATCAAGCGCTTCGTGCAGGCGGCGTAGCCTAGGGCTGCTAGTAGCGGCGGTACGCCCGCTTCACGAAGGCGGCCGGCGTGATAGCTTTCGCTAGCAACTGCTTGTAGGTAGGCATTTGTCCTGCTCCTCGTCAAAGAGCAGTGCTGGCCAGCCCAAATCCAGGCTTTTGGGCCAGACCGTGCCCCCCACGATGACTTGTAGCAGGATGGCGCAGGTGCCATCGCGCCGGGCTGGCCGGCGCAGTTTGGTTTTAGCAAAAAAAGTCATTGCTAAATGCCTAAACCATAAATGCCGAAAACCGACCTCTCCAGGGATGCTGGAAAGGTCGGTTTTCGGCTGATTTGTCCATTTTAAGGACTAGAAAAATGTTACTGCGTACCCAGAGCCGGAGTCGGAAAGGGTGCTGCAAATAAGGCGCTTGTCTCGCTTTTGGTCAGTAAATGGTCAGTAGACTACCAATCTTTGCCGCCTGTGGTGCCGGCGGCCGGCTTGCTCATGCCAGCCTTAATACTGCTGGTCAAAGCCAGCGCAGCATCATTGAGTTGCTGACGCTCCTGGCGATAGATTCCGCGAAACATGGCTGGCGATTTTACCATGAGCAGAGTTGGCTCCACTGGATTGGCGACTGGGTTCAGGTTGTATTTGGACACCTCACCTTCCGTGCGAAAGCTGCTGATATCATATTTATAGCGGCCATCTTTCACCGCTAGCTTCACCGTGTACCAGAGTTTCATCGGGCCCGGTATACCCATCGACTTAATAATAATCGTCTGCCAGCCGGTGCCTTGTACTACACCCGCTTCTTTCTCGTCGGCCTGCACCACATCTTTCGCCGACTTGAAGTTGCCGGCAAACCATAGCTTAGCACGGGCATACAATTCGGCTTGCGTAACGCCTTGAGTGGGCACTACCTCCGTGTATGTGATAAGGTGCGTCTCGGTATCTATGGGAAACTTCAACGAGTCGAGAACCTGGGCGTGGGCTAGTCCGGCGTACAGGCAAAGTAGTAGGGTAAGTAGTGTTTTCATCTTCCTATTTGTTGCACACTTTACAGAGTTGCATTTTGTCCCGGGCCTGGCCCAGCGGTATGGATTTTACGATGGCTCCACAGGCCTTTAGACCTGAGCACGTAGCATCGGTGTGGTATTTCACCGCGTGGTGGCTGGCGCAGTAATACACCGTCTGGGCGTTGAGTTGGGTAGTGACGAGCGTACCACCGCCCACCGCCAGTGCGGCGGCTAGACTATATAGCCACCGGCCGGGGCGGAAGGGCTTGCTGGGTGGGGTGAGGGGTGCTTCGTAGATATTATAAATGGCGTCGCCCTGCACATTCTCGATGTGGGGGCTTTGCTTGTATTTGTCTGGCATAGCTAGGGTAGAGTGGGAGAACGGCTAAGCTGCATTTTGGCTACTTGGATAGCAATAGCTGAATCATACGCTCTTTGTCAGCTACCTGCTCTTTGAGCAATTCAATCTCCCGCTTCATTGCCTGCTCATTGCCTGAAACGCCGTGATTCTGGATGGCATCGCGGCCCACATGGCCGGTTACTAGGCTGCGCGAAATTTTCTTATTGTTTGCTACAGAATTATGCGCTGGCGAGGGAGTGTCAGATAGGAAAGGTTCGCCTTCGCCAGTTAGTAGCCAGTGGGCGTTGATGTTTCCAAAGTGGAGAATAATCTTCGTTAAGTAGCCTGCCCGGGGCTCTACTAATCGGCCACCTATGTAGTTAAAAGTGTTCGTTGGACTCTCCTGAATAGCCTCGCTAAAGGCGCGAGCACTAGGGCTTAAAGTATCAACCAGGAATTTTATCCGCTGATTGATAGTTGCTTGCGTCATAATGGTAATATTATTTCCATTTTGGTGCGCCAAAATGGAAATGTTGGGCCGTAAGTTTGGGCATCATTCAGGGCGAAGTAAAGCACTTCCCCGCGAAACCGCCCAAACACGATGCACGAGGAAGAGAAATACTATAGCCTAATGGCGCTAGTCTGCCGCAAAATGCCGCACTACGCGGTGCAGATGACTCTCGACGCGGGCTACGATGCTGAGCGCCAGCGCCTGCATGATGTGAAGCGGGGGCGCACTGTCAACCTACCCGATTTGGTGGCCCTAGTGCGCCACTCCCTACCCCGATTTGAGATACCAGTCCACCTGCTACCTGAGCCCGCTCAGCAGGAGGCCGTTGCCTAGCCACTCCACCTTTCACCTTTCGCAACCCCATGAAAATCACGCATCGCGGCGTCTCACTCAGTGGCACTTTCGCCACCGTTCGCATCCGGGTACCCCGCCTAGTACCTGGCACCCGCCTCATTCCGCTGGGCCAACCCCTCGACGTGGTGGGCTGCTGGCCCCAGGGCGAAAAGCTCACGGCCTACGTGGCCGGCACCATGCCCGCCGCGCTGCGCACCGCCGTCGAGGAGGGCCGCACCGCCGAAGAAGAATGGTTTGGCCCGGTTCCGGCTGGTATCCAGGAAATTGACCTCAGCGATTGCCGCTATGAGTACCTCGTGCAGCAGCCCACCGCGGCGCTGCCGCTCTTCCCCGGTAGCGAGGCCAGCCCCGCCCAGCGCGCCGCCTGATGGTCGTCCTGCTAACTCCCACCCAACTCATCGACCACCTACTGGTCGCTGCGCCCGTGCATCAGTGGGCCCAGGTGCTCGGCCTCGCGCAGCAGGCCAATCAGCGCCTGCTCCAGCAGCTCAACGACGAGCGCCTGCAAAGCGAGGAGCAGGGCTGGGCCGACCACTGGCACAGCCGCCACGAGCGCACCACCCAAACTCTGGCCGCCATTCAGCAGGCCCTGGCCACCTGCTAATTACCTCTTTTTTATCTCTTCATGCTGTACATCAACAACACGCGTGCCGTGCCGGGGCGCATCAACCTCAACGAGTTAGCAGAAGTGCGCCAGCACCACATGCCAGCGCCGGCCGTGCGCTTTGCCACGCCCAGCGAACTGGCCCGGGTGGCGGCCGAAACGGCCCGCCAGCACCCCCGGCTGCGCGAAGAAGCCACGTTCGTGCTGCACGAGGAGCTGGGCCGCCGCCAGCAGCTGGCCGACACCTCTATGCGCGTAGTGGAAGGAGGGCAGTACGCATGATTACCTGCGCGATGCCCCTGCACGGGTCGTTTATGCCGGCCGTGGTGCAGCACGCTGCCGAGAACGGCGTTCAGATTTTGTCCGATACTGTGCTGCCTGGCGGGGGCCAGCTGCGCCACGTCACCCTGACCGCCGCCGATGCTGCGGGCCTGTTCCGGCTCGGCCTCCAGGTAATGCAGGCAGTGAAAGAGGAAGGAGCCAACGCCCGATGAAACGCCCCAAATTCACCATTGGCCAAGCCGTAGTGGCTCTCAAGTCGGAGTGGCTAGACGCGGATGAAATCATCCAACTGGAGCATCCGGTCACCCCCTCGAAAGGGCGCGTCTATCACGTTTTGAGCATGGCCCAAATTGAGGGCGAATGGTACCTGACGCTCGTCGAGTGCTCGGCAATGCTCGGCTTTGAGGAGAAGCACTTCGCACCGTTTCAGATGCTTTCTCAGCAAGCCGTTGACGAGGTGCTGGCGGCGGCATGGTCTCCCTTGGCCGCTTAATCCCCACTCAGATGGAAGTCTACTCAACCCAGCTGCACGCGGCCGTGCTGCACGAGGTGCAGCAGGCCAGCGCGCTGCGGCTCGTTGAGTTGGCCGCCTATTACCGGCGCCGGCAGGGGCCGGGCCTGGCACTCGTCGTGGCAGAGCTGCGCGAGCGCCAGGCGCGCCGGCAATCCAATTACCCACCTAACCAGGCTGCTTAGCGGCCCACAATCCTGCTCTTTATGACTACGCAAGCTTTTGAGTTTACTGGCGAGGTTTCACTTACCTACGACGAAAAATCCCTGGAATTTCAGGAGGCGCTAGCCAGCTTCCGCGAGTTGTGTGACTCGGACGCTACAGCAGACCAAATGCTGACGCACGTGGCCCAAAACCTCAGCGAATGGGGTGACCATGAGCGCATGATTGAGGGGGTGGGCTACATAGCAGTGGATGGCCTGCAAGTGCCTGAAAAATACTTTTCCGGTATCACGGTGGCCCAGGGGTTTGATGAGCGCCATTTCGACTGATGCCCATCGACTATAAGAACTACCCGCCCAACTGGCTCTCGGAAATCCGGCCGCGCATCCTGGCCCGCGATGGCCACCGGTGCAAGTTCTGCCAAGTGCCGGATGGCTCCGACATCCAGCGCAGCCGCCGGGGCCACTACCTACTGCCCAGTGGGGAGGCCTTCGATGGCACTACTGGGCAGCTGTTAGCCGACGAGAGCGACACCTGGCCACCCGAGCGGAAGGTGCGCATCGTGCTGACCATTGCCCACCTCGACCACGCGCTTACCGACCACCGCGACGAGAACCTGGCCGCCCTATGCCAGCAGTGCCACCTGCGCTACGACAAGGCGGTGGTGGCCCCCAAGGCTGCCTACACCCGCAAGTATGGCCGCGCGACTACTCCCATTGAATTTCTGCCCTAGTATCTCGTGTCCGACCCTATTCCACCTACCGAAACCCCGCCCGGCCTAGTTGAGCAGCCGGTGCCCAAACCCGAGACCTACGCCGATATGCGGTGCCGGCTGGCCGGTATTGCCGACGACATCTGCAAGTTCCGGGCGCCGCATCCGCGTTCGCCCGACCAACACATCCGAAATACGTGGTATGTGTTTGGCTCCGATGATGATGACAACCTTGTTATTACCTACCCGACCATTGGTGGCGACGTACTCACCTATGATAATGGCACCAAGAACAACCCCGATAACATCTTCGAGCGCAAGCGCCTGAAGGAACCGCGTACCTACCTCGATAAGGAGGGCCACCAGCAGACCCAGAAGTACACCCAGCCGAAAGGCACGCGGCAATTTCCGTTTTTCATGCCTGGCCTCGTGGCCAAATACAAGGCCGGCACTAAAATCCCGACCTTGTATTTGGTAGAGGGCGAGCTAAAAGCGGCGGCCGGCGTGGCCCGGGGGCTCGATGTAGTGGGCCTGCCTTCCAATCAGGTGGTGCGGGAGCTACGGGGCAATACCTGGCACTTCGAAGGCCAGCTGGAGGCGCTCATCAATAAGTGCGAAGTGGAAACGCTCGTGCTGCTGCACGACGCCGACGCGCTCACCGTGAAGTGGGAGGCGAGTAAGGACCTGGCCAAGCGGCCCGGCTCGTTTGCCCAGGCCGTCATCAATTTCCGGGAGGCCGTGCAGCCGCTACTCGACAAGGACAACGCCACGCTGAAGCGGGCGTGGTATATGCACGGCAAGCGCGAACTGTGCAGCCGCGATGCCAAAGGACTCGACGACGTGTTCACCGTGTTTGCCGAGGAGCAGGCGGCCGTGCTGGCCGACTTGGCCAAGGGCGATTTGGCCGACCGGTTTTTCACCACGCTCAACGTCACGACGCCCCACTACGATAAAATCCGGGCCTATTTTGGGGTAAACCGCAAGGCTAAGGATGCCGAGCAGGAGTTTTACCGCCTCTACAAAGCCGACATCGGCAACCGGGAGTTCGTGTTTTCGGGCCGCCAGTTTGTGCCTGATGGCGACGAGGTGCTGTACGTGGCGCATCAGGACAGCGCCAAGTATGCCCGCGTAGGGGCCGATTGGTATAAGTTCATCACGCAACTGCGCGCCGGCGGCGAAGTGGTAGAGACGCTGGAGGTGTGGAAGGTGGGCGAAATCCAGCGCGACTACAAGAAGTTTCCCAACTTCCTCGACGAGTGCCCTAAGTACGACGGCTTCACGGTCGAGCCGAATTTTAACGGCCAGTATCAGCGCGTGATTGCCGGCAACCTCAACCTCGTGGCGCAGTTGGCCCACGAGCCCAAGCCGGGCCCGTTCGACAACACGCTCAAGTTTTTGAAGCACCTCTTCGGGGGGCAGGGCACGTTCGACAAAGACATCACCGGCGACCCCTTCACGGTGGCGCTCGACTGGCTCACGGTGGCCCACAACACTCCGAAGCACCAATTGCCGGTTATCATCCTCGTATCGAGAGAATACAAGACGGGTAAGACGAGCTTTTTGAACTGGCTCACCTGGCTCTACGGCTCGAATGCCACCATCCTCAACAATGCCCAGTTTGCGATGAGCTTCAACGCCCACTACGCCACGAAGGTGTTTATCGGGCTCGACGAGGCGTTTCAAGACCTGGATAAGAAAGCGGAGAAGGAGCGCCTCAAGCAGATGGTGACGGCCAAGGAAATGCAGATTGAGCGCAAGGGCGTAGACCTCAAGCCGGTGCCGTTCTACGCCAAAATCGTGATGACGAGCAACGATGCCGAAAAGGTGATGAAGCTGGAGGATGGGGAAAACCGGTGGTTTGTGGTGAAGGTGCCGCCCCTCGTGGAGGAGGATATTGACATGCCTGAAAAGCTGCGCAAGGAGATACCCGCCTGGCTGCACTGGCTGCACCACCGCGAGCCGCACCACCCGCGCAAAAGCCGCCTGTGGTTCGAGCCGGAGCACTTCATCACCGAGCAGTTCAAGATTGTGGTGAACGCCACCAAGAACCGCCTGGAACACACCGTAGAGGAGTTCATCAAGGAAATGTTTTTGATGTACCGCCTGGGCTCGATGAAGCTCTCGGTGAAGTGGCTCGTGAAGGCCGTGAACGAGACGAGCAAGTACCGCGTCGATGAGCAGGACTTGCGCAACTACCTCAAGAGCGCCCGGGGCATGTCGCCCAGCGCGCAGAATGCCCGCATCAAGATTCCGCTGGCGATGGAAGACGTGGAATACCTGGACGGCCGCACGCCGGGGGTAGTCTCGTGGCACTACGAAAATGCGCGCTACTACCGCTTCGACGTGGCCGACTGGCTGAGTGCCGACGAACTGACGGTATTTGAAGGCCCGTGGGGCGAGGTGAAGCTGGCCGACGCCGTGCCGAGCAGCCCGCCGATGCCGGTGGCCGCCCCGCTGGCCAGCATGCCTGGCATCCGGCGCGGGCCGGGGTGGCAGGAATAGTCGGCTTGCATCACATAAAATTATAGAGGGCCTTCGGGCCCTCTTTTTTTGGGGGTAGGGGGTAGGTAAAACACCTGCCAGGAAAAACCCCATAACTTTTGTAACTTTTGTAACAGTTATTATTTAATTTATTAATAATAAGTAAGATAGCTCAATAAAAACCGCTTTTTTGAGCTGTTACAAAGTTTTTCCGGCTGTCACGTTTGTGGTTAGCTGTTACAAAAGCGCTGGCTGTTACAAGGGCCTTGTAACAGCATTTTTGAAAAGCAACTTATTATCCGGCAAGTAGTTACTGCGTGGTTTAGGGTACTGTTACAAAAGTGCCAGCGTTTTTAAAATTCTGGCCCAAAGCGGGCTCCCCACGCGCTGCGCTACTGCCCCACCAACGCTGTGGCATGGCACTTGGTAAAATGATATAGCTAGGGTAAATTGCTGGCAGGTGCCCAGGTAGCCCTATTCCGAATTGTCCTGTGCTGGCGGCCACGGCAATCCGAGCTTTGTTTCATGCCCCGTTCACCCCTTATGGAGAAACCCCTACCCGTGTGCCTCGTGGTGCCGGTGCGCCCCGCCGTAGAGAAATACCTGCGTCGCCGGCTGCACCTGGCCCCTGAGCAGGCTTTCCAACTTACCAAAAAGGGAACGGCTGGCCGCTTTCTCTACCACCTGCTGCGTAATCCAGAGCAGGACAGGCAGTATAGCGTGACGGTGGCCGAGTATTCGCGCCGCTTTATGGTGACGATTTCTAATCAGCACGCCTGGCTCAAAGGGTGCCGGCACCTTACCGACCAGGGCGTGCACGACTTCAACCGCCAGGTGGAAGACCTCATCGAGCAGGAGTTTCATACCAAGCTCGACACGTTGGCCGAGTACGGCATCGAGTTCGAAACGAAGGGCCAGGCCCTGCGCTTTATGGACCTGTACGGCTTCACGGAGGATGACCTGACGCTGGATGCGCTCATCAAGTCGTACTACCGCTACCGCAAGGCCCAGCGCGAGGGCCAGCAGCGGGCAATTGCCTCGCTCAATATTCCGATTTGTCCGGTCGCAGAGGCTGCGCCGGCCGCTTTGCCCCTGGCTGCCTAGCTCATGCTCCCCGCCAGCCAGCTGCGCAACCTCGACCCGCGCCCGCTCGACAACCTGGGCGGGGTGGCCGGCCTGTGGTACGTGGACGTGGCGGATGTGCTGCTGGCGCCCGACCCCGACGGCGCCACCATTGCCGACGACATCCTGCTGCACCCGGGCGCCACCTGGTATCGCCTCACGGGTACGCTCACCACGCTGGCCTTTAGCCAGCCCGGCAAGGAAGACCGCCACGGCGCCTACTTCCAGCCGCAGCTCAAGGGGGTGCTGGCCCAGGCCACCGCGGAGCTGGCGGCCGGGCTGGAGGCCCTGGATGGCCGCCGCTTCCTGCTACTCTACCGCGACCAAAACGGCGTCGTGTGGCTGGTGGGCGCGCCCGACGAGCCGCTGCGCTTCAGCGACAAGTACGACGCCGGCTCGACTACGGCGCGCAACAACTACGACTTCACCTTCAGCGGCGAAACCACGCGCCGGGCGCGGCCCTACCTGGGCAGCTGGGTCGTGGCCGGCGACCAGGTGCCGGTGGTGCCTAGCCTGCGCGCTTTCTCCGATGGCTTTTCGGCCGGCTTTAGCTAATCCTCCTTCATGGCAACTCCCACTAATCTTTCCATCGACCAAAAAGCGGCCGATAACACGACGGGTAAAATCACGCCCGCCGTGTTGCGCACGCTGCTGCACCAACAGGCCAACCTGGGCGCCAACGAACGGGTGGGCGGGCTCAAGTCGGTTATCTACCTGACCCAGGCCGAGGCTGTGGCCGCCGGCCGCAGTGGCGTGGCCACGCTCGACCAGCTCGACGCGCTGACGTGCTGCACCGGCACGCTGGCCTACGTGGACTTGCCGCCGGCCGGCACCGCCAAGCTGCGCGTGCTCGTGTATGATGACCGCCCCACCGGCAGCGCGGGCCAGGTGCTGGCGTATTTTGATGGCAGCGGCACGCGCAACTACAACCTCGCGCCGAGCACTGGCCTGGCCAGCCTCAAGTGGGTGGAGCAGGGCGGCACGGACGAGGCCACGGCCCAGCTGCGCCGCTACGATGACAGCATTGCCGACTGGGCGCTCGACGAGACGATGAAAATTGCGCTGGCCGGCGGCGACGCCTTCTTCTCGGCCAACATTGCGGGTGGCCCGCTGCCGGCGCCTACCGTGGCTGGCCTGAGCACGGCCAACTGGAAGGCCGCGCTGCTCAGCGGCCCCAGCGCGCCGCCGCCGCCACTCGTCTATCTAGATGCGGTGACGCGCCGCCTCACGGCCAGCCACCCGCAGTACTCGGCCGATAAGCTGGAGTTCTGCTTTCCGGGCCAGCCGTACGTGGACTATGCGCCTTATGCGAAGGATGGCGTGCAGGCCGGGGATATGTTCCACGAGGCCAACATCTTCCACTTTCGCGTAAAGGCCACCGCGACGGCGGGCGCCGGGGCGATAGCTGGCAACCCGCAGTTTGACGCGAAGACTACGGTACTGGACGCCTACGCCACGCTGGCCTATGCGGCGCAGTTGGTGCTGGATTTTGGCCGGGCGCCCGCCCAGCTGCTGCCCGTGACCGGCGACCTCAACATCCCCTCGACCACCGGCCGCGCGCAAGGTCGGCAACTGCGCCTGCACCTGGTCAACACGTCGGCCAGCTCGGTGGCGCTGAACTTCCCCGGTTGGGCCTGGCGGGGCACGGTGCCGGTGAGTTTGGGGTCGAATAAGCAGGCCACCCTCACGCTGGAGTGCGTGTGGGGGGGCAACGAAAACGAAGTTGCCGCAGCCTACGCTGCCCAGCCTTAGGTAATTATGCGCAGCTTTTCCTTTGCCAGCGTGCCCTGGGTGGCCCTGCTCGGCGTTCCACCGCCCCCGCCGCCGATACCGACGTTTTTCAGCTACGCTGATACGGGTTTTGATGGTCTGGAAACTAACCTGACCAACGCGGCCAACGTGAGCCGGGGCACGCACAGCGACAATATGCTGCTGGGCAGCGGCGTCGGGCTGTTCGTGAGCCTGAGCATCGAAACCACGCAGTTTCAAGTGCTGGCCCTCCAGCAGCCCAGCGGCTCGGATTTTAGCATCACGGTGCAGGACTCCAGCGGCGCGGTGGTGGAAACCGGCGCGGCCAGCTGCTACGCGGCCGACGTGCGCGACAGCAGCATCCTGTGGCGTAGCCGCGTGCTGACCCGCGACACCTACACCATTCGCGTGCAGACGCTCAACACGGGCAGCGGTGACCTGCTGCTCGACGCACTGGCCTACGAGGGTACGGCCCGGCCATTCCCTTACGAGGAAAGCTCTAACGTGCTGGACACCAACATGCGGGTAACAGGCGGCTTCGAGAGTCTGAACGCCCGTAACGGCACGATATACTACGCCACCACGTCCGACGGCTACGCGGCCTATACCCCGGCCGGGGCCGTTACGCGCCTGCTGGTACGTAGCCCGCTGCTCAGCAGCGCGGGCGCGTTCAGCGTGACCATTACCAGCGCCAGCGGCACGGTGGTGCGCACGGACACCGGCACCTGCCATGCAGCCACCGACGCGCCAGCCACCATCGTCTATGACTCCGGCCCGCTGGTGGCCGGCATCTACACCATTCGCGTGGCGTATGGCGGCGGCGGCACCTTCATCCTCGACGGCTTCAACTATCAACCCGCTTAATTTCTCCATCATGTCCCTGCTTACTCCCCCCCAAACCACGATTGAGCTGCCTGTTTCTGACCGCGTAAGTGGTGATACCCGCTTTAAACAGAAGGCTTTGTTTCTGAGCCTGTTTCATCAACAACTGCCCGGTGGGGAAAGCAGCGTGCGCATCGTGGTGCGCGTGAGCTTGTACGCGGCTGATGCCACCGCCGCCGATGGCTACGGCCCGCAGCTCACCGGCCCCGGCCTCTCGTCCTACGAGGCCACGCTGAGCGCCGACAACCGCACGCTCGTGGATGCGGCTGACGGCACGCAGCTGGCCATGCGCCAACTGGGCCAAACCGAGGCCGAGTGGCAGGCGCTCGTCGAGGGCTTCCCGCAGCCCACGATGCTGCAAGGCGATTTCTTTCATGCCCTGCGCGAAAGCCAGCCAGTGCAGATTGGCGACATGATTCGCCACCACATCCAGCAGGCCGACGCGATGGGCCGCTTCGCCTAATGAGCTTTTCGCCCTGGTGGCTGCTGGCTGCCTTGGCCCTGGGCTTGGCCCGCGTGGCCTGGAAAGCCCGTTTCTGAAAAAAGCCCTGCCCTCCCGTCGGGGCTTTTTTCTGTCCTTTCTACCCCCCTGGCGGGCTGCCAGTTTTGCATCGTCCAATCCTGAACGATGCAACTCAATAGTGCCCTAGCGGCTGTCCTTGGCGGTCAATTTTTGCTGGAAGAGTCGGCGGTGCCGGCCTTTATGCTCCAGAGCGCCCGCCTGCTGATGGAAGGCGGCCCCACCGCGCCGCGGCCGGCTGAGCAGCCCGCCCCGGCGGCGGTATTCGCCATCGACATGGCCGCCACGAGCCTGGAGCTACGCGGCTACGGCTCGCTCGACGAGGTGCCCGCCGGCTCGGTGGCCATCACGACCATCAGCGGCGTGATGATGCCGGAAGACGCCTACGACTGGGATTGCGGCTATATGCCCGGCACCCGCACGCTGGCCACCCGCATCCAGCAGGCCGATGCGCACCCCAACATTATCGCCCACGTCGTGGTGGCCCGCACGCCGGGCGGCAGCACGATGGGCCTGGAGTATTTCGGCGACGTGATTGCCAGCACCGCCAAGCCGCTCATCGGCTACGTGGAGATGATGTGCAGCGCGGGCCTGTGGGCCGTGTCGGGGGCCGACCAGATTGTGATTGCGCGCACGGGCATCGCCGGCAGCATCGGCACCAAGTGGGACGGCATGGACTTCTCGAAATTCTACGAGAAGATGGGTATCACGGCCGTGACCGTGACGGCCACCGACTCGGTGGATAAAACGCGCATGTTCGACGAGGCCCTCAAGGGCAAGCCCGGCCTGCTGCGCACGCAGCTGCTCGACCCGCTCAACAACGAGTTCCTGGCCACGGTGGCCACCAACCTGCCCGACGCCACCCCCGACACC
>Ga0160427_10000725_pt1 | contig 20025 bp, 20 predicted proteins | sample SolpanmetagenomL_FD_108194 | JGI IMG/M metagenome (GOLD analysis project Ga0160427, IMG submission 108194) | Solar panel surface microbial communities from Lawrence Berkeley National Laboratory, California, USA - L | ecosystem: Engineered > Built environment > Solar panel > Unclassified ...
CGACGCTGCGGATGGACGTGCAGCCGGAGTATGCGGCCCGGTGACAGCGGACGGGGACATCGAGGCGCACACGGGTCTTGAAGCGCCAACCCAGGCAGTCCTTGCACTGGACGTCTGGACGAACCTGCCTCAGCGTCCGCACGGACCTGCCGCCCCGGTGCTTGCCACTACAGGGTTCGAGGGGCCGCTCGACTGGCTGCTCGATCTCGCGCGCTCCCGCCGCATCGACCTGGCGCGGCTCTCCATTGCCGAGCTGATCGCGGCGTTCGAGGCGGCGCTGACCACGGCCCTCGACACCGGCGACAAGAGCCCACTGCTGCTTGCCCGCTGGGGCGACTGGCTGGTGATGGCGACCGAGCTGACGCTGCTGCGCTCCCGGCTGCTGCTGCCCATCGATGCCGCCGACGCGGCAGCGGCCCGGGAGGCGGCCGAGCGTCTGCGGCAGACCCTGCTCAGCCGGGCGGAGACGGCGCAGGCGGTCGACTGGCTGGAGGCGCGCGACCAGGTGGGGCGGGAGGTCTTCCTGCGCGGCACCGATGAGGGCGGTACGCTTAGGCGGAAACGCATGGGCGACATCACGGCCCTGCTGCGCGCCTGCCTGGTGGCGCTGCGCCTGCCGGCCGAGGCGGCGGCGCTCTATCGCGTGCCGGGGCCGCCGGTCTGGAGCGTGCTCGATGCTCTCGGCTGCCTGCAGGATCGGCTCCCCGCCCTCGAGGCCGCGGGCGCGCCGCTCGAGAGCTTCCTACCCACGATCGCGCAGGATGCGCCGGATCGCGACTGGCGGTGCCGCACCGCCGTGTCGGCGACCTTCCTGGCAGGGCTCGAACTCGCACGCGATGGTGTTGCGGCGCTGGCGCAAAGCGGGGTGTGGGCAACCATCAAGGTGAGCCGACCGGCAAACGCCGAAGCAGTGGAGATTTGATCGAGACGGAGGAGGCACCACGGCGTTGCAGCGGCCGTCCCGCAGTCTATGCCGTTCAGCGACCCGCAGGCGTGCTACCGCCGACATCTGCCTCAAGCTCGGCAATGCGCTTTTGCACGCTTTGACGCAGAGCAGGTGCTGTGTGCGATTTCATACCGGCCAACGTCTGGCGCAGTTCCCGCAGCAGCTTCTGCTTCTCGGCCGGTGAGCGCTTCACAGGCCGGTTGTCTGAACGCTGTCCTTCGATGGCTCGCATGATCTACTCCGTTCCGTGACGCTGCTTACACAGGATCAAATGTTTAGCCGTGTGGCCGCTGAGTGACCATGCGCGCGCGTCGGCCGCGCTGCGTGGTCTGGCGAAATCCCACAGACCACTTCACCCAGCCGAACACCTCGTCGATGCGCTTGCGGATGGGCTGGCTGCCGAGCCCGGATGGCGCGTGGTGCGGCCGCCCACGCCCGAACGCCGCACCACGCCAAGCTTGCTGATCCCGCGATCGGTGGCGAGGTGCGGTGTGACACAGCATTGCCGCAGGTCTTGGACGAAGCCCATCACGTCGCAGCCCTTGTCGGCCCTGTCCGTTCGTCTTGCGCACCATTCGGACGTCTGGGGTGCCGACGAGCCGAGCACAACACACATGAGATCCCTCGTAGCGCTCACACCGAGGACGGCCCGCTCCGAGCCTTTCAGGCCATGAAACCTCGGCAAGCTGATCGGCCAGAAGCCGCCGCTGAAGCTGCGGGAGGTTTGGCCTTGCGGGTGGACGACGTGTTGCTGATTGGCCGCGTCCGCCCCGGACGACCATCATCCAGAAGACGACCGGCCAGCCCGTGCAGTTCGAGATCACGGAACAGATGCGCGAGACGGTCATGCGACGGATCACCAAGGGTGGCCGGCGACCTGGCGAGTGCCTGTTTTCCAGCCGGATCGGGAAGAACAAACACCTGACCATCCGGCACTATGCGGGCTGGTGGATGGCTGGATCACGTCGGTCGGCCTCGACCCGTTACTCGACGGCCCCCACTCGCTACGACGGACGAAGGTGGCCCTGACCTACCGGCGTACTGGCAACCTCCGAGCGGTCCAGCTCCCGCTCGGCCGCACCAGGCTGGAGAGCACGGTCCGCGATCTCGGCATCGAGGTGGACGACGCGCTCGCCATCTCCGAGCAGGTGACCATCTGAACGCCACGCGGCGGTGATCAGCCGCCTTCGACACAGAGCGGTCCCAGCCATGACTCAGGTTGTTTCTTGCATCCCTCTTTGAAGATCGCGGCACGATCGCGTCAGCCATCGACAGAACGCAGCCGCAGCGTCGTGCCGCTCCGCCGCCCGCCCCACGTAGGCGACGTAGTCCATGCCCGTCGGCACGCGTGAGCCAGGGACCACAATCAGCGAGCCCGACGCCGAAGCCGCCGCCAGGATATCGGGTACCACGAGCATACCCAGCCCGGTGGCTACGGCCTGCAGCGCCATGAACGTGTGTGGGAATGCCGGGCCGATGTGGAGCGATTGCAGAGGCATACCGAGTGCCGCCGCCCAGCGTGGCACCAGGTCGGGCCGAGAGGAGACAGACAGAAGGGGCAAGGATGCAATTGCTCGCGCGGGATCTGTCGCAATCTCGAAAGTACCGGGCGGCGCGACCAGCACGGCTTGCTCGTTCAGGATGTGCCAATGGTCATGCTCTGGCCGGAGCCGGATATCGCGGGTCACCAACACGTCGAACCCGTCATCGCGCGTGGGTGGCGATAAGCTGGTCACCAAATCCACCTCCGTGCCCGGCGCTACGGCCACGAAGTCCTGCAGGCGTGGCACCAGGACACCGTAGGCGAATGATGGCAGCGACGTACGGACGGTCAGCCGTGTCGTCGTTATCGGGGTACGCATCCTGCGGGCCGTAAAGTCGATCGTCTCCAGCGCGTCGCTGACCGACTGCGCGAAGGCGCGACCGGCATCGGTCGGCTCCGCCCCGCGTCCCCGTCGCTCCGTCAACGGGACGCCGAGGTAGCGTTCCAGGGTCGCGACATGGCGGCTCGCGGCGCTTTGGGTGATGCCGAGCGCTCCTGCAGCCGCCGTGACCCCGCCTTCGCGCACCACCGCGGCATAGCAGCGGATCGCATTGAGCGGCGGCTGACCGCGTCCGGTCTCGTCGGCTTGGTTCGGCATGCATCGTAATATGCGATACCTTTGATAGCTTGTCGCGATGCCACTCGAGCAGCTGGGATGGCATTCCGTATGTCGTCGTGGCTCAAGGACCGAACGAGTTCGGGAGGTCCGCTTGAAGCTGAGCCAGCGCGTATTGTCCGCCAAGCCCTCTGCGACGAAGGAGGTGACGCGCCTCGCCCGTATGCTCGCCGACCAGGGACGGGACATCATCGCGCTCAGCCAGGGTGAGCCGGACTTCGACACGCCGGCTCATATCCGCGACGCGGCCAAGCGGGCTTTGGACGAAGGACAAACACGCTACACGGACGTCGCCGGCACCGTGGCCTTGCGCGAAGCGATCTGCCGCAAGCTGCTGCGCGACCATGCCATGGCGGTGACGCCGGACTGCGTGCAGGTCGGCACCGGGGCCAAGCAGGTGCTGTACAACGCCCTGCAGGCGACGCTTGACCCCGGGGACGAGGTGGTGATCCCGGCCCCGTGCTGGGTTTCGTATCCCGAGATGGTGGCGCTGGCCGGTGGCACGCCGATTGTGGTGCCCTGCGCGCCCGATGCGGGCTTTAAGCTTTCACCAGGCGCGCTGGAGCGAGCGCTCACGCCGCGAACGCGCTGGGTGATGCTCAACTCGCCCTCCAACCCGACTGGCGCCGTCTATTCGGGCGCGGAGCTCGCGGCCCTGATTGTGGTGTTGGAGCGGCACCCGCACGCCATGCTGATGGCCGACGACGTGTACGAGAAGCTGCGATATGGCTCCGAGCCCTTCGCGACGCCCGCGGCAGTGGCGCCGGGCTTCGCGAACCGGGTGCTGACTGTGAACGGGGTGTCCAAGGCCTACTCCATGACAGGGTGGCGCATCGGCTGGGGGAGTGGGCCTGCGCCGCTGATCAAGGCGATGAACAGCATCCAGAGCCAGAGCACGTCCCACGCCTGCTCGATCGCGCAAGCGGCCTCCATTGCCGCGTTGGACGGCCCCATGGACTTCCTGCCCGGGTTCCTCAACGCCTATCGTAGCCGGCGAGACCGACTGGTCGACGGTCTCCGAAGCGTGCCCGGCGTGTCATGCGACGTGCCGGAGGGCGCCTTCTACGCGTTTCCATCCGTGGCCGGGCTGCTCGGCCGACGCACTCCGGGTGGTGTTGTGCTCACCGATGACCTCGCAGTGGCCGCCTGGCTGCTGGAGGAGGCCGGGCTCGCGGTCGTGCCGGGCACTGCGTTCCTGCTGCCCGGCCACCTGCGCTTTTCCTACGCAGCCTCCGACCCCGTCATCGCGGAGGCCATCCGGCGTTTCGCCGCCGCCGCGGCCGGCCTGCACGAGATCCCGAAAGGAAATCCGACATGACCCAGGACAACCCGAAGTCTGCCGCGCTGCGCGCTAAGCTGGACGTGAGCCGCCCAGCGCGCGCCATGGCCGCGCACAACCCGCTGGCCGCTAAGCTTGCGGCCGAAGCCGGCTTTGACGCCATCTGGGGCAGCGGCTTCGAACTGTCGGCCTCCTACGCCGTGCCCGACGCCAACATCCTGCCCATGGGCACGCACCTGGAGATGATGCGCGCCATCGGCGAGGTGCAGGACGCGCCCGTGATTGCCGACATCGACACAGGCTTCGGCAACGCCATCAACGTCAGTTACGCCGTGCCCCGCTATGCCGCAGCCGGGGCAGCGGCGGTTGTCATGGAGGACAAGACTTTCCCCAAGGACAGCAGCCTGCGCGCCAGCGGCCGCCAGGAACTGGTGCCCGTTGGTGAGTTCCAGGGCAAGCTGGCAGCCGCCAAGGCCGCTTGCAGCGGGATGCTCGTTGTGGCGCGCACGGAGGCCTTAATCGCGGGGCTGGGTCAGGACGAGGCATTGCGACGCGGTGCGGCCTACGCGGAGGCTGGCGCCGATGCCGTGCTGATCCATAGCAAGCAGAAGACACCGGACGAGATCCTGGCCTTCTGTCGCGCCTGGCCCGGCACCGTGCCGCTGGTGCTGGTGCCGACCAGCTACCCGCAGCTTTCCTTCGCGGACGTGGCCGCGCTGGGCAAGGTCGGCCTGATCATCTGCGGCAACCATGCCATCCGCGCCGCGGTCGCGGCCATGCAGGACGTGTTCCGTCGCATTCTGGCCGAAGGCGGGATCGCCGGGGTCGAGGACCGGGTCGCAACCGTGGCGGAGGTGTTCGCCCTGCAAGGCGACGCGCATATGCGGACGCTGGAGCGGGACTTCCTACGTTAGGCTGCGACATCTCGTCGCTTCGTCTGCCAACACGTTGCTGGAGGCCGAAGGCGAGTTCCTCTCAGTGGTGGGTAGTGCATCTGCAAAACCCCTGCATGCGGCTGCTCGTGCGGTGACTTAGCTGTTCCCAAGTCCGCCCATTACAGCTCGATGCCAGCAGCCTTGATCGCCGCTTCCATTCGAGCATCGACCTCTCGCTTCGTGTGCGCCCAGGCAGGCACTGTCTCCAGCAACTGCTGCTGCCAAGCCACTGGGTTCGGAACTCACCGAACGGCGCCACTGTTCGCTGCCATTGCGAGAATGGGCGCTGCAATATCGATAGCAGCCAGTGTCAACCGATCGCCAACGATGAAGCGCTGATCTGCGAGGTGTGCGTCCAGCACGGCACAACTCGCCCGGATGTCGGCGACTGCCAACGCGACAATGCTCGCATCCTCGGGCTGGCCCATGAGGCGCTTCCCGATCCGTCCGTTGAACATAAGCGTGCCGCCCGGAAGGTGTACTGATCGTCCTTGATGATGTCGTCGAGCGAAATAACCCGGTTCGCCGCGACCGCCGCATGGAAGTCCAGCTCGTCGAAGCGCACTAGGTCCGGCCGCTGCCTCCTCCCATTTGGGTGAACGCCGTGCTGGCCATGGCGGAGAAGGTCAGCCCAATCGGCTGCACCTCGATCTTGTCTTGGCCTTTGTTGAACGGCCCCACCTTGTTTCATTCAATATCCCATGGCCCGGGGCAGCGCGGTGCTGATCTCTGGCACGAAGGCAATGAGCAGCAGGCACAGGAACAGCAGGCCGAGATACTTCATGATCGGCCACACCGTTTCCTCCAGCTTCACTCCCCCGATCAGGCAGGCACCGTAAAGCCCCAGGCCAAGCGGCGGGGCGAACAGGCCGATCCCCATACCGATCACCAGGATGATGCCGTAGTGCAGCGGGTCGACGCCGAGCTGCCGGGCCACCGGCATCAGCAGCGGGCCGAAGATGATAAGCGCCGCGGCTCCCTCCAGCACGGAGCCCATGACGATCAGGATCAGGATGGACAGCAGCAGGAACATCCAGCGCCCGTGCTCCGCCGACAGCGCCACCAGCAGGTCGGCGATGGCGTGCGGTATCTGCTGCAGCGTCAGCACATAGGCCAGGCCCTGGGCGGCGGCCACGATGAACAGAACCATGCCGGAGCGCCGGGCGGAGTCGCGCAGCACGCGGCCGGCGCCGCGCCACGTCATCTCGCGGAACAACACGGCCCCCACCACCAGCGCGTAGGCCACTGCGAAGGCGGAGATCTCGGTCGCGGTGGCGAAGCCGGAGCGGTAGCCGCCGAAGATCAGCGCGATCAGGCCGAACGCCGCGCCGCCGCTGACCCACATGCCGCCCAGCCCCTGCGTGCTTTCGCCGATGATGGCATCCGGGGCCGTACGGCGGCCCATGATGATGGCGAAGGCGATCAAGGCACCGGCCATCAGCGCCGAAGGCAGCAGCCCAGCCATGAACAGCCCGCCGATGGACAGGTTGGCCACGAAGCCCAGGATGATGAGGTTGACGCAAGGCGGGATGGTTTCCGCCATCACGGCCGAGGCCGCTAACAGCGCCACGGCCTCGCCGGGCTTCTGCTTCGACTTGCGCGCCGCCGGCACCAGCACGGAGCCCACTGCGGCGATGTCCGCCATCTTCGACCCGGAGATGCCGGAGAAGATGACCATGCTCAGCACCATCACCACGTCCAGCCCGCCGCGAATGCGCCCGGCACCACGCTGCAGCAACGAGATCAGGCGCACGGACATGCCGTTGCCTTCCATCAAGTAGCCCACCAGGATGAAGAAGGGCACCGCCAGCAGCACGAAGTTGTCGATGCCGCGCGCCATCTGTTGGGCAAAGAACTCGCCGGGCAGGATGTCGCCGCACCAGACGAACACCAGGGTAGACAGCGCCAGCACGAAGGCGATGGGTACCCCCACCACCAAGGACACCACGAAAGCGATCCCCATCACGACTGGCATGGACGGCAACGAGTCCGGCGCCACGGACGACCAGACGGTCCATGCCCCGGCGATGAGCGCGAACAGCGCAACGGCGAAGGCGATGTCCCGCAGCCGAAACGCCCAGGCGGCATCCAACGCAAACAGCGTCATGGCCGCCGCGGACACGCAGAGCGGCAAGAAGAACAGCTCCTGCGGGATGCCGGCGCCCACCGTCTGCCCCGCCGTATCCTCCAGCAGCAGCACCGTGTTCCAGCATAGGGATGCCGCCACGATCACGATCAGCACTGCCACGGCTGCGTCGATCCTGGCCCGCGGCACCGGAGACAGGCGGTCGACGAAGAAGGTCACCCCTGCGTTCTCACCCCGGGCCAGTGCCGCCGCGGCTCCGAGGAAGGTCACCGCCAGCAGCAGGGTGCGGGCGATGTCGTCGCTCCACACCAGCGGCGCATCGAGGAGGTGGCGCCCCAGCACGGAGCCGACCACCACCAGCAGATCAGCGACCAGCAGGACGGCCGCCGCCACCTCGATCGCGAACAGCAGCCCGCGCATGAAGGCCGCCCAGGCCGGAGGACGGGGCAGGCCTGCCCAGACCGGGTTGGCAACCGCTGCCCCGTGCACCATGACGGCTTAGCCCTTCGCGGTGTCGCGAATGGCGGCCAGCATCGCTTTGGCACCCGGCGTCTTCTCGGCGAAACGGTCCCACATCGGGCTGACCCGATCGCGGAACACGCTGCGGTCGCATTCGGCGAACACAACGCCCTTGCTCTTCAGCTCCTCCACCGCCTCCGCCTCCACCTGCGCCGCCTTCAGGAAGTGCGCGTCGGTCGCGTCATTCATCGCCTTGATCACGCCGTCACGTTGGGCGGGGGGCAGACGTTTCACGGTGCGGTCGCTGATGAAGGCGCAGTAGGGGTTGTGGATGTGCCGTGTGTAGGTGAACTGCTTTGCCACCTCGTAGAACTTCGACGACAGGGCAGTGGGCGCGTCATGCTCCAACCCGTCGATCACGCCGGCCTGCAGTCCCGTGTAGATCTCGCCGAAGGCCATCGGCGTGGCGGCGGCCCCCATCAGCCGTACCACCTCGGTCACCACAGGCGACGGCAGGGAACGGATCTTCTTGCCTGTCAGCTCCGCCGGCTCCTTGAAAGCGAACTTGGTGATGAAGTTGCGCGCTCCCAGGTTGCGGCTGACGGACGGCATGTGGGCGCCGGCCTTCTGCACCAGCAGCTCCGCCAGGCCGCGCCCGGCCGGGCTGTCGGCGGCCCGGCGCATGTGGTCGTAGTCGTTGAAGATGTAGCCGAGGTCGAACACCCCGAACTCCGGCACGATGTTGGCCCAGATCGGCGTGCCCATCAGCGCCATGTCCACCACGCCCATCTTCACCTGGTTCACCACGTCGGCCTCCTGGCCGAGTTGGTTATCCGGGAAGAACTGGGTGGTGACCTCGTTGTTGGTGGCGTCCTTCAGGCGCGGCAGGAACAGGTCGTACCAGATGCGCGCGGTGGAGAATTTCGGGTCGTTCGGGAAAGAGGTCGAGACCTTCATCACCGTGGCGGCCCGCGCGCGCACGGCGGGCATGGCGAGCAGGGCGGCGGTTCCGGCGAGCACGCTGCGACGGGTGGGTATCATGGTGGTTCCTCCTTCTGGGTCAGGCGCCGCCGGGTCTTTGTCCGGCTTCGGCGTTGGGATCAGAGGACGGCGAGCATGCCGCCGTCCACGTAGATGATCTGTCCGTTGACGTAGTTGGACGCTTCGGACGCCAGGTACACGGCAGTGCCGATCAACTCGTCCGGCCGGCCCCAGCGCTTGGCGGGAGTGCGACCCTTTACCCAGGCGTCAAACTCGGGGTTGTTGACCAGCGCCTCGTTCATATCGGTCAGCATGTAGCCCGGCCCGATGGCGTTGGCCTGCAACCCGTGCGCCGCCCATTCGGCCGCCATCGCCTGGGTCAGCATCTTGATGCCGCCCTTGGCCACCGTGTACGGAGCCACCGTCGCCCGGGCGAGCGCGCTGGTCAGCGAGCCGATGTTGATGATCTTGCCGTGGCCGCGCGGCACCATGCGCGCCGCCGCCTCTCGCCCTATGACGAAGGCGCTGGTCAGGTTGGTCTCGATGACTCGGCGCCAGTCCGCCGTGTCCAGCTCCAGCATGGGCTTGCGGAACTGGATGCCGGCGTTGTTCACCAAGATGTCCACCGCCACGCCCTGCGCATCCAGCGCCGCAAAGGCCGCCTTCACCGCCGTCTCGTCGGTCACGTCGAACCGGGCCTCGTGCACCGTGGTGCCGGCAGCCCGCATGGCCGATGCAGCCTCGGCCAGCCGCCCGGCATCGGAGCCGTTCAGCACGATTGCGGCGCCGGCGGCGGCCAGCCCCTGCGCCATGGCCCAGCCCAGCCCGCGGGAGGAGCCGGTGACCAGCGCGGTGCGCCCGGAGAGGTCGAACAGCGCCATGGCTAAGCCTCCGTCCGGCGCACGGTAAGGTCCGAGCGCTCGAACACCGACGGCAGCAGCTCCGTGCCCAGCCCCGGACCTTCCATGGGAAGCACGAAGCCGTTCTCGATCACTGGCATGGTGGTGACGAGCTCCTTGTACCAGCCAGTGTAGAAGGCGCGCACACTCTCCTGGATCAGCGTGTTGGGCTGGCTGAATGAGGCGTGGATGCCGGCGATGAAGCCCACCGGTCCCACGCAGTCATGTGGCGCAAAGGGTTTGTGGTAGGTTTCCGCCATGGCGGCGATCTTGCGCCCTTCCGTCAGCCCGCCGGTCCAGCACAGGTCGGCCATCACCACGCTCATTGCGTCCCGGTCCAGCATGTCCTTGTAGGGAAAGCGGCTGCCCAGCGTTTCGCTGGCGCAGATCCATACGTCTGTTGACCGAGCCAGCTCCGCCAGCGCCTGCGGCGAGTTCATGCGGATGGGGTCCTCGTACCAGGTCGGGTTGTACGGCTCCAACCAGCGGGCCAGCTTCTTGGCCATCGGCAGGTTCCACAAGCAGTGAAACTCCACCATGATCTCCATCTTGTCGCCCACGGCGCGGCGAATCTTCTCGAACGGCTCGATGGCGGCGCGAAGCTGGTCTGGCGTGATGGACATGCCGTCATTGGCGATGGCTGCCGGGTCGAACGGCCAGATCTTCATAGCGGTGATGCCCTGCTCCAGCAGGCTCTCCGCCACTGCGTCGGCGCGGGTCATGAAGCCGTGGAGGTCCTCGTAGGGGCCGTTCGCGTCGTCGAAATTCCAGGTGGAGACCGGCTTGATGTTGTTGGAGCGCACATAGCCGTAGCCGGCGCAGGTGTTGTACACGCGCTGCTTCGGGCGACACAGTCCACCGAGCATCTGGTGCACCGGCTGGCCGCACACCTTGCCGAACACATCCCACAGCGCGATGTCCACGGCGGATGCCGCGCGGTACTCCGCCCCGGTGGAGGACTGTGCCATCGGCAGGTTCAGCATCTCGCGGTGCAGTGCCTCAATGTGCAGCGGGTTCTTGCCCAACAGCCGTCCGGCCAGCGTGGCATGCAAGTGAGATTCCACTGCACCGGCGCCATAGAAGGTCTCGCCCAGGCCGACCACGCCGGCATCCGTGTGCACCCGCACCCAGAGCACGTTGGCGAATTCTTCCGTACGCAGTGTCTCGATCGCGGTGATCTTCACCGGTAGTCCCTCCCGCATTCCAGCCTTGAGGTGCGCCGTCCGACGGAGCACACGAAGCTTGTTGAGCCGACGCTAGACCAGCTTGTAATATATCACAACATGCAGAGTGAAGACTGATGACGACGGCACCTCTCGATCCCCGACGGCGAACACGCGAGAACCTGAGCAGCCGCGCCTACGACATTCTGGAGGCGATGATCGTCACCTGCGCGTTGCAGCCCGGACGGTTCCTGTCGATCCAGGACCTGCAGACGATGGCCGGGCTCGGCCGCACCCCGATCCACCAGGCCGTCAGCCGCCTGGCAGCTGACACGCTGATCCTGGTGCGGCCACGCCATGGCCTGCAGGTGGCTCCCATCGACCTGACGCGCGAACGGACGCTGCTGCAGCTGCGGCGGGACATGGAGCGCTTTGTGCTGCGCCTAGCGGCGGAGCGGGCCGGGGCGGTACATCGCAGCCAACTGCGCCAGATCTCTGCCTCCCTGCGCGTGGAGGCGCCGGGCTTGGACATCGCGGCCTTCAACCAGCTCGACCGGCGCGTCGACAACCTGATCGCCGCCGCCGCCGCCGAGCCGTTCCTGGAGCACACGCTGCGGCCGTTGCACACCATCTTCCGTCGGATCGGCTGGGTGTATCACAGCTGGATCCGGCCCGACGACGGCCTGGGCCAGACCGTCGCCTGTCACCTGGACGTGCTGGATGCCGTAGCCGACGGCGATACGGTCGCCGCGACGGTGGCGGCGGACCGGCTCACGACCTTCGTGCAGAGCATGTTCGACGTCATGGAATGCGGCATCGACCCGGCGTTGCTGGACTGCAACCTTGGCGTCATGGCCGCCGAATGACAGGAGACCCGATGACCGATCCGACTCGCATCGTCTTCCACGGTGCCAACGCCGCCGCCTTCACCGGCGGCTTCGCAGCGATGCTGGACAGGCCTGCCACGCTAGCCATACTGCCAGACGCGCTGGACTCGGCGGCGGACCGGCAGGCCTTCGCCGCGGCGCAAGTCATCATCGGCACCAGCTTTGGCGCGGCGCTGCCCCGGCCAGACTCGCTGCTGCTGTATCATCTTCCCGCCGCCGGGCACGACGGGATCGACCAGACGGCGCTGCCGCCCGGTGCAGTGCTCTGCAACTGCTTCGGGCATGAAGCGGCAATCGCCGAGTATGTGATGGCCGCGCTGCTGCGCCGCACTGTGCCGCTGGAGGATGCCGACCGGCAGCTACGCCAGGGTGCCTGGCCATACTGGGCCGGCGCACCGGAGCGGACACACCCCGAACTGGCCGGCAGCACGATCGGCCTGCTCGGCTACGGCCATATCGGCCAGGCAGTGGCGGCCCGGGCCCGCGCCTTCGGCATGCGGGTGCATGTGGCCAACCGCAGCCCGGTCGCGGCGGGCGACGCCGTGGACCGCTTCTACGTCTGGGACGAGCTGACCGCCTTTTGGGGCAGCGCCGACGTGATCGTAGTCACGGTGCCGCTGGTGCCGAGCACGCGCGGGCTGGTGGGTTCCGGCGCGTTGGCCGCCATGCGGCCGGACGCCCTGCTGATCAACGTCGCCCGCGGCCCGGTGGTAGACGAGCAGGCGCTGTTTGAAGCCCTACGCGACCGTCGCATCGGCGGCGCCGTCATCGACACCTGGTATCGCTACCCACCGCCCGACGGCGCGCCGACCATGCCCTCCGCCCTGCCGTTCCACACTCTGCCCAACGTGCTGATGACGCCGCACATGTCCGGCTGGACGGCGGGCACCATCCGACGGCGACAGGCCACGATGGCGCGCAACATCAGCCGGCGCCTGAGCGGCGAGCCGTGCGAGAACGTCATCGGCAGTTGACGCGGTAAAATATCACGGTACTTATCGGCGCCAGCCCAAGAGCAGGCCAGCGGCACAGACGCGGCACAGAATAATCAACAGGAGCGAAACATGGTCCAGCCGACCCGACGCCACCTTGGCGCGCTTGCCGCCTCCCTGGCCATCCTGGGTCGCCCCCTTGCCCGCCCTGCCTTGGCGCAGGGTGTCAAGGAGATCATCACCTTCGCGGGCGTGACCTTCACCGAGGCCGGGCGCGGCGACAAGCTGCGCGCCTGGGTGGACGGCTTCAACAAGAGCCAGGACCGCATCGAGGTGCAGCCGATCGGCATGCCCTTCGCCACACTGGCCAACACGGTGTTCACCCAGATGGGCGGCGGCGCCGGGCCGGACTTGGTGCGGTTCGACCAAATTGATTACTACGCCGCCGTGGCCGCCAGGCGAATCCTGCCGTTGGACGAGATCCTGGCCGATGGTCACTACACGTTCACCGCCGCCATGAAGTACCTGAAGGTCGATGGCAAGGCCTACGGCGTGCCGTTCGAGAGCAGCAACTACGTCCTGCTCCATAACGCCGCCCTTCTGAAGTCCGGGGCGCCCGCCAACTTCGACGACTTCCTAGCCAAGGCCAAGGCGGCAACGACTGACGGTGTCTACGGCTTCGCCTTCAGGGCCACCATGGCGGAGCGTCCGGGCTTCTGGCAGGACCTGTGCAACTTCGTGTTCGGCTTCGGCGGCCGCTGGAGTGATGGCAAGGAACTGACCCTGAACAGCCCCGGCGTGATTGAGGGCGTGTCCGCCTACAAGCGCGTGTACGACTCCGGCGTCCTGCCCAAGGGGGCCGATGCCGCAACCTATCGCCGCATGTTCTGGGAAGGCAAGCTGGTCATGGAGATCGACAATGGCGGCGTGGCCGCGATCCTGAACCAGCAGGCGCCTACCATGCCGCTGGTTGCCAGCTTCTCGCCCTTCCCCACGCGCACCCAGGGCGCGATCCTGGCGCCGTTGACGATCAATGCCAACACCAAGAACAAGGCCGCGGTGACCACCTTCCTGAAGTGGTCGCTGCAGCCCGGCCCGCAGCGGGAGCTGCAGGCGCTGCTGGGCGCCGGCAATGCCGCGACCGTGGTGGAGCGCACGCCGGAGGAGCTGCAGGCCCGGCCCTGGCTGAAGGTGTACGACGACCAGACCTCGAACAGCATCCCCCAGCTGGTGGAAGGGTTCGAGATCAAGACGCCCGAGGTGCAGCAGATCGTGCTGGAACAGGTGCTGCGCGTGCTGCAGGCCGGGCAGGACCCGAAGCGGGCGATGGACGAGGCCCAGCGCATCGCCGCCGCCCGTGTGAAGCGGTGACGCCTGGGCCGGCGCCTGATGCGGGCGCGGAGCGCTGGACGCCGTACTGGTTCATTGCGCCGCTCGCCCTTTACCTGCTGCTGTTCCAGGGAGTTCCCTTGGTGCAGGAAGCCGGGCTCAGCTTCACCGCCACCTCGCTGCTGTCCCCGCGCGAGCACGTCTTCGTCGGGCTCGACAACTACCGCAACCTGCTGGACGGCAGCGACTTCCACGCCGTGCTCGCCACCACGGCGGTGTACACCGTGGCCTGCGTCGTTCTTTCCATCCTTCTCGGCCTGGGCGTGGCGCTGCTGCTGGATGCACCATTCCGCGGCCGCGGCGTGGCCCGCGCGCTGGTGACGGTGCCCTGGGCCGCACCGCCCGTGGCAGTGGCGCTGATCTTCGTCTGGATCTTTAACGCCCAGTACGGCGTGTTTAACTTCGTGCTCCGCAGCGTGGGCTTCGCCGCCGGGCGGGAGAACTGGCTGGACACGCCGGAGCTGGCGCTGCCGGCTGTCTTGCTGACCACGATCTGGCAGATCTTTCCCTTTGCCGCCGTGGTGATCCTGGCAGCGCTGCAGGGTGTGTCGGCCGAGCTGAAGGAGGCCGCCACCATCGATGGCGCGGACCGGCTCAGCATCTTCGGCGCCGTGGTCTGGCCCACGATCCGCCCCAGCGTGGCGCTGCTGTCGTTGTTTCTGACCATCTGGTCGATCCGGCGCTTCGATCTGATCTGGCTGATGACCCAGGGCGGCCCGATCGGCGCCACGGAAACCCTGGTGATCAAGCTATACCGGGACGGCTTCGTGTACCGGGACCTAGGCCAGGCCGCGGCGGTGGGCATGGTGGGCGTGGTGGTAGCGCTGGCGGTTACCGCCGTGTACTTCCACTTCACCCGCCGGGCCGAGCGGGCGGCCGGGGCATGAGCGCCGCCGCTGCGATGGCCGGGCGACGGGGCTGGACTCACGGATTGCGCCTGCTGACGGTGCTACTGGTCCTGCTGGGGGCGGGGTTTCCGCTCTACTGGATGTTCGTCACCTCGCTTACCCCATCTGCGGCATTGTTTGCGGTGCCGCCGCACGTGTGGCCGAGCTGGTCCGAGCTTGGAGTGTACACCGAGGCGTTCCGCACCATCCCGGTGGGACGGTGGCTGCGCAACAGCGCCGTGATCGCCGCCGGCACGACGGTGCTGAGCATCGCGCTCGCTATCTTCCCGGCCTACGCGCTGTCGCGCTTCCAGTTCCGTGGCGCGGGCCTGGTGGGACTCGGGCTGTTCGCGACGCAGATGCTGCCGGAAGCCATGCTGGTGGTTCCGCTCTATGCTATCTTCGGCCAGTTCGGGTTGCTGAACACTCTGGCCGGGCTGATCCTGGCGAACACCGCCTTCACCGTGCCGGTTATCACCTGGATGCTGAAGGGCGCCATCGACGGCGTGCCGATCGACGTGGAGGAGGCGGCCAAGATCGACGGCTGCACCCGCATCGGCATCGTGCTCTCGATCGTGCTGCCGCTGGTGGCGCCGTCGCTGGCCGCCGCCGCCGTGATCTCGTTCTTCCATGGCTGGAACGAGTACGTGTTGGCCACCACGCTGATCAGCGACGAGGCGCTGCGCCCCGCCTCGGTCGGCCTGGCCTCCTTCGTGGGCGAGTTGAGCACGCCGGTGCATTCGGTAATGGCGGTGGGGCTGATCTACACCGTGCCCGCCGTCGTGTTCTACCTGTTCGTGCAACGCTACGTGGTCGCCGGCATGACCGCCGGCAGCGTGAAAGGCTGACCCATGGCCGCCATCGATCTCCAGGGCGTTACCCGCCAGTTCGGCGCCAAGAAGGCGGTGAACGACATCAGCCTATCCGTCCCCGATGGCGAGTTCCTCGTGTTGCTGGGCCCATCCGGCTGCGGCAAGTCCACCCTGTTGCGGATGCTGGCCGGGCTGGAATCGCTGTCCGGCGGGCAGATCCTGCTGGATGGCAGGCGCATCGACCAGCTCCCGCCCAGCGACCGTGACATGGCCTTCGTGTTTCAGTCCTATGCGCTCTATCCGCACATGACGGTGCGGCGGAATATCACCTTCCCGCTCATCATGCGCCAGCACCGCTGGTGGTTCCACGTGCCCGGTATCAGCCATCTGGCCAAGCGCCGCATCGAGCGCTCCCCCGCCGTGCGGGACCTGGTGGACCGCACCGCCGCCATCCTGGCGCTGACGCCGATGATGGACCAGCTGCCGAAGACGCTGTCCGGCGGGCAGCGGCAGCGCGTGGCGCTGGGCCGGGCCATGGTGCGCAAGCCGCAGGTGTTCCTGATGGATGAGCCGCTGTCCAACCTGGACGCCAAGCTGCGCACCGCGATGCGGGCCGAAATCATCAAGCTGCACGGGGCGGTCGGCGGCACCTTCGTCTACGTCACCCACGACCAGATCGAGGCCATGACCATGGGCAGCAGGATCGCCTTGATGCGGGACGGCGTGGTGCAGCAGTTCGGCACACCTCGCGAGATCTACACCAACCCGGTCAACACCTACGTCGCGCGCTTCATAGGCACGCCGCCGATGAACCTGCTCCGCGCCACCGCGGACCAGGGCGCGTTGCGCTTCGGCCCGTTGGTCCTGCCCTTCATCCGCGCGACGGCCCAGGCAGAGCTGCTGGCGGGCATCCGACCGAGCGCCATCGCGCTCACCCCGGCCGGAGAGCCTGGCACGGTCGCGGGCGAAGTGGCCATGGTGGAGCACATCGGCGCCGAATCCCTGATCACCGTGCGAATGCGCGACGTGCGCACCGGGCACGAGGAGGATGGTGGGGGCGGCACGGAGGTGATGGCGACCGAGGCAGGCTACAGCGAGCTGCGGCCCGGCACGCCGGTCGGCCTCCGGCTGGACCTGTCGGACGCCGTGCTGTTCTCCGCCGGAACCGGCGAGCGGCTCGCTGCTTAGGCGCACCCCATGGCGCGGGATGTGGTCTGTCTCGGCGAATGCATGATCGAGGCCGGCCCCGCCCCTGGCGCGCGTGGTGGACACCGCCGCCGCCGGGGACAGCTTCGCCGCCGGCAAGCTGGCGGCCCGGCTGGCGGGCACGGACCCGGTGGCGGCGGCGCAAGCCGGGCACCGGCCGGGCGGCGCCGTGGTCGGCCATCCCGGCGCCATCATTCCGCTGGACGCAATGCCCGCACAGGAGCCCAAGCAGCGAAGCGAACCTGGGTGCCTACTTGGCCCTGCCCAACGTGGTCGCGGCCGGTGGTTCGTGGCTCGTGGCTCGCGCCCGCCGCAGACATCCGCGACGGGCGCTGGGCCGCCATCACGGAACGCGCTGTCCGCGCCGCCGCGCGGGTCGCCGCCACCGGCCGGCCATGATCCTGCTCACCCACCCGCCCGGCAGCAGGGCGCTCTACTATGGCGACCGCGCCCTGGCGGCACTACGGGCGCTGGGTCCAGTGCACCTGAACGAGACCGACGTCACCCTAGACGGCGAGGCGCTGATCAGCGCCGCCCGGGACGTGCGGGTGATCGTGGCGGATCGCGCGGTGCCGGCCCCCGCCGGACTCTTCGCAGCACTGCCGGAACTGATGGCCTTCGTGCGCTGCGCCGTGGACGTCCGCACGGTGGATATTCCCGCCGCCACCACTGCCGGGGTGCTGGTCACGCAGGCCTCGCCGGGCTTCGCGGCCGCTGTGAGCGAGTTGATCCTTGGCGTGATGGTGGACCTGCACCGTTCCGTGTCGCTCGCCGCGGCCGAGTACCGGGCCGGAACGCGACCGCCGGTGCGGATGGGGCGCGAGATCGGCGGCTCTACAGTGGGGATCATCGGCTTCGGCACCATCGGTCACAGGCTGGCTCCGACGCTGCTCGCGCTGGGCGCCACGGTGCTGGCGGCGGACCCGCATGCCGCACCGGCACCGGGCATCCGCCTCGTGCCGTTGGACACACTGCTGGGCTGCGCCGATACGGTCATCTGCCTTGCGGCTGCCACGGCGGAGACGGAGAACCTCCTGGATGCAGCTGCCCTGTGCCGGATGAAGCACGGCGCCTTCCTGGTCAACATGTCTCGTGGGGAGCTGGTCGACGAGGCGGCGCTGGCGGCGGCGCTGGACGCCGGGCACTTGGCGGGAGCCGCGCTGGACGTGGGCCGCGCCGCCGACCAGATGCCGTCGCCGTTGCTGGCCCGGCGTCCGGACGTGATTGCAACGCCGCATATCGGCGGCCTCACAGTGTCGGCTACCGAGCACCAGGCGATGGAAACCGTGCGCCAGGTCGCTGCGATCCTTCGCGTGGAGGTGCCGCCAGGCGCCCTGAACGGGGATGGCGCCTTCAGGCTGCGCCGGTCGAAGGGCTAACCGCAGCCTGCGTGTTGGCGGGACCACAGCGGCGCCCGCAACTGCCACAGCTCCGGGAAGAACAACCGTTCCAGGACGGTGCGCTGGAGGGCGACGCCGGCGGAGCCGCCGGTGCCGTGGCGGATGCCGATTATGCATTCCAACGTCTTCACATGGCGGAACCGCCATTGCTGAAAGCTGTCCTCCATGTTCATCAGCTCTTCGGCCTGCAGCTCCGGGCGGAAGACGTGCGGCCGGGCGAAGTCGCGGCGGCGCAGCAGGGCGACTGACTTGTCGTAGATGCTGGTGCTTGGAATGCCGCCTCCGGCACCGTGTACCTGCCGGCGTGCGCCGGTGCAGCCTGGCTCACCCTGCGGCGGGGGGCGCCACTCGACCCGGCGCGGGAGATCGTCGACGCCCACCACCATCTGTGGGACCGGCCGGACACCAGCGGCCGCTATCTGCTGCCCGAGCTGCTGCCCGAGCTGCTGGACGACATCGCAACCTTCGGCCACCGCGGGGTGCAGACGGTCTATGTGCAGGCGCGCTCGATGTACCGGCCGGACGGGCCGGAGGCGTGATGGCCGGACGCCCGGCGGACGGCTAGGCCTCCGGCCGCTCGCTGACCGGCGGCACGAAGGTCTCGCGCCAGCTCGCCGGCACGGTTTTGAGCTGCCCGGTGCGGCCCATGAAGGCCGCCAAGGCATCCGCGCCGCCAAGGCCCGCTGCGCGGCGGCCGAGGCTGAGGATGGTGGTCACGTCCGCTTCCCCTGCTTTTATAGAATGGCGTTCTATGGCGAGCCCGCGGCAGGGGCAAGCACTGCCGGACGCGACGCAGAGAGATCCCTTGAGAAAAATGGAATGGCGTTGCATATCTGTTAACAACAAGACGCGGAACTCCGGTGCTGGGCCGCGCGAACCAACCAGGAGACGCTCCCATGGCCGTTGGCTTCCGCATCCTGCCGCGCCGCCGCGCCGCCCCCGCCGCCATCGTCGAACGCTTCCGCGCCCTGCCGGTCGCCAACGTGAGCGACAGCATGGGCCGGCTCACCGCCGCCGGCGCCCGCCTCCGCCCGATGCACAAGGGCGGCGGCCTGGCCGGCCCCGCGCTGACGGTCAAGGCCGCGCCCGGCGACAATCTGATGCTGCACAAGGCCATCCAGCTGGCGCAACCCGGCGACGTCGTGGTGATGGATGCCGGCGGCGACCTGACCAACGCGCTGATGGGCGAGCTGATGCTGCTGCAATTCGTGGCCAAGGGCGTGGCCGGCATCGTCATCAACGGCGCCATCCGCGACGCCGCCTTCCTGCGCGACCATCCCATGCCGGTGTTCGCCGCCGGCATCACCCATCGCGGCCCCTACAAGAACGGTCCCGGCGAGATCAACGTGCCCGTCGCGATCGACGGCATGGTGGTGGAGCCCGGCGACCTGGTGATCGGCGACGAGGACGGGCTGCTCTGCGTGCCGTTCGACGACCTGGACGCGGTGCTGGCCGCCGCGGACGCCAAGTTCGCCGCCGAGCAGAAGCAGATGGCCAACATCCAGGCCGGCACCCACGACGCCGGCTGGGTGGACGAGCAGCTCCGCCGGCTCGGCTGCGCGTTCATCGATTGATTGAGGGGGAGCCCGCCATGCCCGTCGCCCC
>Ga0160427_10000727_pt1 | contig 20010 bp, 20 predicted proteins | sample SolpanmetagenomL_FD_108194 | JGI IMG/M metagenome (GOLD analysis project Ga0160427, IMG submission 108194) | Solar panel surface microbial communities from Lawrence Berkeley National Laboratory, California, USA - L | ecosystem: Engineered > Built environment > Solar panel > Unclassified ...
CTACTGGCAGTACTTTTTGGGCATCGAAAATGCCCGCTTCCGCAAGAAGGTGGTACCCGGCGATACGATAATATTTCACTGCCAGCTCACGGCCCCCATCAAGCGCGGCATCGCCAAGATGAAAGGCCAGGCCTTCGTGAACGGCAAAGTAGTGTGCGACGCCGAGATGAGCGCCGCCATCGTGCGCAAAGACAACGTCTGATTTCAATTATCAATGAGCAATTATCAGTTATCAATGCGGGTTAGCCGGTGCTACCTCGTTGCTAATTGCTGGTTGGACATTGATAATTGTTCATTGATAACTGATAATTGAAAAGATGCTTTCCCCCCTCGCCCATATCCACCCCGCCGCCCGGCTAGCCCCGGGCGTTACCGTCGAACCGTTCACCACCATTTACGGGGACGTGGAGATTGGCGAAAACACCTGGATTGGGCCCAACGTGACCATCATGGATGGGGCGCGCATCGGGGCCAACTGTCAGATTTTTCCGGGTGCCGTGGTGTCAGGTATTCCCCAGGATTTGAAGTTTGCCGGTGAAGTAACGACCGCCCACATCGGCGATTACACCGTGCTGCGCGAGTGCGTGACCGTGAACCGGGGCACCGTGGACCGGGGCCGCACCGTAGTGGGCAGCCACTGCCTGTTGCAAGCCTACGTGCACATTGCCCACGACTGCTTTGTGGGCGACCACTGCGTGATATCCAACGCCACCCAGATGGCGGGCCACGTGCAGGTGGGCGATTGGGCCATCATTGGCGGCACCACGGCCATCCATCAGTTTACCAACATCGGGGCGCACGCCTTCATTGCCGGTGGCTCGTTGGTGCGCAAAGACGTGCCGCCCTTCGTGAAAGCCGCCCGCGAGCCGCTCACCTACGCTGGTGTCAACTCGGTGGGGCTGCGCCGCCGGGGCTTCAGCGAAGAGCAGGTCAATGGTATCCACGAGATGTACCGCACGCTGTATCTCAGCGGCTTGCCAATGGCCGAGTCTCTGAGCCGCATCGAAGTGGAACTGCCGCCCTCGCCCGAGCGCGACGAGATAACGCAGTTTGTGCGCTCGGCCGCGCGCGGCATCATCAAGGGCCCCACCCGCGGCAGCCTGGCCGAGGAAGGCGCCGACTAATGTTGTAAGCTATTGGCTTTTAGCTGCTGGCTGCTAGCCCAGTTGATGCAACAAGCCGATAGCGAGTAGCTTCAAGCGGATGGCTTTTCAACTCGATGCTCAAGGCTTGGGCCGCCGGTACGGCCGCCAGTGGATTTTCCGGCAGCTGAGCCACGATTTTCGGGCCGGTACGGCCACGGCCATCCTCGGCCCTAACGGCGCGGGCAAAAGCACGCTGCTTAGCATATTAGCCGGGCAGTTGCTGCCCAGCGAAGGCCAGGTGGCTTACTCCCTGGCCGGGCAGCCGGTGCCCGTGGCGGCGGTGCCGCGCCACCTCGCCTACTGCGCGCCCTACCTGGAATTGCCCGAGGATTTTACGCTGCTGGAATTGCTGGCTTTTCATACCCGCCTCAAGCCCCTGCGGCCGGGCGTGTCAGTGGCTGGCCTGGTCGATATCATGTACTTGCACAAGGCGCGGCATCAGGCGGTGCGCACGTTTTCGTCGGGCATGAAGCAGCGCCTCAAGTTGGGGCTGGCTCTGTACGCGGCGGCCCCCCTGCTGCTGCTCGACGAGCCCACCACCAACCTCGATGCCCAGGGCGCGGCCTGGTACCTGGAGCACGTGGCCCGCGTGCGCGATGCCGGCCGGCTGGTCGTAGTATCGTCCAACGTGCCGGCTGAATACGCCTTTTGCGATGCGCAAGTGCTGATTACCGATTTTCAATAATCTCCATCCCAGAAGTCCATCGCCATGCTCAGCAGCGCGGAAGAAAGCTACCTGGCCACCGAGCGGCTGGCCCCCGGCCGTAGCGAATACCTGCACGGCGCGGTGCACCCACTGCCCACACCCACCGCTGCCCACACGCTCATTGCGGAGAATACCGCGCTGCACTTGGCTAGCCAGGTGCGCGGCCGCGACTTCGCCGTGCTCGGCAGTGCCACGCGGGTGCACGCGCTGGGTGCCGGCCTGTTTACCTACCCCGATGTGGCGCTGGTAGCTAGCAAAGCGCTGTGGCTGGCCGATGGCCACCGCGACAATCTGCTCAACCCCACGGTGCTGGTGCGGGTGCTGCCGCACCCCATGCCCGCCCATTTTCAGGAGGTATTTGAGGCCTATTTCGACCTGCCGACGGTGCAGCACGTGGTGCTGATTACGGAGTTTGCGGCGCGCATTTCGCTGGGCTCGCGCAACGCGGCGGGCAACCTGGACGTGCTGGGCTTCACCGGGCTAAATGCCGTGCTGGCGATTGACGACTTGGATTTAAACCTGCCGCTGGCCGAGGTGTATCGGGGCGTGGCGCTACGCGCTTAGCCCGGCACTTTTTTTGCTGGGCAGCTGGGGCATAGCCAACCCATTCGGCCGCTGGCCGTATCTTCGGTCTACGCTCCAAAAACCTCATTCAATTACTCTCTGCTGCCCCTTTTACCATGCGACAGTACGATAACTTAGACGACGACGACCTCGCCGACGACGACAATCTCGACGCGTTTGCCCGCACGGGCGGCGCCAAAACCAAGGGCTCCAGCGAAGACCAGCTGTCGGCCAAATACGCCGACTACCTGATGTGGCGCGACACGGGCTCCTCGCACGACGAGGCGCTCGACCTCGCCTCCATGACCGAAGACGAGTTTACCACCGCCGAGGCGGCCGAAGACCCCGACGGCAGCAGCGGCCTCGCCCCGCTTGATGACGACGACGACCTCGACGCGGACGACGAAGATGAGTTTGGCGGTAGCTCGCGCAGCCGGGGCCGCGGCGACGATTACGACAGCGATTTTTAAGCTCCGGCGCTAGCCACCCACAAGAAAGCCTTGCTGATTAATTAGTCAGCAAGGCTTTCTTATGGGTAGGCAAAGTAGCGCGAAGCGGAAGCTTTGTGCTACCGCCTACTTGCCGCCGAATACGCGCTTGAGCAGCGCCGTGGACTGCGCGGCCGGGTTCTGGCGAATCTTGGTTTCCTGCTGGGCCAGCAGGATGAAGAGGCCATCGACGGTTTCCTTGGTTACGTAGTCGGTGAGGTTGGTGCTGGCCGGCGTCATGAGCGGAATCTTGTTGTAGCGCTCGATGAGTTTAGCATAGGCCGCATTGGCCCCCACTTGGTCAAGGCTCTGCACGATGCTGGGGCGCAGGGCGGCGTTGAGGGCCGCTTCCGAGTTTTTGCGCAGCAATTGGGTAGCGGCGTCCTTGTTGCTGCTCGTCACGAGCGAAAGCGCATCGGTGAGCGTGAGTTGCTGCAAGGCGTTCAGAAAGATGTCCTTCGCGGCGGGTGCGGCGGCTTCGGCGGCGCGGTTCAGCAGGTTAGTGGCCTGCTCCACCGCTTGCTTGCCAATGGGGCCGGGCAGCGCGTTGAGAGTGGTAGCTACCAACTGCGCGTCGGGCGGAAACTGGATGCGGATGTCGTCGTTCAGGTTAAAGCCATCGGGCTCCGAGGCGAAGGCCACGGCTTTAGTAATGCCAGTGGTGAGGGCTTCACGCAGGCCACTGCTGGCCTCGGCCTCGGTGAGAGGCGCTACCGGGGCGGGCGCGGGGGCCGGGGTGGCGGCCGTGGTTTTGGTGGTCGTGGTAGTGGTCGTTTTTTTGGCCGGGGTGGCTTTCACCGGGGCTTTTTTTACGACGGTCGTCTTTTTGGTAGTCGTGGCTTTTTTGGTGGTTTGAGCCAGGGCGGGGGCTGCGCTGCACAGGGCCAGCGCCAGGAGTAGGTTTTTCATCAGAGAGAAAAAGAAAAAAGCGGGGCGTAAAAACCGGACGGCCCGTATAGCTGTCCTGCTGGCACCACGCCGCAAAGTTCTGCCTAAAACCCTGCCAAACTATTCTAGTGCTTTCCAGATGGACGTTGAAATCATGACAATCGGCGACGAGCTGCTCTACGGGCAGGTCGTGGATACCAATTCGGCCTTTATGGGCCAGCAACTGGGCCGCCTGGGCCTGCGCGTGCGCCAGATAACGAGCGTGAGCGACCGCGCCGACGAGATAGTGGCCGCCCTCGACCAAGCCCGCCAGCGCGCCAAGGTCATCCTGACCACCGGCGGCCTGGGCCCCACCAAAGACGACCTCACCAAGCACGTGCTGGCCCGCTATTTCGGCCGCGAGCTGGTTGAACACGAGCCCACGCTGCGCCACGTAGAAGAGATTTTCAAGCGCTTCAACCGCCCCATGCTCGACGTGAACCGCCAGCAGGCGATGGTGCCCGCCGGCACCGAGGTGCTGCATAATGCCGTGGGCACCGCCCCCGGCATGTGGATAGAAGATGGCGGCACGGTGTTCATCAGCATGCCCGGCGTGCCCTTCGAGATGAAGAAGCTGATGACGGACCAAGTGCTGCCCCGGCTGCAAGAGAAGTTTCAGCTAGCCCCCATCGAGCATGTAGTGGTGATGACAGCCGGCCTCGGCGAGTCGTTTTTGGCCGAGAAAATCAAGGACTGGGAAAACGCCCTGCCGCCCAACGTGAAGCTCGCCTACCTGCCCAGCCTGGGCAGCGTGCGCCTGCGCCTCACCGGCACCGCCGATGGCCAGCCCGACCTGCGCGGCCGCATGCTGGCCCTGCTACCCGCCCTGCGCGAGCGCATCGGCAGCTACATCTTTGCTGAAGAAGACTCGCCGCTCGAAGTGGTGGTGGGCCAATTGCTGAAGGCGAAAGGCTGGCAGCTTGGCACGGCCGAAAGCTGCACCGGCGGCGCGGTGGCGGCCCGCCTCACCAGCGTGCCGGGTAGCTCGGCCTACTTCCGGGGCAGCGTAGTAGCCTACGACAACGACCTGAAGGAAAGCCTGCTGGGCGTGAATGCCGAAACTCTGGGCCAGCACGGGGCCGTGAGCGAGCCCACCGTGCGCGAGATGGCCGAGGGCGCCCGCGCCCGCCTGGGCTGCGACGTAGCCCTGGCTACCAGCGGCATCGCCGGCCCCGGCGGGGGCACGCCGCTCAAGCCGGTGGGCACCATCTGCATTGCCTGCGCCACCCCCGCCGGCACCGTGAGCCGCCAGATTAACATTGACCGCGGCCGCCAAATCAACATCGAGTACACGACCCAGGCGGTGCTCATCCTGCTGTGGCAGCAGTTGGCCGGCCACCAGGAAGCGGAGCTGCTGAAAGTCTGATTTAGTTTTTTAGTTGGTCTTGGATGCCAGCGGCACGGCCGCGAAAAGTATCTTGCGTCATCATGACCAAGCTACTTTTTGCGGCCGTGCTGCTGCTGGCCGGCGCCCAGCACGGTTTTGCGCAGGGCCGCGACACGGCTTTTGCCGTGCACAAGCTATTCACGCAAAAACGGGTAAATGGCCAGCATACGGCGGCCAGCGGCACCAGCACGGTTACCGAGGCGGCTACCCTGCGCGGCGCCCTTACGGGCGGCCTAGTAGGAGCAGCCCCCATTGTGTTGGGGCTACGCCAAGCGGGGCGCTATAATGTGTTGCGCGAGCAGGAAATTCTGAGTCAGTACGCCGCTGGCATGCCCATTCCGGCCGATGTGCGGCGCAAGCTGAGCCATAAGTATTTCCACCGTACCGCTAAAGACCTCGCCCAGGCGCGCCCCTGACGCTTGCTCGTATTATGGATTGCGGAGGCTTTTGCGCGGCTGCTTTACAAACGTTTGTTAGTTTTACGGCGTTAGTTGGCTTTCTCCCCACCCAAGCCCTGCCCCGTGCTTTTCAATCCCGATATCGAGCGGCTGCCCCTTCCTCAGCTACGCGCCTTGCAAAACGCCCGCCTCAAAGAGCAGGTGGCCTACCTGGCGGCGCGGGTGCCGTTCTACCAGCGCCGGTTTGCCGAGGCGGGCATCACCCCCGCCACCTTTCGCGGGCTGGAAGACCTGACCAAGCTGGGCTTCACTAAAAAGGCGGATTTTCGGGATAACTATCCCTTCGGCCTCTTCGCGGTGCCCGAAGCCGAGGTGGCGCGGCTGCACTGCTCCAGCGGCACCACGGGCAAGGCTACGGTGGTGGGCTACACGGCCGGCGACCTAGGCATTTTTTCGGAAGTAGTGGCCCGCTCGCTGGCCGCCGCCGGCTGCCAGCCGGGCATGAAAATGCAGAACGCCTACGGCTACGGCCTCTTCACGGGCGGGCTGGGCATCCACTACGGCGCCGAGAAGCTGGGCCTCACGGTCATTCCCGTATCGGGCGGCAGCACCGACCGGCAGTTGCAGCTATTGCAGGATTTCCGGCCCGAAATCATCTGCGCCACGCCGTCTTATGCACAGGTATTAGCCGAGGAAATACAGCGGCGCGGCATCGCCCCCGAGGCCATCAACCTCAAGCTGGCCGTGCTCGGTGCCGAGCCCTGGACGGAGGCCATCCGGCAGCAGGTGCAGGCCGGCCTGCGCGTGGCGGCCACCAACATCTACGGCCTCAGCGAGATACTTGGCCCCGGCATCTCGCAAGAGGATGTGGACGAGCGCGGCACCGGCAGCTACATTTGGGAAGACCACTTTTACCCCGAAGTAGTAGACAAAGACACCGGCGAGCCCGTAGCCGAAGGAGAGTTTGGCGTATTGGTATTCAGCACCTTGACGAAGAAGGCCATGCCCATTCTGCGCTACTGGACGGGCGACATCACCAACATCTACTACGCGCACTCGGTAAAGCGCACCCACGTAAAAATGGGCCCTATTCGCGGCCGGGCCGACGACATGCTCATCATTCGGGGCGTCAATTTTTTCCCCACGCAGGTCGAGGACATTCTTAACAGCCTGGCGCACGCCAGCCCCCACTACCAGGTGGTGGCCACCCGGCGTGGCAGCCTCGACGAGGTGGAGGTGAACGTGGAAGTGGCCGAAACCCTGCTGCGCGAACTGGGCCTGGCCACGGCCACCCTCACCGCCGAGCACCTGGCGCAGCACGACAGCCTGCGCCAGCTCCAGGGCCAGTTTGCTAAGAAGATAAAGGACAATATCGGCCTCAGCATGCGCGTCAACCTGCTGGGCAGCGGGCAGCTGCCGCGCAGCGAAGGCGGCAAGCTGAACCGGGTAAAGGACTTACGGGAGGTGAAGTAAGTGGGCTTACCCGGGGTCATAAAGAACGTCGCCAGAAGAACGGCATGCTCATCTGGCGTCCAGTGAATTGATAACATACACTAAATGAGCCGTTTTCATTCTTTAAAGATTAAAAGCATCACCCGCGAAACGCCCGATTGCGTGTCGCTGGCCTTCGAGGTGCCGGCCGAGTTGCGCGAAATCTTTCGCTACCAGCCCGGCCAGTACCTGACGCTGCGCCGCGAGCACGCAGGCGAGGAATTGCGCCGGAGCTACTCCATTGCCAGCAGCCCGCTCGATGACGAGTGGCGCGTGGCCATCAAGAAAGTGCCCGGCGGCCGCTTCTCTACCCTGGCCGTAGAGGATGGCCTGCGCCCCGGCGACACCCTCGACGTACTGCCGCCGCAGGGCCGCTTTACGCCCACTTTGCACCCTAGCCAGGCCCGGCGCTACGCGCTGTTTGCGGCCGGCAGCGGCATCACGCCCATCCTCAGCATTGCCCGCACGGTGCTGCTAACCGAGCCGGGCAGCCACGTATACCTAGTGTATGGCAACCGGGGGCGCAACTCGATTATTTTCAAGGAACAGCTTGAGGGCCTGAAGAATACCTTCATGGGTCGATTGAGCGTGTACCACATCCTGAGCCGCGAGCAGGGTGAGAGCGACTTATTTTTTGGCCGCGTTGACTATGCCAAAACCGCGCAGCTGCTGCGCCAGCTCATCCCAGCCGCCGGCCTGGATGAGTCATTTATCTGCGGCCCCGAGGAGATGATTCACGGCGTGCGGCAGGCGCTGGCCGAAGCCGGTGTGGCGCCCGAAAAAATTCACTTTGAGCTGTTTGCCACGGCTGGCGGGGCGGCCAGCAAGCCCACCGCGCCGCGCCCATTGGGCGACGACGACCAGAAAAGCCAGGTAACGCTGCGCCTTGATGGCCGCGCCTACCGCCTCGACATGTCGTATTACGGTGATACGGTGCTCGATGCGGCCCTGGCCGCCGGCATCGACGCGCCGTATTCGTGCAAAAACGGTATGTGCAGCACCTGCCTGGCGCGCATCACCGGCGGCACCGCCGCCATGGACGTAAACTATTCGCTTTCCGAAGCTGAAGTAGCGAAGGGCTACGTACTTACCTGCCAGGCCCGGCCTACCACGGCCGCAGTAACCGTGGATTTTGACCAGTAGCCCCGGCCAATACTACTTGCTGTGCTGCCTCCTTCCCCAGTCGGGCAGCAATTAGCAAGAAGTTATTCTTACTTTTGTCTCTCGCCAAACTAACACTTGTTAGTTTTCGTTGTCAGCTCATGGAACCGCTAGCCCTCACTCCCGAAGAACAGTTTCAGGCGCGCATCGACGCCGACATTCGCATTGAGCCCAAGGACTGGATGCCCGAGGCGTACCGCAAGACGCTCATCCGCCAGATTTCGCAGCACGCGCACTCGGAGCTGGTGGGTATGCTGCCCGAAGGCAACTGGATAACGCGGGCGCCTTCACTCAAGCGCAAGTCCATTTTGCTGGCCAAGGTGCAGGACGAGGCGGGCCACGGCCTGTACCTCTACAGCGCTGCCGAAACGCTGGGCACCTCGCGCGACCAGATGCTGGCCGACCTGCACTCCGGCAAGGCTAAGTACAGCAGCATCTTTAATTACCCCACCCTGAGTTGGGCTGATATGGGCTGCGTGGGCTGGCTCGTGGATGGCGCGGCCATCCTCAACCAGGTGCCGCTGTGCCGCACCAGCTACGGCCCGTATGCGCGGGCGATGGTGCGCGTGTGCAAGGAAGAAAGCTTCCACCAGCGCCAGGGCTTTGAGGTGATGCAAACGCTGTGCGAAGGCTCGGCCGCCCAAAAGGAGATGGCCCAGGAATCGCTCAACCGGTGGTGGTGGCCCACGCTGATGATGTTTGGCCCCGCCGACGATGCCTCGCCCAACACCGAGCAGAGCATGAAGTGGCGCATTAAGCGCTTCACCAACGACGAGCTGCGCCAGAAATTTGTGGACATGATGGTGCCCCAGGCCGAGTTTCTGGGCCTCACCGTGCCCGACGAAAAATTAAAGTGGAACGAAGCCCGCCAGGCCTACGACTTTGGGGAGGTGAACTGGGAAGAGTTCTGGGCCGTGGTAAAAGGCAACGGCCTCTGCAACCACGAGCGCCTGCAAGCCCGCGTGCAAGCCCACGAGGAAGGCGCCTGGGTGCGCGAGGCCGCCTCGGCCCACGCCGCCAAGCGCCAGGCGCGGGAGGCTGTGGCGGCCTAGCTTCACCCCCCGCCCCCTCTCCAAAAAAGAGGGGGAGCCTGACGCCGTAGGCTTTTGATGGATGTAGTAAGCAGAAAAGCATAATCGCGCCGCCGTGGCACCCCCTCTTTTTTGGAGAGGGAGCCGGGGGGTAAGGTTCACTCGATACCAATGAACAACTCCGAATGGCCCCTTTGGGAGGTCTTTATCCGCAGCAAGCAGGGGCTCGACCACAAGCACGTGGGTAGCCTGCACGCCGCCGATGCGGCGATGGCCGTGCAAAACGCCCGCGACGTGTACACGCGCCGCCTCGAAGGCGTGAGCATCTGGGTGGTTGAGTCAAAGCACATCCACGCTTCGAATCCCGATGAGGCGGCCGAATTTTTCGACCCGGCGGCCGATAAAGTATACCGGCACCCCACGTTTTACGATGTGCCGGATTCCATCAAACATATGTAAGCTTGCGGTTTATGTCAGTTCCTCAGCCTGAAATTGCCGTGGCGCCGGCCGCTACTGCCAACCCCCTGTTTCCCTTCGTGTTGCAGCTGGCCGACACCAGCCTCATCCTGGCGCACCGCCTCTCGGAATGGTGCGGCCACGGCCCCGTGCTGGAGCAGGATTTAGCCCTGGCCAACATCGCCCTCGACCTGCTGGGCGAGGCCCGCAGCTACTACCAGTACGCCGCCGAGCTGGAGGGCCAGGGCCGCACCGAAGACGATTTGGCCTACCTGCGCCCGGCCGTAGAGTACCGCAACCCGCTGCTCGTCGAGCAACCCAACGGCGACTTTGCCCACACCATCGTGCGGCAATTCTTGTTTGATAACTTTCATTATCAGCTGCTTAAAGGCCTGAAAGAAGGCCCTGACGCCCGGCTGGCTTCCATTGCCGAGAAGTCGCTGAAGGAAGCAACCTACCACCTCAAGTGGAGCTCGGAGTGGATGATTCGCCTGGGCGATGGCACGGCCGAAAGCCGCCAGCGCCTCGACAAGGCCATTGCCAAGCTCTGGCGCTTTGCCGGCGAGCTGACCACGCCCACCACCACCGAAACCCAGTTGCAGGAGCTAGGCCTTGTGCCCGACTATGCCGCGCTGCTGCCCGCCATGCAGGCCCACCTAGCGCACGTGCTGGCCGAGGCCACCGTGCCCGAGCCCGCCACCCCCTTCGCGCAGTTGGGTGGCAAGAGCGGCCGGCACTCCGAGCACCTGGGCTACCTGCTCACCGAGCTGCAATACATGCAGCGCACTTACCCCGGCCTGACGTGGTAACTACCTCTCCCGCAGCCCTGACGGAAGCCCATATCTGGCAACTGCTGGAGGAGGTGAGCGACCCTGAGGTGCCGGTGCTCAGCATCCTAGACCTGGGCATTGTGCGCGCCGTGGCCGTGGCGGGCGAGCAGGTTTCGGTCACCATCACGCCTACCTACTCGGGCTGCCCGGCCATGAGTGCCATCGCCACCGACATCCGGCTGCGGCTGTTGGCCGAGGGCTATACCAAGCTCACCATCCATAACCAGCTCAGCCCCGCCTGGACTACCGACTGGATGAGCCCGGCTGGCCGCGCCAAACTGGAGGAATACGGCATTGCACCACCCATCGACGGCACGGCTACCGGCCACGTCCTCAACCTGTTTGGGCAGGATACGGCCGTGCGCTGCCCGCTTTGCAAGTCAACGCACACGCACTTGGTGAGCCAGTTTGGCTCCACGGCCTGCAAGGCGCTCTACCAATGCGACGACTGCCGCGAGCCATTCGACTACTTCAAATGCCATGCTTAGCCAGTAGCGCGAAGCTCCCGCTTCGTGCGCGAGCGCAGCGAGCAGGCGGTACCGGGCCCAACCCCTAATTAAGTACCTACGCGAGCTGCTCGCTACGCTCGCACGCGAAGCGAAAGCTTCGCGCTACATTTTCCTTGCTCCCATGTCCGACACCTCCCTGCTCTTTTCCCTTGCCGACGGCGTGGCTACGCTGACTTTCAACCGGCCCGACGTTTTCAACAGCATCAACAAGCCGGTGGCCCTGGCCTTGCAGCAGCACCTGCGCGAGTGCCAGGCCGATGCCAGCGTGCGGGCCGTGGTGCTCACGGGTACCGGGCGCGCCTTTTGCGCCGGCCAGGACCTGGCCGAAATAACTGGCCCGAACGCGCCCGACGTGTCGGAGATTGTGGAGCAGCATTATAACCCGATTGTGTTGCTCATCAGGGAGTTAGAGAAGCCCGTGATTGCCGCCGTAAATGGCGTGGCGGCCGGTGCGGGCGCCAATCTGGCCCTGGCCTGCGACATCGTGGTGGCGAAGGAATCGGCGTCTTTCATCCAGGCTTTCAGTAAGATAGGCTTGGTACCCGACAGCGGCGGCACGTACTTTTTGCCCCGGCTCGTGGGGATGCAGCGCGCCAGCGCCCTCATGCTCACCGGCGACAAAGTAAGCGCCGCCGAGGCCGTGCAGATGGGCATGATTTACAAAGCCTTTGCTGATGAAAGCTTTGACCAGGAAGTGGCCAGGCTAGCCCACAAGATGGCCAACCTGCCCACCAAGGGCCTAGCCTACACCAAGCAGCTGCTTAATAGCTCCTACGCCAACGACGTGGCCCAGCAACTGCGCGCCGAGGGCGACTACCAGCTGCGCGCCGGCCACACCACCGACTACCGCGAAGGCGTGTCGGCCTTCCTCGAAAAGCGCCAGCCCACCTTCACCGGCCAATAAAGTAGCTCGGGCTTTGTAGCCCAAGCTACTTCCTTACCTCATGCAACAACTTACTATCGGAATCATCGGCAGCGGCGCGATGGGCGCGGGCATTGCGCAGGTGGTGGCTACGGCCGGCCACGCAGTGCGCCTGCTCGACCAGAACGCGGCGGCGTTGGAAAAGGCCCAGGCAGGCATTGCCGGCAGCCTGCGCAAGCTAGCCGAAAAAGGCAAGCTGACTACCGAGGCGGCCGAAGCGGCCATCAAGCGCCTGCACCCCACGGCCGCCATGACTGACTTTGCCGACTGCGGCCTGGTTATCGAGGCCATTGTGGAAGACCTGGCCGTAAAGCAGCAGGTTTTCAAGCAGATAGAGGGCATTGTGGCTGCCGATTGCGTGCTGGCCAGCAACACGTCGTCGCTCTCAATTACGTCTATTGCGGCGGCTTGCCAGCGACCCGAGCGGTTCGTGGGCATCCATTTTTTCAACCCGGCCCCGCTCATGCAGCTGGTCGAAATCATTCCGGCGGTGCAAACCCGCGCCGGATTAGCCGACGAAATAAAGGCGATGGTAGCCACCTGGGGCAAGCGCCCGGTGCTGGCCCAGGACACGCCCGGCTTCATCGTGAACCGCGTGGCGCGGCCGTTTTACGGCGAGGCCATTCGGATTTTAGAAGAAGGGCTGGCCGACATTGCTACCATCGACTGGGCACTTACCGAGCTGGGGGGCTTTCGCATGGGGCCGTTCGCGCTGATGGATTTCATTGGCCACGACGTTAATTACCGCGTCACCGAATCGGTGTTTACGGCCTTCTTCTACGACCCGCGCTACCGGCCGTCGTTCACCCAGCGGCGGCTGTTTGAGGCCGGCTACTACGGCCGCAAGGCGGGGCGCGGCTTCTACGACTACGCGCCGGGGGCCAGCCAGCCCGCGCCCAACCGCGACCCCGAGTTGGGCCAGCGCATCGTGCAGCGCGTGCTGGCTCTGCTCATCAACGAGGCGGCCGAGGCGCTGCATTTGCGGGTGGCTTCGGCCGCCGACCTGGAGCTGGCCATGACCACCGGCGTCAATTACCCCAAGGGCCTGCTGGCCTGGGCCGACGAGCTAGGGCCGGCGGCCGTGCTGGCTACCCTCGATGGCCTCTACCACGACTACCACGAGGACCGCTACCGTGCCAGCGTGCTGCTGCGCCACTTAGTGCGTGATAATCAGCTATTTCTTTCTTAAATGAGCACTTCCGAAGCCCCGGCTCCCCAGCCTCACCACGCCGTGCAGCACTGGCTCACCACCCGCGACCCCTTCAGCGCGTGGCTGGGGGTGATTATTGAGGAGGTGCGACCCGGCTACTGCCGCCTACGCCTGCCGGTGCGCCCCGAAATGCTCAACGGCTTCGGCATGGTGCACGGCGGCGTCACGTTTGCGGCGGCCGACACGGCGTTTTCCGTCGCCTGCAACACGCACGGCCGCCAGAGCGTGGGCCTCACCGTCACCATCGACTACCTGGAGGCTGGCCGGCCCGGCGATATCATCACCATCGAGGCTACCGAGGCCAGCCTCAAGCACCGCGTGGGCGTGTACGAGGTCAGCATTCGCAACCAGGATGGCCTGCGGCTGGCCCTATTTAAGGGCACGGCTTACCGCACGAGTACGGACAATACGCCCGCCAACCCATCAGCAACTGCCAGCTAACAGCTCGTAGTTAACAGCTTAAAATAGAATGAATCAGGCTTATATCATCGACGGCGTGCGCACGCCCATCGGCAACTTTGGCGGCACGCTAGCGGCCGTGCGGCCCGACGACCTGGCGGCCCACGTCATCCGCGAGCTGCTGGCCCGCCAGCCCGGCGCCGACCCCGCCGCCGTGGCCGACGTGCTGCTGGGCTGCGCCAACCAGGCCGGCGAAGACAACCGCAACGTGGCCCGCATGGCCGCGCTGCTGGCTGGCCTGCCCACTACGGTGCCCGGCGAAACCATCAACCGCCTCTGCGCCAGCGGGCTGTCGGCGGGCATTGCGGCGGCCCGCGCCATTCGGAGCGGCGACGGCGACCTGTTTGTGGCTGGCGGCGTCGAAAACATGACCCGCGCGCCCTTCGTCATGTCGAAGCCATCCAAGGCCTTCGGCACCGACTCCCAAATGGCCGATTCCAGCTTCGGCTGGCGCTTTATCAATCCCTTGATGGAAGCACAGTACGGCACCGACGCGATGGGGGAAACCGCCGAAAACCTCGTGGACCAATACGGCATCAGCCGCGACGACCAGGATAAATTTGCCCACGCCTCGCAGCAGAAGGCAGCCGCCGCCCAGCAGCGCGGCCGCTTTGCTGAGGAGATTGCGCCCGTCAGCATTGCCCAGCGCAAGGGCGAGCCGCTGCTTTTTGCCGAAGATGAATTTCTCAAGCCCGATACCTCCCTGGCCGGGCTCGCCAAGCTGCGCCCCGCCTTCCGCAAAGCCGGCGGCACCGTGACGGCCGGCAACGCCTCGGGCCTCAACGACGGCGCCGCCGCCTTGCTACTGGCCTCTGAAGCCGGCATTAAAGCGCACAATCTCACGCCCAAGGCCCGCATCGTAAGCATGGGCGTGGCCGGCGTGGAGCCGCGCATCATGGGCATCGGCCCGGTGCCGGCTAGCCAGCAGGCGCTGCAAAAGGCCGGCCTCACGCTGAATGACATCGACCTTATCGAGCTGAACGAAGCCTTTGCGGCCCAGTCGCTGGCCTGCATCCGTGCCTTTGGCCTGGCCGATGACGACCCGCGCATCAACCCCAACGGCGGCGCTATTGCCTTGGGCCACCCGCTGGGCATGAGCGGCGCCCGCCTGCTGAACACGGCGGCCCGGGAGCTGCACGCCCAGCAGAAGCGCTACGCGCTGGTTACGATGTGCATCGGCGTGGGCCAGGGCTACGCCGTGGTTATGGAGCGCGTGTAAACCTCATCCCGGCCCCCGCTCCAAAAAAGAGGGGGAGCCTGACGATTCACTGCCGACTGGCTCCCCCTCTTTTTTGAAGAGGGGGCCGGGGGGTGAGGTGACGTAAGCACGCATTGAAATCAACCTGTAAAATCTTTCCCGCCATGACGCCCACCCTCGAAAACTACACCCTTGGCCGCTGGACGCCCGGCGGCTCCGACCCGCACGAGCTGCGCGACGCCAGCACTGGCGAAGTTATCGCCTTGGCTAACACCGAAGGGTTCGACTTTTCCGCCATTCTAGATTATGGCCGGCGCGTGGGCAACCCCGCCCTGCGCCGGATGACTTTCCACGAGCGTGGGCGCATGCTCAAGGCGCTGGCCTTTCACTTGCAGGAAAAGAAGGAGATTTTTTATGAGCTGAGCTACCGCTCGGGCGCTACCCGCGCCGACTCCTGGATTGATATTGAGGGCGGCATCGGCAACCTGTTTGCCAACGCCTCGTTGCGGCGCAAATTTCCCGACAAGCCGTTTTACGTGGAGGGCGAGCCGGTGGGCCTGAGCAAGGGCGGCACCTTCATGGCCCAGCACCTGCTGGTGCCCCGCGAAGGCGTGGCCGTGCACATCAACGCCTACAACTTCCCCATCTGGGGAATGCTCGAAAAAATCGCGGTGAACCTGCTGGCCGGTATGCCTGCCGTAGTGAAGCCTGCCGTGCCGAGCGCCTACCTCACCGAGGCCGTGGTGCGCGAGATTATTGCCAGCGGCATCCTGCCGGCTGGCGCCTTGCAGCTCGTAGTCGGCTCGGGCCAGGGCATTCTCGACCACGTGACGTACCAGGATGTCGTCACGTTCACTGGCTCGGCCGCGACCGGAGCCCGGCTGCGCGCCCACCCGCGCATCATCAGCGAGGCGGTGCCTTTCACGCTGGAGGCCGACTCGCTCAACGCCGCCGTGCTTGGCCCCGACGCCACGCCCGGCACGCCTGAGTTCGACCTTTTCATCAAGGAAGTTCGCAAGGAGATGACGGCCAAGTGCGGCCAAAAGTGCACCGCCATCCGCCGCGCCATCGTGCCCGCCAATTTGCTCGAAGACGTGCAGATTGCCCTCGGCAAGGCCCTAGCCCAGACCACCATCGGCCACCCGCAGGCCGAGGGCGTGCGCATGGGCGCGCTGGCCGGCCGCGAGCAGGCCGAGCGCCTGCGCGAGCAGGTGCGCCAGCTCGCCAAAACCACCCCCATCGTGTATGGCGACCTCGACAACGTGGAAATTCTGGGCAAGGAGCGCGGCGCCGATGCGGCTAAGGGCGCCTTCATCTCGCCCATCGTGCTGCGCAACGACCACCCCTTCCAGCACCTCGACAGCCACGAGCTGGAGGCCTTCGGCCCCGTCGTCACACTTATGCCCTACCACGACCTGGGCGAATCCGTAGCCTTGGCCAACCTCGGCAAGGGCTCGCTGGTGTGCTCGCTAGCCACCAACGACCCGCGCACTGCCCAAGACTTCGTGCTGGGTGCGGCTACCCACCACGGCCGCATTCTGGTGCTCAACGGTGAGATGGCCAAGGAGAGCACCGGCCACGGCTCGCCGCTGCCGCAGCTCGTGCACGGCGGCCCCGGCCGGGCCGGCGGCGGCCAGGAAATGGGCGGCATCCGGGGCGTCGAGCACTTTATGCAGCGGGTGGCCCTGCAAGGCTCGCCAAGCATGCTTACCGCCATCACGGAGGTGTACCAGACGGGCGCCAAGACGGTGGAATACGACAAGCATCCCTTCCAGCGCTACTTCGAGGAGCTGGAAATCGGCGAAACGTACACTACCCACAAGCACACCGTGACGGAGGCCGATATCAGCGCCTTTGCCGGTATCTCGGGTGATAATTTCTACGCCCATGTCGATGCTACGTCGCTGGAAGGCACGCTCTTCACGGGCCGCGTGGCCCACGGCTACTACGTATTGAGCAAGGCCGCCGGCATGTTTGTGGACCCGCGCAAAGGCCCCGTCTTGCTGAATTATGGCCTCGATGAGTGCCGCTTCACCAAGCCCGTGTACCCCGGCACTACCATCGGCGTCACGCTCACCGTGAAGGAGAAAATCGGCCAGGAAAAGCGCGACGAAAACGACATCGCCAAAGGCATCGTGCGCTGGCTCGTTACGGTAACCGATGAAACCAAGGAAACCGTGGCCGTCGCCACGATTCTGACGATGGTAAAGAAGAAAAACCAGGAGTAATTCTTTATAAATCTCAACCAAAATAGAACGCCATGCTCATCTGGCGTCCGCTTGCCGAAGCCTCTCGCTCGCATCGTTGGGGAGTGACCCTAGCGGCGCAAGCGAGCTGCTTCGGCAAGCGGACGCCAGATGAGCATGACGTTTTTAATGGCATAGCTTAACCAACTTTAATGAGTAATCTCACCGCCGGCCATGTCACGGCCGCCACCGACGCCTCCGGTATTGCCACCATCACCTTCTTTCACCCCGCCCACAACTCGCTGCCTAGCGCCATCCTGGCCCAGCTAGCCCGCACCATCACCGAAGTAGGCCAGGCCGCGGATACCAAAGTCATCATCCTGCAAAGCGAGGGCGAGCGCACGTTCTGCGCCGGCGCCAGCTTCGACGAACTGCGCGCCGTGGCCGATGCAACGCAGGGGCTGGCGTTTTTCTCCGGCTTCGCGCACGTCATCAATGCCTGCCGTACCAGCCCCAAGCTCATCATCGGGCGGGTGCAGGGCAAGGCCGTGGGCGGCGGCGTGGGGCTAGCCGCTGCCACCGATTACTGCCTGGCTACTACCCACGCCGCCGTAAAGCTCAGCGAACTAGCCGTGGGCATCGGCCCCTTTGTGGTCGGCCCAACTGTGGAGCGCAAAATCGGCACTTCCGCCTTCGGCCAGCTCGCCATTGATGCCACCCAGTTTCGTTCGGCCGAGTGGGCTGCCAGCCACGGCCTCTACGCCGAGGTGCTGCCCGACCTGGCTAGCCTCGACGCAGCCGTGCAAGCGTTGGCCCAGCGGCTGGCCACCTCCTCGCCCGATGCCATGCGCGAGCTAAAACAAGTACTTTGGGCCGGCACCGAGCACTGGGATACGCTGCTCGTGGAACGCGCTGCCATCAGCGGCCGGCTGGTACTATCGGAGTTTACGCGGGCGGCAATCGGGTGATTCGACCAGTGCGATGCGGCTGTGTTTTTGGCCCGTTGCACAGCTTAAATGCTTCGTGAACCGCTTCTTTGGTTTCGCAGCCAGCAAGGTCAATTGTCATAGCTCACATTGCTTTCTGTAGTTCGGAAGTAACCTCACAGTGCCGTATCCAGCACCTCGTCCCCATCATCAGCCATCGTTTTGGCCAGCTTCTCAATATTGAGGCTACGGGCCGAGGCATCAAAAATTTCCCGGTAGGTGCCGCGCTTCTCGTAGAGCTGGTGGTGGGTGCCGCTTTCCACCATCTCGCCTTTTTTCATCACGTAGATGCAGTCGGAGTCCACGATTTGGGCGAGGCTGTGGGAGATGATGACTACCGTGCGGCCCTGCTTGATGGCGTCGAGGCTGTTTTTGATTTGCTCGGTGGCGATGGCGTCGAGGCTGGCCGTGGGCTCGTCGAGGAAGATGATGGGCGGGTTTTTGAGAAACAGCCGGGCGATGGCGATGCGCTGCTGCTGGCCGCCCGAAAGCTGCTGGGCGTCGCTTTGGTAGCCTTTGGGTAGGTCTAATATCTGGTCGTGGAGGTAGGCCTGGCGGGCGGCGGCCTCTATCTCGGCCTGGGTGGCGTTGAAGTCGCCGTAGCGGATATTCTCCTCAATGGTGCCCTTGAAAATGTGGTTTTTCTGGAGCACGAGGCCGATTTGTTGGCGCAGGGCGGGCGTGTCGTACTCGCTGAGCGGCTGGCCATCGAGGAAGACGCCGCCGTTGTCGGGGCGGTAGAACTCGCAGAGCAGGTTGATAATCGTGCTTTTACCCGCGCCGCTGAGGCCCACCAGGGCCGTGGTTTTGCCGGCCTCAATGGTCATACTTACATCGTGCAAAGCGGCCGTGCCGCTGGGATAGGTGAAGTTGACGTGACGCAGCTCAAAGCGGCCGTAGAGGTGCGCGGGGCGCAACGGGCCGGGGCGCTCGGTCTGGTCGTCGGCGTCGAGGATGGCAAAAAAGCCCTCGGCGTAGGTCAGGGCTTCGTTCATCTCGTCGTAGATGCGGTGCAGCTGACGGATGGGCGCCGACACGTTGTTAAAGAGCAGCACATGAAACATGATGGCCCCGATGCTCATCTGGCCGGCCAGCACGAGGTAGGCGGTGAGCACGATGATGGCCACCACGCCAATCTGCTCAAAAAACGACTTGAGGCCGTCGTAGCGAAAGTTGGTTTTGCGGGTCGTGAGCTGGGCGGCTTCCAGCTTATCCTGCACGGCGAGCTGCTTGTCGCCCTCGTAAGCTTCGCGCACGAAGCTCTTTATCACCACAATGCTGTCGATGATGCTGATGAGGCCGTGGTTTTTCTCTTCGCGCAGGGCGCGCAGGTTGCGGCGGGTGCCGTTGAGGCGGTCGGCTTGCCGGTAGCTCAGCCAGAAGTACACGGGCAGAATGGACGTAGCCACCAGACCCACCCATTTGTTGGCCAAAAACATGACCACCAGCGCCACAATGGCATTGGCAAAGAGCGGCAGAATGTCGATGAAGAAGTTTTGCACCAGCTTCATCAGGCTTTCCACACCCCTATCGATGCGGGTTTGGAGCTTGCCGGTTTGGTTGCCGCTTTCGGTGAAAAAGCCCAGCTTGTAGCCCAGAATTTTGGTAACGGCCGCCTCGGCCAGCGCCCCCGACACGCTGATGCGGATTTTCTCGCCGTAGTATTTCTGGCCGAAAGTGATGGCCGTGTTCAGCAATTCTTTGCCCAGCAGTAGCGCACTTACCCAAATCAGCATTTGCCAGCCTTGGGCCAGGCCCTGGCCTTTGGTAAGGAGATTTTGCACCGTATCGACGGTGTAGCGCAGCACAAACGGATTGACCTGGGCAGCTAGTGAGCCTACCAGCGTGAGCAGCAAGGTACTGATAACGAGGCGGCGGTAGGGCCGCACGAAAGGCAGCAGGCGTTGGATGATTTGCCAGAGGCTCATGGGCAGCGGAAATAGCGGAGGTAATGTA
>Ga0160427_10000729_pt1 | contig 19996 bp, 21 predicted proteins | sample SolpanmetagenomL_FD_108194 | JGI IMG/M metagenome (GOLD analysis project Ga0160427, IMG submission 108194) | Solar panel surface microbial communities from Lawrence Berkeley National Laboratory, California, USA - L | ecosystem: Engineered > Built environment > Solar panel > Unclassified ...
GCCCTGCACGCGCTGGGCGTCTTCAGCCTGGGCGTGGTGGTCGCCACGCACGCCGACGCCGACCACATCGAGGGACTGGCAAGCGTGCTGCGCCTGATGCCGGTGGGAGAACTCTGGATCGGCCAGCGCAAGCAGGGCGACCCGGTGCTCACCGCGCTGCTGGACGCCGCGAGGGAGCGCCACGTGCCGGTGCGCGAGGTGCGGCGCGGCGACAGCGTGCACTCGGGCGACGTCCGTCTGAACGTGCTGTGGCCCGCGGGAGCGCCCTGGAGCGCGGCCGACAACGAGAACAGCGTGGTGGTGCAGCTCGTCAGTCCGAAGTTCCGCACCGCCGTGCTGGGCGACCTGCCCGACCCGGCCGAGACGCGGCTGGGGCTGGGGCACCTCGACCTGATCAAGGCGGCGCACCACGGCAGCCGCTTCTCGACCGGCGAGGCGTTTCTGGCCGAGACGCGGCCACAGGACGCCGTGATCAGCGTGGGACGAAACACCTACGGGCACCCGAACAACGACGTGCTGACCCGCTTGGCGGGCCGGAACGTGCACGTCTGGCGCACCGATCAGGTCGGCACCATCCGCTGGCCGATTCCCTGACCACCCGGGCATGACGTTCTAGACTGGCCGCATGAGCGACCTGGACGGCAGAATCGGCGGTATCCGCGTGGGCTACGACCTGAATGCCGACTGGAACGGCACGCGGCTTCACGGACGGATCGGCGGCCACCTCGAGGGCAAAGACATCACCCTGACGCTCAGCGGTGAGCGCGTGGACGGCCGGGTGGGCGGGCACATCAAGGGGTTCGACGCCGACGGCACGCTGAGCGCCGACGAACTGCGCGTGCGTCTGGGTGGCCGGATCGAGGGCGACGACGTGCGGGCCACGCTGACCGAGACCAGCGCCGACGGACGCTTCAGCGGGCGGATCGACGGCAAGGACATCCGGCTGCACCTGGCCGGCGACCGACTGACGGGCCGGATCGGCGGCACGCTCAACGGCAAGGACGTGAACCTGCGGGTGGGGGGCGTGCCGTTCGGCGTGGCGGTGCTGGCGGCCGTGTGCGCCTACAAGGCGCTCGAAGACCACGAGGATGCGGAGAGGAAAGAGGACGAACAGAAGGACTGAGTCAGCCTTCTTCCTTCAGCCCCTGAATCTCCTCGATGAAGCGCTCGAGGCTGTCGAAGTCGCGGTACACGCTGGCGAACCGGATGTACGCCACGTCGTCGAGCGGGCGCAGGAAGTTCATGGCCCGTTTGCCGATCTCGCGGGCTTCGATCTCGGGGGCCTGCACCTCGTCCTCGAAACCGTAGGCGAAGGCCCGCAGCGTCTCCTGGGACACCGGCCGCTTCTCGGTGGCGAGCGTCAGGCCGCGCAACAGCTTGTCGGGGTTGAAGGCCTGCCGCACGCCGCCGCGCTTGAGCACCATCAGCGGTTCGAGCTGCGCGCGTTCGTAGGTGGTGAACCTCCGGCCGCAGCTGAGGCACTCGCGCCGCCGCCGAATCGCACCGCCCTCGTCGCCGGAGCGCGAGTTGACCACCTTGCTGTCGGGCGCCGAGCAGTAGGGGCAGCGCATCAGGCGTCACGCCCGCGAAGACCGCCCGTGACGTTACCCACGCCGCCCTTCCAGGTTCAACTGAAGCTGGTTCACGTCGCCCGACCGCAGGCTCGGCAGCGGCGGCATCGGCACGCGCACGATGTTGCCCTGCAGGTGGCGCAGCTCGGGCAGGGCGAGAGCCAGCACCGCGTCCGACAGCGGCTTGTCGAGCGCCTCTTCCCCAGCGGAGGTGCGGCCCGGCAGCACCAGGTTCGCCCGCAGCTCCTCGGTGTAGGCCGCCTCGACCAAGCCGCGCAGGGCGCCGCGTTGCGGCGAGACGTGCAGTCCCTTTTCGTCGAGGTGCGGCCCGATCACGGTGATCCAGGTGCTCGGCAGGTAGCGGCGCACGAGCTGGGCGATCGCCACCGTCGATTTGACGTTGCAGTTGAACAGGTCCATCCACTCGCCCTCGCTCAGCAGGGCGAAGCTGCCGTGTGCCCGCTTGTCGGCGAGGTGCACCACGCCGTGCAGCGCCCCGAAGATTTCCAGAATGCGGTTCTGAGCGCTGCGCCAGTCGAGCGGCACGCCCACGTCGGCCTTGATCGGAATGGCCGAGCCGCCCGCCGGACCGCTGCCCCCGTCGGCGCGGGCGATGCTGGCCTCGATGCTGCTGGCGTGCGCGGCCAGCGTCTCGGAGTTCGACCCGATCAGCACCACGTCGGCGCCGGCCACGGCCAGGGCACTGCTGATGGCCCGACCGTAGCCCTGATCGGCCCCGGTCACGGCGATCACCTGACCCTGAAGGCGGGTGTCGGGTGCGGCACGGGCAGGCTGAGCGCTGGACATAGAGCGTCAGTATAGCCCCGCCGTGTGGGCAGGCCGGGGCCGATACCACCTTCTCACCCGGCCTCGACAGCTCGTCCTCTATACTCGCCGCCTGTCGTCTGATGCTGAGAAGACGTTCAGCAGAAGTTTATCAGCCGTAGGGTTCACCAGTGGCCGGATTCCCGACGGTTTCCGCTTCTGTCTTGCTTTTCTGCCCCGGAGCGCCCGATCCGCCGACGTCCTCGGTGCTCGGGTTCCCGATTCACGACCGCCCCGTTTTGTTTGTCCGCCGCCCACCCAGCCGAGGTTCACCATGAAGAAACTGCTCGCCCTGACCGCCGTTTTTGCCGCCCTCAGCACCGCCAGCGCCGCCGAGAACTGCCGCGTGGTGAACATGGGTTTCAACCCCGCCCAGGACAGCGCCGCTGTGCTGACCAACGGCTCGGCCATCGCCAAGTACCTCGAGACCAAGATCCGCGGCATCCAGGTCAAGACCACCGTCGCCCAGGACTACCAGGCGCTCGTCGAGGCCACCCGCAGCGGCAAGCTCGACTTCGCCTGGCTGTCGCCGGTCAGCTATGTGCAGGCGCACGACCAGGCCAAGGCCGTGGTGCTGCTGAAGAGCGTGCGCAACGGCGGACCGTACTACTGGGCCGCCTTCGTGGTGCGCAAGGACAGCGGCATCAAGAGCCTGAACGACATGCGCGGCAAGACCATCGCCTGGATCGACCCCAACAGCGCCGCCGGGTATACCTTCCCGCGCGCCACGCTGGTCGCCAAGGGCATCAACCCCGATACCTTCTTCAGCAAGCAGACCTTCGCCGGCAAGCACGACGCCGCCGTGCTCTCGCTCGCCAACGGCAGCGTCGACGTGATCGCCACCTTCGCCAACAACACCAAGGGCGACAGCGGCAGCTGGACGCAGTACCTGCCCGCCGACAAGGCCGCGCAGATGATTCCGGTGGTGTACAGCAAGCCGATTCCCGGCGACACCCTCTCGGTGCGCGCCGACTACCAGAGTGGCTGCGCCGACGTGACCGCCCGCATCCGCAGCGCCATCGTGGGCATGAAGAGCGACCCGGCCGCCGCCGGGCTGCTAAAGAAGCTCTACACCATCGACGGCATGATTCCGGCCCAGGACAGCGACTACAACGTGGTGCGTCAGGCCATCGCCGCGAGCGCCAAAAAGTAAGAGCGGTAGCGGCGAGTGGGAGGCGGGAAGTCGGAAACGGCCTCCTGCTTCCCACTTCCGACTTCCCACCTTCATTCCTATGATCGAAGTCAAGAACCTCACCAAGATGTATCCCAACGGCACGCTGGTCCTGGACGACGTGAACGTCGAGATCCAGAACGGCGAGTTCGTCTGCGTGATCGGCCTGTCGGGCGCGGGCAAGAGCACCTTCCTGCGCTGCCTGAATCGCCTGAACACCGCGACCAGCGGGCAGATCCTGATCGACGGCGAGGACATCGCCTTCGCCGAGGGCGCCAAGCTGCGCACCATCCGGCGGCGCATCGGGTTCGTGTTTCAGCAGTTCAACCTCAGCACTCGCCTGACCGCGCTCGAAAACGTGCTGGCCGGGCGGCTCGGCTACCACAACCGCTTCGTGGGCGCGCTGGGACTGTACCCGCAGGCCGACATCGAACTGGCCCAGAGTGCGCTCGACCGCGTGGGGCTGGGCGACAAGAAAGGCGTGCGCGTCGATGAACTGTCGGGCGGACAGCAGCAGCGCGTGGCCATCGCCAGGGCCGTCGCGCAGCAGCCCACGCTGATTCTGGCCGACGAACCGATGGCGAGCCTCGACCCCAAGCTCAGCAACGTGATCATGGGGCTGCTCAAGGGCTTCAACAAGGACGGCATCTCTGTGGTGGTGAACATTCACGTGCTCGAACTGGCAACGGCCTACGCCGACCGGATTCTGGGCTTCAACAAGGGCAAGCTGGTCTTCGACGGCCCACCCTCGGCCCTGACCCCGTCGGAGATCGAGCGAATCTATGCGGGGAGCGTGGCGGACCTGTGACCACGTCGCTGCTCACCGCCCTGCTGATCGTGGGCTTCGTGTGGCTGGCGCGCGGGTCGGGCCGCCGCCTGGGATTGATCGGCGCCGTGGGGCTGCTGCTGTCGTTCGTGGCGCTGCCGTTCGTGAGCGTGATCGCCGCCCGCACCGACCAGGCCATCGCGCCGACCGCGCTGGCCCTCGCCGGACTGTATCCGGCGCTGTGGCTGGCCCCGGTGCTGGGGCTGGTGGCCTTCGTGGCGAGCCTCCGCGCGGGCGAGAAGGTGTCGGGCGTGCTGCTCACGCTGGCCGGTCTGGCGGGCGTGGTCACGGCCTTCAGCTTTCAGCAGAGCGCGGACCGCTTCCTGACCTTGCACCCGGTGCCGGGCGTGCTCGAGGTGGCCTTCCCGCTGGCCCTGGCCGCCGCCCTGTACCTGCTCACCCTGGGCGGAAAGCCGACCGGACGCGCCCGACAGACCGGCCTGCTGGTCACGGTCCTGGTGCCGGTCGCCCTGGCCGTTCTGCTGTTCTCGGGGCTGGGCGCCAGTCTGTTTCCGCAGCTGCGCGGCTACTACCAGGTGGGCAACGCGGTCACGCCTGCCCAGTCGGCCTTGATCGTCAAGGACTGGGGACTGGACGTGGCCGACTACCTGCAGGCCGACGTGGCGAAGCGCGCCCAGGACTGGAAGGACACCCGGGCCAAGCTGGCCGCTCCGGCGGCGGGCACCGACCGGGCCAAACAGCGCAAGGACTACTACGACCTGGCCGACGAATTCGCGCTGCAGCGCCGCTCTCCCGGCGACGTGGCGCCGATTCCGGCGACCATCGCCGCACCACAGGAGATGCCGCCCGGCTTCGCGCCCGGCCCGGCCGCCAGCGACGCGGGCGTGCGCCGGGTGATCTCGCGCGCCCAGGAGTACGGCTTCCAGAGCTGGGGCCTGTTCAGCGTGCTCGCGCTGGGCGGCGGCCTGATCGCCCTGTTCCGCCGCCGCCTGCTGGCTTCTCCGGCCGTGGGCAGCGTGGCGGCCGTGCAGGAGCGCCGCAGTGAATTGAGCAGCGCCGTGACGCTGGCCCTCGTGGTGGTGGCCGTGGCCGCAGGCTTCCACAGCACCGGTTTCAACTTCCGCGACCTGTGGGTCAACTGGCCCTGGATCACCGACTTCCTCGACCGGGCCACGCCGCCCGACGCCGCCTTCCTGAGCGACGTGATGAGAGAAATGCTGATCACCATCAACATCGCCCTGATCGGCACGGTAGTAGCCGCCGTGTTCGCGCTGCCGCTATCGCTGCTGGCGGCCCGCAACCTGACCCAGAACAGCCTGCTCACGCGCAGCTTCTACTTCATCACGCGCACCTTCTTCAACGTCGACCGCGGCGTCGACACCCTGATCCTGGCGCTCATCCTGGTGGCCGCTGTGGGCCTGGGGCCGTTTGCGGGTGCGCTCGCCATGGCCGTTCACAGCGTGGCCGACCTCGGCAAGCTGTACTCGGAAGCGATCGAGAACGCCGACCAGGGGCCGATCGAGGCGCTCGAATCGGCGGGCGCTCCGGGCACCAGCGTGGTCCGGTGGGGCCTGCTGCCGCAGGTGCTGCCGCTGTTCCTGAGCTACACGCTCTACCGCTTCGAGATCAACTTCCGCGTCTCGATCGTGCTCGGTTTCGTGGGCGCGGGCGGCATCGGCTTCCTGGTCAACGAGACCATGCGTGGCGGCGGATACCCCAAGGCCATGACGGCCATCATCGTGATCGTGCTGGTGGTGAACATCCTCGACTTCATCTCGGCGGCAGTCAGAAGAAGACTGGTGTAAACCCAGCGCCGACGCCCCTGTTTCGAGAAGCACTGTGAACGCCCCCGGCCATCTGGCCGGGGGCGTTCACGGTGCTTCAGAAACCTTGACCCAGCCCGCTGCCCAGCCCCTCCTCGCCTACCATGTTTTCATGACTGCCGCCAAGCCCACCATCCTGATCGTGGAGGACGACGCCAGCATCCGCGACTACCTGGAACTGGGCTTCGGCTACGAGGGCTTCCGGGTGCTGCACGCCGCCACCGGCTCGGCCGCCCTGGACCTGTTCGCGCACGAGGTGCCGGACGTGGTGGTGCTCGACGTGGGCCTGCCCGGACTCGACGGCTTTGCCGTGCTGAAGGCCATCCGTGAGCGCGCCCAGACGCCGGTGCTGATGCTCACGGCCCGGGACGGCGTGGAAGACCGGATTGCGGGCCTGAAGCTGGGCGCCGACGACTACCTCGTCAAGCCGTTTCATTTCGGCGAACTCGCGGCGCGGGTGGGCGCGGTGCTGCGTCGGGTGCAGCCGGATCAGGAGCGCACGCTGAGCTACGCCGACCTGAGCCTCGACACCGAGCTGCGCGAGGTGACGCGCGGCGGCGTGCGCCTCGACCTGACGCCGCGCGCCACCGACCTGCTGACGCTGCTGCTGCGCCACCCGGAACGCGCGCTGAGCAAGGCGCTGATTCTCGACAGCGTCTGGGGACCGGAATTCATGGGCGACGACAACATCGTCGAGGTGTACGTGCGGCAGCTGCGGCGGGCATTGGGCGAACCGGAACTGATCCAGACGGTGCGCGGCGCCGGGTACGCCCTGCGGCTGCGGGCCTAGCCGGGTGCGCTCCGCCAGTCTCTCGGCCCGCCTGACCGCGCTGGTGCTGGGCCTGCTGTTCACGGCGCTCATCCTGATCGGGGTCACGCTGGGGCTGCGCGTCCAGGCCTTTGCACAGACGCAGGCCGAGCGCGCCGCCTACGGGCAGCTGGCCCTGATCGTGCAGTCGGCCCAGGCTGACGCCCAGCCCACGACGCAGACGGGCGCCGCAAGCAGTCAGAGCGACTACGCGTATCAGCTGTACCAGGGGCTGGTGCAGTCGGCCCAGTCGGCCCACAGCTGGGGCCTGCTGAGCACGGCCAGCCAGAGGTACGTCACCGACAGCCTCGACCGTCCGCTGCCGCCCACGGGCGTGCTGAAGGCCGTGACCCGCAGCGGGCGCGGCGCGTGGAACGACCTGCGCCTGCTCTCGGACGGCGACGGCAACGTGCTGGGACTGGCGCTGAACACCGCCGACAGCGCCGCCCTGACGCAGGGCGTGGTCGGCGCCTACACCGTGATCGCCTCCTCGGTGCTGCTGCTGGCCGGGGTGGCCGTGCTGCTGCTGCTTCGCCTCGGCCTGCGCCCGCTGCGGGTGATGGCGGCGCAGGCGGCGCGGCTGGGCGTGGACGGCGCGAGCGACCTGGGCGAGCGGATGCCGGTCGGCGGCGCTCCCGACGAGCTGCACCTGCTCTCGGTGAGTCTCAACCGGATGCTCGCCCGGTTGCAGGACACCTTCGCCCGGCTGTCGGCCGAGGAGGCCCGCACCCGCGACTTCGCTGCCGACGCCAGCCACGAGCTGCGCACGCCCCTGACGGCCATCGCGGGCAGTCTGGAAATTCTGGAGCGGGTGCCGGCCCACGACCACGAGACGCGGGCGCGGCTGATCTTCAACCTGCGGCGCGAGTCGAGGCGGGCCGGGCAGCTCGTCGGCGATCTGCTGACGCTCACGCGGCTCGACGCGGGCGAGGGCCTGCACCTGCAGCGGCTGGAGCTGAATCCGCTGCTGCAAGGCACCCTCGACGTGATGAACGACCTCGCGCCGCACCTGACATTCGTGCTGGTCGCGCCCGCCGCCCTGCACCTGACGGCTGACCCGCAACGGCTGGAGGGGGCGCTGCTGAACCTGCTCAGAAACGCCGCCGCCCACACGCCCACAGGTGGAACGGTCACGCTGCGGGCCGTGCCGGACACCTCGGAGCTGCGCCTGAGCGTGCTGAATCCGGCCCGGCTCGACCCGGACTTCCTGCCCAGGCTGTTCGACCGTTTCGCACGTGGCCCGGACGCGGTTCCCGGCGGCTCCGGCCTGGGGCTCGCCATCGTCCGGGCGGTGGCCCAAGCCCACGGCGGCGACGCCTTCGCCGTTCAGCACGGCACCGAGCTGGAAGTGGGACTGAGACTGCCGAATAACGTTTAAGGGCGACAGGAAGGGGCCAGTTACCGCCGTCGTCCGGCCTCACCTTGAGCCGACCTTTCTTCAGCCAGCGTTCAGCGGGCGCCCTGCGGGCCTTCAGCGGAGGTGATCACACTGTCCTCGAAGGAAGCACCACCCCGAAGGGAGAACCAACATGAACCGGAAAACGAAGACCCTGACCACCCTGATCGCCCTCGCCTCCAGCACCGCGTTCGCCGCCGGAAGCACCCAGCCCACCAGTGCGCCCGCCGTGACCCCCATCCAGCCGGCCCAGGTGCGCCCGGTCGCCCCGAACCCCACCCAGGCCCCGGTGGCTCCGGCCACCCAGACTCCGCTGCATACTCCTGTCGCCCCCGTGCAGCCCCCCGCGCCTGTTCCAGCACCCGGGCAGTCCGGCCCGGTGTGCGCCTCCGCTCCTCGCCCGCTGAAGGGCCAGCTGCCTCGCCCCGGCGTCCAGGCTCCGGGTGCCGGTCATGCTCCGGTCGCTCCTCAGGGTGGACGGCCCACCCCACCGCAGGCTCCCGCTGCCGCCACCAATGTCGTTCCGCCCGCTCCTGGTAAGGCTCCCGTTCCCATGAAGAACGGCCCGGCCCGACCGGAAGCCGGCCGGAAAGGCCCGGCCAACTGCGGCCCGGTGGCCCCCGGCATGAAGCACACCGCACCCAACGGCGCCGCGCCCCAGGGCGTGCAGGGACAGGGCGCACCCCAACCCACCCCCAGAAAGTAACCAGCAGGGGTGCAGGGCAGCCTCTCGTAAGAGCTGTCTCTACCAGAAGGAGCGGGGCCACCATATCGGTCGCCCCGCTCTTTCCTCGTTCTGCCGCTCCCTTCTGTAGACTGAGCCGGACTCCTCTCCGCCCGGGCCACAGGTGACTTCATGTTCAGGCTGCTTCCCATCCTCGCGCTGCTGGCCCTGCTCTGCTCACAGGCAGCCGGGCTGGTGTCGCCCCTGGCTCAGGCGCCGCCCGGTCCGGTGCCAATTCCGGGCGGCCCGCCTCCACCGAGAGGTCCCAGGGAACAGCCGCTCGGCTTCGAGGAGGCACGGCGAACCGCCGTCCGGGCCGCCGGTCTGGTCAGGCGGCTTCAGGCGGGGTCACTGGTGCTCAGACCGACGCCACAAGGCCAACGACTCACCCTGATCCTCACCTACCAGGGCCGCGCAGTCGCCACCGTGACCCTTCGGGACGATCTGAGTTTCGCCGACCGCGCGGCGGTTCCGCTGCTGCCCGCCTCGCAGCGGCTTCCTTCGATCAGCAGCGGCGAGCGGGACGCCCTGAACGCCCGGGTTGCGGCGCTGGCCACCTCCGGGCTGGCCCAGGCAACCGGGCCGCATCTACGGGTGGCGCTGCTCTCAAACGGAGCCGCCGTGGCCGACCTGCGCTTCGACCGGGCAACCGGCATCCTGCTGGCCGAACCGGCGGGCAAGGGGCCACCGGGCGACAAGGCCCCGAAAAAGCCCCCAGGCAAAACGCCTGCCCCGTAGAGGTGGCAGGCGTCTTTTTCCTTCTCGAGGAACCGAATCTATTGGGCCTGAACTCAGTCGCTCGCGATGGCCTGAAGCGGGGCCGCCGCGACCTGCCGCGCCCGCGCTTCCCGAAAGCTGTTCCAGCGCGTCAGGTCGGCGAGGCCGGTGCCGATGATCGCCTCGGCCTGGGGCAGCAGTTCGGTGCGGGAAGCGAGGTTGCGCCGCACGATGTCCTCGAGGTCGTCGAGGTTGTACAGGTGCGCTCCCGACACGCCCGCAATCTCGGGGTCGAGGATGCGCGGCACCGAGATGTCGATCAGGAACATCGGCGAAACCCGGCCCTGCATCGCTTCCTGCACGCCCTCGGGGCGCAGCACGTAATGCGGCGCGGCGCTCGACGCGATGACCACGTCGGCCTCGGGCAGCAGCGTGTGCAGCATCTCGGAGGCGCAAGCCCGGCCACCCACCTTGTCGGCCAGCAGTCGGGCGCGCTCCTCGCTGCGGTTGACCACGATCACGTCTTTCACACCGGCGGCCCGCAGGTGCGTGAGGGTCAGCTCGGCGGTCTCTCCAGCACCGACGATCAGCGCGGTGCGCCCTTCCAGGCTGCCGAAGATGCTGGTCGCCAGCTGCACCGCGGCGCTCGACACGCTCACCACGTTGTCGTTCAGGCCGGTCTCGAAGCGCACCTTCTTGCCGGTGGCGAGGGCGCCCTGCGCGGCCTTGTTCAGCAGCGCCGAGGTGTCGCCGCGCTTGCTGGCGTCCTGCCAGGCCCGTTTCACCTGACCCTGAATCTGGGTCTCACCGATCACCAAGCTGTCCAGGCCCGCCGCGACCCGGTACAAGTGATCGGCGGCGGCCAGCCCCTGATGCTGGTACAGGTGCGGGCGCAGGGCCACGCCCCAGGCGCCCTCGAAGGCGCTCAGCGGGTCGCCCTGCACTCCGGCCATGTAGACCTCGGTGCGGTTGCAGGTCGAGAGCAGCATGACCTCGCGGGCGTGCTGGCGCAGGTGGTCGAGCAGCGCGTCGTGCTCGCCTTCACGCACCGCCGTGCGCTCGCGCACCGCCACCGGCGCGGTCTTGTGGTTCAGGCCCACCACCGAGAGGTCGAGTGTTCCCACCCCACCGAGGCCGGCATTCCAGAACTTCAGCGCGGTCGGGCAACGGGGACCGGTGGCCGGCAACCCGGATACCGGAGCCAGCACAGAGGCGGCACTCACGCGCTCAGCCCCACGGCCAGCCGGATGTCGTGGCGCAGGGCACTCAGGGCCAGCTCGCGCTCGGGACCACTGAGGGCCACCGCCCGCTCACGCCGGGACACCCAGGCCCCAATCGGCAGGTCGGCCGGCAACGTCTCTTCCACGCGCTCCCGCAGGGCCTGGGCCAGCATCGGCAGCTCTCTGCCGGTGGTCAGGGCCACGCGGAGTTCCCCGCGCTCGACCGTGGCCGGAAAGCGCAGGTTGCCCCGCTCGGCGTCTCCGGCGTGGCTGACGAGCAGACCGAGCGCATGGGCCTCGGCCACCACCCGGTCGTTGACGCGTCCGTCGTCGGTGCAGGCCAGCACCACTTTCGCGCCGACGAGGTCTCCGGACTGGTAGGGGCGCTTCATGCAGACCACATCCTGCCCCTGGATCTCGGGCGAGATGGTGGGCGCGATAACCCTCACGCGCAGCCCAGCCTGAAGCAGCGTGCCGACCCGCCTGCGGGCCACCGCGCCGCCACCGACCACCACAGCGAGGTCGCCGTGGAGATCGAGAAACGTTGCCAACAACATGTCAGGAGTATAGCGGCCCGGCCCTGAGCAGACAGGGGCCGGAAGTCCCTGACCGGGTGTCACCAGCGCAAGACACAGCCTGAAGGTCAGCCTGCGCCGCCCACCTGCCCCACCGCGGCCTCGGCCGCCTCGACCAGCGCCTCCAGGCTGGGCGTCTCGGCCACCAGCACCGACCGGAAGCCCAGGTCGCGGGCAGCGTCGGCCGTCTGCGGCCCCATCGCGGCCACCACGAAGTCGGTGCCGGCCAGCTGGGCCAGATGCCGCGCGGCGCTGCCCGAGGCGAGCGTGACCACGTCCGAGGCGCGCAGGCGTTCGAGCTCGTTCAGCTCGGGTTCGGCGGGCACCGTGAGGTAGGCTTCGAGACGCCGGTACTGCACGCCCCTGGCTTCCAGCGCCTCCTGCAATTCGGTTTCGGCCAGCTGAGACGTCAGGTGCAGCGCCCTGGCCCCGGCCCCGGCGGGCAGTTCGGCGCCCAGGTGTCTCGCTCCCGGCGTGCCCGGCACGAAGTCGGCCCGCACGCCCTTCTCCAGCAGGCTGCGGGCGGTCGAGGGCCCCACCGCCGCGATCTTGAATCCGGCCAGGGCGCGGCTGTCGAGCCCGGCCTCATCGAGCGCCAGGAACAGCGACGTGACCGCCTGATTGCTGCTCAGCAGCAGCCAGTCGAAGGCCGCCGCCTTCAGCGCGCCCACGACCGCGCCAGGATCGCTGGCGGGCGCGAACCGGATCAGCGGCACCTCCAGCACGTTCGCGCCGCGCGCCCGGAGCAGGTCGGCCAGCCCGCTGCCGCCGTCACGGGTGCGCGTCACGGCGACGTGTTTCCCGGCCAGCGGCCCCGCGTGGTTCAGGTCGAACCAGCGCAGCCGGTCGCGCAGGCGCACCACCTCGCCCACCACCGTCACCGCGGGGGCTTCGAGCCCGGCCGCCTCGACCTCGTGGGCGATGGTCGAGAGCGTCGCGGTCACGGTGCGCTGCTGCGGCGTGCTGCCCCACTGGATGGTCGCGGCGGGCGTCTGCGGCGATCTTCCGGCTGTGATCAGCTCGCGGGCGATCACGTCGAGGTTCTTCACGCCCATCAGGAGCACCAGGGTATCGACGCCGCTCAGGCGCTCGTAGTGCGCGTCGCCCTCCTTGACGTTGCCGGTCAGCACCGCGAAAGACCGGGCCACACTGCGGTGCGTGACCGGAATGCCCGCGTAGGCGGGGGCAGCGATGGCGCTCGAAATACCCGGCACCACCTCGAAGGGAATGCCCGCCTCGAAGCAGGCCTCGGCCTCCTCTCCGCCGCGCCCGAACACGTACACGTCACCGCCTTTGAGCCGTGCCACCCGCTGACCGCCGTGCTCCAGGGCCGTCTGCACCAGCAGGGCCGTGATCTGCTCCTGCGAAATGTACTCGGAGAAGCCTTTCTTGCCCACATATACGGTGCGGGCCTGAGGGCAGTACCGGAGCAGCTCGGGGTTGGCGAGGTAGTCGAACAGCACCACGTCGGCACGTTCCAGGGCCGCCTTGCCCTTGAGGGTCAGCAGGCCGGGGTCGCCAGGGCCGGCCCCGATCAGCGAGACGAATGCACGGGAAGTCATGGCTCACAGGCTAATGCCACAGGGCGGGAATTTGGGGAAGCGATAAGGGAAACCCCCGGAAATTGGGTCCGGGGGCAAGGTGCAGCACATCAGGCTGCCTCAATGGTTCATGTTCATGCCGCCGCTTCCGGCCACGTCGGCGCGCACCACCCAGCTCAGCTTGAAGGCCGGGAAGGCCGCGCCGCTCGCCAAGCCGGGCTTCGGCCGGCCCTGCAGCACCAGGGTGTAGGCCCCGGCCGCCGGAAACAGCACGCTGCTGAGCAGCTGGCCCTGTCCCTGACGCAATTTGCCCTGGCTCAGCGCAGGGCGACCTGCCCTGACACCGCCCGCATACACGCTCAGGGTACAGGCGCACTGCGAGAGCAGGATCGGCCTCCCGCCCTTCTGGTTGAGTTCAAAGAATACGCCGGTGGGCTTGCCGACCAGCGGGGCGTCGTCGGGGTCGGTGTGCATCAGGGCGCCGACGTTGCCGTCGCGGGCGAGTTCGTGGGCCAGGGCCGCCGGGGTGGCGAGCGTCAGCAGGGCGAGCAGGGTACGGGGAAGGGTGTTCATGTCAGCTCCTGAGGGGGGAAGGGGAACGGGAGGCAGGCGATCTGCGGCGCCACAAGAACAGCCCCAGGCTGAGCAGCAGCAGCGCCAGCGAGGTGAACTTGAGCGGAACGAAACCGAAGTGCACGCCCGCCCAGGCGGTGTGCAGGGCCGAGAGCAGCGTGAGCCAGGGGCCGAGGCGGTGAAGGCGTTTCCAGGCGCGCCCGAGCCGCCGCTGCGCGCCGGAGAACGAGGTGAGGGTCAGCGGCAGCAGCCCGGCCAGCGCCACGATGCCCGCCCAGATGCTCGCCTGGGTGCCCTGGTTGAGAAACAGTAGGTTGGTCGGGTCGCCCTGAAGCACGTGCTGCAGCGCCAGCCAGCCGTGGTACAGGCCGTACCAGAAGGCTGCCAGTCCCAGGGCGCGGCGGTAAGACCGCAGCCACCCGGCCCAGCGGGTGCACAGCACGAGCAGCAGCGAGGCGAGCGACAGGAAACCGTACAGCTCCTCGCGCCGCTCGGCCAGCACACCCACCGGGGTGACCAGGGCCAGCAGCAGTTCCAGGTTCAGCGGCACCAGCAGCGCCACCAACACCTGCCACCAGCCCGAGACGGAGCGCGGCCGGTCGGTCATGTTATTTGACGGTCACCGTGCTGGCCGGGGTGGCCGGGTCGCTGCCGTCCCAGTTCACCACCGAGCCGTCCTGGTAGGTCTGGTAGACCTTCCACGAGAGGGTCGCCGGATCGGCCGGGTTGGTGGCGCTGAAGGAGAAGCGGGCGAATTCCATCGGGGCGATGCGGCCGCGCCACGTCACCTCGGTCACGAGCCCGGCCGCGTCGGTCTTGACGGTGCGCTGAAAGCCCGGCATCACCAGGAAGCGCGTGATCTTGACGCCTGCGGGGACCACCAGCCGCACCTGCGTGGTGGGCAGGTCCTTTTCGGTGGGCACCTGCAGGCGGTAGGTCTCCGAGGCCCCGGCCTTGCTCTCGCCGAGCCCCCCCTCGGTGCGCACGACGGCGTGGGCGGAGGCGGCGGAGATCAGGACGGCGGCGATGACGGCGAGGGCGTTCTTAAAGATCGGGTGCGACATGCAAACCTCTGGAAGTGGCCCGGCACAGCGTGCGGCGGGGCCAGGCTTCCGAACAGACGGAGAGGACGTGGAGCCGAACGCTCCAGACCGCCGCACTGTTCAGCGCCCGGTCGGGGCGTTCAGGCGGCCTGCAGCACGAACAGCTGGGATGCGGGCGGCCCCCGCGCCGTGGCCCGCAGAATCAGCAGCGCCTCGCAGACGGCCTTCGGTGGCGTCAGCGCCTGACGGCGCGGCGGCGATGTTGGCGGCGTCCAGAAGCCCGGCATCAGCGCCACCGGCGGCGTGCAGCACAGCCCTTCGGCATGGTGGGCGTGGCCCGATTCGCCCGGAGCCGGCACCTCCGGCGCGTGGGCGTGACCCAGCGCGGTCATGCCCAGCATGGGCATCGTCTCTGGAGCCACCTGCGCCGTCACCAGCCGGTTCAGCCAGTCGGCCATCGTGGCATGGGCGGGCGTGCTGGCGTGCAGCGGCACCTGAAAGACAAACAACGCCGCCGCCAGCCACAGCACCAGTCGCATGGACCGGTACAGCGGGGCGGCGGGGTGAAGACGAACCTGCATTGCTGGCATGATCGCACAGCCGGAACGGGACATCCGTTCGGACGGACCTGCGGAGGCGGAAGGCTACTTCAGGTCGCTGGCCGAGACGGTCTGAATCTTGGCGACCTGCGCCTGCAGCATCGGGCTGAACTTCATGATCATCAGGCGCGAACGGGCGCGCTCGCCGGTGTCCGAGAACGAGATCGCGCCGGTGATGGTCTCGCACTTCGACGCCGCGAAGCAGGCGGGCAGATTGACGTTCCGCATCGCCTCGCTCACACCCGCGCGGCTGGGCACGGCCCCGTTCTTGGCCGCCGACTTGATGGCGCTCAGCAGCACGGTCGCCGCGTCGTAGGCGTACACGGCCACGCCGCTGGGCGGCGTCTGGTAGGCCTTGCGGTAGGCCTCGGTGAAGGCGAGCGAGTTCGAGAACGAGTTGACCGGCCCGAACACGGTGGTGTAGATCACCCCGGCGCCGGCGTCTCCGGCGCGGCGCAGGAAGCTGGGCGAGTCGAGGCCATCGCCGCCCATGAACACCGACTTGACGCCGGCGGCCCGCAGCGACTTCACGAGCAGTCCGCCGGTGTCGTCGGTGCCGCCGAAGTACACCACCGGCGCCGCACTCGCCTTGATCTTCTGCACCACGTCCGACACGTCGGCGGTGGTGGTGCCCGCGTAGCCGGACACCTTCACGCCGCGCTTCTTGAGGGTGCTCAGCAGCGCCTTGGTCAGGCCGTTGCCGTAGGCGGTATTGTCGGACACCACGAACACCGAGGCCGCCTTGAGGTCGTCGGCGATGTAGTTGGCAGCGGCGACGCTCTGCGCACCGTCGGGCGAGACGATGCGGCTGAAGTGGTTCCAGCCGTTCTCGGTCAGCGCGTCGTTGGTGCTGGCCGGGGAGATCATGGCCAGCTTGCCCGGCGCGAACGTCTGCGCCACCACGTTCGAGACGCTGGAGTTGAGCGCGCCGACCACTCCCACCACGCTCTGATCAGCCAGCACCGTGGCCGCGAGTTGTGCGCCCAGGCTGGCCGAGGCCTGATCGTCGTACGAGACGAGGCTCAGGTCGTAGCCGAGCGCCTTGAATTCCTGCAGGTGGTCCTGCACCGCCAGCGCCGTGCCGCGCTTGACCTCACTGCCAATGGCGGTCAGGCTGCCGCTGAGCGGGCTGATGGTGGCGATCTTGAGTGTCGTGGCCTGGGCTGCTCCACCGATCAGAAACAGAGAGAGCAGAAGAGCCTTGCGCCGCTGGAGACCGCTGTGAAGGGACATGAAGCAGTGTAGAAAGCATATTCATGCACCGAACTGACAGAAGGTCTGCCGAACATGAACTTTCGTACACCCTGAGTAAACCACAAATAAGTACCGGCCCCTGAGGACCGGCACGAAGAGAACGATGGGTTGAGTCGAGAGGCCAGCGTGGTTAGCGAAGGACCTTAAGGGCCTTGAGGATGGCGATCAGGATGACTGAACCGACCACGCCCCAGACGATGCTCCAGAAGCTGAAGCCGCTGCCCGCAACGGTACTGCCGCCGATGTTCAGGAGACCACCGAAAATCCACTGAGCGAGAAGCGAGCCGACGATACCGATCAGAATGTTCGCGATCGCGCCCTGCTGACCGTCCGTCTTCATGATGATGCTGGCGAGCCAACCACAGAGTGCGCCGACGAGAATCGTGATGATCCAACCCATGTTCCTTACCTCCGAAGATGATGACCCGGTGATGTGGCACGCTTACCGCACCTCCGGGTGAGTCGGCCTGAAGCGTTCCGCTCCTCTCGGCCTGCACTCGTTGTTGAGGGAAGCATGAGGCTGGACAAATGCCCCAATAGTAAGTTGCCGTACTCTTTGAAGGCGCATTCAAGACCACTTAAGCACCGGGCAAATGCCAGTTAAAAATGCCGTCAGCCTCGCTCTCAGAAGGCCTCCCAGGGGGCTCAAGCTGACGCTGTTCTGACGAGAGGAGAGGGGAATCCGGTGCGCCCGTCCTTCCCCCTTCCTTGTCTGGGCGGCAGCTTGAGCCCCCTCCGGCGGGCCTGTAGCATGGCGACAGCAGGTGTAGAGCGGTCATCAGCACCGTCGGTGCCCACCTCCAGGTGGGCCGCACACCCTGGAGGAACACCCCATGGCCGACATCTCAGCAGCACGCCGACCGCGTTCAGCCGGCGCTTCGCCTTTCGCGGGCACCTCACTTCCGGCCCGCACCGCCTTTCCGGTCTTCATGCTCCAGGTCGGTCGTTGACGCGCACCTTCACCGTCCGCGCGCCGGCCAGCAGCGCCAACCTGGGGCCCGGCTTCGACAGCCTGGGTCTGAGCCTCGGGCTGTTCACCACGCTGCGGGTGACCCGGCAGGCCAGGACCGAGATCGTGCCGCTCGGGCCGGACCTGGCCGATACTCCGGCCGACACCAGCAACTACATCTACCGCTGCATGCAGATCACGGCCCGGCGGGTGGGCCGCGAGCTGCCGGCGGTCCGGGTCGAGATCGAGACCGAGGTGCCGCTGGCGCGTGGTCTGGGATCGAGCGCCGCCGCGCTGGTGGCCGGACTGGTGGCCGCCAACGTGCTGCTGGGCGAGCCGCTCGGCCAGGACGAACTGCTCGACATGGCCGCCCGCGAGGAGGGGCACGCCGACAACGTGGCCCCGGCGCTGATGGGCGGCGTCGCGGTGGCGACACTCGACAAGGTCGGCACGCATTTCGTGCGGCTGGAGCCGCCCGAGCACCTCGGCGTGACCGTGCTGATTCCCGATTTCGAGCTCAGCACCAGCAAGGCCCGCGCCGTGCTGCCCACCGAATACTCGCGGGCCGACACGGTACACGCGCTCTCACACGCCGCCCTCCTGGCCGCCGCCCTCGCCACCGGTCGGCTCGACCTGCTGAAGCACGCCATGCAGGACTATGTGCACCAGATCTGGCGCGCGCCGCTGGTGCCCGGCCTGAGCGACGTGCTCGACGGGGCCACCAGCCACGGGGCCCTGGGCGCGGCGCTGAGCGGTGCTGGCCCGACTGTGCTGTGCTTTCACGACACCCGGCAGCCGACCACCGACCTGCACGCCTTCCTGAACGGCGTGATGCGCCGCAACGGGCTGGACGGCCGGGTGATGAACCTGCCCATCGACCTGCAGGGCGTGGTAGTCTCGGAAGATCAAGCTTCGGTGTGACCGTTCCCCGGTGAGTAGACATCGTGGGTGTGGCCCACTTGTGCTGCGCGGGCGAACCTGCATAATGTTGGGACTATGCCACACGTGATTGTCAGCCCCTGCGTCGGAACCAAAGATCAGGCCTGTACCGAAGTCTGCCCTGTCGAATGCATCTATGACGGCGGCGAGATGTTCCTGATCCACCCGGACGAGTGCATCGACTGCGGTGCCTGCGTGCCCGCCTGCCCGGTAAGCGCCATTTACCCCGAGGAGGACGTTCCGGCGGGCGAGACCGAGTACATTCAGAAGAACCGCGTCTTCTTCGGTCTCTGAGCCGAGAGCACACCAGAAAGCCGTGAGGGCAGGCTGCCCTCACGGCTTTCTGTCAGTTCTTCAGCGGTCTTCGAGGCCCAGTTCGATCAGCCTCGTGACGAGCGCCGGGTAACTCCATCCGGCCGCCTCCCAGAGTTTGGGATACATGCTGGTGGGCGTGAAGCCGGGCATGGTGTTGACCTCGTTCAGGTAGAGCTGACCCGCCGCCCCGCCCTTGCCCTCGACATAGAAGAAGTCGATGCGGGCGAGCCCGGCGCAGTCGAGCGCGCTGAAGGCCGTCAGGGCGTAGCGGCGTACCTGCTCGGCCAGTTCGGACGGAAGATGCGCGGGGATATGCATCTCGGCTTCTCCGGCCGTGTACTTGGTGGCGTAGTCGTAGAAGTCGGCGCCGAAGCTCAGTTCGCCCACCGGGGAGGCGATGGGGGCGTCGTTGCCCAGGATGCCCACCTCCAGTTCGCGCGGTTTTCCAGGTGTCATGGCCTCCAGAATCACCCGCCGGTCCATGCTGAAGGCCAGATCGAGGGCGGCGCCGAGTTCCATTTCGCTGCGCACCTTGCTGACGCCCACGCTGCTGCCCATGTTGGCCGGTTTCACGAACAGCGGCAGGCCGAGTTCGGCGGCCAGATCGCGCACGTCTTCAGGCGACTCGTTCCACTGCCGGCGGGTTGCCAGCCGGTACTCGACCTGCGGAATACCCGCCGAGGCCAGCACCTGCTTGGTTATCACCTTATCCATGCTGGCCGCGCTGCCCAGCACGCCCGAGCCCACGAACGGCACGCCTGCCAGCGTGAGCAGGCCCTGCACCGTGCCGTCCTCACCGTTCGGGCCGTGCAGCAGCGGAAACACCAGGTCGTAGGCCCCGACGCCTGCCGCCTGCCGAAGGAGCCCCTCGCTGCCGCTCTCGGTACGGCTCAGAGCGTGACCCGCACCGTCCGGGCGGCCCGTGTCGGCGCGGCCCAGTTCCAGCGCGCGGCCCGTCTCACCCGGAGGCAGCCAGCGGCCCTGACGGCTGATCACCAGCGGCGTCACCTCGAACTTGTCGGCGGGCAAGGCGGCCAGGACGCCGCGCGCGCTCATCAGGCTGACCTCATGTTCTCCGGACTGCCCGCCCGCGAGCAGCAGAATGCGTTTCTTCACGCCGGGCAGTATACGGGCGGCGCGGCAACGGCGAGCGAAACAGGCGCCGA
>Ga0160427_10000731_pt1 | contig 19979 bp, 16 predicted proteins | sample SolpanmetagenomL_FD_108194 | JGI IMG/M metagenome (GOLD analysis project Ga0160427, IMG submission 108194) | Solar panel surface microbial communities from Lawrence Berkeley National Laboratory, California, USA - L | ecosystem: Engineered > Built environment > Solar panel > Unclassified ...
AAGACCGCCTCGAAACCGTCCCATCGTCGCGCAAGAGATTGTCCTTTTCACGAGTTCTTACTTTCACTTCGGAGACTGCTGAGCGGAAATGTCACTGGTCGCCAAGTTCTTCATCGCTGCCATTTCCTTTCTTCGACCGGCTAACGACGCTCTGTTCTTCCTGAAATTGCCGCAAATGGAGCACTCGTACGCGTCCTGATCATTGTTCCTTCGTCAAATTTGTCGTTTCCGTAGACACGTACTGTGACAATGCAAGCCATGCCTCTCGTCCATATCAAAGACACGCAACACTATCTTGCAGATGAAGAACTTCGGAAGATACGAAGAGGCTCTGGTTGTGGATGTAGTGAGTGGTCTGGTGCATGAATGACTACAATGAGAATGCCTTGTAGGTATACACTGCTAGACCGGCTTCTCGAGAATGAACATGTTCTACAACCAACCTACTCCCATCCGTACGGGTAGATGAACGGAAGGGAGACCGCGTGGTAGCTGACCATCTACTCTTGTACCTCTTCGTTCTTCACCAAGGGAGCCACTCCTTGCTGAAGGTACCTCTGTCTGCAAATCGACAACAGCTTACGATCTTACCCACGTTTGTAGTCGAAACTTCCATAGCAGGCCTCTTCGTTACATACAAGCCTACGATACCTTCCACTAGCGTCTCACCAGCAACGCCCTCCACAAGCTCAAGCTCTTCAGGCTTCGTCCCAGCCGGTCGGACTGTACCTGCAGCTGCCAGCACCATTCCTCTCGTCTCAAACGAAATTGTATCTTTACCCTTCGTCTTGACATCGTCGAACCAGATGATATAGCCTGTCGACGTGGTGGTGTCCCAGATCTTTGCCCCAGCAAGTCGGCGGGAAAGTCGACCTCTGGTCGAAGAGACTTATCCTGTCCCTTACGATGACTTCTCGGGCGAAGAACATGAGCCGGTCGAAGGAGGCTAGAATGGTATTGAGCACCTCGTCCGTGCAGGGATCTGGAGAACTGCTGTCGAGAGGTACCGGTAGCGTGATAGGAGACGCGGCCTCGTGCAGGCAAGTACCACCGAAGAAGCTACGCAGCGCGTGAGATCCAGCCACGGAGAGGACTGTCTCGACGGCGAGGCGCCGGTCGAGCGCAGCCTCGCATCAGCGGTTTCGAAGCACTCGAGGCGATCGAGCTCCCGGTCCAGTCGATTCGCCACGTTGTCGCCGGATCCGGAGCAAGGTAAGGAGACATTGGCGATGTCGCTGTCTGCCACCTTAACCGCGTGGCATGTACTACATACGCCGCCTGGGAAGAGACGCTGGCAGGGCACGTTCTCTCGGTACGGCAGAGGGGCCTTGTCGGAACGCGCCCGTGTCTCGCTCGAAAGACGTCCTCTACCATGGGAACTCATCCATCGATGCCGCTTCCTGAGGTGCTGCTTGATGTTGTCGACATTGACACGAGCGATGTAAGAGCAGGGAAGATTCATGTCCGCGCAGGAGGCATTGGATCCCGTCCGTGTCCGCGTCAGATGCGGCGAACATAGGCCGTCCGGGAGGGGCAGCAAGCGCTCGATGGAGCTATCGGGACGGCGGCGCAGAGCGTACGAGAAGACCGCTTCCAGGACGTTTCGGACCGCGCAGGCCACTGCAGACCTGCAGCTGGGCCTGTTGCTGTCGGTGAGGTGACGTGGCACATGATCCAGACATACGCCGAAGCTGGAACAGGTGAAGACCGCGAGCCGGGCTGGCGAACCGGACTCGCTCCGCTTCCGTGAGGACGGAGACAGAGGGTAAGCGTGGAAGAGAGCGACGTGATAAGCTATGGGGTCGTAGTGTTCGGGTCTGTGATTCCATTTACAAGCTTTGAATCAGCCGCACTGATCCCCTTACTCTCGTATTGAACGATACCAGGGAGGTTGACCAGGCTAAGCTGGGGTCGTAGAGGCCCTTTCATCTCAATGCTCAGGACGTCGTTCGCGAAGGCTCTTGAGCCTGTCGATGAAGCATCCATTCCCATGACAATCATGGCTTTGTCTATGATTCTATGGAGCTCTCCAAAGCTTGTTATTGATTCCTTCATGCTTTGATAAGCTCTTGTTCTTCTGTGGATCGTGAATGAGTTTACTGTGGCACGTTGGAGGACAATCGCAAAAGCGAAGCGTGTACAAAGATTGTCGTTCCGAGGGAAGGGGATTTCCGTGAGTGCTTCCAGGACGGAGCTTTTCCCGCCTGGCGGGTCTCCGCACACGACGAGCTGTGGGAGCGACAAGATGCTGTCAAGACTACAGTTACGAGCTTCGGCAACTGTGTTAAGGACGAGACGATGTTCACCCCTTTGAAGTGCCTCGAGGGATGCAGTCGTCTCCAACTCCTTGGTTGAAAGCTTGAGTACTTCGTGAAAGGCATTATCTAAGATGGTGCACGTGTAAGCGGAGTCTAGCAGAAGGGCAGTTCCAAACTCTTACCTTGACCTCCACCATCGTGTATTTCGAGCTTGCTTCAAACGACAGGGGTCGCTTTCTCAGTCATCTTTGTGTTGAAAACGGGCGCGAGAGATAGAGGTATCTGTAGTGATTTCAGCAAGAAACAGAAGAGAACCCCCCCGCTAACCACCCAGACCATGCTGATGCATATGATGACTGATACGTGGATAGCGTTATGTTGAGTCGTGTTGGGCTTATAACCGGACTTTGGTCTGCTCAGCTTGTGTTGTTACTCTGCTGGAGTGCGATGCCGACTCTCAAGCCGATCACTAACAGCGTCTCTGACACAACTTTTGACCTTATCAGTTCTTAAAGATCTCGAGAATCCCATTCAAGATCCAAAGTCCGCAGAGCCTAACCTTCAGTCACTGTAAACTTTCTCGAGCAAGTCTCCTGCACCTAGTGCAGAACCTGTTGGCCAGGCAGGGCCGTGATGCTGTGTAACGCTGTGTAGGCACCAGCAGCTGAGAAAGTAAACACCGAAGTTCGAACACTTCACCGCTAGTTCATAGACTCTGCAACACTTGACTAATCGCTTAAACGGATTGTTGTCGTCTTGTATTGACATGTGCATCCATCACAAGTGCAACCGTATGCATGCTAAAGTCCGCCCTATTGGATCTGATCAGCTGACCGTACAGGTCAACCAAGCGGCAAAGCTCATAAGAGATCACACATTGACCAATGAAGTGTGCCCGCGTCACTCGGCTATGAGAGGAAGGGGCTGGCTGCGACCACCGCATGAGATCTGTCTGCCAAGGTGGCTCACGCGGTTACGATCCTATTCCTTATCTCCTGATCGATGTCATGCACTGCTTTGTGGATGATGCAACAGTGGACAAGAAACCATCAATACTTGTTCTGTCGAAAGAGACTGCTGAGATACACTTCACCTACCCTCTGCCTGACTGCTGCTTTATCCATCGGCTGTCTGCGGCCATCATGCAGTACCCTCCAGCTGATAAACGACGGGTTTATCTTGCCTGCAGAGCAATTTTTGCAGGGAACGACGCTCAATTGCGGAAGCAGAAGAAAATCCGAGAGCTCGTGGGTAGACATAGATCCCTTCTTGGGCCCTTGCTCAGTGACTTCGGTGCTGATAAGGTCCATGAGATCCTCCGGGTTCTGTTAGAAGGCCAGATATTTCAGTCAGAACTAAAAGCTAAGGTCGAGTTTCCCGAGCTTTTTGTCTCGTCTCCTGTTAGGGATGAGCAGCGCGCAGCATCAGAGAATGATGCAGCTCGTTCCGCTGCAGAGGCTCTGGAGGAAATCGAGTCGCTAGAAGGAAGAGACGAAGAAGTGGACATAGAGGAGGGTAGACAGCCTGAGCGGATACCGCGGGCGGCGGACCCTGCTACTAGTAAGCGCTGACTCCCGGGAAGAGTGTTACTAGACACTTACTGGCTCTTCAAGACCCATCTACATCCACCCGACCCGGCCACCTACCTTCCTTGTATCCCTCGTATCTTCCGTATCAGGTCCAGCACTTGATCTTCACCACTGTCCAGCGCGTACTTGAAGAATGTTGCTTTGACTTCGCTAGGCAGTGGCTGCCATCCGTACTCCAGGAGAACAAATGGGAATGTGCTGCCGCTGTAGAGCTGACCAAGTGGACACGACTCTTAGCTAAGCGAGCTCCGAAGCTTCCCACGCATGCAATAGAGCTAAGAGACTCTTCGCTGCATAAAATCCTCTCCTCCACGAATAACATCCGACACACGGCAGTCCATCGACTTCCGACAACCGCCCGAGGTATCGATCAATTGATCCAGCACGCTGTGAAACTAGCAATAGCTCTTCGAGATCCTCTACGCGCAGCCCAACTGGAAGAGCTTCATTCAGAAATCAAAAGCAAGATCAGAGCCTTGGAGCTCATCAAGAACACCATGGAAGACGATATGTGTCGCAAACTTCAAGAAACGCATCAACGACGTATTGATCTAGACATGGAAGAGAAGGAGTTCCTGGCAAAGATGTTAGACGAGGATTCCAGGAACAAGTCGTTGATTGGGCTTTTGCTTGAAGAATCTGCAGGGAAGATTTTCGATGAATACACCGGTGCACGAGTTGACTTCTCGGCGGATCAGGATGAACCTGAAGCGAACGCACAGGAAGAAGATGCGAATGTAGAAGCCGGCTGGGAGCCAGCAGTGGTCGACGATGTCTGAAGTCAATGCCTTCTAACGCGCGCTCTAGTGCTTCTGGTTCCCGCGCAGTCCCGCAAATGCGAGTAATCGGGTTCACACGTGCTGGTCTGTTACAAGGAAAGAAACCGCTGCAACATAAGCCTAGGCAAGCATAGATTATCGTAGTACTGTCATTCTAACTCATACAGAAATCCCTTTCCAGTGCTAACCACATTCGATTGATACTCCCTGACGAATGATCACTATCTGATGACCACCTAGGCCTGGACGTACTGAACCATTTGAATCGACGTCATCACCCGGTGTTGGGTGTCCGTCGTCGCTGATGTTGCGATCCTCGCGACGGGGACTTCGACGATGACGAGATGAACTTTGCCTTCTGCTAACTGCAGGAATACCATTGCTACCGTCACGACCGTCTCGACCGTCACGACCGTCTCGACCATCAATCCCGGATAGTCCTCGAGCCCCTTGATTTCCTGGAGGTCCTTGGGCACCTCGAGGACCTGGCAGACCCGATGGACCTTGAGCGCCAGGAGGACCTTGTCCACCTTGTCCACCCCGTGAACCCTGGGATCCAGGAGGGCCCTGCAGACCAGGGATGCCTTGTGGCCCTTGAGTGCCTTGTGACCCTTGAATGCCAGGAGGACCTGGAGGACCTGGAGGACCAGGAGGACCCGGAGGACCGTCACGGCCATCTCTACCATCAAGACCATTGCGGTCAACTCGGCCACTATGGAAAGTCATCGAGTTCTGGCAGAGTAGAAGAAGCAGGAATATCAGGAAAATCAGGAAAAGTCCAACGATGATTCCAGCAACAGAGGAAGTCGACGAAGAGTCCTGAGTTTCCGACCTCGTACCGAGAGCAATGGCCTTCATTGTTCGGATCAAAGGGAGAGACCGTGAACAAGAAAGTACACATCCAGAAGTCGAGAAGGTGTTGTGAAGGATAGAGTGATAGCACTGGCATCGAATGTTATGGTGATATCGACTGGAACTATGTCGAGGTAGTAGTTGATAGTGCAGCTTGGCTACGTCACGAGACTGCAGCTCAGTAATTCGAGCGCGTCCTTTACCGCAGTATTTCCAAGTTACGCCTTGTTGTTGGTCGCAGATAAGCCGGGAAGTCGTATGGATTATACTGACACCGTGAACGTGGACGTGTCGGAACCAATGGATCGTTCCCATTGTACGGTTGAGCCGCACAGGCTCACCCGCTACCGTGATCTGCGGCAATAAAGTTGTACCGCAATTGCACAAGCGCCGGGTCGGGTCGTTTCCCTAAATCATGGACCCTGGCCGATTGTAGATGTTGAACTGCAGATCTTAGAGTGGAATATAAATAGCCTGTGGGCTCGAGCTAAGCTGAGCTTGGCAGGGCACGTACCGTTCATCATTTTGCGTCAACGTTGTGGGCGGAAAACTTGGCCAACATTTATCAACTACAGCATTATTGCTACCGGTCCTATACGTGCTGCAAATCATCTATTCTTCTCTTTATACAGTCTACACCAAGCCAATGTTTTGTAAACTTCCTTAGTAACCGACCAAGCTTCATGAGCTAGCTGTAAGAGCGACCTTGTGTCTGAGGACGAGCGTTGCGAGTTTCGTTTTAGTTGGTTCTTATGAGTAGATCCCCTGCAGGTTGGATGATGACTATGGTAGGCAGTGACAATGTGAATGATAGACGCATGAGCTGCGTCTTCTCCTCAATCCACTCGCAGGTTAGAATGTGGGGTCAGACTGAACTACAGGTCGTCCCGACCGTTCCGAATCGATCTCAAGCTTGGTAGGCGCATAGCCTGCGATGATATCAGATGATTGACGGATGACATCCGATACATGATATCGAATGTCGGATGCTGGACGTAAGACGTAAGACAGAAGGGAAACCCTTCTTGTCCACACGATCTGTACTTGGAGAAACAGATACTGTATCGATGTGACTGGCCCTTTTTCTACATCTTTATCTCATCTTCTATACCTTACGGCTCCTAATACTTAGCTAGGAGTCTTCTCTTGTTGCTCTAGAGATTAGAGTCTGAACTCAGATGATGTAGTGCTGGTAGCGCTCCCATCTTAGCGGTGGTGGACATGAAAGCACTCAATCTCACATGGATCAGGGGAAAATGCGCGCGCGTCGCGCCAAGAACGACACACATTTCTTGCGACGCCTTTGCTTGAATAAAGTGCGTGCAGACCCAGCAGTGCGAGGCGGCCGAGAACATCAAGTGGACACTATCTTGTACTGTCACATCAATGGTTTGATCCAATTTCGTCCAAGTTCTTTCTCGGGAGAAAGATCCAGTAAAAACGTTCGAGTGATCGAGGAGACGCTGCGCCGGCTAAAGTTCGGCTGTCTTTTGCGACCAACGCCGTCAGCGGAAAACCTACGACCGAGTCTTTACCCCACACAAACAAAACCACTCATGTTCATCAACCACAGCACTATAACCTGTCCAGTTCAGGCGGCGAGTTCTCCTGCGTTTCTTCCCATATACCAGGCTCTCATACCTCACAGGTGTTCGATGAGCTCCGCGCAGAACTCAAGTCGAAAGTCTCGCGTCTGCTTGAAGACTTCCCCGAGAGTTCCGAAGCGGTCTATGACGAGCTACAACGACTCTCCGAGTATGCCACTGCGCTGCAGGTTAACCAATTCATAGACAGCTCTGTACGAACCCCCACTCGGGATAGAGTAATCGAAGAACTCCACAGCCCTGGCCACAAGCGTCCTGCAAGCGATGCGGCGCAGGTGGATACTCTTCAAGATGCTCCGTAAGTCTCCAGACGGGTACATGCCTTTCATGAGATCTAGACGTTCGATACTAAGACTGGGGTTAGTACATCATCCCCATCTGGCCGAGCGAATACCTGGGAGGGCCACTATGCCACCTTACCTGGTCTAGAATCATCTGAGGGCGAGAAGCGACCTTCCATGATTCAGGAGACTTCTGAGGTTCAAGGACCAGCGGAGATACCGAGCAACGGAAGTCTTTCACGGAACGAACCCGCCATTACTTGCGAAGATCTGGCTGGCCATGAAGTGTCATCCGCCACGGAGGGAGTGTTGATCAGTGTACAAGCAATTGCTTCGAACGATTCATGTCCAGGAGGCTTGAGCGATCCCACGAACCACCACGATCACATAAATCTTACCGAGCGACCATGTAGTGATGGTACAGAGCTTTTTCCGGATAGCTCCAAGAACGATGCAGCGCCCTTGTCCGAGTATCGGGGTATCAGTCGTATTGAACATGAAGTACAGGATGGAGTCGTCCTCCTAATCCCTACCATCGACCAGTGGCATGACTTTCCCAGTCTGCTTCAGTACGCCAGGAGTCTTGGAGCAGACGCATCTGGAATACTGAAAGTACGACTGCCCGAAGAAGTACGCCCCTCACTATCGTCGGTCCCTCTCAATATGGAGGAACACCAAGCGATCCGCTTTTCATCACAATCGCAAGTCAATGGTACTTTCCTGATAGAAGCCCAAGGAATCGATGTTGTTCCCGCAGAGGATGTGGAACCGTCTGAACCATATACGGCAGCTCCATCTACAGATGAGCATGTGAATCGGTACGAGAGGCTTCTTCAAGACAAAGGAGCATTGAAGAATGTCTACTACTATGTTGATGTTGATGCCCGGAATCCCACGTCCCGAACGAGACTGGGCCTTCCGAGGGAGTCTCCAATATGGCCCCTGAAGGGTGATCGCCTCCGCGACACGAAAGCACACGTTCCAGGAATAAATTCTCCGTACGCCTACCAGTCAAGCAAAAGCTTCGGTGCTGGATTTGCCAAGCACATGGAAGATTACTTTGCGATCTCCGTAAGCTACTTGTATGTAGGGGAGAAGATATGGTGTGCAATCGCGCCAAACGATACTTCTCGTCTGGAGACGATGCTGAGAGCAACCAATCCATCCGATTACAAATCCAGCTGCTCGCAGTTCTTGCGCCATGCAGCGACCATCACGCCACGAGCTGTTCTTGAAAGCTGGAAAATTAACTACAAGATTGTCTGTCAGCGTCAGTACGAAGTTGTTGTTACACTTCCTCGAGTCTACCATCAAGGGTTCAGCGTGGGGTTCACGGTCGCAGAAGCCGCAAATTATGCAGATGATGATTGGGATTTCGAGAGCTATCGGGACTGCCAGCAGGACACTTGTCCAGCCGGTTTCGTGACAAGACAGATGATGTGTTCGAGGGAAGCAAACGAGCGACAACTCGAAATCGAGGAGTTTGATCCTGAACGCCGCGACGACGAAGCCGGTAGCAGCGTGGGAATCAGTGACAGCACTACGGTGCGGAGTCTGAATGGTAGAGATCAGGGTCCCAGCAAGGTCAAATCACGTAAAGAGGCGTCTGTGTCTGCATCGGGCGTGAAGAGGAAGAGGAAGTCCAGAAGTCATGATCGAGCCGAAAGCAGCAAGAAAACCGTATCGCATCGCCCAATGCTGGCGACTGTGTCGGCCTCGGTCGCACAGTTGGGAAAAATTCCGCAGCACATGATCCAACCGAAGGTGTTGTATACATCATGGACGGAAGACAGGAGTTTAGATGTGAAGCATTCACCACTCCTGACCCGCCTCTTCTTCTCTATCGCAAGTCCCGCTGCCTTCGCTGACCTGCGGGGTGCTTGTTTCGTCGCCCGAAACAAGGGTGAAACTCGCCGTCCTCAGAGCACAAACACTGTGTCCCAGACCATTCAAGCCTTGGACAAGTTAGATTCCGCGTCGTTCGCGGACACGATCGCACGAAGGTACCACTGTGTGCAGCTTGTAACAAAGCGTAACGAGCTCGAAGAGTACTACAAGAACCAGGAGCCCAGACACAAAACAAGGCGCAGTCTAAAGTTACAAGACAGTACTGCAACAACTGAAGGCGTGGCAAAGCCACACGAGGGGTTTGGACGGGCTTCTTCGTTGGCACTAGCTGACCTGATGGCAGAAGCCTATCCTGAACTCACACCACCTCGAAGGCATCGTGCAGCAACAGGTAATCAATACGAGAGGCGATACAAATCCTTAAAAAGTAGGCTTGGCGCCGGACGCAACTGGCATTTGATGGAAGAGCGGTTTTCATCTGGCATCCTCCCTCTAGTCCCAGTCGGCGATGAGTACGGGATTCAGAATTACGAGTATGTTCTTCTCTTGCCGGTTACGTCTCCCAGCTAACACTACCTAGAGTAGAAAGGATTCCGGTGGATACATTTCTGGCGTTCTTGGATGTCCTTGAGAACTTGCGAGGAGGCTTCCTACGCCAAGTTAGTCGCTTGGTCTCTTCGCACATACACGACATTCTTTGGAGACCAGACGTTGCACAAAGATACATCTTTGAGAGGATGGACGGAGAGACTCTGAAAAAGGAGCAGCTCGACTCGCCTGGCCTCATCAGATTTTGCGAATTAGAGGATCGATAGCGTATACTCTCATTCGCTGACAGTATATAACAATGAGAGAAGTGAATACTCCTCGCGAACCTCGTTCACTTACTTTTGGACCCCTGTAGGATCAGTACTGATAGATACGCACATCTCAAAGACACTTGATGGGCAGCGCTTGTGAGTATCTCGATATGTAGTACACCAAGCTCTCATCTTATATTTTCGATAGGTACACCTGTCCTCCACCACTTTGGCGCCGCACGTATCCCGAGTTTGTTGCTCAATCAGAAATCGAGTAGACCCCGGCTGTAGTGTATATATGGGTTCGACGCACTACAGCAGAGATCATGATTACGTACCTCAGCCCGAAGTCTTCCATGGTCCATCAGTCATCGATGTTGACAAACTTGGCGCCGTAACAGGAGATGGGATCGGAGAAGATAAGATTAGATCAATGTTCCAGCTTTTGCACCAACGGCGCGGGCGCCTTCCTTGCGAGGCCAACCATGTCAACAACACTCTCTGCTCCTCTTCGTCTGAATATCGCCACCTCTCATGTTTATCCTATAAGGTCTCGCTTCACTAGCAACTATCTTCTGCCTTGAACGGGTTGACGTTACTCGTTCCAATCATTTGCCTTACGATCCGGGCTCCTAGTCAACCACTCTCCGTATGCCAGCCTCCCTTAGCGTCACAAAGCCAGAAGTACCGCAAGATGCCTCTGAGAGCCTGCGAGCTTCAAACTCAATCGGAGGTAAAACCCTTCCGGTTCCACTTACCGTGACCGCAACCAGGTCATGCCACCAATTATACCGGGCCTGAAATGAGTCTGTACCCGGGGTGAGCCACCGTACCTGTACCAACATGTCCACTGCAGCAAGGCATAGGGATGTTTCATCTTCCGTGGAATAGGGTCGACTCCGTGGGTAGTGCACGGAATGCAGAACTTCTAGATCCCCACAGCGGGAGCGACACCGTATCCATCTGGCGTAGCGCCTGATAGCAGAGCAATTTTCTTGCTTAGTATCGGAGCATACCATGGAATCTTCGGTATCAGATATAACTCGGTCATGCAAAGACATTCAGGAAGCACCCGCAATTCCAAAGATTGAAACATGCATCTGACCCATCTGAGCACGGATGACTGCTATTTGCTTGAAGTTCGTTGTAAATATAGCTTACTCTCGTACATTCCATGCTCTCCTGCACGTCGGAAATGCCTTATATCTGTCTCCAGTTCACTCCGAGTTTTAGGGACACCTCCTCCACGATGGTTACTACCATATCCCGGTTGGAAGAAGTGGTGGATATGAGTGTTACAGGATGCGAACGAGACGTTGATAAAGGCATGAGCACAAGGACAGAGCATAAAGAGCCAGGTAGAATCCCTCTGACATCTCTTTAATCAAGAAGCTTATTCTACATAGCCCATTCTGCGTCCGCATCTGAACTACTGTCCCCGGGGCTACCACCGATCAAACGCAAGAGCGACGATAACATGGCGGACCAACACGAAGAACGAGCGGAGTCGAAGAAGAGGGACAGACAGAAAAAGGAAGGGCGCGTCCCCAAGGAAATCACGATGAGGAGGAGGGAATACTGCTGTTCCTGTGAACGCGACACCAAGTTCCAGAAGGGTCAGGTTCCGACTTGTCAATCATGCGACCATGACCGCTGTCTCTTTTGCATGAAAAAGCAGTCGACTTGGAGGAGAGCAACAGCTAACGAGGCGGTATCTGGAGGCGATACTAGTTGAGACCAGAAGTAGAACACCTATTGGGAAACAGTTGTTTACAGTAAAGCTGGACCTTTCTGGCAGCGCTGCTTCAGCGAGTACAGTTCTGAGCGAGGCAAACTGTCAAATGCAATCACAGGCATTTCACGCCGCCAGCTTTGCTCTTCTAGACTCTGTCTGTGATTGAATTCCTACAGTAGGATGCAGTGTCACATCTCCGTTGCAGAGATCTCTTCTTTTTGTAGGTACTTTGAACCGGTTGGGTAGTCCCGTATCATACTTCATGGAGGGCAAATCGGTTGAGGCTAATTGTTGAAAGAATTGACTTTCGATTGGAGTGTCATACGGAGAATGAGAAATCTCATTGTTGAGGTCGGCATGACATCTGAGCCTTAGAGAAGATTGGTGACTTGTTAGGGTATGATACGGTCTGGCTGACGGTACGGATGGCTCGGCAAGGCAATCGAATCTGACGGATTTTGCAGCGCGTGGTGTGTCGTTCGAACTTTGCATGGTGACGGGTGCACGAGTCGTTCGTATTCCACCAACGTGCAACTCGCAGTTACGTGAAGATCCAGCAAAGCTAGCGCATTCGAGGTTGGTAATCATGCTCGTAGGGTTGGCTAGGACTGACTCGTGCGGTTCCCACAGTTCACCCGTTGATCCGTACGGTCTGATGTCTCCTAGGTGAAGGGAGTGAACGTTGACATATGCTCGCTCTGAGCGTGACGGCAGAGGAGGCGTTAGGAGACGCGGCTGTCTAGCAGGATTGAGCAAGTCAACGTGTGGCGTGTCCGGCAAGAGGAGGTCTTTGGGGGGGACCGCGCTATCCCTGGGCGACGAAGCCACAAGAGTATGGGAGCCGTCCTCACCCTCTGTGTGCACCTTATGTTTTGACGATCGAGGGGGCGAAGTAGGGTGGTTTTTGGGACATATCTCCTCGACAGCATGCGACGGGCGTAGGCAGCTCGTTACGGCCATGCGCAGGCGACGCCAGACCTTTGAAAGCCGTGCTGGCATGCTGGAGACGCGGAAGCAGCGGTCAGACAACGAAGGTAACGAAACATGTAGATGACTTAAGCGGATATATGCAGAAGGCCGTAGCAGAGCAAGGCGCAACTTGCTGTGCTTATATGTATCCTGATACCACACCTACCAGCTCGACCTGATCCATGACAATGGCAAAGACCTGGTTGCTATGGATCTGTCCTCATCTGAGTCCCAGCCCATCCCACGCTTCTAACGGCTTTGCTTCCGCAGGATATAATCCGAATGAATCGCGTACGGTGGCATGAAACCGATATCGCGGATAAGAAGCGTAATGCGGTCAAGGCAGTACGGGAAGACAGCCTGATCAACATGAGTTGCCAATTATTGCGCACGGGTACGCGCCGCATAGTCCTGGGGAGGACCACCTCCTCATGGGCCTCCCTTCGATGCGCGAGTGACTTCAATGGACAATGGGCTCGAAACTCCAGGCACGCAAATTCGCTTTCAAGGGAAGTGATCGAGCGTATATTGCTGCGCTCGAGCAATGCATTCTTCATTGTCAAAGCCACCATCGTCAGAATAACATTCCAGCGACAGGTGCGGCAGCCTTAATACCTCAGCCTCGTCGTGGCACCAAACGCAAGCGACGTCAGACTCGAGAACATGGATCGTCAGCGCTTGACGCAAGTGCTGATGAGAGCTTTGGGAACGATCACGACCACGTTGATACGTGGCAGAGCGCATTGAAGTCCTTTCTTGGAACGGTCCCGGTGGCGAAAGAGTGGCAGAAGAAGACTATCGCTACGGAAAACAGGAGATGGGCTCTCGAAGTCCTCATTTACGATAGTGGGAGATCATCGTCGCTGTTTCCATTAGGATCAGGCTTGGAGAGGCACATCATCGAGCCGAAAGACCAGCTACAACGATTACGAGAATATGCTGCTCAAACTAAAGCCTTCAAAGTTGACGCGGAATTTGCGAAGAAAGTGCATAGGTTTCAAGAAGCTGTGTTTGTCTCATGGGTTATGCACATCCGCGAGTCTGGTCACTACACCGCACTCGATGTTGACAAGGTCTTGATGGAGTACTTTGGTGTAACAGCCTCGGAGACAGCAAGAAAGTTTCGGTATGCTGGCGCATGGCTGCACGAGGTTGCTTCGTCCCTCCTAGTGAGCTGGGGGGGAAGGTGCTACGAAGCTTTCTTGAGAAGTAAGTTCGGGCCAGGAATCTCCAACATGCCAGTACAACGTTGCTAAGACTACCAGGTGGCTACTCCATGCGATCGTACAAGTCATTCGGAGACAGTCGGGCGAAAGCCACACCGTATGCGACGACGTGTCTCTTACAAGCAAGATACTTGGGACTGGATGAAAGCGATGGAGACATTCCATTTGCGATTCCTTGTATTCTTGGGACATTGACAGACGACCCGTAAGCATGGTGAAGACCGCGACACAGGATCTGGGTTAACGGTTGTAGTTTGGATTTGATTTGTAAGAATCTTAAATACAGCACAGAGTCGACCAAGGTGCTTTCCGATATTTGGGACAAGCACTTCGTCGGAAAGTACCGAAAGAATACCCTCGTTGAAGCGCCTACGGCATCACGCCGGGTTTGTCCCGAAGCACCGATCCACAATACACACAGGAGCGTCGTACCTCAGTCGAGCTCGGAGCCTTGCTGTGGGTCGCCCATACGGCGCTCTTGTCAACCTGTAGATGGACGACGTGATCAGACATGGGATTCCACGGATGCAGACACTGAGTATCACGGTTCGTCTTTGCGTTGGCATGAAAGCGCACTGTGAAGACTGATCAGCATAGGTAACGATGAGGAAAGAGTATCTGAAAACGGTCATGTTGTTGAGCCAACGATTCTACCACCATCTGGTACGTCGCACAGTTCCTTGATGAAGACAAAGTCGAGTACTGATGGAGAAGACAGACAATTGGGCACCCACATACCGCAGAATCAGGTCTCAGTCTACTGAGTGTACGGCATCAGAGAACACGTCCGTCGCCAACACGTGCGCCTCCACAAATTCAGCATCTGCAGCGCAGAGTCCCAGCGAGCACTTGGACGACCACGTTCCGATCGACAAAGTCGTAAGAGAAACGTATCTCGGCCTTGTAGGCAAGCAGGTCCGAGCGCAACATTCCACCGAGAATCCCCGGCTTCGAAGTGGCGAAGATCCAAACAAGACAAGGGAAGCGTATATCACACCAGACGCCACGCCAGTGAGACGACGGCGGGCGAACCTTGATGGGGATTCTGACCCGACGGCAACGATCAACGTGCCCGGAATCGCAGTAAACGAAGATGGTCTCGAGTACCCACCGGACAGCAATCCCCTCCCCAGGACTTCTGCGGCCATTGAAACTGTTGTCACAGAGCCCTTGAAGCTGCACAGGCTTCCTCAGACTATTCTCGTACAACATGTTCTAGCTCATCTGGACGACCACTTCGGTTCAATCTGGTTCGGAAGTCCGTTCTCAAATTGGCCGCCTGTGGTGTCATTCGAACTACCCAACTTGCTATGCGACGCCATTATTCCGCTATGCGAAGAGACAGAGATATTTTCAAGGGCGCAGAGAGACCTGACAACGACAAGTATATGGAATGTTAGAGCTGAAGACTTTAAACAACTTGTTCAGAGGCCGGGATATGGGACAATCCTCCTGAATGGAAAGAGGTCTCGATTATGGGTAACGATGAGTGTTCGTGATCCTGATTTGTTGGACGAATATAAGAAGGTCGGTTTGCTCGCTAGTTAGAGTCAGGCGTAATTGCATTACGTAGTGGTCAGCTGATGATTTGCCGAGCGCTTGGCTCCAAAACTCCCATGATCGGCTGCTGGGGAGGAATCTCTGATGGACTGTCACAGGCATCGTTCCGTCTTCCACTCCTCGATGCAATGACGGAAACAATATCAGATGGCGCACATTCTTGAGCTTACAAGGACCGGTGCGTTCAACAACGCTCTGGGAGAGTCAAGAATACAGTATGCGACTCTGTTGCCCGTTTCAACTTGGGGCTGACCGGCGCAGACACAACCAGTTCGTCCATGGTGTAACCAGCCAAACCCTCCCGTCACCAGAGAGCATCAAAGTGCTCTTGGAGGTTATTCGACGTCACGGCGCCGAGAAAAGCATCAAGGTGAAACGTCTCCATCGACACTTCACGTTGGAACATAAGCATGTACTACAACGCTTCACGATTACAGATCGTCCAGGCTGGTATCGAACTCAGTCGGTACAAGTGGATAGCATTGATAGGCAACCGTTGTACCCTCTCGCATTCACCGTTGCGTCCGGACGCGTAGTTCCTTACGAATTCGGAAGTCACCCTCCTTTCAGCGCTGCGATCGACCTGAAGCTCCTAGATGAATTGGCAGATACTATCGAGCAAAGAGGACTACAGCACATTTTGGGATTCGAAGCTATACAAGGCGAAGGAGAGATGATAGAGTTCTTGCTCAATGACGGATGCATAATTGTGCCCGTGGGCGCAGTGGGTGAAGCCTTCAAAAACGAGGCCAGCCTCCAAGCTACGGACTGGAGCTGGGCATTGGGCAAAGATGGGCTAGTGGACTGCAAGGGCGAAGTCCATTGTGTCGTCAATGAAGACGGCGATCATCCCAAATGGACCAACGGAAAAGCCGGATGGAAGTCAATGATCCAAGCGATGGTGAGGGACGGAATTTTGAAGTAGGAAGCAACCTACGCATACGTGGCTTAATACCTTTCGCCCAATATGGTCTCAATACTTTAGGATTCGCCCTGTTAATCTTCTCAAAGTCTATTCGATTGTACGGGGCGACTCATGCTCTCGAACGACTAGTGCCTTCATCGTAGAATGCGTCAGGGCTACCACATCAGTATTATGCTCATGGCTTCTACCTATTTCCCACCGTGATAGACTTTGCGAGGTCAACATCTTTGATCCGGTGCGATCAGCCTCGAAAATCTCTATATCCAGCTTATGCTACGTACGCAGAACAGTTGCGAAGCTTGCCTCAGGCCCTCTGGCAGAGGCAACCGTTTATGGTTTAGCCTCGGGTCGTAGGTTCTTCCGGAGGCGCCAGAGGGTCTGAGCATGCTGAGGTAAGGCTATCTTGTCATAGAAACGTAAGCTCATTTCTTCGTGCCACCTTCCTTATTCCTGAGGTTGATTGTTTCCTCTGCCTTCCGGACCCCTTTCATTAAACTACGCCGTATGCCTACTCTCCTTAGTAGTACAAGCTGCGTGTAAGGTGCTGGGGTCATGGCAACCCAGTCAGCTCTAGCAGCTTTGCAAGGTATCAACACGTCGATCTTCTGCGCAGTTGGTGTGGCTGAAGTAGTCAGAAATTACTGTCCTCCATGAGATGCCTGGATGCAGTGTAAAGAGGTTCTCTGGGGATATGGTTGTGAAGTCGGGCCGCCGAGTTCACCTTGACGAACGTGATGCGCTTGACCTGGCAAGACACCTACACTTACCGGTTCCGCGGATCCACGAAGTTCAGCATACATCAGACGGTGAAGTCAGCATCTGCATGGATTTCATCGAAGGGCGGACGCTCGAGGAGGTTTGGCCAGACATCTCGGTGGAGGAAAAGCAAGATATCTGTCAACAGCTCCAGGGAATACTGAAGGCGATGCGCTCTTTCCAACCTGAGACTGGTACCATTGGCTCTTGCAGCGGCGGCAAAGTTCGAGACTGCCGTCGGATCTCTGAATACATAAGTGGACCCTTTCCAGATGAGGAGGCCTTTAACAACGCCTTTTTTGACCTCGTCACCACCACCCCAACGACAATACGTACCGCGCTAGCCCGGCGGCTGCGTACAGACCATCGTGTGGTGTTCACGCATGGCGATTTGACTCAGCACAACATCATCATCAGAAATAACAAGATTGTAGGGTTAATAGACTGGGAGTACGCTGGCTGGTATCCCGAGTACTGGGAATATGTCAAATTCTTTGAACGTCATTCCAAGAACAAGGATTGGAAGGACTACGCGAAATACATTTTCCCTCAATCGTACGATGATGAGCTGGTGGACTTTCAAGCGATTGCACGGTGGCAGCTTCCTTAGAGCACGCCCCGATCTCACTGCTATTTTGGCTTATGACTGTCTCTCAATCCAGAACGTACACCGGCGAACAGTAATGTAGATAATCAAGTCCCAGGCTCATCTTCTGCCTCCATCGTCGCATCAACCATACCGTTGACACCTTTCGTGCCATCTTCTTGCGACATGTAGCGCATATCGCACAGCCTTTGTAGAACGGCTCCGACCCATGTCTGGCAGTTGAACTCTTGGTTAGAATTGTCAGGAGAGTTCTGTGATATGAGGGAGACAAGCTGAGCTTTTGTCATGGGGACCGTAAGCCACCCGGCCTGGACTTCTTTCGCAAATGTCCTACTCCGCGTGGGGTCATAGTTGTCTCTGACCTGCAGCTGGTAGCCCATAGGTGGTCCAACAACGTGAATGACCAGCGGTGGCGAGTCATCGTTGAATCGAAACAGAAGGGCGGTGTGACGGTACTTTTGGTAGTCCACGGGGTCTCCTTTGAACACGGCAATACTAACGTAGATATGTGTCGGCGTCATGGTCTTGACGTTCCTGTAGTAAAGCTCTCAACTATCTAATCAGGTTGGACAATCTCAATCCGCTCAAGGGTAATGTTGACTTACTGTCCGCTCTCTGAACACAGTAACATAGGAGTTTGGGACGGGATAGTTGATGGTGGGAACCTGCCGCTCCCGTACTTCGGGCTCAATATATATACTCTAACCAGCACGCCATGCGATATCTGGAATCCCAATCAGCGACAGCAATGTTTCGGATTCTTAGGCGAACGAACGACCGCGCCGCAGCCACATGATAAGAGTTAGCACGAACGATTGGTAACCGCTGACCCGCAAGCCTGCCGCTTCTGCACCAAGCGAAAAAACAATCCAACTACACGCGCCACCGTTTCAGGCCATGTCAGGACAGCATCAAACCAATTCTACTGATTGACGCACCGAGTTTGTAGGCGTTGCGATACGGACTCGTTGGCATATGCCTCGCAACTTCCCCTATCCGTGTTTGTCGAGCTTAAGAGCTTATCCCCATTCCGTTGGCAGCAGCACGGGGCCTCAAGCGTTGTGATCTATAGTTAATGACAGTGGTACAGGACATCAAAACTTTGCCATCTGTCTTTGCTGTAGCCGTGCGAGAACGTAGGCAGTAAGCTTTGCACAGCTAGAAGCTTATAGCTACGCATCGGCTCTCCTGGCGAGCTGAATCAGTTCGAGAGAACGCTCGCGTCTCCATTTCAGCCTTGTCTCAGCAATGCGATGATGACTGACATTCTAGCACAGCGACGACCGCCACCGTTCCCACCGCCGCAGAGCATCTTAGGATCCATCCGACACCAGTCTACGACTCCTGTAGAACCACTATGTTGCCTTCTTCAACAACGACATAACCGTCCTTAAGTCTCCGTTACGCCACAGGAACTCACATGAAGTTGTGCTTGTTTTGGTCGTGAGGTCATCTAAGAATAGAAGTACTTTGGTAGGACGAGCAGCCTTGATTGCGGAGTTGTATAAGTAGTCATGCTACTGTGGTTATGAGTGCTGGAATTGAGTTCTCCCATTCAGACCCTGCAGAGCACGTCTACGACGTGGCCGCCAAGCTTTGCGACAAGCAATCAACAGTGATCGCGTTATTGCATGGCGATTATATGGTTCACACTGGCGAAGCCAGCACCGTCCGTGAAGGACCGAGGTACTGCTGCAGATGAAATCTGATTAGATAACCGTCTGCCAAGCTGCGACGCCGGAAGAGCTGTGGCTGAAGCGGGGTCACAAGATCGCAATTGATCCCGCAGGCACTAAGGCTGACAGGCGCCAAGGCGAGGGGTGAAGTTGCATCGCTGTGTATAAACAAACATGAAGCGGAGCCGACATCATCAATCCATAATGAGAAAGAATGTCGATGCCGTCGCTTGCACGTCAACTTCACCCACCTGAGTCGTTTGATCCTCCGGCCCCGCCGTCCTCTCAAAGCCCGTCATCATAATCATCAGATCGGAAACGGAAGCGAGATGCAAGTGTTAAGTTACTGCTTCCACTCGCTTCACGAAATCAACGCGATCCCATCTTTTGTCGTTGTATGGCAGTGAATGATGGCTCTGTAGCGCAAATACTCGACTGGACAGTTGCCATGTTATTGGACAGAAAGACCGTGGGGTGTGAGACCAGTCCATGAGCGAGATATGGTACAAAGCCG
>Ga0160427_10000734_pt1 | contig 19956 bp, 18 predicted proteins | sample SolpanmetagenomL_FD_108194 | JGI IMG/M metagenome (GOLD analysis project Ga0160427, IMG submission 108194) | Solar panel surface microbial communities from Lawrence Berkeley National Laboratory, California, USA - L | ecosystem: Engineered > Built environment > Solar panel > Unclassified ...
CACCTATCACTCCTTCAGCTTTGCCAACTGGTATGACCCGAGATATGAAGGCTTTGGGTCTGTTCGTGTACTCAATGAAGATCGTGTCGCGCCTCAAACTGGCTTCCCTACCCATCCTCATCGCGATTTTGAGATTTTCAGCTACATTATCAGTGGCGAATTGACCCACCGTGATTCCATCAAGGGCAAGAGTGGCAAAAGTGACAACAAGAATGACTTTTTTGTTATGGTTAGTTTTTCAGCAATAACAACATGATGATGATCTGCTAACATACTTTGCAGAAGCGTGGAGACGTGCAGTTCACAACTGGAGGAACTGGTATTGCTCATTCCGAGCAGAATGAAAACTCGAATCAATGGGTTCACTTCCTCCAGATTTGGGTCAAGCCATGGGCTCGTGGTTTGCCTCCAACCTATCACACATCTTCCTACACAGAGGAGCAGAAGAAAGCTGGTTTTGTCACAATCATCTCGCCGTTGAAGGCAGGCAGAAATGCTAGTGCTGAGGTCGAGAAGGAGGCTGTAAGTATAGCTCAGTTGTCACAAAGTCATATCAGATTAACCGACCATCTATAGACTCCAGCGATTGCAGAGACTATCCCAGTCCATGCCGATGTCATATTTTCAGCAAGTATCATCGAGCCAGGCAAGACACACAACCTGAAAATTGGGGCAGGAGTTGTTAGCAAGACACAGAACAGGAACGTGTATGTCCATCTCACTACTGCAAAGGACGGCGCACAAGTCAAGGTTGGAGACAAGCTTTTGAAGCCAGGTGATGCTGCTATGATTACGAGGATTAATGATGGAGAAGAGTTGTCTTTCGAGAGTGTTGGAAAGGTGGATGCCGAACTTGTTGTCTTGGATTCGGATTAGGCGTGTTGCTACATTCGAGCAGGGTGTCGAGATTATGTCAGCACTTTGAAGTAGATAGATGGCATATCTTCAGACTCTATTTCACTGTTTCATCTCATCGCGTACATCAGTCTCGGGCCGGTCCAGTCTTGGCGTCCAACAATTACGTGTTTCGTTTCATTGTGGTTTCATCTGTAACGCATCTTCACCCACGTCTGTCAATCGACTTCTCCAACCACCTATTGTTCGGAGGCTACAGTACATCGTCCTCTCGCTACCAACAAACCTCCTTTCTTCGAACCGAAACAATGACAGAAACCTCCTTACACATGTCCAAATTCAGACGATGGCTACTACAATCACCTCCTGCAGAATGGGCACTCAACCAGTTACGTGAATTACTTATTGGATCACTACGGCAAGGTCCAATACCCCGACATGTTGCTTTCGTCATGGATGGAAACCGGCGATTTGCGCGAAACCACAAGATCGAAACAGTAGAAGGACACAACCTAGGCTTCGAAGCATTAGCAAGAGTATGAAAATCATGCACCATGTCGTGGTAACTTTCCAGATCAGCCAATTGATGACGTGTTTTAGATACTGGAAGTCTGCTATAAAGCCGGAGTGGAAGTAGTGACGATATACGCATTCAGCATTGAAAACTTTAAGCGGTCGAAATATGAGGTGGATGCGTTGATGGATATGGCAAAGATCAAATTATCGCAAATGTCGCAACATGGAGAGCTTCTGGATCGGTATGGTGCGAAGATTAAGATTTTAGGACAGAAAGAGCTGGTACGGCCGGATGTGCTTGAAGCTATAAATCATGCTGTTGAGTTGACGAAACATAATAACCGGTATGGATGTCTACTTGTCATATCACGTCTGAGCGCATACTAACATAGTGTTATAGTGCCGTGCTCAACGTGTGCTTCCCCTACACCTCTCGCGACGAAATCACCACAGCCATTCGCTCAACCGTTTCAGACTTTTCGCAACCATTACAACCCCTGCACTCCGCCAACAAGCGTCCATTCTCAGAATCCTCGATAGCACGCAACATCCGGTCTCGAAAACTCTACGCTTTGCCAGATGTACCGGAAGTGTCAGAAGACAGCTCAACAGAAGAACAAACATCACACATCAGTGGTGATGCACAGAAAAGAACAGGCAGTCCCGTACCGTCAACCTCATCAATCACAGAATCCACCGGCTCAGCAGTCTTTTCTTCGTCGGCCGCCGCACATGAACACGGTGGTTCACCAGACTCTTCCTACCCACACAGTCCAGAGGACGGCGGCAACGATTCGTTAGCCAATCCAACAGCAGGACTATCATCCAAGATTTCCAGCTATCCCGACCCAGAACTCATCACCGCTCGAACTTTGACAGATCATATGTACACCGTAGGATCTCCGCCTTTGGATCTACTAATAAGGACGTCTGGGGTTCAAAGATTAAGCGATTTCATGCTTTGGCAATGTCATGAACACACGAGTATTGTGTTTTTGAAGTGTCTTTGGCCGGAGTTTGATCTTTGGCAGTTTCTCCCGGTCTTGGTGGAATGGCAATGGTGGAGGAGGAGGGATGATGTGGTGGACAAGGAGGTGGAAATGAATATGAGGAGTGGGAAGAGGTGGTCGTTGTGGTGAGAAAACAGATATGACCTGGACGATTGACTTCTACGACGGGACGAAAGATACGAGGAAGACTGCCTGGCCTTTGCTGTATCCTGCGGCTCTTCTCTGACGATGCTCATCGCTAGCAGGGTACTCAAAAATGACATAATACAGAAAGTGGCAAAACTCAAAAGTACCTCTGCATTCTCCATCCCAATCCAACATTGCCATATCAATATCTCCTCTCAAAATTTGACCATTGTCCAACCAACCACAACTCCCCCTGTATGCCCCGACTTGCATCTGCCATCTCCTACATCTGCGCTCATTGCAGAGCAGAAGCACTTCTTCCAATTTCAACCCAATCACAATCACTCCGAGGTAGGGCGTTCACTAAAACCGCAACCTCGCCACTATCAGCAGGTCATGCTCGGTATGCCAGTAGCAATGCCTCACCAAATGAACCAAATAAAGAGGAGGAGACAGAAGAGGGAGCAATGTCACGGCGTCTCTCCTCCATGAGCGAAGAAGCGCTAGAACAAGGCAACAAAAAAGCAGTAGAAGAAGCCGGTTTCTCCGACGAACTCAAGCAAAAACTGCTCAATCGGCTCGCCGACGCCTCCTACAAAAGCCAGAACGCAAGCGCACTCGCCACAGCAAATCTACCATCAAGCGCCGGACAAGGGACGCGAGATATCGCATCTGCAAGAGCTTGGAGCGGGACGGAGAGCCTGGAAGACGCTACGTTGCGGATGCTGGATGATGCCGCACCGCGGCCCATACGGACACCATTCAAGATACCCACGCCTCGAGGCCTACCAATCAAGATAGAAACGGGACGGAAGCCTGCAGTAGCGAAGGGAACGCGGTTAGCGAATGCACGGGACAAAGCATCAAGCTACTCGTATCTCAAAGACGAGACCTTAAAAGCAGAAGAGCGCGAGAAGTTTCGCAAAGAACTGAAAGAGCGCTTCGGCACTACGGGAGCATCACGATCACTGCCCGCCACAATCAAAGGACTCCAATCCCTCGCCAACGAACGCATCGAAGACGCCATTGCTAGAGGGCAATTCAAAAACCTACCTCGCGGCAAAGCCCTCGAGCGTGATCATAACATGAGCTCGCCGTTCCTCGACACGACAGAGTATTTCATGAACAAAATCATTCAGAAGCAAGATATCGTACCGCCGTGGATTGAGAAGCAGCAGGAGGTTGTGAGCACTGCTACCAAGTTTAGAGGTCGGTTGAGGAACGATTGGAAGAGGTATGCTTCGAGAATGATTGCAGCGCAAGGAGGGAGCTTGGAGACGCAGATTAGACGCGCCGAGCAGTATGCGGAGGCTGAAGCGGCTGTGAATCCGCCTATAAGAAAGGTGGAGACTATGAATGCTGTTGATAAAGAGGGACAGGTGTCGCAGATTACGCTTTCGGCTGAAACACAGTCGTCGGGTACTGGAAAGATGGAGGAAGTGCAGGAAAATATCACAGTTGCTGAGACGGCACCAATGTCAGCAGGAGAAGCAATACCAGCGTCAACGACAACACCACCACCACCACCACCACAAACAACATCAGAAACAGCCTCCGCACCCACACCCAGCAACCCCTACATCCAAAACGGCATCGCCACCCCCTTCCGCGACCCAATCTGGGAACGCAACGAATCCTCCTACCACACCCTCGCAATCGACTCCCTCAACAGTCTCACCCGCAGCTACAACCTCATGGCCCCCAAAATCGCCCAAAAACCCTACTTCTTCCTCCATCGCGAACTGCTCGCATGCTACCGCGACGTCGCGCCGTTATTGGCAGAGGAAATCGCAACCAAAGCCAGGGCGCCGCCGATTAAGGCAAGGGTGGAGGTGGTCAGACATAAGCCGGGAGGCCTGCTGGAGAAGTTTGGAGGCGAACATGCGAGGGTGCATGATGAGGAGAGGAGGAAGGAGTATGGGTTTAGGCAGTTTTGGAGTGATTTGTTTGCGAAGTGAGGGGAGGGAAAGGGAGGTGGGATGTGCCTCAGGAGGTAGGATGTATATGTTATGATATGATATGATATGACTAATGATTGTGGCACTGTTCCCATTAGTTCGTTTTGTGCTGTTTGTTTGAGACTGTTGTGATTCGAGTGTAGTGACTGCTTTTGCTTGCTCTGAAAGAACGAGGTGGTCTTCCACATCCTGACTTCTTGACACCCACCACCCCATAAACGCCAGGGTGATATGTCAACATTGCATCTATACCAATTGCAATGACGATATCTTTGACACAAGGGCGTACAACGGTTTGGTACTACACAACATTTGTTGTTTATTTCTTGCGAAACAGACATCATTTCAATCGTCTTGGAATTCCTCCACCATATATATACTACATGCCAATGTCGCCCTTCTGCGACATGATGTCAATGCACCACACCGTGTGAGAAGTGAAAGAAATGTGGAAAAGAGTAGCATTGATTATGAGCTAGGCGTAGCTAATTTGAATTCATCATTCATCATTACTTTCCAACGCTACTATTGTCGACTCGTGACGCTCTTCTATCTGGAGCGTTGCTGTCATTTCTTCCCATAAGCTCAACACCCTGCCAAAGAAAGAAACAACATGCAAAACTATAGGGAGTCTAGGAAGAAGATGAGGATGGTAAGGATGGGGAAGTTGAGGAAGGCGAGGGAGAGGTCACCGAGTTAAAAAATCTATAACCCTTAGGGTAACCTGAATAATGAAAGTCATCGTCCTCGTTGCGGGTGCAAGTTCCATCAAGCTTGAGGTCGTTTGATCTTGTTGGTGGGTATGAGAAAATTCTCACCCCCAATACTGGCATCACTCTGGCTATGCTGTACGTGGGGGATATTGGACGATGCTGAAGCTGCTGTGGCTCCATTGGGAGATTTGGCAGAATTGAGGCAGCAGATGTGGTGGAACCTTCAAGCATCCTTCCCTCAAGAGCTAGCTGAGGAAGGTCATGTAAGCGATGGAGATGGAGCTGGTCGTCTAAGGAAGGCCATGTAAGCGATAGAAGAGGGAGCTCGTCATATTGCAGCATTCCGATCCTCTTACGCCTGATCAGCACGGTGACTGTATCAAGTGTGCATTTATTGGCCCTCCATCTCGGTCCTTGAGTGATCTCGATGCTGGACACTTGGATTCGTTTGGAGGCTGCTTAGGTCGCCTCAATACTTCCTGATTCTCTACCAGGAGGAAGGAGCGTGGTTCCCCCTTGTGAAGGATCTGACAGTGGCTTCGTACCACACCGATCTCACCCTTGGCAACAGATCGACCACTACTAACTTCGCCTTCAATAGGGTTGTAGGTCTTACGAAACGCATGTCTGGGGTAGTGTGTAGTTTCGTGACAGAGAGAATTGCTTCGAGCGCAACCTGGTGAACGCTATGCAGGTGCTGTAAAGTTTGCTGGTCTGCCTGAACTCTGCCGAGATCCATATCATAAAACAGCATTAATGCACAATCGATTGCACAGGTATTTGTTACTCTTCCAGGTAAAGCCTTGGTGCCGATGTCGCTGGCGCAGATCCAATAACGATGTCGTGATCAGAAATAAAGTCCCGTGCTGCTGTTGAAGCCTCTGCTTGGCGTGCTACCGCAGCCAAAGTCACCTCGCGAGATTGCTGTGTCAGCTCTTCGTAAGCGAGGCGAGTAGTCCTAAACACCAACGGATGCGCTGTGCTGGGTATTCCGTATCTTTTGCGAAGTTTCTTCATTTCCTTCCTCAGCTCCAGCGAGAGTGTTGTCGAACGAACAAGTAGCATCAGTAACAAGACCCGTCAACGCTTGTGTTGTACGCCAGGTGTTGTCTCGAATCGTAAGTGAGTTGTTGGCGGACTCGGTTGGCTGTACAGCCGGCGAGCAATGCTTGATCATGCGCACGACAAACACAAGGGTACCCAATAAATTGGCCCGGCACCTCACTTAGGGCTTCGGCCTAGTCGTCTTTCTCGTATCGCTGTCGTAAGATCTTTGGCCAGGTGGATTTGCGCTTTTTACTATCGGGTTTAGGCTGAACATCTTCATCCTCTTCTTCCTCATCCTCTCCACCAGCTTGTTCTTGCCATTTGGCTCTTGGTCAGCACGCCTCTAGTCAGCGTTACCTTCAACACGATTGCCGATGGGTTCGATTGGCTGGGTCGGCTTGTCGTTGTGGTTGATGAGTGATAGGCTAAGTTGCTTGCGTTGGTTGGCGCGCTCAGTTGTCCCAATTGCCCACGCAGCCCTTCCACGTCGAGCTGTAACGACGCGAACTTGCTGTTTGTCTCTTTCCGTGCGTCTTGTGCTACCTGCGCTTCTTGTAAACGACCTTCGAGGTAGCAGCCTGTGCAAGTGCGGCATCCTTGACATTCATGAGCTCGTCGAAGCTGGTTTTCAACCGTTTCAGCTTCATGTTCAGTTCCATGTTCTTGTGGGTAAGGCCATGTTTACTGCTGTCGATGCTGTCCCGGATACTTGCACTCTACGTCGAACTTATGGCGGTTGTTCGACTGTTCAACAGCAGCACGCTCCACAAATGAGTTGTGAAGCTCGATATTTTTCAACCGCAGTGTATCGTTAATGCCTTTCGAAGCCTCGTTGAAGCGGACCTTGTAATACCTTTCGGTTGCTGCTAGAGAGACTGCGTGCTTGCGTTTTTAGAGCGACCATCTGCTGTTCGATTTCGTGCTGTTTCGCCGTAGTTTGGAGGTCGAGAGCAGTGCACTTTTCACATTGATGCACCAAGTCCTGTCCATGAACCAAGTCGAGGTCTTCAAGCTGATCATTGTGCCAATGTTTCATTTCGAGCATTTCATCACGAAGGTCGTCCACCTCTTGATGACTATCCCTCAACTCTTTGGCTGCAGCATCCTTCATGTCTTGGATTTCGGCTTCACACTCCTCTTCGACTGTATAAAGGTACGTGGAATATTCGTTCTCCCTGTAAAGAAATCCCCATTCAGTAATTTCCTCCGCATCTTTGGTGATGTTGCGGGTCAGACGTTCACGCATGTCCTCCTGGGACAGATCCCTGCCGATCAATAGCTTGTCCATGTCTTCGACGCGGCCCTTGAGATCATATATCCTCTTTTGTCGTTCGGCGACATCGTACTGGTGTACTCGCTTGGCCTCGGTCAGACTTTCGTGGTGTTCTTGCTTCAGCCTTTCCACAGTCTCGGAATGGGACAATGTTAATGCTGAGATTTGCTCCTCAAGTCTTTGCAGGTCTTGAGTATAGTCGTCGACGATAGCTTGTTCATGACCTTGAAGTTGGGCCTCATGTTGCATCACCAAGCTCTCCTGTTGCAACGTAAATTGTTTATCTCTTTCTTCGTCAAGTTCCTCAATGTAGACCTCAGCTGCCCACTGATGGCGCAGCTGTTCTTGGGCGTGCTTGTATATTGACTTCTGAACTTTCTTGGCGTCGTTGGTGGACTCCATAGATGCGAAGTTGTAAGACTCCTCGAGCCTTTGCAGGTCTCGAGTGTGTTGTTACGGTGAGCTCTTGGTATTGCAGCAGGAGGTCTTTGTGATGCTCGTCTTTGACGTCCTTCAACAAAACCTGCAAAAGTGCCTCATCCTCGACACCTCGTTGTTCCTGCTCCTGCGCATTCAGAAGACGGTCCTGTGCGTACTCCTCAGTGACTCTGTCCATGATGAGATCGTGTTGCTGGGTCAGGTCGTTACAAGCAAGTGTAATGCTCTGGTCATGCGCTGCTTGGAGTTCACGAAGTGCTGCCTTCCAGGAACCCATCTCTTGTTTGCCGTATTGCTGAAGTTCATTGGCGTGCTCTTTGCGAACGGTTAACGTGAGCTATCGCTCGCTTCTTGTACTGTGCAAAGTCCGTGGTACGCTTCTCATAGTACAGGTTGGGACGGGAGGTAGTTCATGTCCTCCTCATCGTCAAATGCACCAAGAACATCAACATATCGACCACGCTTCGCTCTGGACGTTAACTTATCTGGCTCCTCTTCATCGACCTCGTTAGAGGCGTCCATCAGCCTAATATCTGGAGAAGCACGCTTCGCCCTGGAAGATCACTCGTCTGGCTCTTCTTCCTCGACCTTGTGAGACGCGTCCCTTATGCTGATATTTGTAGAAGTACGCCTCGTGATATTCGTCCTAGAGGACAACTTCTCTTGTTCTTCTTCCATCGACCTCATCATGATCCTGAATACTGCCATTTCTCGTCCCTTGACGATGCTGAGGGGAACTATGTATTGCGCCATAATCTAACCAGGAGCGGAAGTACTCGGGGACTTGGGAGTGTAAACAATCAAGGTAAACCAAGTCATTAAAGAAGTCTTCACCCCTGGCGATAGACCTGGAGGGATTGCATGCCTTAGTAGTGCTTCCGATGTATGACCATATGTCAGATTGAAATGGATCCGAGATCTTGATAAAGATGTTGACACTACTACCTGTAATAGATAATTTATTGGTTTCCCATAAAGGATATTGGTCCGGCCTCGTATGCCCGCTACGCTTCGAGTTAGGCTCACTCTGCAATGTCGTAGGCTACGTGATCCGGCGGTGCGCTGGTTCGATGTCTTGGTCTAATCTGCCGGCGTCGATGCCTTCGTTTGCCTCGGACTCTAGTCTACCTCTCTCGAGATCTGCTTTACCTTCCTCGGCATCTGGTTCACTACTCGATCTAGGAGAATTTGGATTAAATAGAGGGACGGCGTCGTCGTGTTTGATAGATAGCAAAGGTTAGGAAGGAGAGTAGCTCCTGTCCGCCTCGTTATTATCTAATACATTGAGAACATCAGCATGTCGAGCACGCTTGGTTCTGGAAGATGATTCCTCCGGTTCTGATTCATCGATTACGTCGTTGTTACACATATTGACGGCTCGACCCTGATATGTCTCTTTGAAGTCAGTACAGCGACAAGGTCGCCTAACGTAATCTGAGATGCTTCGTCTACAAAAAGGATTGTAGCAGGGGAGTCCAGATTGATCGCTTGTGTCATAGTGGTAACGTAGACGTGAGCAATGTCGCGGATTGTCTTTGCTACAGCTACACTGGCGTCCTTGAAAGCACGTAACGCTATTCTGCCTTTGTGGTCGTTGGCTGATGTGAGGGAACAATGAAATCCCATCCATAATCATCGGCACCATGTTGGAAAGCGCCTGATAGTGGGAAGCATGACTCGGTCGTGGTCGCGCGAGGTATAGACATGTTGATAGAGTTGTTGTTGAAATTGTTGAACTACGAGTTTCCGTGAGCAGCACTCGAGATGAAGAAGAGGTTGGTTGCTACAAGTGTCCCTAAGAAGCACTTGGATTATCCAAGAGGTTGCTTGTTGAACTACGAGTTTCCCTGAGGAGGACTCGAAATGAAGAGGGTGGTGGTACTCGAATAGTGGGTTCCTGAAGAACGGCCCAGCTGAAGACGTGATGAATTGAGGAACGACAAGTGTCCTAAAAGAGCACTTGTGATGAAGGTGAGTTGAGTTGATGAACGACAAGGATTGGGTAGGTGGGCCATCTCAGATCACTATGTTGTTTGCAAATACAAAGAGGGCTCCCCAATCCTGCCATCAGGATTAAGCCTGGACAGCAAATGGTTTGTTTGAGTTTTGTTAGGAGTGCATTCCCCTCCTAGGACTGTCCGGCCAACTGTTGCTGGAGGACGGCCTGTTTCAGAGCATGGTCATATTCCTGGAAATCGCGGATGTCGACGTGTCCTCCGTTTCCTGTTGACGCGGCTGGAAAGCGTTTCTTGAGCAGTTGCATATCGGCTTTCGTGAATATCCCAGCGTCAAAGAGGAACTTCTTGTCCTTGATGTTGGTGTAGAAGGGATGGGCAATCACATTGTTCCAAGATGCAATGAAGTTGGCTTGAATATCGGGGAGGGATGGCCATATGGCAGCTAATTGCTGGCGGCCTTTCAAGTTGGCAATGTAGAACTACAAACAAGGTTAGCAAGGTAGAGCGCACGTTCGTTGACACATAAAGACATACATAGATCAAAAAATCGATCCATTCGTCGCTCAAGTCTGCTTCATCAAGGGATAGTGCATCTGCCCAGCCTTCATACACCGTGGCACAAGCAGACATTGCTGAAGGTGTTCTGTCTCGATGCTGAAACCAGCCGGTATGTACTGGTTATACTGCTTTTGATATAATGCAATAAGTGTGTCCACGGTCTTCTCTTCCTGTTTGATGAGGTTGGGTACCAGCCTACTGCCGTAGACGGGCCAACCAAGCTGAGCCAAGTCGTCATTGGTGATGTTGCCTAGGAGCCTTTGTTCCAGATCGATACCACGAGATGACGGAGACATCGTTCGTACACTTTAACAGTCATTGCTTCCGTGGGCGTAATAAGTCTGCTGCGAAATGCTCTACCAAGTGCAAGCACGACCTGCAACCGCTTCTTGGCGAGTGCTTCATCGATTTGGATGTCGTACGAAGGCAACATATCTGTGTTCGGACGCTGTGCAGATAACCAAGTGGCCGGACCTTCGCCATAACGATATCCAACAGCGCCGTAGCTGTTGGCATGCGCATAAACCATCGTGCCTGCATATGCATAGACCTTGGTATCCCCCTCGGCGGCTCTCTTGTCCTTGTCTTTCTTGCCCCTGTCCCTGACCATATGATTTTTCGCTAGCTTGCCAACTGGTTGCCCAAGAATCTCTTTGGTTCGAAAGTACTCCATTTGCTTCTGGAGGTCGGTTACGGAGAGTAGTGATAGGGTGGCATTGGCGGAGTCTTTGCCGCCTTTGATGGTGATTGCCAAGGCTTCGCAATGTGCAGTGTTAATGATGAAGTCGTCGAAATGCGCATGCCAGGTACTGGTATGTTCTTCATATGCAGGTTGCCATGTCTATCTTTGGACACACCGGCGATTATCATAACATCATTTTAGCGATAGTCAACCATATGGAAACTGCTCTGAACATACCTTTTTTGCCAGATGGAGTCTTCCCAGAACTGAAAAATGCGTCCGTGACACGTCTTGGAATCGTCGAAACATTAACATCATTCTCCTCGACGTCAGTGGCGTCAAGTTGTGTTTTCTTGATTTCGGATACATTTTGTTGGGTGCGAGGCGGTTCATCGGCCATCCTCTTTCTTTTTCTGGGTTCGGTGAGGCTCATTTGCTTCTGACCAAGTGCCTGAAATTTCGTGGAGAGAGAGTGAGAGTCACAAGAGGATTCAGGAGCAGAGTCAAGAGGCGGTTCCTGAGTAGGTCCAGTACCAGATCCATGGAGAGAGTGAGACACTTCACGCGATTAGTTTGTACTGAGAGGACAAGCACGATGGGACGGTACTTACTCTTGATTGCGAGACTGTTGAATGAGGGGTGATGACAATGAAATACCTATGAAACGTCCTGAGACAGTTCCGTTGAGATCAGTCGGGTGAGGAGTGAGAACCTACGAAACGTCCTAAGACTGGTTCGTGATGATGACTTTGAGATGTCTACGAAACGTCTTGGGACGGTTCCGATCGTGTCTGATTGATTGTGTTGTTTCGTCAGAGCGCCCAAGATTGAGGTTTGCTTTTGTCTGCTATGATGAGTCGGAGGCTTGCGCTGGATGATGATCGATGGGCAGTGGAGGGTTTGAAAGGATTGAGGGGTACTCTGTATCGTGCAGGAGATGAAAAGTTGCGATGGATAAGAAGAGAAAAAGAATGACAATAACGAGAGGAAGTAAAGACCTTCTTATTCCTAGTCATGTCCATAATTCGCTGAAGATCGACTCTCTACCTTTTTGTTGTTTCCTTCGAATCTGGTGGAGCTCCATGTACAATTTCTTTCAGAGTCATTCAGATCTTGTCCTTTTCTAAATCACATTGCGAACATTGGCGCTTCACACAATCACTACGCAAGCTGTATTTGCCAATCCGGACCCTTTGGCACCGTTGTTGTTCGATATTATCTTTAGAGCTACCTACCTGCATATTCAAAGTGTACTTCAAAAAACTCAAGCATCGACAACCCCACAGCTCAATTATGCGCCGAGCGTAAAGAAGACTTCATGACACTGATACAGAATGAGATCGTGTACACCAGAAACAAGAGCAGGACACTGTCCAAGATTCACAAATCAGAATGAACAACTAAGTTTGTAGCCGATCTCGTAAGGAACGTAATCGGTCAAGCTGGGATCAAAGATCTGGCTCATCAACCCACAATATGGTGCGTCTACACCAGCACAACGTTGACATTTCCAACATTCACGTCAAGACCAAACGCCATTGTGCCTAATGTACGAGACATCATCTCGCCTCGCCGAACAGCAGGAGCCGCAACATCATGCGAATTTGGACCAGCGTATATCAATGGTATAATTCGTAATCTGGAGATGGTGTCGGACAATAGAACCAATCTCGAGAGGTTCCACCAGGTTTTAGAGGTGACCAATAAGAGCAAGTCAGAGATGATGACGGAAGAGCTGAATCTTTTACGTATTTGCACCAGAACCGATCAGGATGAATGTAGAGCCGGGAATTCTGAGGAACAAGAGTAATCCTTCCAGACATTGCTGCAATAAAGCATGATATGGACACGTATGGTTGGAGATGTCGGCCTGTGCATAGATGATTGTGTCTTGGTTTTAATAGACCATGGCGTCCCTTTTCGCGCTGTCTTGACCTTGACAATATGATCTTGCTGACTTGCTCACACACTGCCCGAGGATCCTATGTGTTGATAGTAATCCATTTGCTACGGATTCCAGTTGGAGAGGTAGGTAGTAGAGTGGCATTGGCTATCGCCTTGCTGGTGGTGATTGCGTAGGCCTCGCAATATGCATTGTCTCAGACTGTATGTTCGAGATAAGAGGCGGGAGGTATCAGTATCTTCGTCAAACGTATGACTATCCGCTTTGTCTTTGAACACGCCAGCGATTGCTAGAGCATCAATTCAGCGATTGTTCACCATGTAGCGGCTATTTGTTGGATTGTCTGGCGTCACGAAGCTCAATTGGTTACCCGTCCCGCTAGGGACCGGCGACAACGCCTGATTGGGCCACTTCGGCGCCTCGGCGTTTGGTCTCCTCTCCGCCAGCCAAGCCGAGCGTGTGATACTGGATACTGGGAGATTTTCACCGTAGATTTCTTTGCATCAATGTGACAATGTACTGTTTTTGTAATAAGCCTTCAAAGGCTCGAAACGCGTGTCAGAGATGTGCTAGATATCCTCCGACTTTCAGCTTCGGTGTATCACATCATATCCGTTCCCACAACGAGGTGATATGTAGGGCTTGCCGACCTCGTCCTTAGGTATCTGAGGAGGATGCGCGGTTTGAGTTGGACGAAGAAGCTCCTATTATGGTGTTTGTTCCTAATCCTCTGCTGGCTTGTCACTATCACAAGTATCTGGTCAACATCTCCGTCTTCAGCTGTGATGCTTTTACGGTTGACTGACCATACTAGCAAATGGCTGCTGCTGGCCTAAATCGTGAGTATGGTGGATCATGGACACATCGAAAGTAGTAGCTTCTTGGTCCGAAAAACTGGTTCTGCCAAAACATGCTGTGGGCTATTTCGTAGGTAAAAGCTGAAGCAGTGTTGCAATCTGTCCTACTTTTTCCGAAGTCGTGGTGTTGTTATCGGCAAGATGAGAAAAGCTGTCGTAGTTCTGTCAACGCCCTGTCCGGCTCGAGGTGAACTTGCCCCGGCTTCGCGCCATGAGCTTGCTACATGCCATGCGTTGGGCCGCTTATGCCTTCCAGGGTTGCATCTCCTTCTCCTAGCCGATATGTGACGGGCGTTATGTGATGGATTTTGCACATCACCTCCTCTACACTTGCCGCTGAATGCCAGATGCGACTTCTCTTTCAGCTCATCTCATCCCGTCACATGCGGGTAACACTTGTTTAGGCATGCATACTACAAGTCGTCAAGTTACATCCATCTACAATATGTATCACATCTCGTGTTGACGTTGCTGAGGATAATGAGACTAACATTCGCGCTTTGGTTCAACACAGCCAAGGCTACTACAAATATCAAGCTATCGACTGCCTAGAAATCAGCATCGACAAAACTCCAACCATCCGCAAGCGGGTTTGAGGAGCCAGAGCACCATTCGCTACTTTCTTATATCATAGTCACTCGTTTTTCGTCACTCGTTTCAAGTTCCCTGTTTATTGTCACTCACTCGTTTATTGTCACTTATTTACCACCTACAGCAATGTATATCAGTCATCTTCTTTCTAGCCTCGTCCTCCTCAGTACGGTCGAGGGCAGAGCGACTAACCTCAAGACATCGGTCCAATGTTCTCTCGGGTTGAAAGCTAATCCCAGTTCGGGCATGGCCTGTGGGGTCTTCGGCTCGCTTCGTAAGCCTGCCGCTATCAACACTACCACTGCTGTTGATCTGGCCACTTGTGCTACTGCTTGTGGTAGCGGCTGTGTCTCTTTCGGTTTCTCTCAATCAAGCCAAAGCTGTCAGCTCTACGGAAAGACACTCAAGAATATGGCTCTGACCACAGCACCAAGTGGAGATGTGGCTTACTACAACATCGGTTGCTGGAAACAGAGCTGTCAACCCATCTCAGTGTCTGCCTCTTCTTCTGACTCTTCCTCTTCTTCCTCTTCTTCCTCTTCTTCCTCAGCCTGCGTCTGCACTCAGAAAGCCACTGCCACTGGTATGTTAGGAATATTCGAGATCCCATAATTAAACTGAAGCTCTACTAGCAACGTTGACTGGTGTCGGGTCCACAACCACTTCCACGGTTTATAACAATGCAACTGGCAAACCCCATACCACGAAGGTCATCGTTACTCTTACTGTCACGCAAGGTATGTTTTCGTTAGTATGCTATGCGCCTATGTTCGTGGAGACTAATGCTTTAACAGACACACTCTCTCAAGCCTTCGCCAACACTACTAGCCTCGTCACATCAACCATCTATGATACGCTTACAACTACAGCTTATCTCCAGACTGTTGTCAACACGCTTCTTTCTACTGGATTCATTCAGCCTAGTTCGATCCCGAAGAGAGACATCAACATCGTCGAGAATCGCCGCGCTTGTTCTTGTCCTTCAACGTACACAAACTTTGTTGCCACACACACGACTACTGTTCCTGGACCAGTCGAGACTGTTTTCGTCACAAAGGCTAGCAGCACTTTCACTCCCTCGGCCATCACTCGCACCATTACCAAGAATGCCAACACTCAAGTGGTTACAGGAACTACCACAATCTACAGTACACTCGTAGAGACGACCACTTTGGAAGCAACTACTACTATCACCAATGATCTTCCTCTTGCCTTTTCAACGACCACAATCTTTGGGTCAGGACCAGCCAGCACTGTCACCCTTGCTGTAAAGGCAAACACTAGTGTCGCAGAGGTCGATGTGTATTTGCCATCTGCTACAGACTTTGCCACGGTTACTAGCTTCGGTACTTCTGCATACACTTCCACCATCGCCCAACCTACAGACGGCGTAAATGGCACCGTTATAGTCGTGGCGGCAAGTGCTGGTACGACCACACTCACATCGTACTGGAAGGCGGACGCCATTTCGACAAGCACTGTTGCGAGTGCCACTGACACTCAAAGTGGTACAGTTCTTGTGTTGCTACCATCATCTACTGGCTACAACTACACCACAGTCTTCTACCACGGTACCAAGCCTAGCGCTACCATTCTCGCATACCCCAGCGACAACTCTCCTGGAACGATTGAGCTATTCGACCCTTCTTCTACAGGATTCGCAACACAAACTTCTTACTATGCCGACTCTACAACCGCGTTCTCCACTGTAGCACAACCCACAGATGATGCTGTAGGCACCGTGGTCGAATATTTGCCCATCGCTGGATTTGTGACACAAACGAGCTACTACGCCGATTCCACCATGAGCGTTTCTACTGCAGCACAGCCAACAAACGATGTTCCGGGCACCGTTGTTGAGTATCTGCCCAGCGCTGGATTCGTGACACAAACATCATATTTGCCTGCTACAACTACAAGTCTGAACACCATCGCTATGCCGTCAGACGCGGTTCCTGGCACTGTTGTGGAGTATCTGCCTCAAGCAACGGACTATGCTACAAGAACGAGCTACTGGACAGGCAGGTGGGTACAGACTGCGACGTACACCGACCCAGCTGGAGGCTCGAACGGTAGTGTTCTGGTAATAAGACCCTCATCCACCGCATACTCGACTACAACTGGTTTCTACAGCGGAAGCGTTCTTACGACAAGCACAGTCAAACTCCCTTCAGGCGGATCCAATGGTCTTCTCGAGGTGCTTACACCATCTGCTACGGTTTTCAGTACTTTGACTTCGTACCACAATGGCCCATTGACCACTTCAACTGCAGTACCGATCAGTGACGACGTGCCCGGCACTCTTGTGGTCTACTCTCCAAGCGCTGGAACAAACACTGTGACCACCTTCCTTCCCGTCATCGGTACACTCACAAGGACTATTACATCGGCTGTCGATGGTGTCAGCGGAACTGTTCAAATCATTCAACCTTCAGCAGGAACTTATACCTCTTATTTTACGTCTGGTCCGTCAGCCTTTACTACCTTGATTGCTGGCTCTGGCCTTACTAGTGGTGTCGTTGAAGTCGTATATGCAGAGCCTACCGTAACAATTACCAGCTATCTTTCCGCGGGCGCAATTCCAACAAACACTCTCGTGCCCGCTTCAGGGACAGCCCTGGGCACGTATATTACTGCTATACCCAGTGCTGGCTATATTACATACACTCAGTTTTCCCTCATGCCAGCAACCCTCACATACATGGAAATATTGACGACAGCTACCAACGACGTCCTTGGCGCTATCGAACTTATTTTACCATCTGCGACTGCATACGTTACCACCACCATCATTGCAACGTCTGCTCTTGGAGGGGTCGTTTCTGCGCCTATCACAGCTACTCTAACACAACCCGTCGATGATATATCTGGTACTGTCGCTGTCTACTTACCAGCAGAGACTGTTTCGGTATCATCAACACAGTGTCCTGCGGGAATTTGCAACGGAGTCTGTACACCGCTTGGAAGCTTTTGTCCAGTCTTAACGTGCACCACTGGAGACTTAACCTTGCTCTCGCCTTGTGGCCAAGGCTGTATCGACCCATCTAAGACTGTCTGTACTACTAGTGGTGCTTTACCCATTTGCTCTTGCCCGCTTAAAGTAGGTCAAATTGTCCAATGAGGTCACTCTCGTACTAATGAGCATAATAGGACAATGATGGAAACAATGTCATTGGAGTCCCCTCATCGACATCAGACACATTCACATGCACTTACACTTCGGCACTTACACGTCGGATGGTGGCTACCGAATCCTCCTGCACCTATAAGAACAGCAATGGTCTTATTGCAGAAGGCGGCGACGACGACAACGGCGCGTGCCCTACAATGCCGGTAACGTGCACATATCCAGTGTACTAAATCGTTGTGGATGACACGGGTATCACAGTAAGAACCGCAATTTTCAAGTCTGACTACGTAGCTAATACATGCAGTGAGCAGCAAGCTCTACATGGAGTGATTCGTCAACTTGAACAATTATGGGCGATCTAGGCCGGAGTGGCTAGCTTAAGGCAGCAGTGTTGTGCTTTTTGAACGGTGAAAAGGGTTATGAGGTGGACTCAGAGTTTGTTCTGTTTTATCTTTCTTGATCTTGTCTTACTTAGCCGAAGGTAGCACTGTTGTGCTGATTGAAAGGTTGAAGGGGATGTGAGGTGGATCTGTAGGTTGACTTGTTTTGTTTCTCTTGATTTGTCTTGTCTTAGATAGCTGAAGGGATAGTGTTGAGAGGATATGAGATAAGGTGGATTTGTGGTTTGCTTTGGTTTATCTTTCTACATAGGAGTTTTCATATACACTGCTCACACATCATTCCTCACAGTCAGCTTGACCATCAAAGGCTGCTTCTTCCAAACGACAAAATCTTTCTGCCTCGGCCAGGTGTCGGGACTCATCGCCGCCTCTATATCAAAGTGGTAGATGACCTTAGCCAGGATAGTTACCATCTCGTGGTAGGCCAAGCTGTGAAGAAAGTCAATCTGTGACTTATGCGTCTCATTAGCAACAACACTTACCTCCTCCCAATACAGTTCCTTGGTCCAAGCGAAAACGGATGGAAAGCATCGCGCATTTCGTTACGGAACTCTTCAGCACCAAGCCATCTTTCCGGTACAAAGCTGTCAGGACTCCTGAAGTGCGCCGCAGAGTGATTGGCGGAATAATTAGCAACGCTGACGTTCGTTCGGGCTGGTAAAATAGTGCCATCGATGATTGTGGTCACTCAAGCGTTCGATTGAGAGCCCCTGGTGCGGAAGAATAACAACGCATCGATTCTTCGATGACGGCTTTCAGGTATGGCAATTGTAATGCTGTTGATGGCACAATCTGGGAAGTATGACTGAAGTGGGAGCGAACTTCTTCTTGTAGCTTCTTGAGACAGTGTCTGTTCTGGAGAAGGTGATATGTTATGCCGGATAACGCTGTGGCCGATGTTTCGCTGCCAGAAATCTCTGTCAGTATGTGTCCGCATTAAGGTCACGTTTGTTGTTATGGACATCTCAGAGATGTCCTTTTGCAAATCCGTAAATGAAAGACGTGAAAGCAATGCGAGGGTATAGTGTGAGGGGTGCTGGTCTGAAGGAGAGATGTTTGAGGTAGGAAAAGATTGTTGCGATCTCTTTCTCTACTTAAATGAGATCAAAGTCTGTCGAGGATGTAAGTTGAACAAGGACACACCTTCCTGCAGCAACTAAAATCTCCACATTCTCCTCCAATTCGACCTGTGACAAGCCCTTATCCCCTTCGAAGCTCATAATATGGCTCATAAAGTCCTTCTAATCAGTATCTTTTGCTTGTCTCTTCCTAACCACGTCACCTATAAGCTTCTTGAAATATGTTCTGACTTCTTGACCGACTTTTAAGAACTGAACAAGCCAGCTGCAGAACCAGCCAAGGCCTAGCGTTATACTAATGGCAGAGGTGACACTTTAGGGTCCTGAAAATTTAGGAGAGACCTCCGGCTCGGTACCTACTACCTATAACAATGGTACCCATCAAGGGTACCATCACTTTTTAGTAGATAGGTACCAAGGAAAAGTTTTCTCTATAGTACCTATGATTTTTAGTAGAGAAAGTAAAAATCGCAAGAGACAGTCTTATAGAGCGTATCTTATTGCATGTTTTTCACTATATAATTACCCGATTAGGACTAGCCCCTAAGAAGTTATACTTTGGGTACCAACGAAAATGCCTAACTACAATCCCATGATCCCCTAACCATAATCCCAGATTCCCCTTAGGGCATAGGGGTTTGATTTTTAGTAACAGCTGAGTTTAGGGTTAGGTGTTTCCGAGGCATAGGGATATACCATAACGTGGCATAGGGATTTAGTAAAAAATGCGTGCATCGTTCCAAGATTCTGACAGTAGTATGTTTGAATTATTTCACAACGACCATTATTAAAAAAGAGATGGAAATCGTCCATGAAAGCGTCGTGTACGGGTTGAGAAAAGTCGGTAAGAAAGTCATGTTC
>Ga0160427_10000735_pt1 | contig 19939 bp, 18 predicted proteins | sample SolpanmetagenomL_FD_108194 | JGI IMG/M metagenome (GOLD analysis project Ga0160427, IMG submission 108194) | Solar panel surface microbial communities from Lawrence Berkeley National Laboratory, California, USA - L | ecosystem: Engineered > Built environment > Solar panel > Unclassified ...
TCTCACGCGCGGAACAGCTCCGGATGGCGCGCCCGCAGTGCAAGGACGAGGGTGAGCGTCTTCAGGTCGGTGATCGCCGCCTCGTCGGCCCGGGCGGCGAGTTCCGCAAGCGGCATCTCGACAACGCGGATGTTCTCGTGCTCGCCCGCAGCGCCGCCGCCGTCCTCGATCCGGTCCGCCTGGCCGTAGGAGCCGAGGTAGAGGTGCAGCTTCTCGGTGGTCACGCCTGCGCAGGAATAGGTGGCACCGACGAATTCGAGATCGGTCAGGCGGAGGCCGACCTCCTCCAGCACCTCCCGGCGGGCATTCTGCTCCGGGCTCCCATCATCGATCAGGCCTGCTGGGGCCTCGAGCTGGACCTGCTCGCCGGCCGCGAACAGGGGCGGTACCCGAAGCTCGCGCACGAGCGCGGCGACCTTGCGCACGGGATCGTAGGGCAGGATCCCCACCGCGTTGCCGTGGTCCTCGATCTCCCGTTCGACGACGGCGCCGTCGGCGAGGCGCACCCGCGCAATGCCGAACCGGCTCCAGCCCTCGTGGATGAAGCGAATCTCGAGGATCTCGGCTTTCATGGGCATCCTCCCAACACTGATCGCCCTACACGGAAGCGTGTCCCGTTGTTCCGGGAACGCTGAAGCACGAGGCTAGGTTTGGTCGGACATGCGCATGGCCACGCTTCCGCGGGGCATGCCCCGGTCAGGATCGATGCGGGCAGAGAAGATCAGCGGGATTGTGGGGTGATCGATGCGGGACGCCGTCGCGATCTGGGCCGCGCTGGTTCTCACCTACATGGTCTTCGCCGGCGCCGTGAATGTGAGCGAGGGCGTGGCGGCCGTGGGCTGTGCCAGCCTGGGCACGCTGTGGTGGTGGGGCGTCGGTCGGCGCGGGGGCACGCGCTTTCACTTCGATCGCGGCACGCTCCGGCCGCTCGGCCCAGCCATCCTCGCTGTACCTCGCCAAGCCGTCCACGTCGGGCTCCGCCTGTCGAGGGTCGTGCTCGGGCGCGCCGGCGGCGGTACGACGCGCGAGCGCACCGCGAGTGAATTGTCCTGGGCCGCGGCGTCGGGCGACACGGTCTACGCCGCGCGGGCCGTCGGGCTGTTCGCCGCCTCGCTCACGCCGGACAGCTACGTCCTGATTCTCGACCGCGAGCACGGCACCGTGGCGACGCACGCCCTCGAGGACGACGCCCCATGAACATCTGGACGGCCGCCGTCCTGGCGCTGCTTCCGCCGCTCGGCCTCGCGGCGGCCCTGACATGGCGGGGACGGCCGGGCCAGCGCTTCGCAGCCTGTCAGCTCGTCGGCAGCATCACGGTCCTGATCCTGACCTTCATGGCCTTTGCCACCGACCAAGCCGCGACCACCGACCTCGCTCTCACCCTGGTCCTACTCAACCTGCCGGGCACGATGCTGCTCGCGGTGTTCCTGGAGCGTTGGATATGAGCATCCTCATCGGCCTGGCTGTCGGTCTGGCGGTGGCGGTGACGTGGCTCGTCGCCATCGCCCTGTGGCGCCTGCCTCGGGCGCTGGACCGGCTGCACGCGCTCGCCTTCCTGAACGTCGCCGCGGCGTTCCTGGTCACCGCGGCGGCGTTCCTCGCCGACGGCATCTCGGGACGATCTCTCAAGATCCTCGTGATGATGATCGTCTTCCTTGCCTGGGCGGCGGTGCTCTCGCACGTGTCCGGCCGGGCGCTGTTGATGCGCGAGGGCCGCTCGGCATGAGGATGCCGCGATGACGCTCATCCTGCCGCTGCTGTTTCTGCTCACCGCCGTGTCGGGCACCGCCGTGGTGCTGGTGCGCGACCCGGCCCGTCAGATCTTCGCCATCGCGGTCAACGGCCTCGTGCTGGCGATCCTGTTCGACGCCCTTCAGGCCCCCGACGTCGCCCTGTCGGAACTGGCCGTCGGAGCGGCGGCCGTACCGCTTCTCTTCCTCGTGGCGCTGATGGCGGTTCGAACCCGACCGCCCGAGGAGAAGTCGTGAGCCCCCCCGCCCGGATCGCGCTGCTGGTCCTGGCAGGGCTCGTCCTGCTTCCCGGCACGGGGGCGGTCATCGCCGGTTTGCCACCCTTCGGATCGACGATTGCCCAGTACGGCGAACGCATCAACGCGATCACCCCGCAGGTGCGGCACGTCGCCAACATGGTCAGCGCGATCAACTTCGACCTGCGCGGCCTCGATACCCTCGGCGAGGAGTTCATGCTGCTTGCCGCCATCACCGGCACGGTGGTGCTGCTGCGCGGCCGACGCGGCGAGGGCAACACCGAGCGCGCCATGCGCCGGCCTGGCCGCGCCGTGATCCCCCGCTCCGACGCAGTGGTGCTCGTCTGCCGGATCGCCGGCCCGCTCACCGCCCTGTTCGGGCTGTATGTGGTGCTGCACGCCACCGTAACGCCCGGCGGCGGCTTCCAGGGCGGCGTGATCCTCGCGTCCGCAACCCTGCTGATCTACCTCGGCGAGGGCTATGCCGGCTGGCGCGATACCGTGCGCAGTCACTGGCTGGATGCCATGGAGGGCGGCGGCGCGCTGCTCTTCACCCTGTTCGGGCTGGCGCCGATGCTGACCGGCGCCGCCTTCATGCAGAACGTATTGCCGCTCGGCACCTTCCGGGACGTGTTCTCGGGCGGCCTGATGCTCGTCGAGAATCTCGGCGTCGCCCTGGCGGTGACGGGCGGCTTCACGCAGCTCTTCCTGGAATTCATGGAGGAGACCCGCGCGGCCGACGAGCCCGACGAGCCCGGGGAGGAATCGGCTTGAGCATGCTGCCCTACGCGGTCGCCGCGTGGCTCTTCGGGATCGGACTCTACGGCATCGCCACGAGTCGCAACTTCATCCATCTCGTCGGCTGCCTCGGCGTCTGCCAGTCGGCGACCTACGTGCTCCTGCTCGGCCTCGGCTATCGCTGGGGCAGCATCGCGCCGATCTTCTACGATCACCCGCCCGGCACGCCCGCCGTCGATCCGGTGATGCAGGCACTGGTGCTCACCGACATCGTAGTCGGCGCGACGCTCACAGCCCTCCTCCTCGTGCTGACGATTCAGGCCTACAAGCGCGGTGGCAGCCTCGATCCGGAGAAGCTCCGGCCGATGCGCGCGGGGGGCAAGTCCGGCCGCGATCCGGGACCGAGTCGGGTGAGCGATGCGGAGCGGAGCGTCTCGTGACCGCTTTCCCGGCCGCCCTGCTACCCCTGCCCGTCGCGATCCCGCTCGTCGTCTGCGCGGCGATGCTGGCGACCGCCCATCTGCTGCCCGGCCGTCTCCCCGACATACTGGCAACGCTCACGGCGCTCTCCGTCGCGATCCTGTGCGCCGTCATCGCCGCGCGAGCCGCCGATGGCCCCCTGGTCTATTGGTTCGGCGGCTGGGAGCCGAGGGACGGCGTCCATCTCGGGATCGGCTTCTCGGTGGACGAAGCCAGCGGGTGGATCGCGGCCTTCATCGGCCTTCTGTACGCGCTGACCTTCCTGTTCGCCTGGGGGTTCTTCGATCGCACCCACGGGCACTTCCACATCCTGATGCTGCTGTTCCTGGCCGCCATGGTCGGCTTTTGTTTCACCCGCGACATGTTCAACCTGTTCGTGTGGTTCGAAGTGATGAGCGTCGCCGCCTTCGCGCTCACGGCCTACCACTTGGAGGAGTCGGCCCTGGCGGGCGCCATCAACTTCACCGTGATCAACAGTCTCGCGGGCTTCCTGATGCTCGGCGGGATCGGATTGATCTACGCGCAGACCGGCACCCTCGATTTCGAAGGCATCGCGGCCGCTGTGGCGAGGGGGGGGCGCGACCCGGTGGTGGCCGGCGCCTTCTGCCTCGCGGCAACTGCCTTGATGATCAAGGGCGCGATCGTGCCGTTCCAGTTCTGGCTCGCCGATGCCCATTCGGTGGCGCCGAGCCCGGTATCAGTGATCTTCTCCGGCTCGATGGTCTCGCTCGGGCTGTTCGGCCTCGCGAAGGTGAGCGCCGTGGTCTTCGCGGGTTCCGATCAGGTTCAGCGCACGTTGCCCGTGCTCCTCATCGGGATGGGCAGCTTCACCGCCCTGCTCGGCGGCTGGATGGCTCTGCTGCAGCGCCACCTCAAGCGGATGCTGGCCTTCTCCACGATCTCGCATGCCGGGATCATGCTCACCGGAATCGGTGCCCTGTCGGCGGGCGGCACGGGCGGGATGCTGATCTACGTGGTCGGCCACGGGCTGGTGAAGGGGGCCCTGTTCATGATCGCAGGCATCCTGTTGGCCACGCGGGCCAGCATCGACGAGATCGCTCTGCGCGGCCTCGGACGGGGCCTCGGCCCGGCCGGGATCGCGATGGCGCTCGCCGGGCTGCTGCTCTGCGGCCTGCCGATCGGGGTGCTCGACCAGGGGACGCGACTCGTCCAGGGGGCATTGACGCAGCAGGGCCACGGCTTCGCGGTCGCGGCCGGCGCCATCGGCGCGGCATTGACCGGGGCCGCAGTCCTTCGGGCATCGGGCCGCATCTTCCTCGGGCTCGGGCCGGATCCAGGCGACGAAGCCGGAGCGCCGAGTCAGGACGAGCGCGAGAAGGCCAATCGACCGCTCTGGCTGATGCTCGCACCCTGCTGCGTGCTGCTTGCCCTCGATGCCGGACTGCCGGCGAGCCTGATCGAGCACGGCATCCCGCGGGCGGCATCGGCCTTCATGCACCGCCCGGCGGTCGGCGCCTTCGCCGAGGGACCGGCTTGGCTGCCCTGGGCGTCGGTAGCGGCGGCGCTGGTGGGCGCCGGCTACGGTCTTTTCCGCAAGAGGCTGCCGGCAGCAGTGGTCCGGCCAGTCAGCGTCACCCAATCGGCGCCGACGCGGGCCCTGGAACTCCTGCACAGCGGGCTCATCGGCGATTACGCGGCATGGCTGGCTGTCGGTGTGGCAGCGATCGCCGCTGTGCTGACGCTGGTTTGAGGCGCGAACGTCGGGCAGCCCCATGGAAGCGTGCCGAGAGCGCGGTGCCGTGCCGTCAGATCGGCCGTCAGAGGCAATCTAAGATATCCCGTCATAGACGCATCAGTCCCGGGTCGTCGCGGATCGGGATGCGGGACGGGGAGATCGACCCGGATCGCGGCCGGCCCATCCCAGAGCACGATCGCGCGCTGGGTCAGGACCAACGGCTCTTCCACAGCTTGGGTCACGAACAGGGCTGTGAACCGTGTCGCCTGCCACAGGCGCAGGATCCCGGCCTGCATCGCCTGGCGGCTCAAGGCATCGAGCTTGCCGAGCCTGGGCTCGATCCGTGCCGCCCACCCGTGGCTGATCGGAGACGGTAGGGCCGGTGTCCAAGCTGCTTCCTCTGCGCTTGCCAGGCGGGTGCTCCGATCAGCGGGGTGGAGCAGAGCATCGCCCTACCCAATGATCACGATCGAGCCCGCGAGGCGTGGCGCTAGCCGTCCGCACCAGGCTAAGCGTACACGAGGCGGCGACGCGGGACCGCTGCATCCGTCGTAGGTCGATGGGAGGACCGATGAGCTGCCAGGCGGACTATTACGTCTCATTGAATTCGCCCTGGACCCACCTCGGCGGGGCGCGCCTGATGGGTGTCGCCAAGCGATACGGTGCGAGCGTACGGATCTATCCCATCGACACGGGCGAGGTTTTTCCGGCCTCCGGCGGGCTCCCCCTGCACAAACGCTCGCCCCAGCGGCAAGCCTATCGCCTTCAGGATCTGGCGCGCTGGCGCGATGTCCTTGGCATCCCGATCAACCTGAAGCCAAAGCATTTCCCCGCCAATGAGGCCACCGCCGCTCATTGTGTCCTCGTGGTGCGCGAGACGATCGGCGATCCTCGGGCCATCGACTTGGCGCATCGCATCCTGAAGGCGCTCTGGGAGGAGGAAGCCGACACCGGCGACCGGGAAACGCTCGTGCGCCTCATCAGCGAGATCGGGTTGGACGGGACGTCAATCCTTGAACGCGCGGGTGAGCCACGATGGGCTGCACTGCGCTCGAAGGAGACGCAGGCCGCAATCGACCGCGGGGTGTTCGGTGTCCCCACCTATGCGGTAGGCGAGACCATCTTCTGGGGCCAAGACCGGCTGGACTTCCTTGAGCGCCAAATGGCGGTCGACCGCTGAGATGGATCGGTGCGGAGCGCCGCCGTGACCACGGGGACGATGGAGGGAGACGCCTCTCCCACCCGGCGGCTCATCGCGCTCGCCTGTCGACGATGATCACGGCAGGACACCACTCGACGATTTGGTGGATGACTTCGGAGCCAACCGTCCTCGGTCCGGGGCCCGTGCCGGTTTCCGGGGCGGGACCGGCAGGTCACCACTCTACGGAAGGTCGTTCACGGGAGCATCGGTGGGAAAACGCCTTTATCGGTCGCCGGTGACTGTGGTCGGGGCGCGGTCTCGGGTGATTCTTCTCGGTCGCCGACGGGTCGGAACGACCGGCTATCTAATGCCGTGCGCAGGATCGGTGGTGAACGGCCGCTCGGGGTAGATCCATGCCGGTCTGCTTCAAAGCTCCACTTGCAGCACGCACCACGCAGCTGTTCGGCAGGAGCTGGCTGATAGGTCATTATCCACTTGCCGCCGAGTGGAGCGTGAATTCAGATGCACCGCCCATCTCTTAGAACGGGAGCAATCGGCGAAAGCGGGCGATGTTCACGAGCGAGACGAGGGACGAGGCGACGTAGGTGAGCGCTGCGGCGCGCAGTACGGTGCGGGCACCAAGCATATCGGCAGCGTCGAGGAAGCGACCCGCTTCCAGGATGGGCAGGGCCCGGCGGAAGCTCGCGTCGAGTTCCACGGGCAGCGTCACGAGGTGGAACGCGAAGCGAACACCGAGGAGCGCGATGCCGATACCCACCTGCAGGGCGAGCAGGACAGGCGACTTGACCACGGCGAGCATCAAGGGCGCGGTTGCCATCACGACCGCCGCTGCATACTCGAAGCCCTGTACAACTGGAGCGAATGTCACCCGCGCCGCCAGGAGCCGGTCCCCCGCCGCGTGCTGAAGCGCATGGGAGACCTCATGCGCCGCGACTGCGACCGCCGTGATCGAGCGGCCATTATGGTTCTCCGGCGACAGGCGCACGACGTCCGCGACTGGGTCGTAGTGGTCGGCTGGCGCGATCTCGACGGGAACGTGCTCGAGCTGCGCTAGGTCGAGCAGATGGCGGGCGAGCTCGCCTCCGGTTCCAGGCAGGTCTGGCCGCTCGGTGGCATGTTGCTGCATCGCCCGGCGCACCCACCACTGGGGGCCGAACACGAGGCCGAACAGGAGGGCGACGGCGAGCGCCAGGAGGACGGGCATGCCGGATATGTAGGCGCCCGGCCGAGTCGGTGAAAGCGTGGTGCTTTACTCTGCCTCCGGCACCTTTCCGAAAGGGCCGGGAGAAGGCTGACGTGCGGATTGGCGGGCGAATGAGGCGTTCGCGCGACGGCTATCGCAGCGTGTTACCGTTGTGATCCGGAGCCTGCCGGCACGACGTCAGGAGATGGCCGGTCCCGCATGGATCGGGGCCGAGCGGCACGGACAGTGCCGAGGCGACGCGCAAGGAGGAAACTATTCGCGCCGACACTGACGCGGCGACATCGTTACGCCGACGACCGATACGAGGTGTTGCGACATCCGCCGGGCCGCGCGGACGAGCCTCAGCTCGTTCTGGAGTGACAACGATCGTGCAAATGGCTTTGGGCGTCCACCCGCCTACGATAGGCCGACTTATATCGACGCTCGAATCGAGCGAACTGCTGTCCGAGTACAGCCGGAAGGAACGTCGTCTGACAGTGACAGCGCAGATGTTCTCGTGCGGCAAAACTGGGTCGCTGGAAGACTGTCCGCCCCCAAATGCCAGTTGCATCGGACTGGACGTCGCCGCACCGTCAAACGATGAACCTTCGCCTGCGTTCGACGATTTTGCGTGCCTGCAGCCTTAACACCAGAGAGCGGCCGCGCTCAGAACCGAGCGATGATCTGTGCCCTGATCGTCCGCGGAGCGCCCGGCGTAATGTTGTTGTTGTTGTCCGCTGTGGAGATGTAACGCCTGTCGAACAGGTTCTCGATGTTGATCTGCGCACGGACGGATTCGCTGATGTTGTAAAACAATCCGAGGTCGATCCGTGTGTATCCCGGTAGACGCACTGTATTGTCCGACGCTGCGAAAGTGTGTGAGTAGGTCAGGATGCCGACGCCGATGGCAAATTCGCGCGTCACGTCGAACTTGTTCCACAAAGTGAAGGCGTTGAACGGGACCAGGCCGACCGTGTTGCCGGCCACGATCACGGCTGAGGTCGCGCTCGCGATGCGCGCATCCGTGAAGGCGTAGCCGCCCGCGATCTGCCACCAATCCGTGAGGTACCCGTTCGCGCCGACCTCGAAGCCCTGCGTGTTGGTCTTGCCCGACAGGATGAAGAAGCCGGGGTTGTTCGGATCGGCCAAACGCTGGTTGTACCGATCCAGATTGTAGGCCGCGGCAGTGAGCTGAAAGCGCGGATTGACGTCGTACTTGATACCGACCTCGGTATTCTCAAATTGCTCCGGCTTGGCGATGACCAAGCCCGGCGTGAAGTTCCCGATCTGGTCGCCGGAGGAGGGCAGATAGGACACGCTGTAGCTGGTATAGAGCGCGAGATTAGGCAGCGGCTTCAACACCACGCCGGCGCGCGGCGAAATCGGATCATCCACGCGGTTGTTGGTCAGCAGCGTGCGCCGGTCCGTGGACGCGAAATCGAAATGATCGTAGCGCAGGCCGCCGACGATCTGCAGCCAGTCGGTGATATCGATCTGGTCTTGGGCGTAGACAGCCGCGAGGCCGAGGCTGTAGCGCGCGTTGGAATCCGTCGTGCCGTTGTTGCGCAGAACTGTGGGCGCGAAGGTCAGCGGGCGAAGCGGGTTGACCACGACGCTAGTCGCGAGGCTGTTCCCGAAGGACAGGGACTGCCGATAGGCCAGCCCCTCCTGGTAGCCGAGCTCGAACCCGCCGAGAAGAGTGTGCTTGATGCCGCCGGTCAGGAATTTGTAAGTAAAGTCGTTCTGGTTGAAGTAGTTCGTCCGCGGCGTGTCGTTGCGGTACCCGGTGATCGTCACGGCGGTCCCCGTCGCGTTCACGGTGCTGCCCGGAAGCGTGTTGACGTAATACCGGTCGTAGTCGGCGAATCGCAGCTGGCTGTGCAGCTCGACCCCTGAGTCGAACTGGTGATCGAGCTGCACGGTGGCGATGTTGGCATCGACCTTGGTGAAATTCACATTCGGATTGCCAAAGAAGGTCCGGATGTTGTCACGGTACCGGTAAGGGCGGCCGAACTGAGAGGGAATGCCCCGATCGGGGAAGCGCTGATCGTGGAAGTACTCGTATGAGAGCTTCAGCGTCGTCTGCGGGCCAATGAGGAACGTGGCGGTCGGATTGACGCCGTAGCGGGTCAGGTCGCCGAACTGGCGGTAGGTCCCCGAATCCTCGAACACGCCGTTCAGGCGGAAGAAGACGCTGTCGCTGATCCGATCGCCGACATCGACGGCCACGCGCTTGTCGCCGAACTGGCCGCCGCCGGCCACGATCTCCCTGACACGGTAGCCGTCCGCCTCTTTGAGGACACGGTTGATGACGCCACCCCCGCCGCCGCGGCCGAAGATGAGGGAGTCCGGCCCCTTCAGGACCTCGATCCGCTGGATGTTGTACAAATCGCGGAAGTATTGAACGTCGTCACGGATGCCGTTGACGTAGAAATCCGCGCTGGTGTTCTGGCCACGGATCAGCACCTGATCGCGATTGCTCTCACCCTGCGCGGGGATCAGACCCGGCACGAACCGCAGCTGCTCGGTCAGGTTCTGATAATTCTGATCCAGGAATTGCTCCCGCGGGACGATAGTGATGGATTGCGGGATGTCGATGACCGGGGTGCTCGTCTTCGTCGCGCTGCGCGTCTGCTTGGTCAAATACCCGATGGTGACGCCGCCCTGCGGTTCCAAGCGCTCGCCTGTACTCTCGACGGTGAGTTGGTCCAGCGTTACGGCCTCGGCAAGTTCGGCCGGAGCGACGTCCCGCTGTGCATGCGCCACCGTGGCAGATACGGTGCTAGTCAGCAGAAGCCCGAGGAAACGACACTGGAGAATCCTGCCCATCATCCACTCCGCGGCTTCGCACGAAAGCCGAAATGTCCCGAAAATCTCATCGTCGTCAGATGCGGAGTTACTGGCGGGACACAATGTGGATCAAGGTTTAATCCCCTATCGCGGGGGGGATGTTTCTAAAATGGATCTTAGATGGATTCTTATCTTTCGCGTACCGCACTGAGGGACATCATGATCGCGGCGCCGTCTTGACTTAGATGAATTGCAATCTGGAAATATGCTGTGTGGAATGTGGCGGATCTGCAACGCTCTCTTCGAGCGGTTGCGCTCGTCGGACGCAACGGAATCCCCGCATTTGGTCAAATCATCGTCTCCCAATGCAGCGGTCCGCCCTTTGGTATGGCTTCCGAGCCTGGAGGACGGATCGATGTCGAAGAAGCGGCCCAAGCCTGAAGAGATCGTCGCGAAGCTGCTGCAGGCGGATGGGCTGGTCGACCGAGGCCACAGCGTGGCAATAGCGATCCGCGCAATCGGCATGAGCGAGGTGACTTACTGGCGCTGGCGACGTGGGTACGTGGCCTCAAGACCGATCAGATCCGTCGGGTGAAAGATCTGGAGACCGACAACCCGCGGCTCCGAAAGGCGATTACCGATCTCACGCTCGACAAGCTGATCCTTCAGGTTGCAGATCAGCATTGGGGCGGGGTACGGCGGTCATGAGCCAGCTGTGAGCCCGCCCGGCCTGTTCTCCGACGTGGTGGTGTCGAGGAACAGGCGCGCCCTGACACCGGTATCGAACAGTCGCGACGTCACGATCCGCGGACTCTACCCGTCAGGCGGCGTGGCGGACCCGCTCAGAGGCGCGGTCGATCGCGGAGATGACCTCCGCCGGTGCCAGGTGCTGGATCATGTGGCCCATCCCGGGCACGATGATGAGGTCACTGTCGGGCAGCTCGCTGTGCAGGCGCTTCGACTGCCGGTCGACGTCGGCAATCTGATCGTCTCCGCCCACGATGATGACCACCGGGAGCTTCGGGTCGCGATAGTGCCTCTGAAGCTCGACAGTCACGGGTGTCATGAGCGCGGCGTCCTCCGCCGAGGCTCGTAGCTGCACCGGCCGCAGCATCATGGCTTTCGGGAACTGGCGGTCGAACCGTTCTGGTACGGCAGCCGGCGCGAACATGGCCTTGATCAAGGCGGGTTGCAGGATCCGGCCAACCACGGGCGACACGGTGTGGCGCATTAGGTCGCCGATGCCGGGGATCGCCACCGGGGATGAGAGCAAGACGTCGGCGCGCAGCGTTGGGTAGTAATATCCGGAGGCCAGGACCAAGCTGCGGACGAGCTGCGGAGCCTGAAGCGCGAGGGCGACCGCGACCAGTGCACCCCAGGAATGCCCAAGCACGATGGCCTGCGTCACGCCGAGCTGCTGAAGCGCCTTCTGGAACAGCGTGGCGTGGGCGCGCGGCGTCCAGAGACCGCGCGGGCGGTCGCTGTAGCCGTAGCCGGGCCGGTCGATGATGATGACGCGGTAACGCTTGACGAGATCGTCGACGATGCCGCTGACCAGGAAATCCTGGATCATCATGCCGTTGCCGTGAATCAGCACCAGCGGCTCGCCGCGACCGCGTTCAACGTAGTGCAGCCTCACCCCATCGACGGTGAGGAACTGGCCGATCGGCGGGGTCTCACGCTCGGCCTCACGCGACTTCGAGGCAGCGTAGAGCGCAGAGGCGGCGAGCGCGGCCGCGGACCCGATCAGCGTCGGTCCGAGCCAACGCTCGGTGAAGGACTGGCGTGTCATGAGATCATCCAAGTGAATTGCGGGACATGCTCGTCGATCAATCGGATCGCGCTGAAGCCATGCAGTGGGGCCGGCGGGTTGAAGGCCGAACCGGAGGCGCCTGCGCCGCTCTACGGCAGCGCGCCGATCATGGACTTGGCACGGGTCATCGTCTCCTCACACGCCCGTTGATGACCGGCGCGATCTTCCTCGGCGGCTCGGTCGAGAAGTCGACGCGCGTCGGCGACGTGCGCCGATGTGGGGATCATCGCGGCGTCGCTGGGCGCGCTCGGCGGAGCTGCTGCGAGAGCTTTCGGCGAATGGCTGCTGCGGATCGTGTGGCCGTCCTGGAGGCCGGCCACGTGAACAGCACCGGCGCTGTCGAGACGGCGTTCGATCGTCCCGATCTGCTCGGCGCAGGAGCTGGCCTGCGCCGGGAGCGGCATGAGGCCGAGCAGAAGGGCTGAGCCGGCCAGGGAGAGTTCGAGGCGCATGAAGGGGTCCTTTGTACCGCGAGCCATCCATCCACGCGCTGCCAGGGGGCAGGCCGCACGATCTGAGCGGCCGCCAGATACGCGCGGCCGACGGATGATCGCAGGGATGGTTGCGGTGCAGCATGACAACCCTCGGATCTCCCGAACGATCCCACGCGATCACGGGACGCCGCGGATCACGGCGTGGGCGACCGGCGTCCGGGAAGCCAGCGCCGCGTCGCAGGACACCATTCGGGCTGAACTGACGGTCGCCGAAACGCACCGCCGCGGAACGTGGTGCGGACCATCTCGGGCACGGCCACGATGCCCATTGTGGCCGTCAGATCATCTGACCGTGGGATTTCCAAAAACCATTCGCCGAAGACGCAGCTGCGGCCCATCGGCAGAGACAAGATCCGGCCGATAGCCGGCTTGCGCTGTTCGGGGTGGCCGCCGGATATTCGTTCGGCGATGCTACCTGTTGGGGTGCCGCGGCGCTGTTCGCACGGGGGAGGCGCGGCGTGCCCCTGCAAGGCCCCGTCGATCACGGGTCCGCTGTGAGTCGGGCGAGGCTTGACGCCAGCTCGTCCTTGCGGAACGGCTTGGTCAGCCGCGGCAGGTCCGGATCCAGACCTTCGCGCTCAGCGTAGCCGGATACCAGCAGGACGGGCATCCCGGGTCTGGCTGTCCGCATCGTGCGCGCCAGTTCGGTCCCGCTGATGCCCGGCATCAGGTGATCGGTCACGAGAAGGTCGAAGTGCTCGCCTTTGTCGACGAGATTGAGAGCCGCCTCCGCCGAAGTGGCTTCGACCACCGCATAGCCCAGATCGCTCAGCATATCCGCCGTGCTCATCCGCACGAGTTCCTCGTCGTCGACGAGGAGCGCCGTTCCGCGCGTGGTGAGCAACTCGGACATCTTGACCGCTGGCCTGACGGCCCCCTGGCCGCCCGTGCTTCGGGGGAGCCACAGCTCGACGTTGGTGCCGAGCCCGGGTCGGCTCTGGATCGCCAGCGCGCCACCCAGTTGCGAGGCAAGCCCATGGACCATCGACAGTCCGAGACCCGTCCCCTTGCCGACCCCCTTGGTCGAAAAGAACGGCTCGACGGCGCGCGTGATCGTCGCCTCGTCCATGCCTGAACCCGTGTCGGCAACGGACAGGCAAAGGTACGTCCCAGGTCGTAGCTTGGTCCGATGGCCCGCTCTCACGTCTTCCACGCTGGTCGAGATGCGGAGCGTTCCACCGTCCTCCATAGCATCCCGCGCGTTCACGGCGAGGTTCAGAAGCGCCATCTCAAGCTGGTTCGGATCGGCCTTTGCCAGCGGCAGCCCGTCCGGAGCGTCGACCAGGACCTTGATCTGCGGACCCGTGGTGCTCGCGACCAGTTCGCCCATGCCGGTGACCAGCTTGGCAATGTCGACCGGCACCGGCTGAAGCGGCTGACGGCGCGCAAACGCCAGCAGTCGCTGGACCAGCGTCTTCGCCCGCTCGGCCGATTGCATCGCACCAGCGATCAGGCGCTGCTCGCGCTCACCGCCGAGCTGCCTTCGCTGAAGCATGTCGAGCGAGCCCACGATCGGGGTCAGCAGATTGTTGAAGTCGTGCGCGACTCCGCCGGTCAGCTGACCCATCGCCTCCATCTTTTGCGACTGGCGAAGCGCTTCCTGCGCCTCGGCGAGCTGCGCCTCGCGGCGGAGGCGGTCGCTGACGTCCGTTACAAACTGGTAGACACCCACCTGCTCGCCGGCCTCGTTGCGCAGGGGCCGGAAATTTACTTCGAAGTAGGGGCGGCCCCGGTCCGGATCGCCATAATTCTCGACGAACGTGACCGGCTCGCCGCGCATGCCCTGCACCCAGCCGGTCCGGACCTGTTCCTGGTGCTCCGGTTGGTCGGCGAGCAGCTCCAGCATGTTGTCGCCTGCCTTCGGGCGCACGCCGTAGATGCGCTCGAACTCCGTGGCGTTAGCGCCATTCAAGGCGAGGATGTTGTACTCAAGGTCGATCGCCATGATCATGACGTCGGTCATCTCGACGAGCTTCGCGAGCATGTTGCGCTCGGCGAGCGCCTCGGAGACCCGCCGCTCGAGCGTGTCGTTCAACTCGCGGAGTCGATCCTCAGCGCGGGCGCGCTCGATGGCGACTTTGATGCGTTCACCGACCTCTCGGAACAGACCCTCCTCGACGGATGTCCAGTTCCGGGCTGTGGCGCTCTGCAAGGCAAGCACGCTCACCCAACGCTCGCGCTCGAAGAGCACGACATCGAGGTAGGCGCCGACTTGCCTGGCGAGGAGCCCTGAGCGTGCGTCCTCGCTGAACCTCACGTCCGTGCGGACGTCGTCGACTTTGACGATCGGGCAATCGTGATACGCGCCCAGCAGGTCCGGTCCGAACGTCGCCAGATCGTGCTCACCCACGAGCGAATCGACGCCCCTGGTGTAGTCGCGCTCCACCCTCATCCGGGTGCCGAAGAACTCAGCGTAGAAGACCCGGCTCAGGTGGAAGCGTTCGGCCAGACGCTCCGCCGCAGTCGAGGCGATCTCCGCCGGCGTGCTGAGGAGGCGCAACGCATCCGAGAGCGCGAGCAGGAACACCTGCCTCGCCTCGCTTTCGCGCAGGTTTGCCTGAGCCGTCGTTCGTTCGATCGCGTCGGCCGCTTGGCGGGCGAGGACATCGAACAGCTTCAGATCGCGCTCCGGAGGGGTGTGCGGGTCTTTCCAGTGCGTCGAGAGCATGCCGATGGGCTTGCCCGAGCGTGACAGCAGCGGCGTCGTTTGGATCGCCCGCATACCCGTCCAGCGGTAGGACTGAAGATCGCCGCTGTCGTGGGCCAAGCCGCTGAGTTCCACGTCGGGCACGATCACGCGTTTGCCCGTGGTCATCGCGATGCCACACGTGCTCTCGGAATTCGCGTCGACCGTCTGCCAGTAAGCCGCCGAGCGTGGGTCGTAGCCGCGGTGTGCCAGGAGTTTGAGATCCCCGGCCTCGTCCAGCATCTGGATGCTGGCGCATTCGGACCCCATCAGTTCGGCGGCGGCGGTCAGGATGGCGTCGTATATGGCTTGCGGAGCCTCGTCGCCGACCAGCCGCGTGCTGATGTCCTGCAAGCGCCCGAGCGCCGCGACTTCGGCGGCCAGGGCCGCCTCGGTCTCGTGCTCGGCCGTTCGGTCGCGGAACATGTTGAGATAGCTGCCGCCGTCAGCGTCGAGACGCATCATGAGCCCGGAGGCCCAGAACCGGCTGCCGTCCTTGCGCATGTGCCAGCGCTCGTTCTGCGCTCGCCCGTGGCGCATCGCCCGGCTCAACTCCGCGTCGGCCCGGCCCAAGGCTCGGTCTTCGGGTGTGAACAGGATATTCCCCGGCTGCCCGATCGCATCGCGCTCGGTGAAACCCGTGAGGCGCTCCGCCCCCGTGTTCCACGTCGTGATGATCCCGCGATCGTTGAGGCGTACGATCGCGTAGTCTTCGGCGCCCTCGACAATCTGTCGGTAGCGCGTCTCACTTTCCCGCAGCGCGCGCTCGGCGCGGCGCTGATCTCGTGCGGCCGCCTGATTGCCGGTCACCTCGGAGAGCGGGTGAAAGACGCCCTTTACCCGTCCGGTCTCATCGCGCACGGGCTGGAAGCTGCCGGTGAAGAAGCGCTGCTCGACGAGCCCCAACGATTTCCGCAGCAGCACCGCGTGCTCGTCGATCCGGACCGTCTCGCCTTCGAACACACGATCGAGGAGGGGCCCGAGGAACGTTTCGTAAGCCTCGCTCCAGTTCCGGGCCGCCGACCGGCCGAGCGCGTCCGGGTGCCGCTCTGCCGCGATCGGGACGTACGCGTCGTTGTAGAGCTGGATGCGCTCAGGTCCCCAGAGGATCGACACCGGGCTCGACGAGGTGAGCATGATGTTGACCGCGGTCTTCAGGCTCGACGACCACTCCTCGATGGGGCCGAGCGGGGTCGCAGACCAATCCCGCGAGCCGACAAGCAGGCCGATCGCGCCGCCGCCGGCGAGGAAGGCATGCGTGGCAGGGGGGGCCAGAACAGAGGCCACGAACAGTCCTTTCCGCGGGCGATCCCTGCGCAACTGGCGAGGGACCGGCTCGACGCTTAGCGCAGGAGGGCCGTCCCGTCATGAGCGAACCGGTTCGGCCGGGCATGATCGGCCGGACTGAAGAGTGACATGACCAAGGCGTGTCGATCACCCTGCATGCGGAAACGTCGGCTTCCGGGATCGCTGCCAAGTCAACTTACCGACCGCAATGGCCGTGAAACAGTCACGGGGACGGTTCCGGGAGCCGCCGGCCTACGTCCGGGCGGTTCGGGGCAAAGAGCAGATCCAGAACGTCCGGACCAATTCAGGATCAGCGCATTTTGCGATGATGGGCATGCCAGTTCGGCGGCATGAGAGGTCTCAGTACAGTCAGCGCGCGTCTCCTGTGTTCCATCGACCGTGTAGTGTCCGTTGAAAGCGGCGTTGATTGTCCAAAGAACGCTGACGCCGGTCCGGATCATGGATCTTCAGCGGGCCGACCTGCTCCACCTGGAAACGAAAACACCAGCTATGATGTCCTGACAAGATCGGAGAGCCAGTCCCGGGCCTTCTGAAGCTCGTCCCACGGTGTCTCTCCCAGGGGAAAATGCACGCCGAGAACCACGCTGAGCACCGCGTTCAGATGGGCGAGGTGCTGCCGGTCGTTCGCGCTGCGGACGCCGCCGCCGCGCTGCTCCGCGATGATCGCGTCGCGGAACTTCGTCAGCTCTGCCGTCGCTTCCGAGAGACGGTCGTCGTCGCGCTCAGGCTTGCGCGCCAGCACGATGTCGAGGGCGGCGAGCGCTCGGTGGCCGGACTCCCGGCCAGGGGCGGCGCTCACGTCCGGGCCTCGCTCTGCCCGAGCACGTCCGGCCGCGCCTTGCGGCCGGGCCGTATGTTGCAGGTGATCGCCTTGGTCGAGTGGATGCTGGTGTTGGCGTCGCCGGTGATCGCCAGCAGCACGTTGGCGACGTCGCCCCGCGCGTAGCCCTGCCAACCGTAGACCCAGGGCATGCCGATCTGGTGGACCTCCCGGCCGTCGATCCGGAAGGGCTTGAGCCGCTCCGTGACCATGGCCCGAACCTCGACCTCGCCGCGCAGGGTCGAGATCACGGTCCAGCCGAGGTGCCGTATCCTGAGGCTCGCCGCGAGTTCCGGGGAGATTTCGACGAAGGCCTCCGGCTGGAGTTCCGCCGTGTGGGGCATGACTCGGGTGGCGATGCCGCCGCAATGCATCTCGGTCAGGCGGAAGGTGGTGAAGACGTAGGGGAATCGCGGGTCGGCGGTGTCGTGGAGTTCGTTGCCGGGCCGGCCCCAGAGCTTCGCGGTCGGGTTGCGCTGCTGCTTCGGGTAGAGCGGGTTGCGGACCGGACTCTCGATCGGCTCGTAATGCGTCGGCAGCGGCCCGTCCTTGAGCCCGGACGGCACGAACAGTGCGCACTTGCCGTCCGCCTCCATGATGAACGGGTCGTCGCCGCCCAGCGCGTCCATGCCGTGCGGCCGCTTCGACCAGTCCGGGCGGTAGTCCGGCCGCTTGTCGGCCAGGAAGTCTGGCACGTCGTTGCCGGTCCACTTGGCCTGCGCCTCGTCCCACCAGATCATCTTCTTGCGTTCGGACCAGGGCTTCCCGGCCGGATCCGCAGAGGCGCGGTTGTAGAGGGTCCGGCGGTTGAGCGGCCATGTCCAAGCCCAGCCGAGATGGGCGCCGGATTCCCCGGGCCCGTCCGGTCGGCGGGAGCGCGAGAGGTTCTTCCCCGTCTCCGGGAAGATGCCGCAATACATCCAGCCGCCGCAGGCTGTGGAGCCGTCGTCCTTGAGCTCGCGATAATCCGCGACCTGCTTCCCGTCCGCGACGGTCCGGCCGTTGATCTCGCGCAGCACCGCCTCGGCGTCGGGCTCCTGCTTCTCGCCCCGGAGCGCGTAGTCCCATGTCAGCGCCTGGATGGCCCGGTCCTTCGGCTCAATGGAGTCCCGGTAGAGCTCCTTCAGCCGCCGCCCGAGATGGACGATGAACCAGAGGTCCGAGCGGCTGTCGCCCGGCGGCTCGCAGACCACGTCGTGCCACTGCACCAGCCGGGAGGTGTTCGTGACCGAGCCGTCCTTCTCACCCGGCATGGCGGCGGGCAGGAAGAACATCTCGGTGCCGATCTCCTCCGGCCGGACCTCGCCCTTGCGGACCCGGTGGCCCTGCTGCCAGAAATTGGCGGTTTCCGTCATGGCGAAATCGCGCACGACCATCCATTCGAGATTGGCGAAGCCGCGTTCCACGAGTTCCGAATTCACCGCCCCCACGGCAGGGTTCTGGCCGAGGATGAACTGACCCTTCACGACCCGGTCCGACATGGCCATGGTCATCGGCTCCTGCGAGGCGTCGCCGGTGAGCTTGGGCAGGAACTGGTAGCCCCACCCGTTCTCCCGCGTCGCAGCCTCGCCGTACCAGGCCTTGAGCAGGCTGATCACGTATTTCGGCATGTTCGACCACCAGCCCGTGGGCGGCGTCTCGGTCGCGAGGTACCGGTCGACGGTGGCGTGGTCGTGGAAGACGTTCGGCTGCGGCAGGTAGGTCGGCAGCATGTTGTAGAGCGTCGGGATGTCGGTCGAGCCCTGGATGCTGACGTGGCCGCGCAGGGCCATGATGCCGCCGCCCGGCCGCCCGATATTGCCGAGCAGCCCCTGGATGATGCTCGCGGCCCGGATGATCTGGACGCCGGTGGAGTGATGCGTCCAACCCACCGCGTAGGTGAAGGCTCCGGTCTTCTCCCGCCCTGAGTTGCGCGCGAAGATCTCGGTGATCCGGACGAACAGGTCCTTCGGGCAGCTGGTCACCCGCTCGACCATCTCGGGCGTGTAGCGCGCGTAGTGGCGCCGCATGATCTGGTAGACGCAATTCGGGTGCTGCAGGGTCGGGTCCTGCGGCGGCGGCGACTTGGTCATGCTCTCGAAGGCCGCGCCCTCATCGGAGGAATTCTCCTGGGATTGCACCCGGTGCTCGGCCACCGGCGACGGCACGGTCTTGCCGGCGTATTGCCACGTGTCCTGCGAATAGGTCCCAGCTACCGGGTCGTAGCCGGAGAACAGGCCTTCGTTCTGCTCGGGGTCGCCGTAGCCCTCCTCGATGATGTGGCTGATGTTCGTGTAGGCGAGGGCGAAGTCCCGGAACCAGAGGTCGTTCTCGAGGATGTGCCGGATCATCCCGCCGAGGAACGCGATGTCGGACCCGGAGCGGATCGGCGCGTAGATGTCGGCGAGCGCGCTCGTGCGGGTGTAGCGCGGGTCGATGTGGATCACGGTCGCGCCGCGGCGCTGGGCCTCCACGACGAAGCGGAATCCCACCGGGTGGTTCTCCGCGAGGTTGGACCCCATCTCGATGATGCAGTCGGAATTGGCCAAGTCCCACAGCGCCATGGTGGCGGCGCCGCGCCCGAAGGTGGTACCCAGACTGGGCACCGAGGACGAGTGTCAGATGCGCGCTTGGTTCTCGATGTTGATCATCCCGAGGCCGCCGCCGAACAGCTTCTTGATGAGGTAGTTCTCCTCGTTGTCCATGGTGGCGCCCCCGAGGGAGCCCAGGCCTAAGGTGTGATTGATGATCCGGCCGTCCGGTAGGGTTTCCGCGAAGGTCTCGTCGCGCACCTGTTTGGTCA
>Ga0160427_10000737_pt1 | contig 19858 bp, 21 predicted proteins | sample SolpanmetagenomL_FD_108194 | JGI IMG/M metagenome (GOLD analysis project Ga0160427, IMG submission 108194) | Solar panel surface microbial communities from Lawrence Berkeley National Laboratory, California, USA - L | ecosystem: Engineered > Built environment > Solar panel > Unclassified ...
AATAGGCGCAAGGATAGCAACTGGTGTTAATGTACCCGTGCGTCCAACTTGAATGACGATATCTTTCAATGTTGTAATGGCTTGCGTTGGGGAAAATTTAAGGGCAATGGCATAGCGCGGCGTTCTGGTCATTATGCCTAAGCGTGCCTCCAAGCCAAGATCATTAATCTTCAAAACAGTCCCATCAATATCAAAATCAAGGTGCGCACGGTCCACAGCCAATTTTTTGTGATAGTCATAAGCTTGTTGACGTGTTGGGCATTTAAGAATCAGAGGATTTACAATAAAACCCCAAGTGCGCAGCAGGTCAAGGCGATCACTGTGTGTTGTTAAATCTTTAATATCATGTACGCCAAATCCATAAGCAAAGAATTTTAATGAGCGCATAGCCGTAATAGCAGCATCCAATTGTCGCACCGATCCTGCAGCTGCATTGCGCGGGTTAGCAAATACCGCTTCATTGTTTCGTGTGCGGTAATCATTCAGTTTTTGAAAATCAGTTTTTGTCATATAGATTTCGCCACGCACTTCAACTTTACCAGCGGGACATTGCTCAATTAAGATTTGGGGAATCTGCGTGATCGTTAAAATATTTGACGTAATATCTTCGCCCACCATACCATTGCCTCTGGTGGCTGCGGATACCAATTGACCATCTTGGTAGGTCAAATTACACGATAAGCCATCAATCTTAGGTTCTGCAATTACCTCAATTTCATGATCTAAATCCTGAGTCAAAAATCGATTGATACGCTCAAAAAAAGCGTTCATTTCATTTTCATTCATTGCATTATCTAAAGATAACATGGGTGACAGATGGGTAATTTTGGTAAAGACCGCACTGATATTATCACCAATGATTTGGGTTGGACTTGTCTTGGTTTTTAAAGCTGGGTATTGCGCTTCGAGGGTATTTAATTGCCGGCGCAAATCATCGTAATCCGCATCACTAATTTTAGGATTGTCCAATTGATAATAGCGCTGATCGTGGAATTTAATCTGCTCAGCCAAATTTTCCCATTGTATTTTAGCTTGAGGTAACGTTAAAACTTTTGCTATGGATGACATAATTGCCTATTCCTATATATTGTTGCTGAATTTACTGTGATAATAATATTGTTAAGCACTGATTTGCAATAATTCTTGGGCTGCTCCGCGTGCGGCGTCAGTTACATCTTCACCTGATAACATACGGGCAATTTCTTCCAGACGTTCGCTTTGCGGTAAGTGTTTTACAACTGCCTGTGCCTGATCGTTTACTACTGTTTTTGTCACCAAATAATGATGTTGAGCATAACTTGCAACTTGCGGTGAATGGGTCACGCTAATAACCTGTTGTTGCTTACTCAGGCGCCCGAGACGCTCGCCAATAGCAGCAGCTACTGCGCCGCCAACACCACTGTCAATTTCATCAAAGATTAATAGGCAAGCATGTTGATAGGCAGCCAGCACCACCTTAAAAGCCAACATTAAACGGGAGCGTTCGCCCCCTGATGCAACTTTAGCAATACTGTTAAAGGGATGACCAGGATTGGTTTGAATCATGAACTCAACATGGTCAATGCCATCTTGATGCCACTTTTCTTCATTAAGCTTCGTAATTTGTACCTTAATTTTGACCTTATCCAGTTTAAGGGGACTCAACTCACATTCAACTTGGGTTGCAAATTCTAATGCGGCTTGCTGACGCAGTGTCGATAATGTGGTTGCGATGCTGATAAACTGTTGACGCGCAGCTTGCAAGCTTTGCTCAAGTTTAGCCTTATTCTCTTCAGCTTTTAATAAATCTTGGTACTCAACTTTTAAAAGTTGCCACTTTTCCATTAATTGACCTGTCAGGCAATGATGCTTACGTGCTAAAAAGCGCAACTGGTGCAAACGGTCATCAATTTGCTCGACATTTAGAACCTCACTTTTGAGGCGGTACTTGCGGTCTTCAATCTCACTTACAATGTCCTGGATAATTTGCTCAAGGGCTACAAGACGCTCAGTTACAGGATCAAAATCCAGATTGTTACTGGGCAAACGTTGGGCTGTTTGTACAATTTCATATACTTGATTTTGTATGCCGTCCTCAGCTATTAAATGATGGTGCATACTTTGAACAGCTTTGACAATTTTATCATTGTTAAGTGCAATAGTGCGCTGTGCAATAAGGTGCTCTTCCTCGTTATCTTTTAAATCAAAGTGATCTAATTCGTCTAAGACATTCTTAAGGTAATCTAAATGACTGTCCTTATGATCCAGTTTTGCATTAAGGCTGATCAATTGCTGTAAGTAATCATGATACGTTTTATAGGCAGTTGTGACCTCATATTTTAAATCAGGTTTGGCACAAAATTGATCTAAAATGGTTAGGTGCGTAGTAGGGGACAAAATTTGATCAAACTGTCCATGAATATCAACTAAATTACCAGCCAATTCTTTAAGTAGATTTAGGCTGACTGGTTGATCATTAATAAATGATTTTGATTTACCATCCAGGCTTATTTGCCGGCGAATAATAATGGTTTCATCAAAGTGGATTGCAAAGTTGTCTAATTGTTGATGAATAAGGGACGATTTAGGGAAATTAAAGGTGGCAGTAATGGTGGCTTGCGTTGTGCTTGGGCGAATAAACCGGGCCTGTGATTTATCGCCCAATATCAAGCCAAAAGCATCTAATAAAATTGATTTTCCAGCCCCCGTTTCACCTGTTAAGACAGTTAATCCCTGACTGAAATTTAAGGTCAATTGATCAATTAAAACAAAATTTTGAATATGTAATTGATCCAGCATCTCTTAGATTATCTTCATGTATTTTGCTTGGGCGCACCCTTGTACCAATTTTTAAGTTTATCCATCCAAGATTCTTGTTGGTCACGAATGCCTTTGATATCTGATGTTATGGGTACTTCACCTGTCAGTTTATAAGCTTCAACATACCAAGGGCTATTTGGATAATTATGACCTAATACGGCACTGCATTGTTGGGCTTGATCCTTTAAACTAAGAGCGCTATAGCACTCAACCAAACGATACAAGGCTTCCTCAATTTGGCGTGTGGTGTCAAAGCGCATGACAACAACTTTAAAGCGGTTAATGGCTGCACCATAGGCTTTGCGCTCAAGGTAAAACCGGCCGACTTCCATTTCTTTACCTGCCAACGCATCTTCAAGCAGATTCATTTTTAAGCGGGCATCACGGGCATAGTCACTGGCTGGAAAACGAACAATAAGTTCTTTAAACAACAGTAAAGCCGTTTCGGTATCTTTTTGATCGCGCACTGAGGCTGAGATTTGTTCATAATAGCAAAGACCATTAAGATACAAAGCATACGGCACATTAGTATTAGCAGGATGTAATTGTAAAAAAGATTCCAAGGCCACAATAGCGCGGTCATATTTTTGACCTTTGTAATGGGCATAAGCTGCCATAACTTGGGCTTGTGTTGCCCAATGAGAATAGGGATATTGACGATCAACTTCATCAAACGTTTTTGCAGCTTCTTGGTAAGATCTTTGTTCAAGTGCGTCCATTGCCGCATTATATAACTCGGGTAGGGGGCGATCTTCGTACTTATCATCTGTTGTTGAACAACTATTCAGCACTATCATCATACATAAGACAAAAAATAAATTTATAGCGCGCATGATAAAAATTTCCTTAACTTTATATTCAATAACGTTTAATCGTCCCTTTGCCAAGTAGTATTAACTATCAAATGTGTTAAGCATTAACTTTTATATAGATCAATACTTTTGATTAAATTATATAAGTAATAATAATTTACACTTTGAATCTAGATAATATCATTGGATATGAGAATGAAACATCGTAATGGTATATTTTTAAACAAATTAATTTTGTACTTAGTAATAAATATTTTTGCACTATTGCCTGTATTGTCAGAAGAACAAAAATCAACCAACTGACTCTATTTTAATTGAAAAATCTAAACGTCTTATGTTTATTTTTTCTAAAAATAAGATTTTAAAAACTTATAAAATTGCATTAGGATTTTCACCTATTGGTCTTAAATATAAAGAGGGCGATGGTAATACGCCTGAAAGGAAAACTTTCTTAGATATCCGGATCAAAACTTATGGTTTGATGTTTCCAATTTATTCAATTTTTTTGCTTCACAAAATAATCCTGAATTAAAAAAAGAGTGTTATATTAATTTATCAAATTTACTAAAATAAGGTTGAAAGAATACTATATGTTAAAGAGATATATCTTATTATTATGGAGTTTCACTATATTTACCTTCTACAATATACCCATTGTAAATTCTGGAAATTTTAAAAAGTTGGAAAATGCGGCTGAAGATTATAGTAACTGGATAAATCAGAAAATCTCCTTTACTAAAGACGAAATTAATTATTCAACAAACGATATATTCAGTTTAAATGAGATTGATGAGGATAGGATATATATTGAAAAATACTCAGATAAGGATAGTTTTGTAGAAGTTTATAATCAGATTTCAAACCCTATACTTATAATTGAGAATAACCCTTCAATTAATTATTTTTTTAATATATGTCAACAAATTTTCAATGAAGCTGATAACCATTTCAACCTTTTTAAACAAAGTGCAGTTCATATGTTGCTTGAAAAAACCATAAAAAAAATTGAAGAAAAACAAATTTATAAAAGGGAGTTTATGATATTAATTTAAAAAATTCGAGAAGCGGATTTTATTTATCACTTAAAATATCTTATCTAAATAAGAATGATATAATTAATGCTGTGAAAAAAAAGATTAATCCTGGCAGTAGTATCATTATGCATGGCTTAGATAACTTTGGATTTGTCGGTAAAAATCACGTATATCGAGATTGGGCTTTGGGCTGCATTGCTACTACAAATCAAGAAATAAGAGAGATATATAACTTGGTTTCTGTGGGTACTAAAATTGAAATAAGACTATAATAAATTAAATTACTATGCTGTTAAAGAAAAACTCTCGCGTTTTTGAGCAATATGTTTTGAGGGGGATGTCATTTGTTTAACAACAGTGCTTTGATGCGGGGGATAAACAATTTCGTAAGCGTGCGGATTAGCAAATAAGTGGCGCAAAATACGGTTGTTCATCTCGTGACCGCCATTATGCGTGGTCAAGCGGCCTTGAATTCCCACACCAGCCAGAGCTAAATCACCTAAGGCATCAAGAATTTTATGACGCACCATTTCGTTGGCATAGCGCAAGCCGTCTTCATTCATAACGTAGCCTTGATCAATGACCACAGCATTATCCAAACTTGACCCCTTAGCAAGGCCCAACGCCCACAATTTTTCAGCATCCTCCAGGAAACCAAAGGAGCGCGCCTGGCAGATCGTGTTGACAAAGCGCAAGGATGAGCAATGAAACACATGATTTTGCGGGGCTAAATTTTGGCGGCCATTAAAGTCAATGCCATACGCAATGGTAAAGTCAGGCGCAGGCTCAAGGCAAACAAACCGATTATCTTCGGTAATTTCAACCTTTTCAATAATGCGAATAAAGGGCATGGCTGCGCCTTGATTTTTAATACCAGCCTGTTGAATCATATCAACAAAAACTTTTGAGCTGCCGTCCATGATGGGCATTTCAGGACCTGAGACCTCAACAATAAGATTGGTAATGCTAAACGCTGCAAGCGCAGCCATAACATGTTCAACTGTGCTGATACTAACACCAGCCTGATTCTTTAATATTGTGCAAAAGCGCGTATCTTGAACCAAGTCATAGGCAGCAGGAATAACATTATTTTCATACAAATCACTGCGTACAAAAACAATGCCCATATCAACATCGGCTGGCTTAAAAGTAAGCGTAATGGGTGCATTACAATGCACACCAATGCCGTGGCATGATACGTCTTGGTTTAATGTTTTCTGAGCTGTAAAGAACACACACATCCTAATTGATTATGATGTCAGTGTGAATGAATTGTTCCTAAAGTGCAATTATCATGATGTTACAAATTGTTACCATTATAAATGGGTACAAAAAAATAAGTTTGACAAATGATATTGAATAATGTAACAATAATCATTATAGAGTGATGGTGTTAATCATGCAAATTATTAATTGTTTATCAATCCAAGAAATCAACCACGCTTTGCAACCACGTTTGGCAAAATCTTCTAAGTTCATATTATGTTTGAGTACCATGGCTATTGCGTGTTTATCTACGGGTTTGCTATTTTCTTACTAATTATGTGGGCTGAGATGGAGGCGATAATACGCTAGGCAGGCACTGTGATCAGGCTCTCCCTTGTGCTCTGACCACCACGTTTCAATTTGTGTCAAAATTTGTCCCAAGTGTGGGCCTGGTTGCAAACCAGCCCCAATCAAATCTTGTCCTGATAAGGGGAATTGTATTTTCTGTTGGGCGATGATGACAGCTTGCTGCCATAAGGTATCCCTATCAGGTTGATGAGATAACAACAAGTAATCTTGGTAAAGCTCCAAACCATAGTGATAAATACCAGTAAAGGGTATTAGCTGAGGCTGGGACAACATGTGCGCCAACGACTTTATGTAATCTGTGTCTTTATTGGACAATTTTAAAAGATGACATACTTTTATTATTTGGTCACAATGGCCGCCCATTAAGGCAACAAGGCGGCGGCGCCAAGGTTGAGCTTTGCTTTGCCAAAGATGTTCACATTGCCGCAAGCGTACATAATGTTCAGAAATATGATCCACATTAAACAATGTTTTTAAAACACCACATGTTAGCATTAGTCTTAGACTGCGATCAGGGTTCGCCTGATTAAGGATACTCTGCCATTCCATGGCAATGCGCTCCCATGACAATGTCAGCAACTTTGGCGTATTGATCGTAATAATGTTAAGTGTTTCATGGTCATCATCTTGATGATCAAAGCGCGATAAAAAGCGAAAATAGCGCAAAATACGTAAGTAATCTTCCTGGATGCGCAATTGAGGTTGTCCAATAAACCTTAAGCGGCCTTCATTTAAATCTGTTAACCCATTAGTGTAATCATAGATATGACCTTCAGCGTCAAGTGATAATGCATTGATGGTGAAATCACGCCGCAGTGCGTCAATTTGCCAATCATCCGTATAGGCCACAATAGCATGGCGTCCATCAGTATCAATATCGCGGCGCAGCGTCGTAATTTGATAAGGAATATGATTAACCACAGCCGTAATTGTACCATGACTGAGACCGGTTGGAATAACTTTAATGCCAGCTGTTGTTAAATGCTCCATGATAATATTTGGTAATAGGGTGGTGGCAAGATCCATATCATTGGCTGTAATGCCTAGTACGGCATCACGCACACATCCCCCGATAAAGCGCATACAATGAAGGCTATGGGGAACAGCCTCAAACAATCGACGGGTCGGGGCATTGTGAAGCCAAGGGGGGCTTAGTAATTTCATTGGTTATTTACATTTACTTTATAATAGTTAACCCGAGGCAAAATTTCAATCAATGCTTTATCTTGATGGAAAACAATAGTAAGCTTTGCGTAAAAATAATATTAAAATATGTTAATGCGCAATTGGTTAAAAGGTTTTCTGGCAAGCTCATCTTGTCACCTGATGGTCATTACAGCAATAATAATTAATATAGCTATTATTATCTATGACGTTGATCATTCTATTACGACATCTGATCGTGCTGTCATGCAAATTATGAGTCTTACCTGCCTTGGTATCTATATTGCTGAACTTGCTGTGCGTTTATATGCATATAAGTTGCAATTCTTTATCAAAGGTTGGTTCATATTTGATGGTCTTATCGTTAGTGCAGCAATTCTTGCCTATCTTCCCCACTGTCATCACTTACATGTGTTGCGCGTTTTATTGTTGCTGCGGCTATGTGAGTTTATGCCCTCCCTTAAAACATTGCTTGAAGCATTAATTTATGCTCTGCAAGGTATTATGGCAACGTTGTTTCTGTTGACACTCATTTACATTATCTATGCAGTATTAGGGGTGCAATGCTTTGGTCATAGTGCACCACAATATTTTGGCTCGGTTAGCCTTAGCTTAAAAACGCTATTGCAGGTTATGGTTTTTGATAACATGGGTGAGGTCATTGATGCCATAACGCCCAGATCATCATGGGGTTGGGTCTACATTTTGACCTTTATATTTTTAACCGCATATACATTTATCAATTTATTGTTAGGTGTGTTACTGGAAAGTCTTGATCATACAGCCAAGTTGCATCACCGCCAAAGTATTTTGAACCATCACACGCACATGCGCCAAGAAATCACGGCACTTAAAGAATATTTTCTTCATTTAGGGGATGTACCGCAGAAAGACTAAATTCATATAAAGTATTGCATTGATAAAAGTTTTATATGTATTAAAATCATCGTATTTGTCATTAGGAAGTTATGGATGCTATATAAAACAACCGATGATCTTTCAGAAAGCGTACGGCATGTATTGCCACACCATGGTCAAGAAATTTACCTAAAGGCTTATAACGCAGCACATCAAGAATATTTTCACAAAAACAAACGGCGCTCTGAAAACGATAACTTAGAAGAAATTTGTCACCGCGTGGCTTGGGCAGCCGTCAAAAAAGTATATGACAAAAACGATGAAGGCAGATGGATAGCGCGTTAACATATACACTTATAAAAAACCTCCCTTTTTAATTAAGGGAGGTAAGTATTAAAAGTTATTCTATAACACTTTCAATCCAAGCCTTATGCTTTTGCTCATCAGCCCAACATTTTCTAAGAATACTTAATTCGGCTTCTGGAACATGAGGAAAGCTACACATGCGCTCATAGGCTGTATTAGTATCTTTTTCATTATCCAGCATCGCCATGAGAATTGCTTTATCACCCATTAAGGCGCCAACAACAACTTTGCCTTGTGTCAACACACTTTTCATGGTTGGATCATGTGGGGCTTCCTTGCCATAACCACGAATCATTTGTGTTAAATCACGAATATGGTTTTCATGATCTTGTTGGTAAGCTGCGATCTGATTTTTATAGTTTGCATCTTCAAGACGATTACAGGCTGCTTTGTAAGCTTCTACTGCGTCCAGTTCAAGTTCCAACATACATACCAATTCATCTTGGTAATTTTGGATATCATCTTTTAAAAAATTCTTAGTTCCAACCATTGTTGTCATCGTTATTTCCTATTTAATATTGTATCAAGGCCAATGCCTCATTTAACATTATGCCCAAACTTAACAATTGCATAGACTATAAAAAAATTAGTTAAATTTTGTAAAAATTATATGGAAAATAGAAATTTGCTTAAAGAATAGTCTTTAAAATTAATTAATTTGCTTAAGATATTATTGCTTTTAACAAGCTTAAAATGATTAAGAATGGTGGAGCCAAGGGGAGTCGAACCCCTGGCCTCTACAATGCCATCGTAGCGCTCTACCAGCTGAGCTATAGCCCCAAATTCACCTTAACCTAGCTATAACATAAATAAATTTCAAGGCCGAAATTAATTTTGGCCTAAATAAATATTTGTAAGGTTATCAAGTAATGCGAGTGCTTCATCCCGGTTACGTCGAAACACATTGCGCCCGATAATGTGACCATTGCCCTTTGCAGCGCGAATCGCCCGGGCTTCATCATATACTTCGTCAATTGGCTTACTGGCCCCACCTGAAAATACGACCAACCGCTTACCATTAAAACAGCATTCACGAATATGGCGAATACGATCGGTTAGAGTTGACACGTTGACTTGGTTATTTTCATATTCAGTTTTGGCTGCCTTTGATTCAAGATATTCTGAAGGCAATTTCACCTTAATAATGTGTGCCCCCAATAAGCACGCCATGTGCGCGCCGTATCCAACTGTATCGATAGCCGTTTCACCTTCTGTTGACATATTACCGCGGGGATAGGACCAAATGATAACGGCAAGGCCTGCTTCTTTGGCTTGTTGTGTAATGGTGCGGATTTCCTCAAATAAGCCATATATATTGTCACATCCAGGGTAAATCGTGAATCCAACACCCACACAACCAAGGCGCAGGGCATCTTGCACACTTGCTGTCACAGCTTGGTCAGCTTCAAGGCTGGTGTGACGTGTCATTGAGTTGGCACTGTTCATCTTTAAAATCAATGGAATTTGACCAGCATACTTACTGGCACCAAGTTCAAGCATACCAAGCGGTGCAGCAAAAGCCGTTAGACCAGCTTCAATAGCTAATTCAAAATGATAACAAGGATCATAAGCTGCAGGGTTAATGGCAAAGCTGCGCGCGGGGCCATGCTCAAACCCTTGATCCACTGGATAAATCAACATGTGGCCTGTACCACCTAAGCGACCCTGCATTAGTAAGCGCATAATGTTTGTGCGTGTACCTGGATTATCAGTTTCATAATGTTGCATAATTTCATTAAGACGTGCACTTAAAGCCATAGCTGGTTCCAATTTTTTTTTAACCTAACATATTTTTGCGTTAAAAAAAATTAGGGCGGTAAAATAAAGTTTTTACAGTTGGTCCCCATGAGTTCAATATCATTGGATTCAACTTAAGAAATTAAAAAGTTTAGGAAGATAATAATGTTAATAAAATAAAGAATGAGATAGATAAAGCATTTAAAACCATATAATTTAGAAAAAATTGTACCAAAAAAAATTGAATATATTACTTAAACAAGGGGCTTAAAATTTATGAAAACTCAATTAAAAATGTTAACCTATTTATTTCTTTCAATTACTCAATTTAAAGTGAATGCTAGTGATCAATTAATTGATCAATATGATATTGATAAACTTAGAGAAGAAGCTCTAAGCCCTGTAAATCCTTCATATAAAAGTACTATAAAATATTTTAAAGTAGCTAAACAGTATAATACTCCTGTCAGTATGGATGATTTATTCATTTTACCCGCGATCCTGCGTAATCTAAATTTTAGTGATTCACACGTATATGAATACGTCGAGGCTAAAATTTGTTTTTTCTACAGCCAACGTATAAGAAACTATCATGAAAATAACAATATGAATAACGATTATCTAGTGTATCAAAATATTTTTAATAAATTTTTTTATCATGTAGGGAACAATTGTTTTGATTTGGCTGTGTATAGAATTCTAGAATTAGCCGAAAATGAAGAGTTAAAAACTAAAGTTCACCGTTTTGCTAAAAAGTATTTAAATTCAGATGAGCGTATTAGGCAAAAGTTTTTCGCTGATATACAAAATGAAAAAATGAGTTAGAAATCATTACATTTAATTTGTCCATGTTGTATAATTTGTTAAATTTTTTGATCCAATGGTTATCATGATAAGCCATTTTTTTACATATTTATAAGGTTAGTAGGGGGAATGTGATCTTTTCCTTTGATGAGCTTAGAAACAGTTTATTGGACACAATGGTATGTGTTTAGGTCATTGTGAATTTAGAAAATAATTATGAATATTATAATTTAATATTTTTTATAATAATAGGTATGCCCTAAAAATCGCGCCGGGCTTGCAGGGCTGTTGTAAGTGTGCCCTCATCAAGATAATCAAGCTCACCGCCCACAGGAACACCGTGAGCAAGGGCGGTCATTTTAATATTAAAGGGGCGACATTGTTCAACAATATAATGGGCCGTTGTTTGTCCTTCAATGGTGGCACTGAGGGCTAAAATGATTTCCTCAACGGGTTGGCTTTCTAAGCGCTCAATTAAAGGGGCAATGCGCAGGTCATCTGGTCCACGTCCTTGAATGGCTGACAAGGTGCCACCCAATGCGTGAAAATGGCCGCGAAAGGCTGAGGTACGCTCCATGGCCCATAAATCACCCACATCTTCCACAATACAGATTGTTTTGGATTCACGCTTAGGATCGGTGCAAATATGACAAGGGTTTGCTGTATCAAAGTTACCGCAAAGCCGACATTCAACGAGATGATCGTGGACATTTTTAAGTTCACTGAGCAAGGATGCTAATAATGTGTCTCGGTTTTTAAGCAAGTGTAGTAAGGCGCGCCGGCCCGAGCGCATGCCCAACCCTGGCAGCCTTGAGAAGAGAAGGGTGACTTTCTCAAGTGACATAATCGTATGCTACCAATCTTGCGGTGTTATGTAATTTAATGTTGGACAGAGGTAATATTGTCGCTTTGTGCAGGATTCTTTTTTGCATTAAATTTTACAGGGGTACTTTTAGTCCCAGAAGATTTAACATGGCTGTTTGTATTCTTGCCTACAACTTTATGTGTTGTCCCTGAAACCTCTTTCTTAACAGTTGCATCAATCGTATCGATTTGATCAACAGAATCATCTAACCAATCGGCCTTGCGCACGCATTGTGTTGGTAAATTAAAATGAATTAGATTCATCACGACATCGGCTTGCATAGCCCGCTTGCGTTTATTGTTCTTGGGATACAAGAAGCGAAAACCACTTTCAGCCTTGATGTTTTTAGGTATTGGGTTGCCTTCCCGCGTTAATTTAAAGGCTTCGTTAGTATAAGAAATATCTTTTGTACATACTTTTTTATCGTCACACACGTCGTCTAATTTAAGCAATACATTTTTGGAATAGTGCGGAAAACGCAGGGCTGTGCGTTTAGAATGGTCAGGTGTTGATTCAGGCTTTACACGCACCATGGATCCATCGTCATGTACGTAAATATCCATGATAACGAGATCAGCATGCTTTGGATCAGTTGTCATTTCACCATTATTTAACCAATAATAACCCCGATCTTTTAAGACGGTTTTGCGAACCATAAGGGGGGTGCGCTTGTGCTTAAAGCCTTCTTTAGTCAAGATACTATGAATTTCTTGGGCGGTTTTGTGGTGCAAATCTAATGACTTGATTTTATGACCACGTTTGTCTTTCAGATATTCATCCAAGGCAATCTTATATTCTGGATGTTGTTTTAAAAAATCATGATCCCATAAACTTTCATTGGAATTAGGCGACAGCAATGAAGATTGATATGTATCAATAACAACATTAATTAGGCCCCGCTTTTTCTCAGCTGCAGTGAATTCAGTAAAGCAAACTTCTGATTTGTGACCAGGATAAGTTTTGCTGACGGTTGTCTTGCTTGCAACTGGGGGTGCCTTTTGTGCAAAGGCAAAAGGAGTAAATGCATAATTTAAACTAAGGATAAAAAGTAAGGATCTCAGGCGTCTCATGCTGTAACTCGAATAATGTATATAAAACTATCAAACTAATGCGTTATTTGAAAGTCCTTTTATTAAATAATCTTGTCACTTGGCGATTATATATAAGGTTGTTACAATACGGTCAAAATAAAATAATAAATAATGACGCAATTTGCTTTTTATGGATTTTCACTTTTGCTGTTGATGGGGGCAATTAACGTGGTACTGGCGCGCAGTCCCGTACACAGTGTCCTCAGTTTAATCTTTGTTTTCTTTAACGCAGCCGGCCTATTTGTCATTTTGGGTGCAGAGTTCATTGCGATGACCTTAGTCATTGTTTATGTGGGGGCTGTTGCAGTATTATTCTTGTTTGTCGTTATGATGATGAATGTATCATGGGATTATCAACGCGTCATTTTTTCCAAAGTATATTTACAGCGCAGCTTAACAAGCTTGCTATATTTAGTTAAATCAGCAGCCGTTTTTTCAATTGTATTTTTGATTCTAATCAGCATTCCCGTGTTGGTTGATTTGTATCAGCATAACTTACTGCTCACTACCTCTTTCCCCCAATTGTTGAATTCGATGTATCATTCAAAATGGTGGGCATTTAATCCTGCGGCTTTGAGAACACCCATAGCTGTTGTTGCATTCATCGCCATTTGCATAGGCCTTGTCACTTGTCATAAATTCATTAAAAAACCATTTTACAATGCAGCAGCAAGTTTTGCCGACTCCATTGTATTCTTTATAATACTCGGTCTAATATTTACGGCATATTTCGTAACATTGGGGGCCTCATGGCATGTTATGCCTGGTGCGCGGGATATAATTAATTCGCCAATACCGCCCCTTGATTTGATGAGTAATACTCATGCTTTGGGTCAAGTCTTGTACGTGGATTACGTGCTGGCATTTCAATGTGCGGGTATAATTTTATTGGTTGGAATGATTGGGGCAATTGTATTGACGTTGCGTACCCATCAAAAGTCGAAGCGACAAGATCCCCATGTGCAAGCCCAACGATGTGCCAAAAATACCATTGAGTTAAAGCATATTGCCCTTGGATCAGGATTATCATCATGATGACTATAGGATTGCATCATTATTTAGTCGTATCGGGCTTACTGTTTGGTATTGGGTTATTTGGTATTTTTTGGGGACGTAAAACAATTATTTCGATTTTACTGGCTATTGAATTATTGTTTTTAAGCGTTAATATTAATTTGGTTGCATTTTCGGTTTATCTAAAAGATTTAGTGGGCCAGGTTTTCGTCATTTTTATCTTAACGGTGGCTGCTGCTGAAATTGCTATTGGACTTGCTATTTTAGTCATTTACCACCGTCAGCGACAAACCATCAATATTGAAGATATGAGCGCAATGCGCGGATAGCCCCACATGATCACTTATTACACTGCAATTTTTTTACCACTGCTCAGCTTTATAACCGTTGGTTGCTTATCCAAGCAATTGAATCATAAGCAAGCAAGTACGGTTAGCTGTACCCTAATGAGCATTGCAACTCTGTGCAGTTACCGGATATTTTATGATACGGTGGTTCTCAAGCACCACTATCATCTAAAATTGCTAACCTGGCTACAAGTAGATCAACTAACCATAGAATGGGGGTTATCTTTTGATCCTTTATCCTGTGTCATGTTAATCGTCATTATGACCATATCAACATTGGTTCACTTTTATTCTATTGAATACATGGCCCATGATCATGGCTTTTCGCGGTTTATGGCTTACCTTGGCCTGTTTACATTCATGATGTTAATGTTAGTGATGGCCAATAATCTGTTACAATTATTTTTTGGTTGGGAAGGGGTAGGCTTGGCCTCATACCTTCTGATTGGATTTTGGTACCATAAAGAATCAGCCAACGCAGCTGCTATGAAAGCCTTTATTGTTAACCGGGTTGGTGATCTGGGATTAATCTTAGCCATGGGGGGTATCTATTATATCTTTAACAGTTTGGATTATGCTACGATCTTTGCGCAGCTTGAGTCAAAATACACCGTCTTTTTCTCGCTTACTGGTTACGATATTCCAGCACTTGAAGTTGTTGCCGTGTTATTGTTCATTGGGGCAATGGGTAAGTCAGCCCAAATTGGTTTACATACCTGGCTGCCTGATGCTATGGAAGGGCCCACCCCTGTGTCCGCCCTGATTCACGCAGCCACCATGGTGACAGCTGGCGTATTTTTGATTGTCAGGTTGTCCCCGCTGTTTGAGCATACTGTGTATGCTAAGCAAATCATCACAGTAGTAGGTGCAACAACAGCCTTTTTTGCTGGCACCATCGCTTTGATGCAATATGATATTAAACGTGTTATTGCCTATTCCACATGCAGTCAATTAGGCTATATGTTTTTTGCAGCCGGCCTTGGTCATTATAATTTAGCCATCTTTCATTTATTTACCCATGCTTTTTTCAAGGCATTGTTGTTCTTGGGATCTGGGTCTGTTATCCATGCATTATCAGGTGAGCAAGACATGCGCAAAATGGGTGATATTTACCGTGCAATTCCCTATACCTATGGCGCGATGTGGATAGGTTCGCTTGCCTTGACAGGGTTCCCCTTATTAGCCGGGTACTATTCCAAGGACGCTATTCTTGATGCAGCATTAAACAGTGCAACATGGTATGGCCAATACGCCTATATAATGGGAATCATTGCAGCATTGTTAACAGCCCTTTATTCAGGTCGTTTAATACTAATGACCTTTCATGGAACATCGCAAATGGATGACAAAGTTAAAAATTACATTCATGAATCTGGCTTTTTTATTTTATCCACGCTGGCGGTATTGTCACTGGGTGCCTTAACAGCAGGTTATATTGGATTTCAGGTTGTAAATGACAGGGGATTTTGGCAGCAAGCAATTGTTTTACTTCATGAGTTAAACCCACAGCATAACAGTTTTATCCTTGAGTACCTGCCAACAATTGTATGCCTTGCAGGCCTCACAATGGCTGGCTTTCTGTTCAGTAAATGCACAAGCCAAATTGAGCAATTAAAGTTAACCTGTTCAAAGTTATACAATTTTTTATATAATAAATGGTACATTGACGAACTTTATCAAAAAGCAATTATACAGTCGGCCCTAAATTTAGGTCAGCAATTATGGATTCGCATTGATCAACAAACCATTGATCGCTTTGGACCCAATGGCGTAGCAAAATTGACAATGAGTGCTGCGCGCATTATTAGTCGTCTGCAAAGTGGCTATTTGTATCATTATGCCCTCGTGTTTATTCTTGGCTTTTTTGCCATAGTGATCTGGCTTAGTTTTATGACAGGATTCAGCCAATGATATTTGCCCAGATTCCGTTACTGTCCCTACAGATTTTTCTACCCCTAATAGGGGTTGGCTTTATCATGATGATGCCGCGTGTGGACGATCATCAAGCCTGTAACAGCCGTCATGTAGCATTGATTATCACCCTGATGACTTTTGCTGTTTCTATAATCAATTTAATTAAATTTGATGTACATCAAGTGGGCTTTCAATTGATTGAAAAACATCATTGGCACTTAGGTTTTAACAGTCATTACTATGTTGGGGTTGATGGATTGTCATTGTCATTGATTGTGTTAACAACGTTTTTAATGCCGCTAATTATTTTATCGACTTGGCAATCTGTTAAGATGCGCATACGTCATTACATGATTTTGTTCTTGATATTGGAAACTATGATTATGGGGGCTTTTTGCGCCCTGGACTTTATCCTGTTTTATTTATTCTTTGAGGGTGTTTTAATCCCCATGTTTTTTATCATCGGTATTTGGGGGGGTGATAACCGTATTTATGCAACTTTAAAATTTTTCCTGTATACATTTTTAGGATCAATTTTAATGCTAGTGGCCATTCTGGTAATCTATTCTCATACCCAGACGATGGATATTGTCCATGATGCCCCCCTTAATTTATCGCCCATGACTCAATGTTTGCTATGGCTAGCATTTTTTGCATCTTTTGCCGTCAAGGTTCCTATGTGGCCGTTTCATACCTGGTTGCCAGACGCCCATGTCGAAGCTCCGACTGCTGGCTCTGTTATTTTAGCTGGTGTATTATTAAAATTGGGTGGTTATGGTTTCTTGCGCTTTTCACTGCCGCTGCTTCCTCATGCAAGTGAATACTTTGCACCCCTCATGGTTGCGCTTAGTATCATTGCCGTAATTTATGCTTCTTTGGTTGCCATGGTGCAAACTGATATCAAAAAGTTGATTGCTTATTCATCCATTGCCCATATGGGTTTTGTAACCTTGGGGGCATTTAGTTTTTCAACCTTAGGACTGCAAGGTTCAATGTTTCAAATGCTCAGCCATGGCGTGATCTCAAGCGGTTTATTTCTATCTGTTGGAGTCATCTATGACCGTATGCACACCCGCCAGATTGCAGCTTACGGGGGTCTTGCAGAACGTATGCCGAACTATGCAACCAATTTTATGATCCTAACCTTGGCTGGCCTTGGCCTGCCTGGAACCAGTGGGTTTGTTGGAGAAATATTGGTCTTGATTGCCGCTTTTGAAATCCATGGTTTTGTTGCTATGCTGATGGGATTAGGGGTAATTTTGGCAGCGGGTTATATGTTATGGCTGTATCGCCGTGTGGCATTGGGTAAATTAGTTAAGCCTTCTTTGATGAAAATTTCAGATTTAACCCTTATTGAAAGGGGAATTTTCACTATGCTCATAATAGTAATCATTGCAGCTGGCATCATGCCCCAAAGTATCTTAAATTTAACCCAACAAGCCTTACCCAATATCAGTCCAGACTACAGTAGTGAGCAAGTCGTAATAACCGCCTCACCCCAAGAGCAAGAATAATAATGACCACTGATCTTATTCCCCATTTCTTTGCAGCCATACCTGAAATTTTTTTGCTGTTGATGTCCTTGGTGTTGTTGCCCCTGTCAGTTATGAAACGCTTTAAAGAAGTCAGCTTTATTCACAATGCCTGTATTGTCATATTGCTGTTGTCCCTTACCATGATTATTCTAAATAATCATGAACCATTGACAGCATTCAATGACATGTTTGTAACCAATAAATTTACCCAGCTTTATAAAATTATTATCGTTACCACAACAAGTGTTGTGATGGCAATTATGCCAGATCACCTTAAACGCTTACATATTTATAAAGCTGAGGTGCCTATTTTGATGGTACTTGCGACCATTGGTATGATGATCATGGTATCAGCCAATAATTTCTTGATCCTTTATTTGGGTATTGAACTACAAAGTCTTAGTTTTTACATCCTTATCAGTATGGCGCGCCACCACATCCTTTCCAGCGAAGCAGGTATTAAATACTTTGTATTGGGGGCGTTATCATCCATTTTCATCTTATATGGCATTAGTTTAATTTATGGTTTAACAGGCAGTATATTTTATCATGAAATCGCCCAACAACTTTCAATTCTTGAAAATCCGACTAGTTTTGCCTTGATTGGCATTGTTATGATTATTGTTGGTATTGCCTTTAAATTATCCTATGCACCCTTTCATATGTGGACACCAGATGTCTATCAGGGCAGCCCCACGTCAATCACAGCGTTCCTTGCAACAGCCCCCAAGGTTGCTGCCTTTGCAGTTATGGTGCAAGTCCTTTATGTGACCCTGCCAACATTAATTCATATATGGCAGCCGCTGATGATCAGTATAGCTGTGATTTCTATTGCCTGGGGTGCTACGGCCGCCTTATTTCAAATTAATCTTAAGCGTATCATGGCTTACAGTACCATTACGCATATTGGCTATATTGGCCTCACATTGGCCTTGCTTGAAGCAGTTGCGCTTAATCGTTTGGTAATCTACTTAATTGTTTACAGCATTACAACAATTGGCATATTTGCCATTCTAATGGTGCTAAATCGCAATGGTAAAGCAATTGAGGATATTGATGGTCTTAAAGGATTGGCCCGTGATACACCGTGGCTGGCGATGGTATTAACGATTTTACTGTTTTCACTGGCAGGTATTCCTCCCTTTGCTGGCTTCTTTATTAAGCTGAGTGTCCTGCAGGTGGCGCTTGAGGCAGGATATACATTCAGTGTCATCCTAGCCGTCATTTTCAGCGTAGTATCATTGGCCTATTATTTAAAAATAATTAAGTGCATATATTTTGATGAACCATTAGGGGGGTTGCAAGCCTTAAAAATTGATCAAGTATTTGCACGGCCCCTGGTGATAGCAATCATAACAGCGCTGATAATCAACGTTAGTTATGTCATTATTCCCGTAGATAAGTTTTTATTAATACCCCATGCTAATGATTTAATCATTTCAGGTAACGATTAACATTTTTTATGTATTGCCCAGCTTCTTTTGATCTGCATCATCATCACCGCGTTGTTACATCAACAATGGATGTTGCGCGTGAACAATTGATTGACCAGGGACGCACAGCAGCGCACCCTCCTCATTTTGTTGTGTTGGCTGATTGTCAAAATCAAGGCCGTGGTCGCCTGGACCGGCACTGGCTGTCACCAATAGGTAATTTTTATGCAACATATGTGTTAAATATAGCGGCCATCTCAAATCAAAGCGGCTTATTTTCAATTGCAACAGGTGTGGCCGTGGCACAGGCTTTTAAGCATCTGAACATTAATATTAAATTAAAATGGCCGAATGATATTTTCATTGAGAATAAAAAAGTAGGGGGGATCCTTATTGAGATTGTGGATTCTTATGCTTTAATTGGTGTGGGGATTAATCTTAAAATTATTCCAGACGGGATGCTTTTAAAACCGGCAACATCTATACTGCAAGCCTGCCAAAAATCAATCA
>Ga0160427_10000739_pt1 | contig 19813 bp, 23 predicted proteins | sample SolpanmetagenomL_FD_108194 | JGI IMG/M metagenome (GOLD analysis project Ga0160427, IMG submission 108194) | Solar panel surface microbial communities from Lawrence Berkeley National Laboratory, California, USA - L | ecosystem: Engineered > Built environment > Solar panel > Unclassified ...
AGCGGCGGCGTTGACCACCAGCGATGTCGATGACGCGTCCCAAGTCGGCCCTTTGCTCGATCAGGTTGATAGCCCGATCTCGTCGTTCACCGCTGACGGTGCTTACGACCAGGACGGCGTCTATGGCCAAGTCGCCGCCCGTCATCCCGAAGCGTCCGTCATCGTGCCACCTCGCTCGAGCGCGGTGGCGAGCGACACCGCGCAAACCGCGCCGACGATGCGAGATCGGCACCTGCAAACCATCGCCGAGCACGGCCGAATGGGTTGGCAAAAGGCGGCTGGCTACAACTGGCGAGCGCTGGTGGAGGCCGACATCAGCCGCTTCAAACGGATCATCGGTGATGGTTTGCGATCGCGCACCGATCAGCGTCGGACGACCGAGGTCGCGATTGCCGTCAATGCACTGAACCGCATGCTTGAATTCGGGCGTCCGGTGTACGTCCGCCTCCCGTAATAATGAAGCGAGTTGGCCGAACTACGGCCGCCCGCCGACTCGTGCAACACAGCTCCGGTCTGCCGTTGGTTCCAGGGAAGAAGCACCCATGAACACCCAAGCCACAAATTCCGCATTTCAGCAGGCAGCGCAGCAAGTAGTCATGCTTCTTGTTGCGGCGGAAGGACATGGCGGCGTTGCGGGCCATCTGGGCCTTGGCACGATCCCAAGTCTGTTGATCAATCAACGCAGGCACGGGAATTGCGATCCATTGCTCAGGCGGGCGCGGGCGACGGCAGGACCGCTCGCCGCTGCGGCGCGTTCGGAGACGGGGCTTCTTGGGCACCACATATTCGTAGCGGTTGGAGTAGGCCGTGCCTGTATAGACCGGATCGGACAGGATGTGGTGGGCCACCGAACTCGACCATTGCGGCCGGCCCGACCGCGTGAGCCACGGCCCGGCATTCAGCCGCCTGAGGCATTGGCGGATGGTCAGCCCCTCCCCCACGAACCATGTGTAGAGCTGGCGCACCATGTCGGCCTCTGCGGCGTCAACGACCAGCCGCGCAGGCAGAGCGCCGCACCTCGTCGCGTATTGGTAGCCATAAGGCTCTAGCGCCGAGGATGTGACCGTCGCGTGCCTTTTGCAGCTTGCCGCGACGGAACCGCTCAGCCAGCACCGCACGCTCATACTCGGCGATCGCTCCTTGGATCTGCAGCAAGAGCTGGTCGTTGGGGTTGTCGGAGATTGGGTGGTGCAAGAACACCACCTCGCAGTCCGCGCGGCGAAACTCCTCGAGCAGCAGGACCTGGTAGGCGTATTTGCGGGCCAGCCGGTCCGGGCTGAATACCGCCACGACGTCGATGGCGGCGTCGCGGATGGCATCTCTCAGGCCGTCCAATCCCGGCCTGTCCAGGCGCGAGCCGCTGTAACCCTCGTCGCGGAACACATGGGCGTCGACGAGGGTGTGATCCTGGGCCTGGGCCCAGGCCCGCAAAGCGGAAAGCTGACTGTCGATGGTCTGTTGGCGTTCCTGGCGCTCAGTCGAGACCCTGGCATAAATGGCAACACGCATGGTTCATCTCCTGGAATCATGGACACCGCTCAGCCCCGGTGCGGCGGACGGCATGTCAGGACCGGGCGGCTGCGTGCCGGATCGTTCGGCGGTGAGAAGGCGGCGATAGGCCTGATCGAGCCGCTCGGGTCCGTCGCGGGTGCGCAAGGCGACAGAGTGGATCGTCCAGGTTGGCGCCACCTTGGGGCGCTGGCCGTTGGCCATTGAGCAGGTCCTCCATTGGAGCCGCCCGAACAAGCCGTTAGTCGCGCTTTAACCCAATGCCGGCAGCCGAGGCCGCCGTGCCATCGCCAGGGGTGCGCTGAAAAGGAGAGTGATCCTGAAACGCCATCCGTGGATTGCGTTCGGATGGTCCATACGCGGCGGTATTTCTACGACGAGTTTGTCTCCGCCAAATCGCCGCTAGCGGCGGAGGTGCTGGTGCGAGTTCGCACGCTGTATGCGATCGAAGGCGAGATCCGCGGCCACTCGGCTGAGCATCGCCGGGCAATGCGTCAGGAGCGAAGTCGTCCGATCGTGGAGGCGCTACACGGCTGGATACAGGACCAGGTCAAGCGAGTGTCCGGCGCATCCGATTTGGCCAAAGCCATGCGCTACGCGATCCGGCACTGGCCGGGTCTGGTGGTTTTCCTTGATGATGGCCGGGTCGAGATGGACACCAACGTGGTCGAGCGCGCGATCCGTCCGAACACCCTGACGAGGAAGAATGCGTTATTCGCTGGATCCGATGGCGGGGCGAAACACTGGGCGCTGGCGATGACGCTGATCCAGACGGCCAAGCTGAACGGCGTCGATCCGCTGGCCTGGCTGACCAACGTGCTCGAGCGGATCGTCTCCGGCCGAACCAAGGCGCACGAGATGCAAACGCTGCTGCCGTGGACCTGGGCCGCTGCCAACCCGGGCTCCAGAGCCGAACAGCTCGCGGCGTAACCGGCTTAGCCGGTCAACCCCCGTCGCCGCCGCTCCGCTTACGCTTCTCCGCAAAGCGGTCATTGGCGCACCAACCGCCGCCATGGCACTCGACCAGCAATGGAACCGGTCCGAAGCCGCGAGGATGATACAACCGCGCCAGCAAGGACTTGTCCTCGTGCCGGAGGTATTCGACGTCGCGAACGTCATAATCTGTTGTCACGTCTGTCATGATCAGTCCCTCCTGCGCGGTCTGTGAAAATGGCGCGAGCGCGGGTGCCTAGGAATTTTCAACACCGACCAGGGGGAGCCTATTCACCTCGGACAACTTCACCGACGTGGTGAGGGGAGCCCGGGTGCGCATCTCCATGGACAGCCGTAGACGATGGATGGACAACGTGCTCAACGAGCGGCTGTGACGCAGCCTGAAGCATGAGTGCGTCTACCTGCTCGATCTGATTATGCTCGCCCAGCAATGGAGCTGGATGCCGGGGCCCGGGACGCTCGCCGTTAAAATGCAGCGGTAACCCTACGAGGCGGAGGTGTGAGCCGGGCACATCCGTGACGATGTCCATGGCCGCGACCTGAGGCTCTTCCAGCGCCTCGGGCAGCGTGTTGACGGGGGAGCACGGGACACCTGCTGCCATCAGCGCCGCGGCCCATTCCTGCCGCGGCTTCCGAAGCAGGGTCTCCTGCAATCGTCCGACCAGTTCCTCCCGGTGCCGCAGCCGGTCGCGGTTCCCGGCATAGCGCGGGTCCGCCGCCAGGTCCGGCCGACCGAGGGCCACCGCGAGCTTTGCGAATAGCCGGTCGTTTCCGGCAGCGACCATCAGGTCGCCATCGGCCGTCCCGAATGTCTGGTATGGAACCAGGTTCGGCTGCCCCGTCCCGTAGCGGGCAGGCTCCCGCCCGTCGTTGGTGTATGCATCGACCGAGGCGTTGGCCCAGGTCAGCGCCGTCTCAAGCAGCGACGCGCTGACCACACCGCCCCGACCGGTCGTCTCCCGGGTACGCAGCGCGGCCATCGCGCCGATCACCACCCACATGCCGGTGCCGAGATCGCAGATCGACGGTCCGGTGCGGACAGGCGGACGGTCCGGGAACCCATTGATGCTCGACAGCCCGCTGAAAGCCTGCACGAGCGGCTCGTACCCCGGGTCGAGTCGCTTGGGCCCTTTGTGGCCGAATGCCGAGACCTCGCAGTATACCAGCCGCGGGAAACGGGAGCACAGGGCGTCGGGTCCGATGCCGAACCTGCCGACCACGTCAGGCCGCAGGTTGTGCAGGAAGATGTCCGCGCCTTCCAGCAGCCGGTCCAGCCCCTCGCGGCCGACGGGGTCGCCGAGGTCCAGCGTCACCGACCGCTTACCGCGGTTGAAGGCATGGAAGGTGATGCTGTCACCGCCTCGGTGGGCCGGGCCCATGCGGCGGGCATCGTCCCCGCCGTCCGGCCGCTCCACCTTAACCACCTCGGCGCCCAGCTCCGCGAAGATCATTCCGCCGAAGGGTGCCGACAGCACCTGTCCAAGCTCGACCACGCGGAGCCCGGCAAGCGGTTTGGCCGTCATTTGGTATGCTCCACGAAGCAGGGGCGGAGCATGTCTCCGTCATCCGCCATGCGGAGCACCAACCGCTGCCCGGCGTGCAGCCCGACGCCTGGTTCGTTGCTATCCTGCAAGATGTTGGTGGTCATCCTTGGCCCTTCCGCAAGCTGCACGAGGCCGACCACGTATGGCACCCGTCCCTTCGCGCTGTCCTGGTATGCCTTGTGGAACACCACCCAGCTCAGCAGTTCGGCACGCCCTGACGCCGCCTCGAACATCGCATCCGCCGCCAGGCACCGCGGGCATTCCGGCGACGGCGGCAGCCAGGCGTGGCCACACGCCCGGCATCGGCAGAAGGAGAGCGTCCCCTCCCGCACCCGGTCCCAGAACCCGGCCTCGTCCGTCACGCTCAGCGGCCCAGGATCAGAGTGGACTGCGTCTGCATGGCGCCCCCCTGCCCGCTGACGATGACCTTGTCCGCTCCCTTGACCTGCAAGTTGGCCTCACCGCGCATCTGCCGGACCCCTTCGATGACAAGCTGCATGCCGGGCATTCCGGTCTCGGACAGCAACCCGCCCGAGGTGTTCAAGGGCAGGCGTCCGTCGAGCCCGATGCCTTCCTGCTCGACGAACCGGCCGCCCTCGCCCTTGCGGCAGAAGCCGTAGTCCTCAAGCGTCGCGATCACCGTGGGCGTGAAGCAATCGTAGATCTGGGCCAGGTGAATGTCGGCCGGACCCAGCCCGGCCATGCGGTAGGCCGTCTCTGACGCGATCCTTGCCCCGGTCGTTGTCAGATCGTCACGCGCCGACAAGGTGAGGCCTTGGCCGAAGCCCAGGATGGGGACGGGCTTGGCCACGCCGAGCTCGCGCGCCTTCGCCTCGGAACAGACCACCACGGCAGCCCCGCCGTCGCTGATCAGCGCCATGTCGTCCCGCCGGAGCGGGTCCACGATCAGCGGCGTGTCCATGTAGTCGTCCAGGGTGATGGGCTTCCTCAGCTGCGCGTTCGGGTTGCGCGCGCCGTACTTGCGGATCTCGACCGCCACGGTGCCCAGCTGCTCGAAGGTGGTGCCGTAAAGCTCCATGTGCCGGCGTGCGAACATGGCGTAGTGGGCCGCCGTGCCGAACCAGCCATACTTCTCGTCCGATGCGTTGCGCGCCCGGGCGTAGGCCCAGCGCGAGCCGCTCTTCGGGTTGTCGGCGAAGCACACCACGGCCACCTCGCACTGTCCGGCCGCTATGGCCATCGCAGCGAATGAGATCAGCGAGATGTTCGCCGCGCCGCCCTGGTCCCAGCCGCCGCAGACCCGCACGTCCCGCAGGCCCATCGCATCGGCCAGCTTGGCGGCGTGAAACATCTCGAACGCAGAGGTGGGGTACTTCACGAACAGCCCGTCCACCCGATCCTTCTCGACGCCGCAATCCGCCAGCGCCGCCGACACCGCCTCGATCGTCAGCGAAGTGACGCTGCGGCCGGGATGCGCGCCGAACCGGGTATGCCCGATGCCTGCGATCACGCTGTGCATGCCTACTTCCCCTTGAATACGGGCTGGCGCTTCTCCGCGAAGGCGCGGGTTCCTTCCTGGATGTCGTCGGTGCAGCGCAAGACGCGCTGGAGCACCTGCTCCAGCCGCAGGCCGTCCGCCAAGGACAGGTCGCGGCTGCGCAGCGCCAGTTCCTTGGTGGCCTGCACCGCCAGCGGCGCGTTGGCAGCGATCCGCAGGGCGTAGTCCCGCGCCACGTCCAGCACCTCGGCCTGGGGCACCACCTTGTTCACCAGGCCCCACCTCAATGCCTGTGTGGCGTCGATGGTGTCGCCCACCAGCAGCATCTCCATCCCGATGGCGTAGGGCAGCTGGGACAGCACCCGCTGCGTCCCGCCGTTGCCGGGCAGCAGGCCACGCTTGACCTCGGAGATGCCGAACGTCGCCGTCTCCGATGCCACGCGGATGTCGGTCGCGAACATCAGCGTCATGCCCCCCGCCAGGCAGTAGCCGTTGATGGCGGCGACCACCGGCTTCCAGATCTCGAGCCCGCGGTTAAGCAGCGGGTCCCTCTGCGTCAACCACAGCTCCGACCACTCATCGCGGCGGGCGGCGTGGGACTTCAGGTCGGCACCGGTCGTGAAGGAGCGGGTCCCCACGCCCGTGACGATCGCCGCGCGGATGGTGGTGTTGTCCCGCACCTCGCCCCAGGCGGCCGACAGCCCGGCATAATGCTCGGCGTCCATCGCGTTCAGGCGCTCGGGCCGATTGATGGTGACGGTCGCGACCCCGTCCTCGACCTCGAGATCAATCGACATGGACGGGCCTCCCGATCGCGTGGCTGGACCGCACGGCAGGCCGTATGCCCCGGAGCAACAGGACGCCGCCTGCAATCTGAACGACGCCGAGTACTGCCAGGCCGGCATAGAGGCTTCCGCTCCACGTCGTAACCTCGCCGACGACGATCGGGCTGATGAACCCGCCTAGCGCCCCTAGGCTGCTGATGAGCGCGATACTGCTGGGCTTGGCGGCGGCGGACAGCAGGGTCGGCGGGATAGTCCAGAAGATGGCCACGGCCGACCATCCGGCGCTGGCGGCCACCGAGATAAGGATTACTGACACTGCTACGCTTCGGGCGCCCAGCCCGAACGCGATCGCGGCAAGCCCGGCGACACCGATCCCGAGTGCGAAATGCCAGCGCCGTTCCAGCGTGCGGTCCGAGTTGCGGCCAACCAGAACCATCACGATTACGGCCGCCACGTATGGGATGGCGGTACAGACGCCGATCTCGCGCGGGGAGAGCCCGAGCCCCTTGTATATCGACGGTGTCCAGAGCCCGACGGCGGAGGTCCCGGCAATTTGCGCGATGTAGACCGCCGACATGATCCAGACGAAGGGTGTGCGGAGCGACTGCAGCAGGCCCTCCCGTGCCGTGGCGGGTGATGTATCGGCAGCCAGGTCGGCTGCGATCCTGGTTCTGTCGGCGTTCGACAGCCAGGCGGCGTCTGCGGGAGTGTCCCTCATCACCAGCAGGACGAGGACGCCCAGGAACACCGCGGGCAGGCCCTCATAGACAAACAGCACCTGCCAGCCACGCAGTCCGTGCAGTCCGTCGAGCGAGATGAGCCAGCCCGAGACCAGGCCGCCGACGATTCCCGAGATCGGTCCCCCAATAAGCAGGCCGGAGGTGATGCGTCCCCTGTAGGCCGCCGGGAACCAGTAGCTGAGATACAGGATGACTCCGGGGAAGAACCCAGCCTCCGCCGCACCGAGCAGCAGGCGCATCCCGTAAAACTGCCATGGGGCGGTGACGAACGCCGTCGCGGCGGAGACCAGGCCCCATAGGATCATGACCCGCGACAGCGTCGCCCGGGCGCCCACCCGCGCCAAATACAGGTTGCTGGGCACCTCGAACACCATGTAGCCGATGAAGAAGAGCCCGGCCCCCAGGCCGAACACGGAATCGCTGAAGTGCAGCTCCCGGGCGAACTGGAGCTTGGCGAAGCCGATGTTCACCCGGTCGACATAGGCGATAACATAAGCCGCCAGCAGCAGCGGCAGCACCCGCCACGCGATGCGGCCATAGAGCCTTCCGTTGGTTTCCATCCCGTTTCCTCCTGCCACGGCCGGGTTCAACGCCCGGTCCATTTCGGCTTGCGTTTCTCGTTGAAGGCCCGGCGGCCCTCGGCGGCGTCCTCGGTCAGCGATAAGGTGCCGATCTGCGCCTCCATGAAGGCCAGTGCCTCGTCCAGGTGCATGCGTTCGATACGGCGCATTGCCACCTTGCCGCGGCTGATCGCGGTCGGGCTCTTGTCCAGCAGCCGGCCCAGCAGCCAGGCGAGCTTGGAGTCCAGCTCGGCACCGGGCACGACATGGTTCACGAGCCCGAGCGAAAGCGCCTCGGGGGCTAGGATCGGCTCGCCCGTCAGCGCCAGCTCCGCCAGCTTGCGGGCGGGCACCAGGGCCTGCAACACGCACATAACTTGCATCGGGAAAACGCCGATCTTCACCTCCGGCAGGCCGAACGTCGCGTGGTCGGCGGCGACAGCCAGGTCGCACATGCCCAGCAGTCCCATGCCGCCCGCCATGACGTGCCCGTTTACCCGGGCCACCAGCGGCAGCGGCAGCTCCCGCGCCGCGTGCATCAGCCGGACAAACGGCGTCCCGGCCCGGGAGAAGTCGTATCGGAACTGGCCGGAGCCGGAACTGAGATCCGCGCCTGCGCAGAAGGCCCGGTCCCCAGCACCGGTCAGCACCACGGCGCGGGCCGTGTCATCGGTTGCGGCATCGGCCAGCGCCGCGGCGATGCCGTCCACCACGGCGCCGTTCATCGCGTTGCGTCGGTCCTCGCGGGCGATCGTCAGCCACAGCACGGCGCCGCGTCGCTCGACGAGGAGGCCCTCGGTGATGCCGGCGGCCATGTCAGCTGCCCCTCAACGCGTTCAGGCTGCCGGTGCGCAGCAGCTTGCCCGGCAGGCGGTGGCCGATGATGGCCTCGGCCATACGGCCGCACTCGATCAGCCGCTCCAGGTCCACCCCGGTCTCGATGCCCATTTCATGGCACAGGAATACCAAGTCCTCCGTGCAGATGTTCCCCGCCGCCTCGCCATGCCCGGCGAAGGGACAGCCGCCCAGCCCACCACAGGAGCTGTCGAAGCTATCTATGCCGAGTTGCAGCCCGGCCAGCGCATTCGCCAGGCCGAGGCCGCGCGTGTCGTGCAGGTGGAGGCCTAGCCGCAGCCCCGGCCAGCGGTCCCGCACCGCGCCGACCACCCGCGCGACGCCCACCGGATTCGCCCAGCCCACCGTGTCGGCTAGACGCACCAACGGGATGGCCTGCCCCGCCTCGGCCGCGACGTCGATCAGCATGGCGACGCACTCCACCACCCGCTCCGGCGTTACGACACCCGAGAAGTTGCAGCCGAACGCGGTCATGACGATGGCCGACTCCAGCCTCAGACCCCGCTCCGCGTAAAGCGCCAGCGCCGTGCGCTGCTCGGCCAGCGTCTCGGCAGTGTCCTTGTTCGTGTTACTGACGGAGAACGCCTCCGACGCGCTGACCTGCACCCCGGCCCGGATGTCGATGCCGGACTCCAGCGCCCGTTCCAGCCCGCGCTGGTTGAGGAAGATGCCGGTGTAGCGCACGCCGTCGCGCCGCTTGATCAGTCGCGCCACCTCCGCGCTGTCGGCCATGCCCGGCACGCGCCGCGGGTCGACGAACGACACGCACTGGACGTCGTGCAGCCCCGTTTCCGCCAGCGCCTCGATGAAGCGCACCTTGTCCGCGGTGAAGATTGGGCCCTTCTCGATCTGAAACCCCTCGCGAGGTCCCTCCTCGTTCACGTCGATACGGCCCGGCATGCTCATGGGACCGCTCCCGCACCCACCCGGACCAACGCGTCGGCCAGCTCCGAAAGCTCAGTCACCGCGACGATGCCCCGCTCCGCCATCAGCGCCGCCGCCTCGGCCATCGTCATCCCGGCTTCGGCGGCCCCGGTGGCAACGAAGCCAGCCACCAGCGGCTTGGGTGGAGGTCGACGGTCCAGCGTGTCCAGCAGCCCCTCGACCGCGTTCTTCAGGGAGCTGGCGGCGAGCACGGTGTAGAAGGCGATGGCACGGACCTCAGGCCGTTCCGCCCAGTCGAACACCAGGTCCATCTTGCGCCGAGCAAGCTCCGCCGTGCCGCCGCCCGGCGCATCGATGAAGTTCGCCACCGTGAGCCCGGCATCCGTCATCATGTCGAGCACGGCCATGCCCAGCCCCGCTCCGCCCGTCGCCAGGGCCACCGCACCGTCCAGCTCGACGAAGGTGAAACCTTCCGCCGCGGCGCGCCGCTCGAGCAGGCCCATCTCGGCGGCCTGGATCCGGCCCGACAGCAACCCCGCCCGGTCGCGGTGACGGAACCCGGCCGCGTCATCCAGCACGCACTTCACGTCCAGCGCCACCAGGCCGTCCGGCGTGGCCGCCAGCGGGTTCACCTCCAGCAACGTCGCGTCTTGGGCGACGAACACGCGGTAGAGCTGTGCTGCGAAGCGCGACACCGCCCCCACCTGCCAGTCGGGGATCCCGGCAGCCCGCGCGAATGCCGGGACGTGGTGCGGCAGCAGGCCGACCAGCGGGTCCACCGCCAGCCGGTGCACCGCGGCGGGATCCGCCTCGATCTCCACGCCGCCCCGGGCCGACAGCAGCAGGACCGGACATTGCTGGACATCGTCGACCGTCAGCGCCAAGTAATACTCCGCCTCGATCCGCGCGAGCTCTTCGGCCAGCACCCACGGAGCCTCGGCCATGCTGCCGCGCAAGGCCCGCAGGGTGTCCGCACCATCCGAACCCGACGCATGGCGGACCAGCCCGGCCTTGCCCCGCCCGCCCGAGAGCGTCTGCGCCTTGAGCATGGCCTTGCCGCCGGGCCACGCATCGTCCGGCGACAGCAGCCGACCATGCGGGACCGCCATCCCGGCCATCCGCAGCAGCACCTTGCCGTCGTGTTCGATGAGTTTCATGGCGATCCCCCGTCCCTGACAGATGCCGAGACGTCGACCGCCGCCAGGTCGCGCCTGATCTCGAGGACGAAGCGGTCGGCGCGATACAGGTAGGTTCCCGCCATCACCACCGCGCCCTGCTCGTCGGAATACCAGCGGCGCATCCTGACCAGTGCCTCCCCGAGCGGGCATTCCATCGCGGCGGAGACCTCGGGCGACGCATGAGTCATCGTCACCTCCTCCCGCAGGTTCGGGACGGGGTGGTGCTGCCGGAGGAGCTGCACCAGCTTCAGCCTGGTGTCCGCGCGCTTCGGGAACAGGGACGCGATGTCGTGACGCACGTAGAGGTCCATCAGAACGAACGGCACGGACTCGTGACGATGGCGCTTGCGCCAATGGCGCCAGCCGCCGTCATGGCCGCCGAGGTCGGCGGGGATCAATCCGACAGCATCCCGGCGCAGCACTTCGATCGAGAGCGAGTTCGACTCCGCCGGGTCATTGATGGCGCGCCGCAGGCCGGCATGCCCCAACGCCGTCGCGGCATCGTGGACGACGACCGTTCCGATGCCGCGCCGGGCCACGATGAGGCCGCGGGCGGACAGCAGGCCAAGCGCCTGGCGTACCGTCACACGGGCGACGTTGTACTCGCGGCACAGCTCAGGCAGGGGCGGCAGCAGGGATCCGGCGGGCCACTCCCCCTGCGCGATCCGGTCCCGGAACACCCTTGACAGTCGGACGTACATGGAAACCAGGGCTCCGTCATCGGTGCCGGGCGTCGGAAGTTGCGGGCTGGCGATCGCTTCGGCGAACACGGAGTTTTCCTCTTGCTTGGCAAACGTCCTAAGGATAGGACGTTAAGTCGTCAAGCGGCCGATCGAGCAGCTGACGGAAGGAAGCGACCGCCTTGCAGAAGCCCGCAGAAGCCTGATGGCCATCCTGTTCCGACCCGGCATGCGCGTGCTGGTCCATGGCGCGACCGGTGCCTATGGTCGTGCCCAGGTGCGGGCGATGCGCGAGGCCGGGACGCCGCTCGTCGCCATGGTGTCCGCGGGGCGGGGCGGCACGGTGCTGGAGGGCCTGCCGGTCTACGACGTCGCCGCCGAGGCGGTCGCAGCCACCGGGGCGCAGGCAGCCATCGTGTACGTGCCCGCACCGGGCGTGCGGGACGCTCTGACGGAACTGGCCGACGCCGGGCTCAAGCTGACCGTCGTCGCCGCGGAGTTCGTGCCGGTGCACGATGCCATGACGGGGCTCGCCCATGCCCGCTCCAGAGGTATGTGGGTCGTCGGGCCGAACACCCTGGGCATGGCGGTCCCCGGGCAGGCCCTGCTCGGCGCCATCGGCACCGGCTATCTCCGCCCCGGACGCCTGGGCGTCATCGGCCGCAGCGGGACCCTGACGCTCACCTGCACTCGCCTGCTCAGCCGGGCGGGATGCGGTCAGAGCACCGTGTGCCACGTAGGCGGCGACCTCCTCGCCGGGCGGAACCCGCACGAGTACCTGGACCTGTTCCTGGACGACCCGGAGACCGACGCCGTCGCCTACCTCGGCGAGATCGGCGGGAGCAAGGAGTATGAGATGCTGGGCCGCGTCGCCGCGACCAGGAAGAAGGTCCTCGCCCTGATTGTCGGCCGTCATGCCCCGCCGGGCAAGCAGATGGGCCATGCTGGCGCGCTGGTCGGCCAGGCGCGGGAAACGGCGGAAGCCAAGCGCGCCGCCCTGGCCCAGGCGGGCGCCATCCTCGCCGACAACCCGGAGCACCTGGCCCACCTAGCCGCGGGGCTCGGCCTGCGTGGCTGAAGCCGCCGCCCTTCGCGGGCTGCGCGCCGCCTTGCGGCCAGGTCTGCGGCTGCTCGCCGTGCTGGAGCGGCTGAGCATCGCCATCGCCTCGGTCTGCTTCATGGCCATCGTGCTGGTCACGGCGACCGACGTGGTGCGCCGCTACGCCTTCAACGCGCCGTTGAGCTGGTCCTTCACCCTCATCTCCGACTACCTGATGGTGGCCGTGTTCTTCCTGGCCATCGGCTCCACGCAACGCCATGGCCAGAACGTCGGGGTGGACCTCCTCGTCCGCCGCCTGCCGGATCGCCCACGCGCGGCGCTGGCCGCCCTGGTCCTGCTGCTCGTCCTGGTGTTCGTCGCCCTGGTCGGCGCGGCGGGATGGGACGTCTTCATCGACGCCTGGGAGAGCGGGAACGTGCAGGCAGGCGTCATTCCCTGGCCAAGGTGGCCGTCCGTGCTGCTGGTGCCGCTCGGCTGCCTGCTGCTCGGCCTGCGCCTGGTCGCCGACCTGCTCGTCAACGTCGCCGCAGCCTGTGGGGCCGTCGACCTTGCTCCCCACCGACGACCGCGCGTGGCGCACGGCTTTGCCGAATGATCACCGCGGTCCTGTTCGGCGGCCTTGTCCTGCTGCTGGCGGCGGGCATGCCCATCGGGTTCGCAATGGGCTTATCCGGCACGATCGGCCTTTATCTGCTCGGGGGCATGGACACGGTCACGGGTGTTCTCGCCACCACGCCCATCTCGACCGTCTCCACCTACGAGCTTCTCAGCATCCCCATGTTCATCCTGATGGCCGAGTTCGTCATCGTCAGCAACATCGCCGACGAGCTGTACGATAGCATGGTCATCTGGGTCGGGCGGGTCCGGGGCGGCCTGGCCATCGCGACCGCCTTCGCCGGGGCCGGGTTCGGCGCCATCTGCGGCTCCTCGACCGCAGGGGCCGCGACGCTCGCCTCCATCTCCCTGCCTGCCATGATGCGCCACGGCTACGAGCAACGGCTGGCCAACGGCGTGGTCGCCATCTCCGGCACCCTGGCCATGCTGATCCCGCCCGCCCTGGCCCTGGTGCTCTATGGCCTGCTGACCGAGATCTCGATCGGCAAGCTGCTGATGGCGGGACTCGTGCCCGGCCTGCTGGTCACGCTGCTGATCGTGGGCACCGTCATGCTGCTCGTCTGGCGAGACCCGTCGCTGGCCCCGGTGGGGCAACGCTACTCCATGGCGGAGAAGGTCCGCTCCCTGCGCGTGGTCGGGCCCATGCTGGTGCTGATCATGCTGGTCACCGGCGCCATCTACGCGGGCCTTGCCACGCCGACCGAATCCTCCTCGCTGGGTGCGTTGGGCGCCTTCGCCATTGCCTTGCTGCGCGGGCGGCTGACCGTCCCGCTGTTCGGCAAGGCGGTCGCCAACGCCGCGCGCACGGCGGCGATGATCACCATGATCATCCTGGGTGCCCACGTGTTCGGCTACGCGCTGACCATGACGCGCGCGACGCAGATGTTTGTCGACGCCATCGCCGGTCTGCCGGTCAACCGCTACGTCATCATAGCGCTCGTGCTGCTGCTCAAGCTGGCCCTGGGCTGCTTCCTGGACCAGGTCGCCATCCTGCTTCTCACCGTACCCATCATGGTGCCCCTAATCCGGCAGCTCGGGTTCGACCCCATCTGGTTCGGCGTCGTGCTGGTGCTGACGGCGGAGGTCGGCATGGTGACGCCGCCGGTGGGGATGAACTGCTACATCGTCGCCCGCTACACCGGGCGCCCGGTGGAGGAGGTGTTCGCGGGCATCGTGCCGCACTTCGTCGCGCACATCGGGGCCATCGTGTTCTTCACCGCATTCCCAATCTTCGTGCTCTGGCTGCCCTCGACGATGGGGCACTGACCCAATGGAGGCTCGAATGGTCCGCTGGCTCGCCTTGCTCTGCCTGGTTTCTGCTCCTGCCCTCGCGCAGGAGACCATCACCCTCAAAATGGCCGACACCCTGCCGACCACGCACTACCTCTCAGTTGAGGGCGCCCGTGTGTTCATGGACCGCGCCACCGCGCTGACCAACGGCCGGGTCAAGTTCGAATACTATCCGTCGGAACAGCTAGGTAAGGCGCGCGACCTGCTGCGCCTGGTGCAGTCCGGGGTCGCCGACATCGGCTACATCACCCCCAGCTACGTGTCCGACAAAATGCCGCTGTCCGGGGTCGCCGAACTGCCGCTACTCGTCAAGTCAGCCTGCCAGGCCACGCATGCCTTCTACGCGCTGGCCCATGACGGCACGTTGGCCAGGCGGGAGTTCCAGCCGAACGGCGTGGTCGCGCTGATGGCTTGGAGCATCGGCCCATACGGCATCAGCACCCGCAAGCCCGCGCTACATTCCCTGGACGACCTGCGCGGCCTTAAGATCCGCGGTTCCGGCGGGACGTGGGACCTCACGCTGCGGGCCATTGGCGCCGTCCCGGTCAACTTTCCGCCGCCCGAGGTGCGCGAGGCGCTGGAACGCGGCACCATCGACGGCAGCGTCGGCCCGGCCATCAGCCTCAAGCCCTACGACCTGCTGAGCGTCACCCACAGCATGACCCGCGGCGTCGCCTTCGGCGGCATCGCCTTCACCTATTCCATGAACGCCCGCAAGTACCGTGCCCTGCCGCCCGACATCCAGGCCGCCCTGACCAAGGCGGGAGCTGAGGCAAACGAGCACCTGTGCCGCTTCATCGACGAGCACGAAACCCAGGCGCAGGCGGACGCCAGGCAAGCCGGGATGACGTTTTGGGACATCGAAGGCGAGGAAAAGGTCAAGTTGGAGGCGTTGTTGAAACCGGTGATCGACGAATGGGCCGGAGGTCTGGACAGGCGCGGCTTACCGGGGACGGACCTTGTGAAAGAGTTTGAAGCTGCCAACAGATAGGACTGGCGATCCCTGCGCGCAGATGATCACCTGCTTTAAGGCTTCGGAAAGGCGGGTGAGCTGCGGCTTCGTGCCCAATGCCGCGGCAGAAGCCATCGGGATTCGGCCTACATTCTTCGCCGGATTGCTCGGCCTGCTCTCCAGCATATTGTCCGGCTGCGCCTCGGTGCGTGAGGATGACGGTATGTGCAAGCTGCACGACCCCTGCCTCCTCAATAGCTGCGTATACCAGCCGAGGCCCGGCAGGCGGAAGCACAGCGGCCCGTGCACATCCCGCCAGTAGTGGGCGAACTCGTCGTGCGGCACCCCCGGCCGCCACAGCACGGTGGTGTAGCAGTCTGCGCAGCTGGCCGCGTCGCGGTCGCGTCCTCATGGGATCACCCGCATTGTCCGCAGCGTAGCGAGCAGGTCCATTAAGGCGTCGTTCGTCGGCTGGTAGTCCCCAAACCCCATGCGGCGGCCCTTGCCATGTCCGTCACCACCTCGATCGGGCGGCCTAGGTCGGCGTCGGTGTGCCAACCGGAAGCGAGGCGGTCCAGCCACGGTTCCACCAGGCCGTGGCGCTGCGCGATCCCGGTCCAGATCGACCCGGCATCCACAAGTTGCCGTTCCAGCGGCACGCCTTCCAGGGTAAAGCCGCGGGTTCAAGGCCGAAGAACCCGGCGATCCAGTCCCACATCCACTTCCAGCGAAAGACGTCGCCGTCCACCACGTTGAAGTCCTGGTCGCGCGCGGCCGGCGTCGTGGCGGCCCATTCAAGGTGCCGGGCCAGGTTGTTGCCGGCGATCCCGCTGACGCCCACCACCAATACCGACTTCGCCATACTGATGTCCTAACTCTGTTCGGGACCGAGTTGGGCGTGCGGTTCACCATCGGCTAGAAGGCACCTCGAAGGGACGTAACACCGGGGTCGTTCAGAAGAAGACCGGCCGACCCGTGCAGTTCGAGATCACGGAGCAGACGCGCGAGACCGTCATGCAGTGGATCATCAAGGGTGGCCGGCGACCTGGCGAGTGCCTGTTCCCGAGCCGGATCAGGAAGAACAAACACCTGACCACCCGGCACTACGCGCGGCTGATGGATGCCTGGGTCACCTCGGTCGGCCTCGACCCGGCGCTCTACGGCACACACTCGCTACGACGGACCAAGGTGGCCCTGATCTACCGACGCACGGGAAATCTCCGAGCGGTCCAGCTCCTGCTCGGCTATACGAAGCTGGAGAGCACCGTCCGCTATCTCGGGATTGAGGTGGACGACGCGCTGGCCATCTCTGAGCAGGTGGACATCTGAACGCCGCAGCGGCGGTGACCAGCAGCCGCCGACCCAACCCGGACATGGCCGTACCTATCCGACTCGTTCGACAACCAGACGTGCCACGGCAGCTATGGCGGCATCTTGCGTGCCCTGGGCCGCGGTGGAGGCGGTCACGAATGCCGCCACGACCAGCGGTGCCCGGCCGGGCGGCCACAGGATGCCGATGTCGTTTGAGGTGCCGACGTCGTTTGTGCCGGTCTTCTCGCCGATGCGCCAACAGCGCCGGGACGCCCGCGCGGAGCCGGGTGGAACCCGTACGGCCCGCCACCAGCCAATCGGTCAGGTGCGAGCGGGACTCCGGTCGCAGCACATCGCCGAGGACTAGGCGCTGCAGGGTCGCCACGATGGCGAAGGGCGCGGTGGTGTCACGCGGGTCACCCGGCCGCGCCTCGTTCAGCGTGGGCTCTATGCGGTCGAGCCGGGTCACCTGGTCGCCGGTCGCGCGCAGGAACGCGGTGACCCCGCCAGGCCCGCCAACGGCGGCGAACATCAGGTTGGCGGCCGTGTTGTCGCTCAGAGTGACCGCAGCTTCGCAGATGTCAGCCAGGGTCATGCCCTCCGCGTCCGCATGGGCCTTGGTGGCCGGGGAGTATGGAAGCACCTCCGCCGAGCCGAAACGGACGACGCGGTCCAGCCGCTCTTCCCCCCGGTCCACCCGGTGCAGGAGTGCCGCCGCGCTCAGCGCCTTGTGCGTGCTGCACATCGGGAAGCGTTCATCCCCACGGTGACCGGTCACCGCGCCGGTCGCCGTATCGAGGATGCCGACGCCGAGCCGCCCTCCACACCGCGCCTCGATCGCCGACAGCGCGGAGGCGAGGTCATCCTGGCCGGCCAATGCCCGTCTTTCGACGCCGGCGAACCCGATGGCTGCGGAAATTCCCAAGCTGAATTGACGTCTTGTCACCATGCCACCCGCTCCCGATCGTTGGACAGCGGCTGTTTGCCCAGCGCATCGCGGCGGCACAAACGATGAAACTTAGCTGGAGAGCTTAGGAATATTTATGGCAGGAGGTGGCGAGTGAACCTGTCTCAGCTTCCATTGAACGCCCTTCGCGCCTTCGAGGCGGCGGCGCGCAACCTCAGCCTGACCCGAGCCGGGCTCGAGTTGCATGTGACGCAGGCCGCAGTCAGCCACCAGGTGAAGACGCTGGAGGACATCCTCGGGACGCCCTTGTTCCGCCGGCTGCCCCGGGGCCTCGCACTCACGGAGGAGGGAGAAGCGCTGCTCCCTGTGGTCAGCAACGCGTTCCGCGACATCTCCGGCACGCTGGAGCGGTTCCAGGGTGGGCGCTTGCGGGAAGTGCTGACGGTGGGTGCGGTTGGCACCTTCGTCACCGGATGGCTGCTACCCCGGCTGGACGCGTTCCAGGCGGCTCACCCGTTCGTCGACCTGCGCCTGATGACCAACAACAACCGCGTCGACCTCGCCGGCGAAGGGCTGGACTACGCGATCCGCTTCGGGGATGGCGCCTGGCACGGTACGGAGACCGTACAGCTGTTCGAGGCGCCGCTGACCCCGCACTGTACCCCGGCGCTGGCACGGCGACTGCAGCAGCCCGGAGACTTGGCACGGGAGATCCTGCTGCGCTCGTATCGAACGGACGAGTGGGCAAGGTGGTTCGATGCCGCCGGGCTTCCCTGCCCGGTGCTGCGCGGCTTCGTGTTCGACTCGTCCATCACCATGGCCGACGCGGCGCTTGGGGCTGCCGGCGTCGCGCTGCTGCCGGCACCCATGTTCGCGCGCCACAGGCGGGACGGGCGGCTGGCGCGCCCGTTTGCCACGGAGGTGACGCTCGGTGCCTACTGGCTGACCCGGCTGAAGTCACGGACAGAAAGCCGCGCGATGCTCGCATTCAAGCAATGGATGCTTGCAGCCTCGGGCGCGGGGGAGACGCCGTCGAGCGACCGGTGACGTTCCGGCCGGCAGTCGTCGTCCCACTACAGAGCGGCGCCGGAGCGCCGCTGAGAGTTGGCGGAGTCCGGTTTCCACAATTCCCCGCGGTAGCTCCGGTTAAGAGGGATTGCCGTGGGTGACGATACCGTGCGGTCCTATGACGATGGATGGCGGGTCCCGATATCCTGGGCGAAACGCAGCAGGTAGCCGTCGGGGTCCTGGACGAGGAACTCCCTTTGGCCGCCTTCTCGCTCGCCAGTCCGGTACAGGCTTCGGTCGGCGGTTTGAATAATGCCCAGTTCGCCGCCTCGGGAGCTTCGAGAATGGGAGACAGTGCGCCGACCATAATCTGGATGTTGATGCCGCGTCCAAAGGGGCGGGAGAGTTCACCCACCTCCCAGTTACCGTTGTGTTCGCAGAGCATGACCTGAATGGGGCCGCGAACCAAATAGGCGAAACGGGCCGCCGGTTGGTCGTGTGCAACGTCGAAGCCGAGCAGGTCGCACCAGAAGCGCACGCTTGCCGCCAGGTTGGACACGTCGAACTCTGGAACCAAGGCGTTGAAGCCACCCTCTGGCACGGCGCCGTTGCTCTTGGATACGGTTATGTCAGGTTTCGCGCCAGCAGGTTTGGGCCACATAGATAGGTATGCGTATGGACGCGCCGGGGCGGTCGGAGCAGGTGGGTATGCGGTGTGTCGAGTGCGGCTCGGTGGTGCTGACAGAGCGGCCCGAGCGCACTGCTCATGGCTACAAACGCTTTCATTGCCGTCACTGCGGCAAGCAGTTCAACGAGCGGTCCGGCACGCTGCTGAACCGGGTGCAGTATCCGTCCGACGTGGTCGCGCTCGTGGTTCTCTGGCGGCTGCGCTACAAGCTCAGCCTGCGCGATCTGCCGGAGATGTTTGGCCAGCGCGGCATGGTGTTCAGCTACGAGGCCGTTCGGGCGTGGGAAGTCAAACTCACGCCGGCACTGGCGGAGGAACTGCGTTCTCGACGCCGCGGCAAGGTGGGCCGAAGCTGGTATGTGGACGAGACCTACCTCAGGGTGGGCGGGCGCTGGTGCTATCTGTATCGTGCCATCGACAAGACCGGCGCGCTGGTGGACGTGCTGTTCAGCGAGAAGCGCGACATGAAGGCCGCCAAGGCGTTCTTCCGGTCAGCCAAGGCAGTCACGGGCATCACGCCCGACCGCGTCACCACGGACGGGCACGACAGCTACCCGCGGGCGATCCGCAGTGTGCTGGGCCGCAAGGTGCGCCACCGGACCAGCCGCTATCTCAATAACAGGCTGGAACAAAATCACCGGGGCATCAAAGGCCGATATCGATCCATGCGGGGCTTCAAGTGCCCGATCTCCGCTGCCCGGTTCTGTCGAGGTCACGACGAACTGCGCCACTTTCTGCGACCCCGCTCTTGCCACAACCAGCACGTCCCCGCCACCAGCCGCAGACTTCGCCACCTTAAACGCACAGCAATTGTGCTCAGCATTCTGCAGATG
>Ga0160427_10000741_pt1 | contig 19807 bp, 33 predicted proteins | sample SolpanmetagenomL_FD_108194 | JGI IMG/M metagenome (GOLD analysis project Ga0160427, IMG submission 108194) | Solar panel surface microbial communities from Lawrence Berkeley National Laboratory, California, USA - L | ecosystem: Engineered > Built environment > Solar panel > Unclassified ...
CGCCGGCGGGTCTTTCCCACCAGCGGCGCGGTTGTGAGCGGGTGTAGCTCAGGGGTAGAGCACAACCTTGCCAAGGTTGGGGTCGAGGGTTCGAATCCCTTCGCCCGCTCCAATTCACTCGGACTAATTGGAACGCTATATCAACGCGTTAGCATAGGCCGCCTTCGGGCGGCCTTTCGCGTTTCAGGGCCCCTGGGTCGTAAACTGGGTCGGAAACGGCTGAAAACCCCGCTCGGGAGGGGTCCCGGCAGGGCGACGGCGGCATCCGGGTCCGAAACCAATCGGACCCGTCAGAATGTCGCAGGACCATCATCCCACCGCCCCCGTGGCCCAATCCAGGCCACGGCCCCGTCCGATCAGGCGACGGCGGCGGGGGCTGGTGTGCGATTGCGCACACGGGCCTCGGCGATCAGGGCATCCTCGCGGCCGAGGAGATTTCGGGCGATGGCATCGTCTGCCTCGGTCGTCCCGGTCTTCACCTTGCCCCGATAGGCTTCGAGCCAGTCCGTCGCCGGCGGCTTGATCCCGAGGGACTTCAGCCGGGTCATCCACGCGTCCATGCCACCCCGGTCGATCCGCTCGCCCACGACGAGAGCCAGGATGAAGCCGGGGCTATCGTCGCAGATGCGGACCTTCCGCAGCGCGTTGTTCAGCGTGGTCCTGGCCGTGTCGAGCCCGGCCTTCCGGTCGGCCTCCACCGCGTCGAAGTTCGGGACGTTCGGGTTGATGACGAAGAGGCGCCCAAGCCATTCCTCGGCATTGTCCACCCGACGCAACGCTGTCTGAATGCGCCCGCCCAGGCGCATGTCTGCATCTTCCATATTCGGCATCGCATCCTCCATGGGCGCACCCTGGAGGCCGTGCGTTAAGGGGCTCTGGGGCGGACGCGTCCGGGCTCACCTGATTTTCGAGCCTTGGTTTGCGCCCCGTTACTTCCTCGCCTAGTAACGCCGAATTCGGGGAAGGTGTCCCGGCGCTCAGCCGAAGAGCCGGACCCGGACGGAATGCGTGACCGGCTCCTTCGCGAAGCCGCGGCCGACCAGCGCCTTCGAGGCGTGGCGCATCACCGAGATCAGGTCGACGTTGTGCACAGCGTTCTTCCCAGCCGTCCGGAGGGCCTCGACGGCGCCGTCGCGTGCCAGCACGGCTGCGACGGCCGAGGCGATGGCACTGTCGACGGCATGCGCCGGCGGGACCCCGGCCTTTTTCAACCGGGCGCGCTCGTCGCGCTTCCTCGTCGCCTCGGCCCGGCGGTAGGCGGCCGCATCTGCGCTCGCCGTGGACGGCGTGGGCATGGGCTCGTCGTCCTCACGAAGGGCGTCGAGCATCTCAGCGACGAAGGCGTCAGACTCGGTCATCGGGGCTCTCCTGGAGAGAGCATCCCCCTCGGGCTGGATAGCCACAACCGGACATGTCCGGACACGTCCGGACGCGTCCGGCCAGGGTGTTCGTTTACCCTGTCGCCAGCCTCAGCTCGACAAGCCGCCCGGGATCCCGATCTCCTGGGCGGACCGAACGAAGGAGGCCGCCCTGACGTATCATCGCTCTGCTCACGACGTGGCGCACTCCTTCGAGACCGGCGCCTGCTCCATCGCCCTCGGGATCGGCGGCGCTGTCCTCGCGGACGCCCGGCTCCGCGCGGGGGACCGGGCCACAGCGGCCCATCTCCGCGCCACCGCCGCCCGGGTCCGGGCCTCGCGCCACGCCCAGGCTCAGGCCGCCACCGCGCGGGCCGAGGCCGACCGTGACCGCGACATCGAGATCCGCCGGCAGAAGCTCGTCGTCGCGGCCCGGCGCGCCGGCGTGGCATGACGTGATGCCATGACGTGCTCAGTAGATGCCGCCGCGTGCGCACGGGGGGTAGCACAATCCCCTAAATGAGCCGATCACGGGTTTGTGAACCACAAAAAGCCCGCCCCGGGCGACCGGGGCGGGCTTCGTGTTCGGGCCTGGATCAGGCGGCCTTGCGGTAGAGAGGGTCGTCGGCCAGCAGGTCATCGAAGATCTCCCCAATGACCTCCGTCTGCGCCGCCCGGGCATCGTGGGCCCGGACGCCCTCGGCCAGGATGGCCGCGGTTCTGGCGGCCTCGGCCGCTTGATGCTCCATCAGGCTCGGGGCCCGGGGCAGACCGGGGATCACAAGCTCGCCGAGCAGATGCCGGCCGATCCGGCTCAGGTCCTGCCGGCCGAGCTCGCGCCGCTGCACGATGTTGAGGCTGTCGAGGTAAGCAAGCGCCGCCTCGTCGAGGCAGGCAGCCTTGGCCTCGTCGCCGTCGTTGAGCGGCGCGAGGTAGGCGAGAGCGCCCAGGCCCCACTCCTCGGCCGGGAGGAGGGGGCGCGGCGCGGCCGGGGCGACCGGCTCGGCCAGGGCCGCTTCGAGCTCGGCCTCGGCGGCCGGGGTCTCGGGCTGTGGAGCCACGATGGCCCGGACCGTTTTCCAAACGATTCGGCCGCTCTCGATGACGGCGATGATGACGAATGCCGCCATGGCGGCGAGGAAGGCACGGAGGGCGGCGAGGACTTGGCGCATGGCGCGGGCTCCTTGAGGGGGGACATCGCAAGCATGGCCCTGGGCGACGAAAGGCACAGCCACCACCCCCCTTGTGGCTGGCCACGGGATCCATACCATCGAACTCAGGTCGGCCTCGCCGACCGCCACGCCGCACGGGAGACCTCGGCATCATGCGCACCGCCAGCAACATCCATTTCTCCAAGCCCGTCACTCCGCTCGACGCCTCGGCCCGCGAGCAGCTCGTCGACGCCCTGCACGCCGCGGGCTCGCCGACGGTCTCCTACGTCCGCGTTATCGACGCCGACTGGCAGCCCATCGCCCCCGAGCTCGACCTCGTCGTCCAAACGTCTTCGACCCGGGCTGCGCGTGAGGTCTGGGCTGCCTGGGCGCTGGAACAGGACCTCGACGGCCGATACCGCGTCGAGGTCCTCGCCACGAACCCGCTGGCGCCTGGACGCAAGCGCCGCCCGCGCGAGATGGGCTACGCCGCCGACGTCGACTTGGACCTGATCGTGCTGGAGGCCGAGCTCGCCGAGCTCGACGCTGCCGACCGCGCCCTCGGACTGTGAGGGGTGCGGCAATGATCACCTTCCTCGCCACGCACACCGACCTGGTCCTCGCGGTCCTGCCGCTGCTCGTCGACGCCGAGAGCGTGCGTCAGGCCGTGGGCGGTTGCCGCACTCGCGCCGCCGCACAGCGCGTCACGAAGCTCCTCGCCGAGGCCAAGGGTCCAATCTTGCCGGACTGGTTCGTGTTCGATCCGCCCGCACCGGGAGACGTCGTCGCCGTCCTTGGCGACGGCGACGTCCTAGCTTGGTCGGAGGTGCAGCCGGGGGAGCCACCCGAGCTCATCGCTTGGATGGACACGCACTCGGGGTCGGTCGTCTGGCGCGAGCCGCTCGCATGACGCCCGACCTGCTCGCGGCCGCCGGCATCGCCCTGTTCGGTCCGGAGTGGAAGCGCACCCTCGCTACCGCCCTCGGACCACTTTTTCCTGCGGGACCACGGGACTCACTAGACCCAAGGTCGGTCCAGCGATGGGCGACCGGGCAGAAGCCCATCCCACCCTGGGTCGGCCCCGCCCTGCAGCGCCTCCTCCTAGCCGAGGCCGAAGGCCTGGAGGAGCAGGCCAGGGAGCGCCGGGCGGTCGCCGAGCAGATAGCTGGATAGCCGAAGGGCCCGGGGATGACCCGGGCCCTTCTTCATTCACCGTCCTCTTCGGGCTCCGCGGGCCCTAGCAGGGCCTCCGGGAGCGTCGGCGTCTCGGCCATCCGTTCCATGATCTCGGCGAGGCCGACTGGCCGGTAGCGCCAGGCGTCGACCCCAACGTCCAGGCTCAGGGACGTGCCCGGAAGCTTGTTGTGGGAATGCCCGTAGAGGTGTCGCGTCCCCCTCCAAACTCCGTCCCACGTGCGCATGGCGTAATGAGACAGGACGAGACGAACCCCGTCCACGTGGATGGTCCGCAGCTTCTCCGGCGGGTCGGCCCAGCCGAGCTGCACGTGCCGGTTCTTGTCATGGTTGCCCACGATGAGCCGCTTGGAGCCGTTCAGCCTCGCGAAGACTTCCTGGCACCGTTCGGCCGAGGAGTTCAGTGCGAGATCGCCCAGGTGGAAGACATCATCACCCGGCCGAACGGTGGCGTTCCAGGCATAGATGAGGTCGTCATCGTGCTTGGCGATGTCGTCCCACGGGCGCTTCTCCATCGCCAGGACGCCCCGGTGCCCGAAATGGGTATCCGAGGTGAACCAGGTCCGATGCGAGACGAAGGTCGATTGGATCTTGGGGTTCTTCATCAGGTCAGCCTCCTCAAATCATGAGGGGGCTGCCGCACGCGCGGTCACGCCCCCGGGGGGATCTCTCGGATTGCGTGGCGGGATATGCGTTTCACGGCGTGCCTCGTGGCGGTGTGTGGCGAAGGGATCGCAGCTCCGGATTCGGCGATCAAGGCGGGATTTTCGGCAGGGTTAAGCGTTCCCTGGTCGGATTGCCTGGGCTGGGAGCAGGCGGGAACGGCCTGCCACCACTGGTTTGAAATTGCCTATCGAGTCATGGTGGCAAAGCCGAGCTTCCCTTGCGGCCTCACCCTGGTCTCCTTGATGCCGTTTTTCACCCAAGACCATCTACGCCTCTCCCTGGAGTACCTCGCCGCGAACGGGCACCCGCAACTCATCACCCTTTTGGCGATGTTCCGGACGCGTCTCGAAGTCGGCGACACGGACGACGACGCGAGCCCTTTCGGCGCCCGTGACGAGAACCTGCTCCTGACCGATTTCTTCAAGCCCTCCGGCGGGCCGGAGGAGCGGCCCCTGTACGTGCCGTTCGGCTTCGGGCTTGGGACCCCGTCGCCCTGGCGCGACCACCTCTACGCAAGCCGCAGCCTTCAACGCATGCGGAAGGACCGGCAGAACGCCGGCATCGCCTTCCGTCAAAGCACTGCCGACAACCGCCGCTGGAGCCTGAGGTCGGACTTCATCGAGCACCTCCGGGACAAGAGCGCCGACACCGTCGGCTCCATCCCGTTCCATCTCGCGATGCTGGCCGTGTGGATGTACCGGACCGAGCCGTTCGAGAGCGTCGAGGAAGCGGTGCAGCGTCTGGTCGCCGACCTGTCGCTCGACGACTACGGCGTGATCGGCACCGTCTTCTCCACCGCCGTCCCAGGCGATCTTGCGGGTCTGCCCATGCAGGGCCAACCAATGGAGCCGTTGGAGATCCTGGCCCTGTTGGTCGTCCCGGCTGCGCCTCCTGCCGAGCAGGTCGCGGAAGAGGACGTGGACAAGCCCGGGGACGAGGCCCCCGGCAGGTGGGAGATCAATGCCGCGGATCTCGGCGACATGGAGGGGCTGGTCGGGCTGATACCCGCCGCGCTCCAGGCGCTGGCCGCGCTGCGGGCGGGCATGCATGTCATCTTCACGGGCGCGCCGGGAACCGGGAAGACATCGCTGGCCGTCCTCCTGTGCGACAAGGCCGGATTCCCGTCATGGACCGCCTCGGCCACCGACCAGTGGACGACGTTCGACACCATCGGCGGCTACTTCCCGGCCGTGCACCGCGAGGGCGCCGGAGAGCAACTCGACTTCCTGCCCGGGCACATCGTGGAGACCATCGAGCAGCGGAAGTGCCTCGTCATCGACGAGATCAACCGCGCCGATATCGACAAGGCGTTCGGCGAGATGTTCACGCTGCTGTCCGGGCAGCCCGTCACCCTTCCATTCCGCCGCCGCGATGCGGACGGCAACTTCCGGCGCCTGCGCCTCGTCCACGGGCCTTCGCTGCAGGAGAGCGACCTCGAACCGATCCAGGTCCCGCCCTGGTGGCGCATCCTGGGCGCCATGAACGATGCGGACAAGCAGAGCCTCAAGCAACTGTCCTACGCCTTCATGCGGCGCTTCGCGTTCGTCTCGGTCCCGGCGCCGCCGCCCGATGCCTACGAGGGGCTCATCCGTAGGAATGCCGAGGACCTGCCGGACGGGCTCGTCGACACGCTGGTCGGTCTATTCGCTGACGAGCGTGCCGGCTTCGGGTCGGTTGGCATCCCCTTCGGTCCCGCCATCCCCCGGACGTTGACCAGGACCGCACGACAGCGTTGGCTGTCGATGCCGCCACCTCGGACGCAGTCCTCATGCGGGAGCTGCTCGAAGCCTACGTGATCCCTCAGATGCAGGGTCGCGCGGACTTGCACGAGGGCGTCGACGCGCTCCTGTCCGGTAGCCTCGGCGCCGAGGCGGCCGTCTTCGAGCGACGGTTGGCCGTCTGGACCGGATACATCGCGCCGCCCGAGGATGACCGGGAGTGACGGGTCGTGCCCGGTGGGTGGCGGACCTGACCACGTCCCGCCACGTCCACCGCTTCCTGACGCGCATCAGCGCAGCCTCCGACCCGGCCGAGGCTCCGGCCATCGATGAGGCGCAGTTGCGGGCCTACCTCGATAGCCTCCGGGGCGGAGCGGACGATGCCCGCACCCTGGTGGAGGTCATGGAGCTCATGACCCGGGGGTACGTCGAGTTCATGCAGACGGAATTGCCCAAGCTCTTGGCGGTCCTGTCGAACCGCACCGAGCATGTGCGCGAGGTCGTCGGTCCGGGGCTGCGTGGCGTCGTGCGTTGGGACCTGACGAAAGTGGGACGGGCCAACCGGACGCTTCCAAGCGCCCGGTACATCTCCAACGTTCAGCGGCGTTCCTACGAGACCCCTGAGAACGCGCTGCTCGTCTGGTTGCTGACCGACATCGAGCGCGCCGTCGCCCAGATCGGCAAGCGCATCGGCACCCGGCGCCTGCATCCCCTGCTGCGCCTTCTACGGGACGAGAGCCAGGCGGCTCTCCGACATGAAGCCTTGTCGAGCGTGGAGGCCGTGCGCGCCGTTTCCCCTCACATGATCCACGCCGCGAGGCACAATCGCCAGCCGGGATACCGGGCAGCGGCCGCCCTCGTTCAACGCCGGCGCCGGATGCAGGAAAGAAGCAGGGCCGCACGTTGGTCGCTCATGCTCCAACTGCTCCGCAGCAATTGGCTGGAGCCGGTATCCGACGATGACCTGTTCGAGATCTACGGCCTCTCGACGGTCCTGTCCGTCCTTTCTGAGGACCTGGGCCTTGGCGAACCCGTGCATTACGGCCTGCTTGGATCGACCCTGGAACCGGCCGCGACCTACCGGATGGTGGATGCGACCGTGCGAGTGTGGTTCAACCGGACGCCCGGGCGTGTCCTCGGCATCACCAGCCGGTACGCGACCGTGAACGCCACCTATAGCGGACTGGGAGGGTTCGACCGGCGGCCCGACATCATGCTCGTCCTCGAACGAGGGCTGGACCGCCGCACCTTCCTGGTCGAGGTCAAGAACGCCGGGACCAAGGCTTACCTGCGAGACAGCGTCTACAAGGTCTTCGGTTACCTGCACGACTACGCCCAGGTTTTCGCGGACCGCCCGACCGACCTCGCTGCGCTCTACGTCCCGGAAGGCATGGTCGGATTTCTCGGGACAGAGGAAGCCGCGTCGGGCATGACCATCGTCTGCGAGGGCGACAGACCCCGACTGGCGAGCGCCCTCAGGTCGGGCCTCGGCCTGTAGCAGACTGTCCACTCCGATACCGGCATTGCCCGTTGACTTCGGGTTCGTCACCGCGTTGGCTGTCGGCAGGCGTGATCACTCCTGAGTACCAGAGATAATGAACGACCAGGCATTCAAGCACGGCGCGAAAGCGGAGGTCGAACGCCTCCTGACCATCGAAGAAGTCGCAGAAACGCTGCAGGTGTCGGCAGTTACGGTCCGACGCATCGTCGCGAAGGAGGAGCTCGCCACGGTCCGGATCGGAGAGCGCCATATACGCGTGACGCCGACAGCTCTTCAGGCGTACATCGATGGGCAGGCCCGTCAGCGGCCAAGCGCGGTTCGGCCGATTACCGAGACGGCGAGGCCGGGAAAGAGGACCGCTCCGGCAAAGGTGTTCGAGGGCGTCACCGGCTCGAAGCTTTCGTGGACGGTCATCCAGGCAGACGCCGCGCAGGGCATGAAGGGGCTCCCTGCTGAGAGCGTCGACTGCATCGTGACCTCCCCACCGTACTACTGGCAGCGCGACTACGGCTACGATGGTCAGATCGGCCACGAGCAGACCATCGACGGGTTCGTGCAAGCGCTCCGGGAGGTGTTCTCCGAGGCGCGACGCGTGCTGAAGCCGACCGGAACCCTGTTCCTGAACATCGGGGACACCTACTACTCGGCGAAAGGCAAGCCTCACGGCCAGGACCTCAAGAACGCGGGACGCCAGATGGCCCGAAAGGTCCTCCGCGCCGTCGACGGACCAGGGCTTGGCCTTCCGCGGAAATCGCTGATCGGCATCCCATGGCGCGTGGCCCTGGCCCTGCAGCAGGATGGCTGGACGCTTCGCAGCGACATCATCTGGGATCGACCAGGATCGCTGGGGGAGCCGACTGCCAAGGACCGTCCCTGGAGGCGCTTCGAGCACATCTTCATGTTCTCGCGGGCGCCACGCTACTTCTTCGACCGGACCGGGCTTGAGGGCAGCGAGGACATCTGGACCTTCCCCGCCCGACCGGACAACCCGGCGCCCCACTTCGCCCCCTATCCGCGCGAGCTCGTGTCCCGATGCCTCGCCATCGGTTGCGTACCGGGCGGGGTGGTCCTCGACCCGTTCGTGGGTAGCGGCACGACGATGGTCGCCGCCCTGGAAAGCGGCAGACCAGCCATCGGCATCGATCTCAATCCGGAATACTGCACCCAGGCGCTACGGTGGGTTTCGGAGAAACCGCGAGCCCGCCGTCGCCCAGCCGGAACCGACGCCCGCGCCACGAAACTGCTGCCGGGCCTTGAGGCCTGAGGCATCGACCCGAACACCTCGGTGACAGTCCGCCATGAACTCTCCTACGCCAATCAACGCCGGTTCCGCTGCGCGCCTACCTGAGGAAGTCCTGCGCGGGCTGAAGCCGTTGGCTCCGGATGAGTTCTCGCGGCAACTGCTCGATAGCGCCGCGAGCGTGATCGAGGATCAGGGCAACTTCCTGCGACTGAACTACTTCTCCGTCGCGGTTCGTGTCTTCTTCGAGCACATCATGGGCACGTTGTCGCCCGACGACCAAGTGTCGAGCTGCCCCTGGTTCCAGCTTGAGGACGGCCAGGACAAGCCGACGCGGGCGCAACGCATCAAGTATTGGCTGCAAGGCGGCTTGACCGACGATTACCTTGTTGCCGAACTGAGCCTCGACCCCGCCCCATTGCGCAAGCGCCTGATGAAGGCGTTTAGCCGCCTCAGCAAGCATGTTCACGTTCGGGAGAACACGGTCGTTTACGAACCGGCAATCCAAGCCACCGAGATCGATCAGGCGACGTTGGCGGTCGAGGAGCTCCTGTTGGCGTACCGCGACTGCCGGAATGCGCTCTTGGAACCTCTAGCCGAAGCTCTCGACGAGGAAGCCGTCGACACCCTCATGTCCGAGACCATCGGAGACATCGACGAGTTGGCCACGCATCACTCGCTCGAAGAGGTCTATACTGCTGACACGTGCGTTCTGGACATCGGCCCACGGTTCGTAAGGTACCAGGCGTCGGGGACTGTCTCGGTCCTGCTGCAGTACGGCTCCAACTCGGACGTGAGGCGCGGTGATGGCGCGGAGATGAGCACAAGCTTTCCCTTCGCCGTCGAGTTTGAGGTGCCTCTGGAAGAGCCCCGCGACTTGCGGAACGCGCATATCGTTTCCGGGGTCGATACTGCATCCTGGTTCGATGTGCCTGATGACGAGGACCTGCCTGACGTAGCCGACGACGCAGACTCTCCATTTTGAGGCGGTAGGGCGGTGTGGGTCGTTGCGCGGCCTGCCGTTTCCTCCCACTCGGAAGGTCACACGTCTACCCTCATCGAACCCTTTCCGCCTTCCAGGGAGCGACCGGTCTGATACGATGACGGCATGCGCGTCTCCCTCCACCCGGTCCCAGACACACCCGACGCCGTCGGCACCCTCGACGGCGAGGTCCTCGTCGCCGTCGGCCGAGAGCTTCAAGTCAACGGCCGCGTGATCCCCCAGGACGATGTCGGCGACGCCCTGGCCGAGGCGGTCGAGGTCGCCGCGACCGCGCTGTTCGGCGGTGATTATCTGGGGTCGCTCTCGCGGGTCCTTGGCCTCAACCGGCGCTCGACCGTCAGCGACAGGGTGGCACGGAACGGCCTGCCGGCCTGGGCCCTGCACATCCTCGGCTACGCGGCAGGGCACCCGGCGCCGCGGGCTCTCGGATACCTCATGTTGGCCGCCGCCGAGATCCTCGACGCCGAGGCGTCCGCGACGGCCCGGCGGGCGGAGCTCGGGACCCTGGCGCATCAGGGCCTGGAAGACGCCTTGGCGCTGGTGGAGCGGGCTCGCACGATGAAGGTGCTCCCGCGGTCGTAACGCTTTCTTCAGAGGTGACGGGGTAACCTCATCGAACGCGTCTGATTTCCGATCAGGTGCGAGGTGGAGCACCCGTCATGAAGTCCATTTCCCGCTTTGAAGCGGCTGAGCCCCTGTCCGCGCACAACATCCTGTGCGGCACGCTCCCCCCTCCAGACCGGCGCGACGAACACCCATTCGTCCCGCTGATCACATACCTGGACGTGCGCTGCCCTGAGCAGCCGCACGGCTGGAACGCCACGGCCGACGTCTTTTTCGACGACATCCTAGCTGGGCTGCTCGGGTCCGCCTGCGGCATCCGCGAGGCCCTGCAGCGAGGGACGATGGATCTCGCCGCGGCCCGCATCGCCGTCGAGACCCTTCGCAAGCGCTGCATCGCCCATGGCGAACGGCTCGACGCGTGCAACGTCTTCGCCGAACACGATGACGTCGAGAAGGCGGTGACGGACACTGCCCGCCTGCGTGCGCATTGCGATGTCGGGCTCACGGGCTGCGGGGACCTCACGGCCCTGGCGCGCCTCGCGGAGATGGGGGAGACGTGCATCCTACTGCGGGCGGACGGCTTCGTGGATTTCGTGCTGGGCGCCCGGGCCTATCTCGCCGGTGCCGACGAGACACCGCTCGTCTGGCGGCAAGGTCCGCCCCTCCCTCTGATCGCACGCAGCCTGGACCTTGGGCGCTCGATCCTAGCCCGGCGCGAGCAGGCGCAGGTCCGGGAGACCCATGCCGAGGCGATGGACGACGACTGCGCCGGCATCCGGCGGATCGCGTCGTCGGCCCCGGACCCGGCCATTGACCCGGAACCGAGGACCGAGCCGGGCGTGACCGGCCTGTCACTCGTCGTCATCCCCTCGCTCAAGCACTTGCCGCTGCCGAGCAAGCACTCCCGCGACAGAGGCGATAGCCCGCGTGCCTTGTGCGAGGACCTCTCCGAGAAGGCCTTGGCTCTGACGCCGGCGCCAGATCCGGCCGCGTTCAGCGCGAGGCTCCTGGCGGACTACCCGTGGGCTGCGGAAGTCATCGAAGCGTACGCCCAGGATCTCGTCGGAGCTCCGTTCGCACGGTTCCGACCCCGGACGCTTGTTAGCGGAGCCGGTGGGGGAAAGACCTCGTTTGCCCGGTCATTGCTCCGGGCGGCGGGCCTGCCCGAGGTGCTTTACTCCGCCGCGGGCGTCATGGATGGCGGCAATTTCGCGGGGGCGTCGAGGACCTGGAGCACATGGCGCCTGTCGGTCCCGGGCCAGGGCGTCTTGCGGTTCGGGCAGGCGAGCCTGGGGGTCATCATCGATGAAGCGGAGAAGGCAGGTCCGTCCCGTCGGTGGGGCCGGCTTGACGAGACGCTTTTGCCGTTCCTCGAACGGGGCACGACCGCTCGGGCCATTTTCGACCCGGCGCTGGAGGTGCCACTCGATCTGAGCGGCATCAGCTACATCCTGACGGCGAACGAGGGCCGGGGCATGTCGGGGCCCTTGCTGGACCGGGCACCCCCCGTGGAGTGGCCAATGCCACGCCGGCAGGACATGCCCATCGTCGCGGCCGCAATCCTTGACGAGCTCCGTCGCGAGCGGGGCCTCGATGAGGTCTGGTGTCCGCCCTTGGATAGGGATGAGCTCGACGCCCTGACGGCGTGGCGAGGAGGCTCGATGCGCCCCCTACGCCGCATGGTCGAGGCCGTGGTCTCCTCCCGCGAGACGTTCGCCCGCCGTCAGCCGAACTAGGAGGATACCGTGGTGTCCTTCCTTCGCCCCGCCTCGCCGGCGGGAATGATGCGGCTCGCCTACGGCCTGCTCGTCCGCGTCGGCGACCCCCAGTGCCAGGACGGCGCCGCCAAGGTCTCGGAGCTCCGGCGCCGGGTCTCGGAAGGCACGCTCGATCCCGAGTGCGCGGCCGCCCAGGCATGCCGGCTCGCCCGGACCATTCTCGCCACCACCCCCAACGCCAAGGAGTAGCACCATGCCTCGATCCCAAGATCCCACGACCGCCCAGCGCATCCAGGGCCTGCAGCATGCCTGGGGCATCCTCGTCTTCGAGGTCTGCGAGGGCAATCTCACCTACGACGACGTCACGCCCATCATCGACATGCTCGCGGCCAGCATCGACGAGCTCAAGGCTCGGGCGGGCGATGCCCCTGTCTGAGCGGGTCGACGTCTACCGGCACCTGCGCCTCCGCGTCCGGTGCTGGTCGGTCCGCGTCAACGGCCGGGTCGTCGACCACGTCGAGGCCATCGCCCTGCGGGACGTCCGCCTCGTGATCCGCCCCGGGGCGCTCGCCCGCGTGAGAGCCCGTCAGATTCGCGAGGTCTGTGCACATGCCCGGGGCACCGTAACTGACGCGCCCCGGCCGGAGGGCGCCAGGCGCCTCCGGTTCTGTCCCTACGCGGGGACGACTTTCACCGCCGACGGCGAGCCCATGACAGCGGCCGCCGCAGCATGGTTCGAGGCCGACGGTTCGGCTTGGTGCACCCTGGAGAATTGAGCATGCGTTCCATGACCCTGTCCCTGGCCCTGGCTCTGCTCGCGTCCGCCAAGGCGCTCGCCGGCGAGCCCTCATTCCCCGCCGAGGGAGACCGCTGGCTTCTCGACGTCCGGTCGGCGCCGTCGGGCGGTCAGGGACGGTTCGCCCGTGTCCGTGCCGAACCCGACGCCCGATCCGGATGGGCGACGCACGTCATCTGCGGAACCGTCGACATCCGGACCGGCCGGGAGACCATCGCGCTGCGCGCCGACGGCGTGGCGGCCCGCGCGCGAGGCGGTTGGCTAGGGGGCACATTCCCGGCGCCGACATCAACCGGCACCGGCGGTTTCACGGTCCTGTCGCAGGACGGCCTGGACGCTCGCGTGGAGATGTCAGCACCGTGCCAGGGCGGACACGGTCAGTTCTCCTCGGGCGACTGAGCGGCCTGCGCGGCCGCGGCCTTCGCGGCTTCCTTGGCGGCCACGGCGGCCTCGATGCGGGGCAGCGCTGCAGCCAGCGCGGCCTTACCACGCTCGGCATCGGCGCGCCGCTGGTCCGAGCGACGGCGGGCGACGGCCTCGGAGAGCTCGTCCTCCCCCGCCGCGGCGAGGAGTAGCTGCGCCGTGTGCCTGGCGTACTCGCGGGCGCTGGCGACTGCCTGCGGCGAGGGGACGCCATCGCCGTCGCGCCACCGGCGCAGGGTACGGTCGCCCTCACCGAGGAACGGCGCCAGCTTGCCCAGCCAGTGGTCGCCGTGGGCGGCGCGGCCGATCAGCTCCAGCGTGCGGAAAGGGCTCTCGTCGAGGGGCGGGGCACCGTTGGCGCCGATGGCCTCGCGGGGCGCCGGCAGGGGAGGCGGCAGGGCGGCGAGGTAGTCCTCGATGTCGATGTGACGGTCGTCGCGGGGCGTCGTAAGGTCGAGCATGGATGGGCTCCGTGCCTGCGCGGCATGGCCTGCGCGGCGGGTCTCCGGAAGGGTGACGGGAAGCTACGGGGGCGTAGCTTCCCTTTCCTCGCAGGGCTCAGAACCCGGGCAGCTTGCCCTGACGGGAGAGCGCCGGCGGCTTCACGCCGAGAAGCCGGGCGTAGTGGACGACCCCCTTGCCAGTGACCTGCGTGACCGGCTTCGGCGTCGAGCCGTAAGGCTCCCAACGGACCTTGAGGAGGCCCCGGTCGATCAGGTGCTGCTTGGCGCAGAGGCTCTTGGAGCGGCGGTAGATGTCGCCCCGGGCGAGAAGCCATTGGATGAAGCCGTTGGACTTCTGGCCGAGGGCCTTGCCCGCCTCCTGCAGGCCCCAGGTGTCCTGGCTCTCGACGAGGGCTTCCTGGAACGCCACGGCCGGCGCGGCGGCCTCGATCTTCTCCTGAAGGGCCAGGTTCGCGCTGGCGTAGTGGCCGATGAGCTCCAGCGCCGTGGCCGGGTTGCGCATCAGGTCCATGAGGGCGGCCGCACCATGGGCGGGGGCCGGGGTGCCGTAGCCGCCGGTCTGGCGGATGGCGGGCAGGACCTCCGAGGTGACCCAGCGCCGGAACCGGTGGGCGACGCTGCCCGGCGTCATCGCCGTCCGGCTCCGCAAGACCATCGTGTAGAGGCCGCTCTCGGTGACGACGAGCAGGGACTGGAGCCCACCAGGGGTCGGGATTGAAGCCCGACCCTTCTCGTCGTCGTCGAGCTTGCCCACGGCGTCCGAAACGTCGCGGAGGTCGATGGCCTCGCAGACGTCGCTGGCCACGAACCGAGGCTCGCCGCCGAGGGGCACCACACGGACGGGGTGGCCGTCGAAATAGAAGGTGGAGGGCGCCGCCGGGGGCGCGACGGGGACGAGCCCCATGGTAGAGATGAGTGCAGCTTTGGACACGGGACCATCCGGGTCTGGAGCAAGGCCCTCGGCTCGGCGTCTCACCGCCGGCTGGGGGCCGACCCCTCGGTCGAGAGGCTGCCCCTAAGCGTAGCGATTCGGTAGGGTTACCGCTACGTTAACTGCCGGAAATCCGGCGAACGGGTTGAAATTTCTTCCGGGGTCAGCTGGCGGACACCCCCTCGCGCAGGGCATCCGGGTACAGGGCGCCTGCGGCCAGGGTCACGAACACGGCCATGAAGTAAGTGCTGGTGTCCGGGTCCGCCCCGTCGGAGAGGCGTGCCCGGGCGGCCGCGAGGGCATCGGTCAGGAACAGGCGGGCATCGCGCTCGTCTCGGTCACGGTCGGTCACGGTCAGCCTCTGCGGCGTCGAGGGCGCGCACCGCCCGGTCGAGGGCGGCCTGAAGGGTGTCTGGCAGGTCGCGGTCATCGGGAAGCCCGAGGTACCAGCGTCGCGACCGAACGAGCTCGCGCGCCGCGGCGACGACCGCCCGGACGGCCGGGTTCTGGGTGGCGGTGCTCACGCCTCGCGCTCCTCGCCCCAGCCCTTGAGGATGCGGTAGCGCCGGACGAGGGCGACGAGCGCGACCGATTGGACCGGGCTCAGGACGTAGGCCGGGGCGCCGTCGCAGATCCTATCGCGGACGGGGATCAGGGTGATGCCGTCGGGCCGGAGGACCTGAACCAGGCGGCCGGCGCCGAAGGTCGCCATGCCCTCGCTCTCCATCCACGCCAGGATCGCGGGCATCACCGAGGACGAGATCTCTCGGACCGGGTAGCCCGGTGGCAGCACGCCCTGCAGGGCCTCGATGTGGTCGGGGACGGTCCGGCAGGTGGCGGCCGCCGGCGTCGCGAGCGCGAGGGCGAGGATGGTGGCTCCGACGACCTGGGCGCTCATCGACGGGGGATCCTACGGCGGGAGGCGGCCTCGATGGCCGCGGCGACCTCGGCCCGGGCGGGACGGGGTGGGACGGCCTTGCCCCGAAGGACGGCGACGACGCCATCGAGGGCGGGGTCGCGCGGGGGCGGATCGGACGGGAAGGCGACGCAGGCGATGGCCAGCAGGGCGAGCGCTTCCGGGGTCACGGGGTCGGCTCCACGATCTTGCCGACGGCGTCGAGCCGGTCGCGGCAATCGGCATGGGCGTCCCGCAGGTCGGTCACGTAGCCGGCGACGTCGCGCTGGGTCCCGCCACGGCGCCAAGCCGGGGCCTCGGCGCAGGTCAGAAGAGACGCGGGGACCGAGGGCCTGCCGAGGCCGACGGTCTCGCACCCGGCGAGCCCGAGGGCGGCCGCGGCGGCGAGGATGAGGCGGCGGGTCACCGGCGGCCCTCCAGGACGTCGCGAAGGACCGGGGCGACGGGGGCGTCATCCGAGGCCGGCGCGGTGAGGATGCGGTCACGGGTCGACCGGGACGCCTTCGCCCGAGCCGCCGCTTTTCCGGCGACGCCCTCGACGGCCTTGGTTCCGGCGACGGCGGTGGCGGCCGCGGCATTCGCCAGGTCGCGCTCGGTCCGGGCGGTCGCCAGGTCGGCCTCGATGGAGGCGACGTAGGCGGCACCGGCCAGGATCACCGCGACCGCCGCGAGGGGCAGGGCCAGCTTCCGGAGGTAGACGACCGCGAGGGCGGCCGCCGCGAAGGCGACGAGGGCGCTGATGCCGAGGGGCGTCCAGACCAGGGCGAGGAACAGGTCGAGCATCAGCGCCTGCCCTCCATGACGATGGAGACGATGGCGCAGGCGGCGGCCAGGGGCGCGCACCAGCCGAGGAGGCTGCAGCATGAGATCACCGCGATGGAGGAGGTCGACATGATCAGATCCCCTTCAGGCAGAGGGCCTGCTCGCGCTTCCGGCGGGCGACGAGCCCGGGGACGACCTTGCCGCCGGCGCGGTTGAACAGGAGGACCGCGTTGCAGGCCCCGGCCTTGTCGCCGGCGTTCCAGCGCTTGACGGCCGTGCTCTTGCAGAAGGCGCTCGCGCCGACGTTGTAGGCGAGGTCGAGGAAGGCGACGTAGGGCTCGTCGGCGATGGGACCCTTGATGCAGCGCTCGACCGAGGCGTCGGCGAACTCGCCCAGCGCCTTGACCAGCATGGCGTCGCACTGGGCCTTGGTGAACCGCATGCCGAGCTCGATGCCGCGGGTCTCGCCGTAGCAGACGGTCGGCAGGTCCTTGGCCAGCCGGTCCTTGTAGGTGACGAGCTTCAGGCCCTCGTTCGGGCCCGTGGTCGAGACGGCCATGGCGGCGACGCCCGTCACCGTCCCGGCCGCGGTGATGGCCGCGAGGATGCGGTTCCGGCCCTTCGAGGGGGTGGCGGCCTTGGGCTTGGCGGCCGGCGACCGGAGGAGACGGGCGAGGGAGAAGCGGGCCATCACTGGTCTCCGGACAGGCAGGACTGGGCGACGAGGCGGGCCGCCATGCCGGCGAGGTTCACGCCGGCGTAGGCAGCCGCGAACACGCCCGGGGAGACCGGGGGCGACGCCGCGAAGACGGACATGCCGAGCTCGACGGCGCCGAGGACCGCGCCGAGGGCGTTGAGCCGGAACGACCAGGAGTGCCGGGCGACGCGCTTCGGATGGGGGACGAGCTTGGGGCGCCTCATGCGTGCGGCCTCCGGTTCCGGTGGGACCGCTGCGACCTGGGCGGTGCGGCGCCGCCACCGTTCCCGCCGTCGCCGTCGTCGTCGCCACGGATGGTCCGGCGCAGGATCTCGCCGTGGTCGTGCAGCGCCCGGGTCAGGTCCGTCCCCGTCCTTGCCAGGGTGAAGGCCAGGTCGAGCGCGACCGGATCGAGCGCGACCCGCGGGAGTGTCGCCACGGACTCGGGCGGCCGGCGGACCTCCTTGATGCGCGCGACGACGTAGGTGCCCAGGGCGAGGCATGCGCCGCCGAGCACGGTGCCGGCAGCCTTGAGGTACTCGGCCGGGAGGGTGGTGACGGTGGAGAGCCAGTCGCCGGTCATGCCGCGGCCTTCCTGATGATGGAGGCCCGGGCGTCGTTGCGGCCTTGGTCCCAGATGCTGCGGAAGGCGCAGTAGGTGTCGACGAGCGCCAACATCCCGTAGGCGCCGCAGCCCGTGTTCCAGCCGGGGTAGCCGTCGTGCGCGAGCAGGTAGGTGACCCACCCCCAGAGCCCGGCGCCGGCGGCCGCGGTCACGAACCGAAGGGCGGGGCTGTGCCGCTTGCTGCCGTTCACCCAGAGCCCGATCATGCGGATCACCGCGATGCCGAGCAGAGCGGCGCCTCAGGTGCCCTCGGGCGCGATGTCGGCGAAGGGGTCGAAGGTCGGGCGCGAGAACGTCTTGCCCGGGAGCAGCAGCGCGACGGCGACGCCGAAGGCCACGAGGGCACCGACCCACTCGGCCTCGCGCCGCTCGTGGTGGCCCTGGAAGGGGAAGCCGGTCACGCCTGCGCCTCCGGGGCGAGGTGGATGCAGCGGATGGCGATGGACAGGCAGGACACGGGGGGCGGCCTCGGGGACCGCCGACGCGGCCGGGATGACCCACGGTGCTCGCGTCCCCGTGGCCAGTTCCAGGCCACGCCGGCCGGTGGTCTCAGCCCCGGACGACGAAGGTGACGACGCGGGACCCGGCCAGCACCAGCCCGACCCGGCCGACGACGACGCCCTTGGCCCCCCAGCGCGGACCCGAGTAACCGTAGAAGGCGAGCCACCTCCCGATGCCGGCGACGTCGTAGCCGAGGCCCCGGAGCGCATCGATGGCCTCGCGGTCGGTCAGACCCTCCAGCACTGGTTCCAGCCCCATGACCCTGTCCGCGAAGCGCCGGATGGCATGGCGGGTGACGGTCGCCCGGTATCCCCCGGAGCGGTCGTAGGAGACGCAGGGAGGCGGCAGGGACGGCTCTGCGGGCGGGGAGGCGGCAAGGGCGAGGGCAGCGGACACGGGGCTCTCCTGGGGTTGGGAGAGCGTGCGCTCGGGTGTCCGATTTGGGCAGGGTGGCGGGTCGAGATCGTGCCCCTACCGGTCCCGGATGGAGGGAACCGGAAACGACGAAGCCCGCCCCGACCTTTCGGTTGGAGCGGGCTTCCCTGGATGTGCTGCATCTAGGACCTGTCGGCAGGAGAACTATAGCCCTGCGACCGGCATCCCTCAAGCGGGAACGAGGGTGGCGGGTAAGGTTCCGGACCCCTGGAACCAAGCCAGGAAGGCCGGCATCTCCTCCTCCGTGGGGAGCGGGATGGACGCCTCATCCGGGGCGGCGCAGGGCCCAGGGGACGCCACCGGAGCCCCTCCGGCAAGCGGCCCACTATCATGCTCACCACGGCCCCGAGAGCCTCCCACGGTCTTCCCTGTGCCTCGGCGGTCTGAGGCAGGTCGGAAATGGCGGTCCGGGGGGTGCCGGAAGCGGTCGGCGCGACTTTGGAGGCAAGGGCCTCCGGCAGGGCCACTATAGAGGTGGTCGAACCGTGAGGAGAGGAGACGGCCTGATCCTCGCGGGTCTCGAAGGCGGTTTCGACGGGGGCGACCGCGACGGTCTCGGACACGGTCTCGACGGGGGCCACGGATGCCGCCTCGGCCATCGCCCGGCGCAGGCTCGTCTCGCCCCGGCGCCCGACGAAGGCGGCCACGATCTCGCGCATGGTCTTGCCGGCCGCCTGGAGGGCGAGGGCCTCGCGACCGTCGGCAAGGCGCGCCGAGACAACGACGGTCCGAGGGGTGGCGCCGGCATCGGCCCTGCGTTCCGCGGACCGCTGCTTCTCCGTCCGCACCACCCCGCCAGGCAGCAGCGCGTCTGCACCGGCGGCCCGGGCATCATCCTCGGACAGGCCGAGCAGGGTCAGCATCCGTGCTCTGGCGTAGACGTACATGACCGGGCGCTCGACCCCCTTGTAATCGCGGGTCTCGCCGGCCTCGTGCCGACGGAGGATCCGCTCCAGGGCTCCAAGGCTCGACCGGAGCTCTCCCTCGGGCAGGCTAGCGGGACCGGCGAGACCCGCGGCCCATGATGCGGCATCCCCGCCCTCGACCTGGGCGATGGCGCAGGCCGAGAGGAAGGCCCACAAGGTGCGCTTCCCCTCGGGAGGGGTACCGCCCCACCAGACGCGGACGGCGTCGAGCGCCTGCA